>Ga0181535_10001776_pt1 | contig 27372 bp, 22 predicted proteins | sample PEATcosm2014_Bin_44_FD_119774 | JGI IMG/M metagenome (GOLD analysis project Ga0181535, IMG submission 119774) | Peatland microbial communities from MTU Mesocosm Facility, Houghton, MI, USA - PEATcosm2014_Bin17_30_metaG | ecosystem: Environmental > Terrestrial > Soil > Wetlands > Peat | place...
GCCGACATCGGAAGCGGGCATTTCCTCTACGTCACGCGCGGGCTCGCGCCGTCGTTCTTCTCGCGGCCGGTGGTGGATCGCGGCGTCAAGGTGCTCGAGATCGTGCCCGACATCGTGGTCGTCACGGCGGTCGTCGTGTGCATCCTGGCCTTCGCGCTCGGCAGGACCAGGTTCGGACGCCACGTCTACGCGATCGGCGGCAATGTCGACGCCGCCACCCGGGCCGGCATTCCCGTCAAGCGCCGGCTGCTCGGCGTGTACGCCATGTCCTCCTTCCTCGCCTCTCTCGCCGGAATCGTCTATGCCTTCATGTACGTCTCGGGGAAGGCCGACGCGGGCGCGAGCCTTCTGCTGGATTCGATAGCGGCCGTAGTGATAGGCGGCGCCTCCCTGTTCGGCGGCACGGGGACGGTCCAGCGTACCATGATAGGAGCCTTGATTCTCGCCGTCCTCGATTTGGGCCTCCGCATGGCGGGGACCCCGACTTTCGACAAGTACATATTGGTCGGCGTCATTCTCATCTTCGCCGTCGTCATCGAGCGATACATGCCCGAGGCGAGGAAATAAGGGGAAAACGATGGACTATATCCTCGAGACCAGAGGCATAACGAAACGCTTCGGCGGACTGACCGCCGTGGACAACGTGAGCATAGGGCTGCGCGCCGGCGAGGCCCTCGCCGTGCTCGGCGACAACGGCGCGGGGAAATCGACCCTGATCAAGGTCATATCGGGCGTCCATAAGCCCGACGAAGGCGAGATACTGATCGGAGGCAAGAGAGCGCGGATCGAGTCGCCGATGGACGCGCTGGCCCAGGGCATCGAGACGATCTACCAGGATCTCGCCCTGGCCGAGAACCTCGACGTCGGCGCGAACATTTTCCTCGGTCGCGAGCGCATGAGGCGGAGTCTCGGAATCGTCAATGTCCTCGACGACGGCGGGATGGCCGACGAGGCCAAGAAGGTTCTAGATAGGCTGGATATACACATCCCCTCTCTCAGGAGCACCATCCGCACCCTTTCCGGCGGCCAGCGCCAGGCGGTGGCGATCTCGCGCTCGATCTACTGGGACGCGAAGGTCCTCATCATGGACGAGCCCACCGCGGCCCTTGGCGTCGCCGAGCAGAAAAAGGTGCTCAACCTTGTGCGCACTCTGAAGGACCAGGGCATCGGGATCATAATAATTAGCCACCAGATGTACGACGTCTTCGAGGTCGCGGACAGGCTCGCCGTCATGCGCCGCGGCGTCCTCGTCGGCGAGAGGATAGTGAAGGAGACCAACGCCGACGAGGTCGTCGGCCTCATCGTCGGCTCTGAGACAGTAGGGAAGGAACGGTAGGACGGCGCCATCTTCGGGAATAGGCTATAATGGAGCGGCCTTATGAAGCTTTTTCAGCGGACGCTCTGGTCCTTCGTCGGCGTGATCGCCCTCCAGGCCGCCCTGGCCGGCGCGGCGTTGTCCACCATACTCGGCTCGATGCAAGCCGAGGACGCCGCCCGCGAGATGGCGACCGAGGCGGCCAACGCCTACGAGTCGTTCAACGCGTGGAAGCTGGCCTTCTGGAAGGACATCAACGAGCTGGCTGAGGACGCAAGGCTCGCCCGGGCCGTGGGCGCTTCCGTCGGCTCGCCCGCCTGGGACGAGGACGTCGCCCGCGAGCTGTCCTTCCGGCTGTCTTCATCGGCCGCGTCGGCGACGGCGGTGCGCGACGATTCCGCCGGCGTCTCGCGCTACGTCGGCTCGAGGACGGCCGAGCCCGACGGTCCCGGGGGAACCATGCTTCCCGAGGCGTCATCCTTCGAGTACAGGAAGGAACATCCCTACGTCGAGATCGTCTCCGCCCGCGGCGGCCTCTGGTTCGTTGGGGCTGTCAGGATCTCAGGGCGCGTCGCGCGCGAATCCGCGCGGAGCGTTTCAAGGATCGCGAGAAGATTGGACGTCTTCCTCGTAAAGAAGATCGACGCCGAACTCGTAAGCCACCTGTCCTACGACCCGATGGCGGCGGTAGCCGTGTCCTTGCCCGGCGGCGGTCCCAGCGTGGCCGGGCGCTTCTCGGGATCGGGCGGCCCCGGAAAGGTCGGGGAACAGGCGCTTTCCTTCGCGAAAGACATAGCCGGGCCCGCCATGGACGACGCGAAGGGCGGCGCCTACGTCGCCTACCCGCGAAGGGATTGGCTGGGGAGATCGTATTCCGCGGTCGTGCAGCGAACCGGATCCGTCTACTCGCCTCAAGGCGAGAAGCCCGTATTGCTGTCGGCCGTGCTCTCGCTGGCGGAATACACATCGCGCGCCGCGAGGTTGCGGGACTCGGTACTCGCAGTCTCCCTCGTCGTCGTCGCCTTCACGATCATCGTCGCCCTCGTCCTATCTCGCAGCATCGTCTCGCCCATACGGCTCCTTTCGCGGGCGACCCGCCGGATCGCCGAAGGCGATTACCGCGCCGAGCCGCGCGGACCGGTATCGGGAGAGATAGGCGAGCTGCTCGACGGCTTCAACGGCATGGCCAGGAAGCTCGCCTCGGACAAGCTCGAGCTGGAGCACTACATAGCGGAGATCGTCGGGCTCAAGGAGCGGGCCGACGGAATCATAGAGTCGATCCGCGAGGGTCTCGCCGTCATCGACTCGGGAGGGCGCGTCGAGAGCGCCAACGCCTCCTTCCGCGCCCTGTTCGGGGACCTCGCGGCGACGAAGGGCGCCCGCACCGCCGATATCGAGCGCGGACCCTTCGACGAAGCCATCGTCGAGACCGCGCGAGGCGCCCTGCACGACAAGGAGAACAGGGGCGGCATAACCCGCCGTGCCGCCGATGGGCGGACATTCGAGATAAAGCTCTATCCCCTGGTCGCCGAGACCCGGCCGGAGGGCGCGCGGTGCATCGTGATCGTAGAGGACGCGAGCGAGCGTCTGGCCTACGAGGAGAAGGTCATCCAGGCGGACAAGCTCGCGAGCATCGGCATGCTCTCCGCGGGCGTCGCCCACGAGATAAACAACCCGCTCTCCTCCATCCTCGCCAACGTGGGGAACGCCATCAGCGAGGCGAAGGACCCCGAGACCGTAGCGTCCCTCAGGGTGGTCGAGGGGGAGACGCACAGGATCGCGAGGATCGTCCGTCAGCTCCTGGACTTCTCGGCTCCGCGGCGCTCGCGCGAATGGTCGGGCGAGCCGCCGCCGCGCTGCGACTCGAACGCCGTGGCGCGCGAGCTCGTCCTTCTCGTCGGGTATCCCTTCAAGAGCGACGGGCGCATCGAATTCCGGGAGCTCTTCGATCCCGATTGCCCCGACGTCGCGATGCCGGAGGACGAGCTTAAGCAGGTCCTCCTCAACCTGCTGAAGAACGCCCTCCACGCGGTGGGCCGAAAGGGACTTATCCGCGTCGAGACGAGGGCTGTAGGCGGAGGCGTGGAACTGTCCGTCTCGGACAGCGGTCCCGGCATTCCCGAGGGCGCGATGGCGAGGATATTCGATCCCTTCTTTACGACGAAGCAGTCCTCGGCGGAGGAAGGCGACCCGGGCCTCGGGCTGGGCCTGTCCGTCGCCTACGGGATCGTGACCAAGAGGGGCGGGTCGATCCGCGCAGCCAACGACGAGAGCGGCGGCGCCCTCTTCCTGGTCGACCTGCCCGAAGCGAAGGAGGGCCGATGAGCGTGAGCGATAGGGCTATTCTGATCGTGGACGACGAGGAAGGGATACGCTCGGGCCTCGGCAAGTTCTTCCGCCGCGAGGGCTACGACGCCTCTACCGCGGCGACTGCCGAAGAGGCGATTTCCCTGGCGGAGAAATCCTACTTCGCCGCGGCGATCCTCGACGTGCGGCTGGGGGGGAGGGACCGGGGCTGCGAGCTCCTATCGGAGCTGCGCTCCCGCGATCCCGACCTCTCGGTCGTCATGGTCACGGGATACGGCAGCGTCGAATCCGCCGTGAGGGCGATGAAGGACGGAGCCTCGGATTACATCCTGAAGCCCATCGACAACGCGCGCCTCCTCGAGACGGTTCGGCGCAGCATCGAGCTCGCGCGCCTGCGGCGCGACAACGCGTACCTCCGCCGCGAGCTCATGGCCAATGTCTATTCCCACGATATAGTGACTCGCGACGCGCGATACATATCCCTGTTGGAGCTCGCGGATAGGGTCAAGGACAGCGAGGCGACCATCCTGCTGTCGGGGGAGAGCGGCACCGGCAAGGAGGTGATGGCCCGATACCTCCACTTTACCGGGAGCCGCCGCGACAAGCCCTTCGTGGGCATCAATTGCGCCGCCCTTTCGGAGACCCTCCTCCTCTCCGAGCTTTTCGGGCACGAGAGGGGATCCTTCACCGGGGCCGTGGAGCGGCGGATCGGCAAGTTCGAGCTGGCGCATCGCGGCACCCTCTTCCTCGACGAGATCGGCGACATGTCGCCGCAGGTGCAGTCCAAGTTCCTCCGCGTGCTCGAGGACTCGAGCTTTGAGCGCGTGGGAGGCGCGAAGCGGATAGAGGTGGATATACGGGTCATCGCCGCGACGAATAAGGATATTCCCGAGCTGATCCGGCGGGGGGAGTTCAGGAGCGACTTGTATTATCGGATAAACATCGTCAACCTAAGGCTCCCGCCCCTCCGCGAGCGGCGCGGCGACATTCCCCTGCTCGTGGACTATTTCATCTCGAAATACGCCGGCAAGTACAACCGGCCCGTGTCCGGCGCCGCGCCCGAGGTGATGGAGCTGTGGTCGGGGCACGACTGGCCGGGCAACGTCCGCGAGCTGCAGAACGCGGTCAACCAGGCCGTCCTCCTCTGCCGGGGCACGACGATCGACCTTGCCACCCTGGCCATCGCGCAGGGCCAGATGGGCGCGGCGGCGGAGTGCCCGCCGGGAGAGGCGGGAGAGGTCGGCGCCGACCTCTCGGCCTTCACCACCCTCAAGGCCCTCCGCGGCGAGGTGACCGCCCGGTACGAGCGGCGCCTCATCGAGGCCGCCCTCGAACGCAACGGCTGGAACAAGTCCAGAACGGCGGCGGAGCTCGACGTTACGCGGAAGACGCTCGCGGAGAAGATGGCCCAATACGGGCTGGGATCCTCGGCCGTATGAGGAAACTCTCGACCGGGCATTCCCGGCCTGGCCACCGTCCGTCCTCCCCATCCCGCCTACTCGGGCAGCCCGTTATCGGCGATGACATCGGAATACCAGCGCGCGCTCAGCTTGGGAGTCCGAACCTCCGTCGGGTAATCCACGCGTACGAGGCCGAAGCGGGGCTCGTAGCCGTACGACCATTCGAAGTTGTCCATGAGACTCCAGGCAAAAAAGCCGCGTACTCCGGCCCCGGCCTCGATGGCTTCGCGAAGTTCGATGAGGTGCCGCCGCAGGTAGTTCACGCGGCCGCGGTCGGTGACGAAACCGCTCGAGTCGGGCTCGTCGCGCATCGCGCAGCCGTTTTCCGAGATGTAGATGGGCGTATCGCCGACGATGGGCGCGATGCGCGACAGCACAGCGGAGATTCCGCCTGGATTGACGCCCCAGCCAATGTCGGTGGTCCCCATCCCCGGCTCGGAGCGGAAGGACTGCTCGAGCTTGAAGAGGCCTCCCCTGCAGGAGTAGCGGGTCTCCTGGGTGAAATAGTGGTTCATCCCTAGGAAGTCGATAGGCCTCGCAATGAGTTCGAGATCGCCTTCTCGGATCTCCGGCGCGAGGGGTCCCAGCCATTCCATGAGACTCGCCGGATACTCCCCGCGGAAGATCGGGTAGAGGAAGACGTTCTGCGCGTGGTCCAGCGCCCGAGCGCAGGCGAGAGCGTCCTCCTCGGAGCCAGAGGCCGGGACGATGTGGTGGAGGTCAAGGACTATGCCGATCCGTCCCGGATAGGACCCCGTCGGCCCTCCAGCGCGGAAGGCCTCCACGGCGGCGCCGTGGGCCATGTTGAGGGAGTGGACCGCGCGATAGCCTGCGGCCGAGTCGGCGAGGCCGGGCGCGAAGGGGCCGTTGCCGTAGCCCGAGGCGACGACGAAAGGCTCGTTGTGCGTCGCCCACATCGCGACCCGGTCCCCCAGCCGCTCGAAGGCGATACGCGCGTAGTCGGCGAACCAGAAGACGGAGTCCCGGCTCTCCCACCCGCCTCTTTCCTGCAGGGCCTGAGGAAAGTCCCAGTGATCGAGCGTGGCGTTAGGCGCGATCCCCGCCTCGCACAGAGCGTCGACCAAGCGGTCGTAGAAGTCCAACCCCTTCGGATTGACCGGTCCGGCTCCATCGGGGAGAACCCGCGTCCATGCGATCGAGAAGCGATAGGCCTTGAGCCCGAGCTCCTTCATGAGAGCCACGTCGGCGGGCATCCGATGATAGTGGTCGCAGGTGATGTCCCCGGTATCGCCGCGGTTGACGCGGCCGGGGGCGTGCGCGTAGCGGTCCCAAACGCTCTCGCCTTTGCCGTCCTCATTCCACGCGCCCTCTATTTGATACGCCGAGGTCGCCGCGCCCCAGAGGAAGCCTTCGGGGAATTCATGCATGAGCATTGCTGGGGTGCCGTTTCAGGCCAGGTCGCGCGAGATCCGGTCGATCGAATCGAGTTCAGCGGGTGTCAATTCGAACTTCATGGCGCCCGCAGCCTCCGATGCCTGCGAAGGCCTCGAGGCCCCCGGGATCGCCACGATCGCATCGCCCCAAAAGCTGACGAGCCAATTGAGCGCCACCTGACTCGGGCTGGCGCCATGGGCCGAGGCGATCTTCTTGAGCTCGGAGATGAGAGGGGCGGTCCTTTCGAGGGTCTTGGGCTTGATCGAGCTCGACATCCGCCTCAGGCTTTTGACGCCGGCGACGGAAGCCAGATCGTCGTGGAAGCGGCCCGAAAGGACGCCCTGGGCGAGCGGTGAATAGGCGATAAGGGTGACGCCGAGGCGCTTCGCCGCCTCGAGGACTCCGTTCCTCTCTATCGATCGATCGAGGAGGCTGATCCGGACTTGGTTCGTAGAGAGGACCATACCTCGCTTCGTGAGTGCAGAGTTGGCCTTCTCCATGTCGGCCGCGCTGAAGTTGCTGACTCCTACCGCCCTAATCTTGCCCGCTTCGACCAGATCTCCCATCGCGTCCATCTCCCTCTCCACGTTCGAGAGACCAAAGGGCATGTGGATCTGATAGAGGTCGATGGGGTAGGGCGAGAGACAAGCTATCCGCTCGCCGATGGTGGCGGGGATGTTGCGGGCCATCCTGAAGAAGGGCCACCATTTCGTGGCGACGCCCACCGAGCGCGGCGCGACTCCGAGGGCCCCCAGGGCCGAGGCGAGGCTCCGTTCCGAGTTGCCTCTCCCGTAGATCTCCGCGGTGTCGAACCAGTCGATCCCGCCGTCGAGAGCGGCCTTGACGACCGCCTTCGTCTCCTCCTCGTCCAGGCTCTTCCAGAAGCCGCCGGCGAGCCCCTTTCCCTTCGAGAATTGCCATGTTCCCAAGCCGATGGGCGTGATCTCGATGCCGCTCTTCCCGAGCCTGCGCTTATTCATGCCTTCAATATCTCGATACGCGGTCGGAAAAACAAGCTTCATCGCGGGTCGGAACTCCAGGCTAACGGTCCCCGCTCGCCGGAAAGTTGAAAGGGCGATAGGGGGTCGGCGCGGATTCCAGCTCGGATTTCAGCACCCAGGCAGTCGCTCGTCGACTGGGCAGGAATAGCTCAAGCCAATCGCCCGACTCGTCGACGGGCATCAACGATTTCCCCGGCTCCAGGGCCCAAAGCCGATAGGAGCTCGCGGAAGGTCCCTGGCGCCCGTAGACGGAGTCGTCCTTAGCGGCGACCCACGAGAATACCGCCGGCCTGAAGTCATCGTCGCGGCCCCTGTCCTCGGCGGCCAGGTATGTTCGAAGTCCGCGAAGAATAAGCCCGGCCCAATAATCCGGCTCCGTCGCGAGCGACCGCCCCTCCTCGGAGTTCGTGATGAATCCCAGCTCGAGGACGACGGCGGGCGTGAAGGGACTGATAGTATGGACGAATCGGCGGTAGCTGAAGGCGTAGTAGCCGCGCATGCCGATAGTGACGCCCTGTGCGTCCTCGACGAGCCCCTTTTCCGAGGCGAAGCTTCCGGATATCGATTCGGCGAGACGCCTGCTCGCCGGACTGGCCCTCCAGGGCGGGGCGATCTTCCATCCTCGCTTGGCCGGGGAGTCGCTCCAATCGGCGTGGATCGCGACGAAAGCGTCCGCGCGGAGGCCGGGCGGGACGGTAGAAGGAAGGAGGAGGGCCTTCCAGCCTTCGGCTTCGACCATCTTTGCGAGCGAACCTGACACCGCCCTGTTGATATCGACTTCCCGCAGCCTGCCGTAGCTTGCCCCCGTGCTGCTTCTTAGCTTCGCCAGCTCGGCGGGCAGCTCGGACGCGTTCCAATGGCCGGCCTGGATAGCTATGACCGGCGGTCCCGACAAAGGCGGTATCGGAGCATCCTCAGGGATCGATGATTGGGGAGAAGCCCCGTCCTCCACGGACAAGGTCTGGGATGCGAGAAGCAGCGCGATTGTCCCGGCAAGCGCCAGGACGACGATCGCGGAGAAAAGCCAGACTAAGACCTTCTTCCCGGGTCGATCAGCCCTTTTCCCCGCGCTCATCCTATGAATCTCTTCATTTGCCTAAAGGAAGGCAAGGCTGAGCCTGGACTCTAAAGGGGTTGGAAAGACGGGAATCGGGCTATGCTTCGACCCTGAAATCCACGACGCAGGCCTCTTCGAGATTGGGATCGAGGTACTCTCGGCAGAAGGCCTGGTGGTCGGGGTGGGGCAGGTATGCGTCCCGCCCCGCTTCGTCGCGGAAGGTGACTATGAAGCAGTGAGTATATCCGTGATCGAGCTTCTCCGGACTCGAATTGCGCCCCCACTCGAAGCCTTCGACGAAAGGAAGCTTGGAGGCCAACCGGCCGAAAGCCTTTTCGATGTCTCGCAGTGTCCCTTCGCCAGTGCCTTGGCGGAACTTGAACAGAACGACGTGCCGATACGGTTTTTCGCTTTTACCCATCGAAGGCTCCTCATGCTTGATCTGATTCGGTTTCGATGATAACGTACGTAACCGGTTTCGTAAATCGCTGATTTCAGAGGGGCGATGAGGACGACGATTGCCGATATAGCGAAGGAGGCAGGAGTCTCCAAAGCCACGGTCTCGCGCGTAATAAACGAGATGGAAGAGGGAGTCGGAGCCGAAACGAGGCTTCGCGTGAAGGCCGTCATAAAGAGAATGGAGTTCGAGCCCTGCGGGGTGGCCCGCGGGCTTGCTACAGGCAAGTCCCGATCGATCGGCTTGATCATCCCAGATGTCGCAAACCCTTTTTTCCCTCTCCTCATCCGCGGGATCGAGGACGCCCTCCGCAGCAGAGGCTACGGCCTCTTCCTCTGCGATTCCGACCGGGATATAGGGAAGGAGAAGGAGCACGTACGCGTCCTTCTCGAGAAGCGAGTCGACGGGGTGATCCTGAGCTCGACGCTTTCGGACTGCGACTGCCAGCTGGACCTCTTGGATAGGCGCTCCGTCCCCTATGTCCTGCTGGACCGGATCATCGAGGCTCGGAGCTCGGGGGCGGGAGTCTTCGTGGATAACCGAAAGGGAGCGCGCCTGGCGATGGAGCACCTTCTGGGGGGCGGCGCGCTTCGAATTCTTTTCATCAACGGGCCCGAGGATCTCTCGGTCTCCAAACTCCGACGTGGAGGAGTCGAGGACGCCTGCCTCTGCCGAGACGTCGACCCGGCCTCGATCGCGTATGCGAACGGGGACTATTCGGTGGCGAGCGGCGAAGCGGCCGTCGACGCCTTCCTGGGCGCTTCGGGCAGGTCGCCGACTCTAGATGCCGTCTTCGCGGCCAACGACATGATGGCGATCGGGGCGATGCGGTCTCTCAAGCGCAGCGGCTTGCGCATACCCGCGGAAGTCGAGGTCGTGGGCTTCGACGACGTCGAGCCCGCCGGGCTCGTCGAGCCGCCCCTCAGTACGGTGGCCCAGCCCGCTTTCGAGATGGGGAGAGAGAGCGCCCGGCTCCTGCTCGGCCTGATCGACGGCGAGGAGCCTCGGGAAAGGACGATCATCATGGAACCGCGGCTCGTGGTCCGGGGGACCACGAAGCCTAGATAAGGAGGAATCATGGATAATTTCGATTTCAGGAATCCGACGAAGATCGTCTTCGGGCGCGGGACGGAGGCGCGGGTAGGCGCGGAGACCGCGGCGTATTCGAAGAAAGTGCTCCTGCACTACGGCGGCGGCAGCGTCAGGGCGTCGGGCCTCTACGACCGGGTGACCGCGTCGCTCAAAGCCTCGGGCGTCGAGTGGATCGACCTGGGCGGCGTCAAGCCGAATCCGCGCCTGAGCCTCGTGCACGAGGGCGTCCGTCTCTGCAAGGAGAAGGGCCTGGGCATGGTGCTGGCCGTCGGCGGAGGCAGCGTCATCGATTCGGCCAAGGCCATCGCTATGGGAGCCGTGATCGACGGGGACGTCTGGGACTTCTACCTGGGAAAGGGAGAGCCGAAGGCCGCCCTGCCCGTAGGTACCGTCCTGACCATTCCGGCCGCAGGCAGCGAGTCGAGCACGGGGACGGTCATTACCAACGAAGTCGGCCTCCTCAAGCGCGCGGTCAATTCGGAGCTCATTTACCCTCGCTTCTCGATCCTGAATCCGGAGCTGACCTTCACCCTGCCTCGCTTCCAGATCGCCTGCGGCGCTGCCGACATCATGGCCCACCTCATGGAGCGGTACTTCACGACGGTCGAGCACGTGGAATTCACCGATCGCCTCCTCGAGGCGACGATGAAGACCATCGCCCTGAAGGCTCCCGTCGTGCTCGATAACCCCCAGGACTACGATGCGTGGTCGGAAGTCATGTGGGCGGGCACCATCGCGCACAACAACCTGCTCAACGCCGGCCGCGTAGGGGACTGGGCATCGCACGACATAGAGCACGAGATCAGCGGCATCTACGATGTCGCGCACGGCGCGGGGCTGGCGGTGGTGTTTCCCGCCTGGATGAAGCATACCCTGAACAGGGACATCGCTCGCTTCGCGCAGTGGGCGGCACGGGTGTGGAACGTCGACGTGGACTTCCGGAACCCCGAGGCTACGGCGCGAGAGGGAATCAGGCGCCTCGAGGCCTTCTATCATTCGATGGGCCTGGGCACCAGGCTGGCCGACCTGAAGGTCGGTGCCGGTCTCATGGTCGGGGAAGATCGCCTGGACGAAATGGCCTCGAAGTGCACGGATGCGGGCAAACGGACCGTCGGCAACTTCGTCAAGCTGGACCGCGCGGCGGTGCGCAAGGTCCTGGAGCTCGCTCGGTGAGCTCGGCGGCCGGTCCGGACTCTCCCCTAATCGGCCGGCGCCTCCCGGGCCCGCAGCAGGTCGTGGAGAGTCACGACTGCTTTCGGGGTCCCGGAGCGCTCCTCGCGTACGATGACCATCCCGGACGAGGAGCGGCTAATCGAGGACATACGACGTCAATGGAGGGAAGCCGTTGAAGTAGACCGACGAATAGCTCTGAGTATATGCGCCCGCTGTGAAGATGTAGACGCGGTCGCCGATTTTCGCGCTCTTCGGCATCGGATACGTCCATTTCTCGTAGAGGATGTCCATGGAATCGCAGGTCGGTCCGGCTATGATCGTCTCGATCGCCTCACCAGAACCCTCGAAGCAGATCGGGTATTTGATGGCCTCATCGAGCGTCTCGATCAGACCTCCGAACTTTCCTATGTCCAGGAAGACCCAGGTATATCGCTCGTGAACCGATTTCTTGGCGATATTGACGATCTCGGCCACGACGATCCCCGCGTCGCCGGCCATGGAGCGACCGGGCTCGATGATGATTTCCTCCGGCCAGCCCTCTTTGAAGCTGTTGTCCATGAAGCGCTTGATGTTCTCCGCGTACGACGCGATCGAATCGGTCGGTTCCAGGTAGTTCGCCGGGAACCCTCCGCCCATGTTCACCATCTTGAGATCGACGTGGATCTCCTCGCGGATCGACCGGAAGAGCTGCCCGACCGTCGTGAGCGCCGAGGACCATTGTCCCACGTCGCGCTGCTGGGATCCGGGATGGAACGAGATGCCGTAGGGCTCGAGGCCGAAGCGGACGGCCGTCTTCACGAGCTGGCGCGCGAGGTCGGGGTGGCAGCCGAATTTCTTCGAGAGGGGCCAATCGGCGCCTAGCCCGTCCGTGAGAAGACGAAAGCAGACTTTCGACCCGGGGGCGGCGTCGGAGATCATGTTCAAGTCCGTGATGGAATCCGTGGTGTAGAGGCGGACTCCGCGCTCGAAGAAATACGCGATATCCTTCTTTTTCTTTATGGTATTCCCGAAGCTCATGCGCTCCGGCGAGACCCCTAGCCGAATCATCTGGTCGAGCTCGAAGCGGCTGGCGACGTCGAAGCACGAGCCCAAATCCCGGAGCAACGCCAGGACCTGGTCGTCGGGATTCGCCTTTACCGCGTAATATATCTTCGCGAAGGGGAGGTTCGCCCTGAGCTCTTCGTACTTGGCCTTGATGACATCGAGGTCCAGGATCAGGCAGGGCGTCTCTTTGCCGGCGGCGAAGGCCTTCATCTTCTCGAATTTCTCGGTCGAGATGAAATTCTCCAAGGGAAAATCGTATCGCCGGACGGATGCGCCTGACCTTGCCATTCCTTGCTCCCCTCGACCGCGGCCGATTCCCGCGTTCTTCGATTCCAGCCTGCCCTATTTTATAGGATCGGACTCACCTCGCCTATTCTTCCGGCGGCGACCGGCCTTCGGGCCGAGATTCAGCCCCCGTAGGGTCCGGTAGGTTTTAAATCCATTCGAAGGGGGATCTCATGTCCAAACCGCATTCGAAATAAACCGGCGAGGAACGGAGAGAGCGGCCGTCCCTCGCCGGCGGATGCGAAAAGCGATCGGAGCAATTCCCGCATCCCTGTTTTTAACTTGTCGTTCCGGAGGAGACTATCTAGGATAGGCTACGACTTCGGCGGCCGAGGGTCCAATACTAAAAAGCCATGCGGATATACCTTTTCAGTATGCGTGGCGAATATCGATATACCTTGAAGGTATGAATATGGGGGAAATTGGTATTGGCCCCAGGCGCGATATTGCCCCTATATTCCCCTTATCTGTAAGACGGGTCCCCCGGGGAGCGTCAATGACGGCGAAAAGAGCATATCTCTGGTCCTGCATCACTGGCATGACCATCGCGTTTCTCGTCGCCTGCGCGACACCACCCAAGCCTGCGGCCGTCGCGGCCTCTCCCGCCGGGACGGCCGCTCCGACTGCCGCCGCCCAGGCTCCCGCCAAGCCGACCGCGGCGGCGCCCGACGACCTGAGGTCCCAAGCGACCGATCTCCGTAAAAAAGCCTTCGATCTCGGGCTGAAGGACGTGCTTCCGGGCGACTACGCGACGGCCGAGTCGGTCTACGCCGCCGGTATATCGGCCTATGACGTGGACAATGCCGCTTCCGGATCGTCCTTCACCGACGCGATCGCCAAATTCCGCGACATTATCCAGCGCGGCCTGCCCATGCTGGTCGCTTCCGAGAAGCAGCGCGCGTCCGGTCTTCGCGATACGGCGATGCAGAAGAAGGCGAACGAGCTCTTCCCGGAGCTTTCGGCTTACGCGGATGCGGACTTCTCGAGGCCCGCGGCCTCCGAGTCGTCCGGCGACTACGAAGCGGCCCTCGCGGGTTATCGCGCATCCGCCGTCGAGTTCGAAGTCCTCCGCAAGCTGTGCGATGCCGCGAACGCGCGCCAGCTCCTCGTTTCGCGCGATTTGGCGAAGTGGGATCCCTCGAACTGGAGCCTGGCCGAGAGCAAGTACGCATCGTCCGAAAGCCTGTTCCAGCGGGACGCCCATGCTTCCGGCGATGCGGTGGACGAGGCGATCCCGCGATACGGCGTCGTCAAGGATACGGCCTACGGATATTTCGCGGCGGACAGGGAAAAGGCTTCGGAGACGGAGCGGGACCGGGCGGCGGGTATCAAGGCCGACGTCGCCGTGAAGGACGAGTACGAGGCGGCCCTGGCGCTCTACGCGAAGGCCCAGTCGGACGACGGCGCCAAGAACTACGAATCCTCCTCGGCGGAGTACGACAGGGCGGCCGCCGCCTTCGCGGCCGCCTATACGCACGCCAAGGCCGAGATGGATACGGCCAAAAACGAGCTCGATTCGTTCGATTCGGCTCTAGCTACGACAGAAGCGGTCACGACCCGGACTCGCCAGACTCAGGAGGATTGATACAATGCGCGCAAAAGCCCTTCTTTTCGTGATCGCCGCTTCTCTGCTGGCGCACTTCGCATTCGCCGAAACGGCCGGAGCATCCTCGAACCCCCATTACGCGAAGGCCGTGGAGCTGCGCTCGCAGGCCAAGTCGGCCTATGATACCGGCGATTACGATACGGCGACCGATCTCGCTCGGCAGGCCAAGGCCGAGCTCGCCCTCATCGGGGGCATGCCCGCCCAGGCGACGGCCGAGGCGCTTCCTCTTCCCGCCAGCTATACGGTCCGCTTGATCCCGGACGACCGGGATTGCCTATCCAAGATCGCGGGCTATCCTTTCGTCTACGGGGATCGGGCCCGGTGGCCGCTTATCTATCGAGCCAATAAAGCGACCCTGAAGCATCCCGAGAATGCCGATATCATCCTTCCCGGAGAAGTCCTCGTCATTCCCAGCATCACCGGAGAGACCCGCGCCGGGGCTTGGGAAGAAGGGAAGGAATATCCGAACTATACCAAGTAGTCGCGCCGCCGACCGAGCCTCTCGGATCTAGTCCGCGATATCCGCGTCGACGTCCTTGAGGCCGTCGGGGGTCTGCTCGACCGTAAAGTAGAGCTGCCACGACAGATGGACCAATATGCCATAGAACATGGAATGGTATTTTTCATAGGTCGCGCGAGTTACCGAGAAGGGCGGATGATCGGGATTGACGAGGCCGAAATACAGCCGGTCTTCCTTTATCGTCGGGCGGAAGCAAGCCTGATTCCTCAATTCTGCCTTGGTATTCCGGAAATAGTTCGTCCCTATCTTCTCCCAATCGGGTATCCTGCCGTTTTCCATCGCCCTGGTGATTCGATGGAGAATATCGATAGTATTCGTAAGGTCTTTCCCGGTTACTATCAATGCCATCTCCCCCTCCTATCCCCTCGGCGCATCCGTCGGCTCGAGCCACCCCGAGAATGAGAAAATTATAATGAGGCTCGAGCCGCGCCGTCGAATATCTTCGCCGAAGCATCCCATACCTGTACGGTATATCCGGATGGGGACAAGGACTATTGCCCTGGCGGGCCGCTCAAGGGCATAATCTCCGCATGTCGGACGAAAAAGCGAAGGATGGTCTGCTTTCCGGGATTCTCGCGGCGGCGATGTTCCTCGTCTTCCTCCTTGCCATAGACGCGGGGCTGATCCCATCTCTTCTAGTCGCGGCCGTCGCCTACGTCATCGGCTTCTTCTTCCTGTTCAAGGTGAAGAGGCCCGAGATCGTAGCGAGCGAGTCGACCCTGAAGACGGCCTTGCAAGAGGGAGGCCGAAAGCTCGCGGTGATACAGGGGCTCGAGAAGCGGATCCGGAAAAGCTCCATGATTTCCCAGATCAAGGACATAGAGGGCATCATCGGGAAGATCCTCGCGAAGATCGAGCGCGATCCCGCCAGATTGAAGCAGGCGCACCAGTTCCTCACCTACTACCTCGACTCCACCATTAACATCCTCAACAAGTACGTGGAGCTCGGCGCCCAGAACGTCGAGGACGAGGAAATCCAAAAGGCCCTGGCGAAAGTCGAGTCGATGCTTCAAACCATCCGGGACGCATTCGAGAAGCAGCTCGCCAGGCTTCTGTCGGACGACGCCATGGACCTCGACGCCGAACTGGCGACCCTCGAGCAGACCATCAAGATGGAAGGCTTGGGGAAGGAATAGCTTGCGGATCCGAGCCAGGCTCGGGAAGGAGTTGAACGTGGGCGATACAGCAGAGACGAAGGCCGCGGCCGTCGTGGACGTCACGGCCCTCGTGCCCGCGGACCTGGCCAAGGCCAGGGAGATGGCGAAGGGGATTTCCGTAGAGGACTCGCAGTCGATTGTCCAATACGGCATCAGTGCCCAGAGCAAGATATCCGGCTTCGCCGACACTATGCTCGACCAGATCCGCACGAAAGACGCTGGGGAAGTCGGCGCCGCCCTGTCCGATCTGGTCTTCAAGATCAAGGAAGTCGACGTCGGCAGCCTCGCCTCCGAGCACAAGGGGCTCTTCGCGAACCTCGTCAACGCGGCCGAGCGCTTCATGGCCCGCTACTCCAAGCTCGAGACCCAGATCGACAAGATCGTCGACGACCTCAACGACTCCAAGATGACCTTGCTCAAGGACATCACCATGCTCGACCAGCTGTACCAGAAGAACGTCGACTACCTCCACGAGCTCGACCTCTTCCTGGCCGCCGGGCAGATCAAGCTGGACGAGCTGCGTTCCTCCGCGCTGCCCGAGCTTCAGGCGAAGGCGAAGTCCTCCGGGGATCCCATGGACGCCCAGAAGCTCAACGATTTCGGCGCCTTCCTCACGAGGCTGGAAAAGAAGCTCTACGACCTCAAGCTCTCGCGGGTGATCGCCATCCAGACCGCGCCTCAGGTCCGGCTCATTCAGAACAACGACCAGACCCTGGTGGAGAAGATCCAGAGCTCCATCATGACGACCATCCCCCTTTGGAAGAGCCAGATAGTCATCGCCATCAGCCTCTTCCGCCAGAAGAAGGCTCTGGGAGTCCAGAAGGCCGTCACCGACGCCACGAACGACCTGCTGACGAGGAATTCAGAACTCCTCAAGACCGGAAGCATCGAGGTCGCCAAAGAGAGCGAGCGGGGCATCGTGGAAATAGAGACGCTCAGGAAGACCAACGACGATCTCATCTCCACCCTCGAGGAGACGCTCAGGATCCAGGCGGAGGGCAGGGAAAAGAGGGCTCAGGCGGAGAAGGATCTCGCCGAGATCGAATCCGACCTGAAGGCGAAGCTGACCGCGGCTCGCGGCTGACCCGGGAGACGCGGATGAAACGGGCCGGGATCGGAATTCTCATTCTCGTAATCGTCGTCGGAGCGGGGGTCGGCTATAAGTTCTTCCTTTCCGGGAAGGGAGCCTCAGAAGGCTCGGCGAGCTCAGGCGAATTGCCCTTCGCAAAGGTGGAGCCCCTCGCGATTCCCGCGATAGGGGGCTATCAGCTCTCCACGGTGGATCTCGGCGACGGTCCGGTTCCCCTGCTCCAGATTCCCCTCGACACCTGGGGCGGATACGCGGCCCTCTTCGCCGCGAATGGCGGACTCAAGCCCAGCAAAGACTCCCTCTTCTATAAGAAAGGCAAATTCGCCGTGGAGTTGGTCCGCGAGGAGGACGCCACGGTCCAGCTCAAGGGCTACGCGGCCGGCAGATGGCCGATCATCTGGGCTTCCATGGACAGCCTGCCTGTCCTTTACGACGCCTTCCGCGCGGACAAGCGGGTCCTTCCCAAGGTCCTGGGGCTGTTCGACTGGTCGACTGGCGGCGACGGCATCCTCGTGAGGAACTCGATAAAGAATCCCAAGGACCTCAAGGACAAGATCGTCCTCACCTCGAGCAATACGCCCTACGGCTTCTTCCTCCTGTGGTACTTGGCTCAGAACGGGCTTACGGGAAAGGACGTGAAGGTCGTCTGGGTGGACGACGGGGACAAAGCCCTCAAGCTGTTCAAGAACGACGGTCGGATCGCCGCATGGGTCTCGTGGGCGCCCTTCATCAACGACGTCGTCGATTCCAAGTCGCCGAGCTACGTTCCGGACACGAGGCTCCTCATCTCCTCCAAGGACGCCAACCAGCTGATCGCCGATGTCTATATAGTCAGGAGCGACCTTCTTCAGGACAAGCCCGCGATGATGCAGGCCTTCGCGGAATCCATGATGGAAGCCTCCGCGTCGATAGGAAGCGCGACCTATAGCGACATGGCGGCATTCTACAAACTGGGCTCCGCCGGCGAAGCCAAGTCCATGCTGGACGACGTGCACGTCGCGAATTTCCCCGAGAACAAGATGTTCTTCGACGAGGCCAACTCCATCGGGGCGTACAAGATCTTCCTTCTCTCCCAGGAATACTACAAGCAGCTGGGGGCTCTCGCCGCCGACGCGAGCTACGACACCGAGCGCGTGCTCGCCCCGAAGGTCCTCTCGGCGATAGACAAGAAGGGCGCCTTCGCCGATCAGAGGAACGCCATGGCGGATTCCTTCAATAAGAAGGCAGCCTTCGACATCGGCGACCTCGAGAATCAGAGGGTAGTACTGACCAACAACGTCCAGCTCTACTTCGAGGCCCAGAAGCTGGACTTCGACACCAAGTCCGATTCGAAGGACATCAGGCAGAACATGGCCCTCCTGGGGCAGGTGGCCGAGCAGACGAAGTTCCTAGCCACCACCGTGGTGCAGCTCGTCGGATACCTGGATACGGCCAAGGTCGCCGACTTCAAGGCCCAGGGCAACCAGGCCTTCATCGAGGCGAGCGCCCAGGCTAAGCTGATATCCAAGAAGCGGGCCGAGTTCGTGAAGTCCGTGCTCGTCGATCGGTTCCATATCGATCCGACCAGGATCGTCACGGAAGGCAAAGGTTGGGACAATCCCATCGACGAGAAGGATTCCTCCAAGAACCGCCGCGTCGAAGTCAAGTTCATCTCCTTCGAATGACGCCCCGCGTGACGAGGCTACCGATCCTTTCGGTCGCGGCGATCGCCCTCCTCGCCGCGGCGTCCTGCATGCCGGGCGGTCCTCCGCCGAAAATGGGCATATTCAAGGGGACGGCCGGCTATGTCCTCCAGTTCGGGGACGACTTCAAGCCGGGCATGAACTCCGTGGACGATCTCGGCATCTCGGTTGCCCTGATACTCGACGTCTCGGGGTCGATGGCCGATCCGCCGCGGTCGGGAGGCGAGCAGAAGTACCTGCAGGCGTCCAAGGCCATCGCGACTATCACGGACTACCTGGAGGGGCTCGCGCGGCGCCGGAAGGACCTCAAGGTGCAAGTGACCCTCCTCAAATTCAGCGACCGCGTCGAGACGGTGCTGCCGATGACGGATCTCACTCCGGCCGGCGTAGCCAGACTCAAGGCAGCCGAGAGCCCCGAGAACTTCCGGCCCGAGGGAGGCACGGCCATAGGCGCCGCCCTCGAAGCCGGAGCCCAGGCCCTGGCCCAATCGGGGACGATCTTCAACAGCCTGATTATCATTACCGACGGCGAGAACAACGTCGATCCGGACCCGCTGGAGGTCATGGATGCGATCTACGCCGATCGCAACAGCGCATCCACGCACGACTTCCCGATCACTACGTCCACCCAGCTGGTGAGCTTCGTGGGCTTCGACGTGACCTCCCCGCAGTTCGAGAGATTCCACGACCATGGGGCCAGGGTGACCGCCGCCGACAGCCAGGCCGAGCTGGAGGAGGGCCTAAAGTCCTTCCTGGAGGCCGACGTTACCAAGCTGGAGGGGAAGTAAGGCCGAGAAGAGCCAGGCTCCGTCGCGGGAAGAAATGACGGTAGCGGCAAATAGCTCAAGTTAAAATTTCGAGCCCTGCGGTCTCGAAATAGCGTCTGTACTCCTCGGGAATGCCCTGGTCCGTCACCACTCCGGAGATTTGGGAGAGGTCGGAACAGATCAGGGCGGCGTGCGAGACGCCGAACTTCGAAGAGTCGGTGAGGATCCAGGCTTTCGCGCTGCAGTCGGCCCCGCGCCCCAGAATCGAGCGGGTCACTTCAGCCCGCGCGATATCGTTCAGCATGAAGCCGCCGGCGATCGTGAATCCCGAGACGCCGATGAAGGACTTCGAAAAGCCGACCGACCGTATCGACTCGCAGACCGCCGGTCCCACGAGGCTCTCGCTTTCCTCCTGGTAGAGCCCGCCCATGACTATCACCCGCGCCTTCGAGCCGCGGAACAGACGCGCGATGAAGACATTCGTGGTTATTACCGTCAACCCTCGCAGGTCCTTGATCCGCTCGGCGAACATCGCGATAGCCGACCCCGCCTCCAGGATTATCGTGTCTCCCGGTTCTACCAAGGTCGCCGCCCTGCTCGCGATCGCCTGCTTCTCGACATAACGGACGTGCATCCGGAAAGGGATATCATCGCCATTATAAATGCGCGCTTCGCCATGGAATCGACGCACTATGCCCTGGCGCTCGAGCTCGTCGAGGCTTTTTCGAATCGACACTTCAGAGACACCGAGCTCTCTGGCGAGATCCGCGACGCGACAGCTCCCTGCCTTGAGCACCGCGTCTCGAACCGCGATGATGATTTCACGGTTGCCGAATTTCCCGCGGGCGCGGGGCTTGTCCTTCCGCTCGGTATTGCTCATGCCTCGAACACGGCTGCCGCGCCCACGCGCTCGCGGCGAAGGCCTCTACGGGCTTCCATAACCCACCTCCGAGTACGATAGCCCAAAGATTGGGGACGCAAAGGATATTATACATGTCGACCGACTACAATCAATCGCCGAAAGCGAAGCCTGGTGGGCCGGCGAACAAGGCTTGGCTATGCGTCATGACAATGCCTTTTCGAGGGCCTTTATCATCACGTCTTTGTTCGGCTTCAATCCGGTCCACATGGTGATATTGAGCGCCGCCTGGTTGACCAGCATCTGCATGCCGCTCTGCCAGCGCAGCCCTCGCTTTTCGGCCTCCTGCAGGAAGGGGGTATAGGCCGGATTCGGGATGACGTCCTGGACATACGTGCCTTTGGCGATGGTGTCGTAGTCGATATTGGGCTTGTCGCCGACATTCGGGTACAGACCGATGGAGGTGGCATTGACCAGAATTTCGGTGCCGGCGGGAATCTTGAATTTGTCGACCCATGGCACATAGTCGACCGCCACTTCGGTGTTTTTCTCGAGGATCCTTACAAGCCCCTCGCCCAGGGCCATGTCCTTGGGAATGTTGACGATGGTCAGGCGGTGGGCACCGGCCAGGGCCAGCTCGACGCAGATGGCTCGGGCGGCTCCGCCTGCGCCGAGCACCACGACATTCTTGCCCTTGGCGACTACTCCGGCGCTTTCCAGAGCGATCATGAAGCCCTGGCCGTCCGTATTCTCGCCTGTCAGGATCCCGTTGTCGTTGATGATGGTGTTGACCGCGCCGATCAATTTGGCGCTGGGCGCCAGCTTGTCGATGTATTTCAGCGCCTCGATCTTGTGCGGGAGAGTGCAGTTGATTCCCCGGAACTTCATGGCCTTCAGGCCGAGGATGGCGTCGCCGAGCTTGCCGGGATCGACGTCGATGGTCAGGAAATGCCAGCGCTCGAGTCCCAGATCGCGGAAAGCGGCCTCCTGGATGATCACGCCGGGGTTCTCGGCCGCCGGGTGTCCGAAGACTCCCACCAGATTGTCCAGGTAATTCTGTTCTCGCATGCTTTATTCCTCCTTAATGGCTGTTGGCGAAATACACGGCGCCGATGGCCTGGGCGAATTGGGCGACCGTGAATTCGGGATGCCGCTCGAGCTGCTTCATCAGGGAGGTGTTGGCCATGCCGGTTCCGGCGACGACGAGGGAGATGTCGCTCTTGATGCTCCGCCCGCCCTCCACCAGTAAATCGAAGCAGCTGCGGTTCTTGACCAGGCGGCCGAACAGGAAACGCTCGTCCGAGCCGGGCTCGAGGATGCGCTTGGTCTCCAGCAGGGTCACGGCCACCGATTCGCCGATCTCGCGCCAGATCTTGCGGTTCGTCTCGTCCTTCTCCCTGTCGGGCAGTTTCATCATGTGCTCGAGGAAGGGCTTTCGTTGGTCGACCGGCTCGGTGGGAACATACCAGCCCGTCGACGCTCCGACCTTGCGCTGCACTATGAAGCCCTTGTCCTGCAGTTCGCGGAACAGGTCGGGTCGCTCGGCGGGGAAGTATTTCAGGGCGAGGCGGAAGACGCCCGACTGGCTGCAGTACTTCTGCAGGGTGCCGGGCAGCCCGGAGTTGAAATTGTTGAGGCTCCGCAGATCGTCGCTTTCATAGGCGCGCTCCGGCCAGCTGCCGAGATCGATGATGAAGTTGTAGACCTCGAGGGGGATATCCGGGATGGCGCCGGTCTCGGTCACCCAACCGGTGCCGAGCTCGGTGCCGAGCGTATGGGCGAATACGCCATTGGCCACTTCGTCGGCCTCGGGCGAAGCGGCGATCTCGACCGCCGCAGTGAACGAAGCCATCGGACCGTCGTTTATGATCCGCACCCTGCCCTGGGGCCGCACCCAGGCCTTCAGCCTCAAGTCGAGATCGGTGAGCTCGGAGAAATCGGACTCATAGTCGATAGCCGCGTTATTGCGAATCCCCCGCGTCTTGTACACTTCGCCGCCGACGATCTTGTTCCTGACCACGACATCGGGGAAGCAGAGCCCGATTCCGTCGAAGCGGAGCTCCTCGTCGAAGCCTTCGGCCTCGAGGTCGGTCAGCACCCGCGTCATCACGGTATCGCTCGCCTTCTTGTCCATGGCCACCGCGATCCGACCGAGCAGTTCCATTCGCCGCTCGTCCGTCACGGCCGCACGACTTAGCCACAATCGGGCCAGAAGCAGCCGGGCGATCAGGCAGATGGGGTCGACCAGTTGGCGGGACCGTATGAAGCTTGCCGGGAACCAGTCGTATTCCTTGTAATCGACGACGCGGCCATCGTCCACCAGGACTGCCTTGATGTCGGTCCCCCCTACGTCGATGCCACAGAAGGCCTTGCCCTCGAGGCCGGCGGCGCAGCGCCTGAAGGCAGAGAGGCTGTCGCCCTCCGGACGGGACATCGTCGCCGTAGGCGACGGCGCGATGGCCGGCAGCCGGCACAGGTGATCGACGGTAAAGCGAAAGGGCGGCTCGCCGGGTCGGATCGCGGCCATCATCCGATCGAGCACATTGATCGCCCGGCCGTAGCCGATCCGCCGACCGCGAGGCTCGTCCACGCAGAAAGCCTCGTTCAGACTCCCGGCCAGCCCGAAAGCCTCGCGGGAGGCGGGGTCGGCGAAGACAGTCATGGAACGCGCGCCTATGCTCGACAGGATGTTGTAGGTTTCGGCATAGACGTATTCCCGTACGAAGCTCTTTCCCCGGGGGGAGCCGCCGTCGAGCCGAGGTATCCTGAGATCCCAGGCCTTCCTGCCGTCGGAATCGAGGAGGTCGATGACCAGGACGAGCCGATCGCTCCGTCCCGGCGGCAGTTCGGCGAAGCACTCATGGACTCGGCTGATGTAGACCGGCTCGCCGGCGGCGGCATCCGCGAGCATCCGCTGAAGCATGGAGCTCTCCTTCTCGGCAATCCGTGCCCTCATGTTCGGTGTTCGCGAATCGCCGCGAGGCCTTCGGCTTCGAGCAGGGCTTGAAGCTCAGCCAGCTCCTCGGAACCCAGGGGGGCCATACGCCGGAAAAACTCGCGATCGCGGTCCATGAGCCGGTACTTGTTCTCGGCCAAGGGATTGAAGTTGATGAGTTCGACCCTTCCGCCGGGATTGCAGTCGCGGATGAAGGCGGCGATGGCTCGAATGTTGTCCCGCCGGGCCGTCACTCGGGGGATCAGGGGGATCCTGGTCAGCATGTCCGGTCCGAGGCCGGAGGCCCCTTGCTGGCCGGAGGCCCCTTGCTGGCCGGCCAGCCGCCGGTAATTCTCCTTGATGAGGGCGTTGCCATGGCCGGTGTACTCCTCGTGGAGCCGGGAGTCGGCCAGCTTCAAGTCGACGATGAAGAGATCGGTCACCGGAATGAAGGCCTCGACGATGTCCCAGGGCCCCTGGAGGCAGGTCTCTATGGCAGTGTGCAGGCCCGCCGCTTTGCAGGCCCTCATGATCTCCAGGGCGAAGTCGTGCTGGATCAAGGGATCTCCCCCCGAGATGGTGATGCCCCCGCCCGACTGCAAGTAGAATTCCCGATCGCGAAGCAGAGTCTCCACTACCGCCTCGCTGGACAGGCGTCGGCCGTCGAAGGATAGCGCAGTCGTCGGGCAGGCCTCGACGCAGGCTCCGCATTTCGTACAGCGTTGACGGTTGATCCAGATGAAGGGATCGTCGCCTTCGTGGGTCGACAAGGCATCCACCGGACAAGAGCCGACGCAGGCTCGGCAATGTATGCACGGGCGGCCCAAGTACCACAGGCCTATGCCATTCTCGATGCCCTCCGGATTGTGACACCAGGCGCAGCGCAGGCCGCAGCCTTTCAGGAAGACCGTCGAGCGGATGCCCTGGCCGTCGTGAATGGTAAAGCGCTTGATGTCTATTATGTTCCCGTCCATCACGTGTCCCCGTAGCTCGTTCTGGCGATGATCTCGTCCTGAAGGTCGTCGGCCAGCTCGAGGAAGTATGCCGTGTAGCCCGCTACCCGCACCGTGAGGCCGCGCCAGGCCTCGGGATCGGCCTTGGCGGCCAGGAGGTCCTCCTTGCGCAGCACGTTGAACTGAACGTGGTTGATCCGGAGCCGGACGAAGGTCCGCAGGAAGCTCGCGAATTTGGCGATGCCTTCCTCGCTATGGAAGAATTCCGGAAGGAACTTCATGTTCAGCAAAGTGCCGTTGCTGCCGTGCTCGGCGTCGATCCGGGAAACCGAGCGGAGCAGGGCGGTCGGGCCGTTGCGGTCCCGCCCGTACATCGCCGACATGCCGCCGTCGGCCAGGGGATCCTTGGCCTTTCGTCCGTCCAGGGAGGCGCCCACGTTCTGCCCCATGGGGATGTGGGCCGAGACCGTATAGAGCCCCGCGTGATAGATGCCGCCGCGGGCGTTCGTATAGGCGGCCATCTTCCCGGCGAAATAGTCCACCCATTTCGCCGCGATGGCGTCGACCCACTCGATATCGTTGCCGTATTTGGGGACCTTGTTGATGAGCCGCTGGCGCAAGGGCTCGGCCCCCTCGAAGTCGGCCTTGAGGGCGGCTAGCAGCTCCTCGGGCGCCAGGCTCCGGTCCTCGTAGACGCATTTCTTCGCGACGGCCAGGCAGTCCGCCACGTTCGCCGCCTGTATGGCCTGGATGCCCGACAGGTTGTAGTGGGCGCCGCCGGCGGTGACATCCAGGCCCTTCTCGGCGCAGCCGTCGATGACCGAGGACAGGAGGGGGGAAGGCAGGAGCTCGGCATGGAGTCTATCCACAGTATCGCAGGCCGCGATCATCCGATCGACGAAATGGTCCATCTGGCGCCGGAAGGCGTTCTCCAGCTCCTCGTAGCTCCGGTAGTCGGAGAAGCAGCCGAGATCGAGTCCCATGCGCTTGCCGCTCAAGAGGCATACCCCGTTGTTGAGCGTGAGTTCCAGGGCTTTGACCATGTTGAACATGGCGGCATCGCTCCAGCCGAGGTTGTTGCCGTGGGTGCTCAGCTCCACGCAGCCGACGATGGCGTAGTCCTGGGCGTCGTCGTGGGATATGCCCCTCGCCTCGAGCGCCGGGATGATACTTTCGTCGTTGAAGATCTGAGGCATGCCTGAGCCGAGGCCGATGACCCGGCTGCATTCCCTGACGAACTCCTCCGAGGACTTTTCGGACAAGCGCGCCGACAGGTTCGGCTGAGGGAGGCCGAGCTCGGCCTGGGCCTTGAGGAAGAGATAGGAGAGCTCGTTCGAGGCGTCCCTTCCGTCCTGAGTCAGGCCGCCGCAGGCGACGTTGAAGCCGATGGGGAAGCCGGCGAAATATTTTGCGCTGCCGGAGTTGCGCAGGTAGACTATCTGGTTGAACTTCAGCCAGAGCGCCTCGATGATCTCCAGGGCCCCGTTCTCGTCGAGCCTGCCGGCGGAGAGGTCCTGCCGGTAGTACGGAAGCAGGTACTGATCGGCCCTGCCCGGCGAGAACGAGGATGCGTTTGATTCCAAGTGCAGGAGGACGAAGAGGAACCAGAGGGACTGGACCGCGTCATGGAAGCCACTAGGCGGTTCGGCCGCGAGCCTTGCGCATCGGGCGGCGATATCCCGCAGATTGTCCACCTCGTCGGCCGATTCCGTCCGTCCGGCCATCTCCTCGGCCAAGGCGGCGTAGCGGCGCATGAAGTCCAGGGAAGCCTCGAGTACTATTGCCACGCCCTGGTAAAAACTGACGGCGGCAGGCGATGCGCCCGGCATGCGCGAGAGGATGTCGTCCCGGATGCCCTTTGGCCCGAGGGCCAGCCATCTGCGGACATCGGGGCAGATATGGCCTTGGGCATGGTCGGTCTGGTTGATCTTGGCGACCTTGCCGATGGCGCCGATCTCCTCGCCGATCAGCTCCTTCACCCTGTCCTCGAGCGACTTGCCTTGCCAGAACGGCAGGATGTCGCGACGGAAGGTCACGATATCCTGGGCTCGGACATTGAACTTGTCCTGCGGACGGTTGGACAGGTCCTCGATTTCGGCATCGAGCCAGGAGATGCCGGCTTCGGGAGTCACCACCCCGGCCCTGACGCCGGCGGTCCGGTTGCCGATCACCAGCTCGAGCGGATCGATCCGGATACGGATGGAGCGCATGGTCTCGGCCAGGACTTCCGCCCTCTGGATGTTGCGAGGCTTGTCGGGATTGCGGCGATAGTAATCCGTGACGATCCGTGCCTGTTCCACCGATAGATAGCGCGGCTCCTCGGTCATGCGCTGCTTGAGAGTCATGATCCGCTGGCTGCTCCCGAGGCTTCGGATGCGCTCTATTGTCGCGGCTTCCATGTATGTCCTCCTTCCCCCCGCCGGCTTCGGGCGTTGGCCTGCGTGAGGGGAGTATGTATGATCTTATGACGAAGCTGCCTACACGCCTGCTATCAAACAAACTCCCGTCTGCGCTTATTGGCGAAGCAATCCATCCAGATGATACCCACGATGACCGCGCCCTTGAGCATGACTTGATAATAAGAGGTGATATTCAGCATGTTCATGGCGTTGTCCAGCATGCCGAATACCAATAACCCCAAGGCCGATTGGGGGATGCCCCCTATCCCGCCCGCGAAGGAGGTGCCGCCGACCACGACGCCGCAATTGACCACGAGGGCGGTCAGCTCGCCGTAGATCGAGGAGCCGGTGTTGAGCTTGGACGAGAGCAGCACCCCGGCGAGGGCGGCGGCGCCGCCTGAGATCACGAAGGCCCACCACTTGGTGCGGATGACGTCGATGCCCGAGTAGCGGGCGACGTCGTAGTCGCCGCCGATGGCATACAGGTTCCGGCCGAACTGCGTATACCTCATGAGCCAATGGCTCAGGGCGAAGCAGACCGCCATGATCATGACCAGGTTGGGCACTCCGTGGAAATCTCCGTTCCCTATCATCATGAAAGCCGGGTTCTTCGCGGGGACTGGATGGGCGTTGGTGAGTTCCTGCGCCACGCCCGTCAAGAGGAGGCCCATGCCGAGCGTGATGATGAATGGCTCGGTCCTCTGGTGGACGACGAGGAAGCCGTTGACGAAGCCGACCGCGATGCCGAAGACGATTGCGCAGAGGATGGCCAGCTCCATGGGCATGACATCCTGGAGCTTGATCGACAGGATCCCGGA
>Ga0181535_10001778_pt1 | contig 27334 bp, 24 predicted proteins | sample PEATcosm2014_Bin_44_FD_119774 | JGI IMG/M metagenome (GOLD analysis project Ga0181535, IMG submission 119774) | Peatland microbial communities from MTU Mesocosm Facility, Houghton, MI, USA - PEATcosm2014_Bin17_30_metaG | ecosystem: Environmental > Terrestrial > Soil > Wetlands > Peat | place...
CGCGCTCCGTCTGGGCGTCCCTCAACCCCGTGCTACAGTAGTAATCCGAGTTGCATTCATAGTCGTTCGCGTCGGGATCGTAGGGCACATCGAAGTGATCCTGCCGGTACTGCCCATCCAAGCGCAATTGGTCTTTCGGCGTCTGGTTGCGGATCACAGACACGAACCCGCTCTCTGAATTCGTCGCATCGTGATAAATGGCCGCAACCGGTGTGGCCAGCCCATAATTCGACCGAGACCCCGTCGCGCTTGCGTACCACGCCGTCTTCTCCGAGTGATCGCCGAAAGAAGCCTGCGCTTCGCCCGTGTAAAGGTTACCGGCGTAGAGAAATAATTCGCCGTCGCGATTGAACTCGAATCCATTCCTTGGCAGGACGTTGAACATTCCGTAGGTGCGATCGCCAAGATCGGCGTCATAGCTGCCGCGCAGGCCCTCCATAGAATCGATGTCCTTGGGATCGATCTGCGGCCCGACGTTTGACGCGATCTTTGTATTCGGAATCGCCACGCCGTCGATCAGCCAGCTCGTCTGGTGTCCGCCTCGCATGTGCAGCATGTCGTGTGTCATGTACGCGCCGGGCACGTAGTCGGTAATCATCTCAGTACCGATGGTACGGTCCGCGCCGGGCGTTTCTTCGATCGTTTGCCGCGTGATCAGCGTCGTAGGCGTCACCGTGTCAGCCGAGCTTGCCGTTCCGCTCACGACCACCGATTGCGTCGCACCTGCCACATTCAGCGGGATGTGCAGGATCGGATTTGTTCCCGACGCAACCGTCAATGTTTTTGTCGCGATTGCGAATCCGCTCGCCGTCGCCGTAAGCCGGTATATTCCGATGGGCGCCTGCGGTAATTCGAATTCTCCATCGGAATTCGTGGTGGCGTGCAACGCAAAGTCGGAATCCGCAGCCTGCAACGTCACCGTCGCGCCCGCAATAGGCCGGTGCTGGGGGTCGTGAACAACCCCATGCACAGTGGCAAACACAGTCGCAGACGCGGGAAGAGAAGCGGCCAGCAGCAGCCCTGCCGCTAGAGTATGAAGAAGATTTCGCATAAAAAATGACCTCGCTTTCGTTCTCGTGCAAAGCCAACGGTCGTCACGCGCTGCGCCGGCAGCGCGACGATGACTGGCGCGATGCGGGGAAGCGCAGGAAAAAGCCCTTGCGTAGAGGAAGATCAAACCCCTGCGGCGAGACTTGAGGCGCGACAAAACGTTTTGTTCGCGTCGTTCGCGCGAACGCACACCATCGCCCTCTTCATCAAGGCTTTGTCTTTAGCACAATGTTTAGCTTGGATTCGAGGCTGGAGGGCCGCGTCCGGAGTGCGCGCGACTGGGGCGAGAAAACGCCGCCATCCGTTCGAGTGTGGGAGCAGGAGCGCGCTTGAATTCAGCGCGAAAGGCTACCGGAGATGCCGTTAGCGCGTGAGCCGGCATTAGCATCGAAAATGCCGGTCCGTGATAGAGCGGGCAGGTCAGGGGTACGGAAAAGCTGGGCGTCGGATCGATGCCGCGGCCGGCCCTCATGGCCATGATTTGCGCGTACATCGCGCAGTGGTGCATCCCGTGCCGCCGGCAACAGGGCGGCAGGCCTGCGTCTTCGCTGCCGTCGATAAAAGCCGACAGCGGCCCGAGTCCGAAGAACAGAATCAGAAAGATGGAGAAGCCGCGCCGCATCTGAAGCTCATGCTAGCAGAGACTGATCGCCATTGGGCCGCAAGTGACAAAAAAGTGACAAAGCTCAGCGTCGGCCCCAATGACGGGAGTTGTTTGCTGTTCACTGACTGAGGACAACTGACCACCGACCACTGCCACCGGCGGCTGTTTCTTGCTCCTCTCGGCTATCATCTACGTATCGCTTGGTTTTGCCCGCCGACAAAAAGCAAAGGAAGATCCCAGTGCCACAAGTGCACAACTCAGCTTCGCCGTCCGAAGCATACGCCGCGCCCTCACACAAGTCCCGCTCCGCGCGTCATCTCCGCATTGCCATCTTCGGCTTTGGAACCGTGGGCAGCTCGGTGGCGCGCATTCTCCTGGAATCCAAACCGCAAGGCCTGGAGCTGACCCACATCTTCAACCGCAAGATCGCGCGCAAGCGCGCAGACTGGGCGCCTTCGAGCATCGTCTGGAGCGAAGACGCCGACGCCGTGCTCGCCTCCGATGTGGACGTAATTGTCGAACTTGCCGGCGGCCTCGATCCTGCTGGGACCTGGGTGCGCCGCGCGCTCGAAGCGGGCAAGAGCGTAGTCACCGCCAACAAGAAACTCATTGCCTATCACGGCATCGATCTGGAGCGTCTGGCTGCGGCCAAAGGCGGCCATCTTAAATACGGTGCTGCCGTGGCAGGTGGAATCCCCGTCATTCCCGGCCTCGAACAGGGCATGGCAGGCGACCGCATCGAGCGCCTGGAAGGCATTCTCAACGGCACCTGCAACTTTATCCTGAGCAAAATGGAAGAAGGTGCCGAGTACGCCGCAGTGTTGGCCGAAGCGCAGGCCAAAGGCTATGCCGAAGCCGACCCCATCGAGGATGTGGGAGGATTCGATGCGCGGGCCAAGCTTGCCATTCTGATGCGCCTCGCTCTCCGCGTGCAGGTCGACCCCGAGGAGATTGTTCCGCGCTCCATCACCACCATCACGCCCGTCGATTTCAGCTATGCCCGCGATCTTGGCTGCACCATTCGCCAGGTGTCGCGCGCGCAGCAGGTGGAGGGCCGGATTGCGGCCACGGTCGGTCCCATGCTCGTCGCACTGCGTTCTCCTCTTGCATGGTCGCAGGGAACGGAGAACATGGTCATCGCCAGCGGCCATTACGGCGGCGACGTGGTCTTCTCCGGTCACGGAGCGGGCGGCCATCCCACCGCAGTCGCCGTCGTCAGCGATCTGCTCGCCCTCGCGCATGGCTCGCGGCGCGTCGAAATCCCGTCAGCTCCGGCGCGCCTCGGCGACGAGTTCGAGGTCCCTCATTACATTCGCTTCCTGGTGCGTGACCGCCCCGGCATCGTGGCTGCCATCACAACCGCGCTCGCCAAGGAGCAGATCAACATTCGCGCTATCGTGCAAAAGGCCGGTTATCCCGCCGACGCGCTGCCCTTCGTGGTCACCGTGGAACCCTGCAAAACCTCCGCGCTGAAGCGCGCGCTGGCCCATATCCATTCCATGGATTGCATGCTCGTCGAGCCGCTCGATCTGCAGATGCTCGAGTAGAATTGCTTCGAGACTGGCAAAGACCTGACCCGGTCCCTTTTTCCCAAGGTCCCAAAGTAGAGGTCGCACCTGTGATCGATACCATCTATCGATGTGAAATCTGCGGCGAAGAGAGCGATAATCCGCAGCACTGGACCGTCGTCCATTGCAATGACGCTCAACTTACAGTCTACAAATGGACCAAGGAAGCGGCCGACGCGCCTGGCGCGCGCCACTACTGCGGCGAAGCTCATGCGCAGGTCTACATCAGCCGATGGCTTGCCGCTGCCTGCAGCTGAATCGCTGTCTCAACGTGAGTGCTTGACCGGCCCGGTCGACTCGCGGACAATCAACTCCGATTCCATGAAGATGTCGGTCGCAAATGCTTTCTTACGATCCGAAATGCGCTCCAACAATACATTCGCGCCGCGCCTGCCCATCTCCGCCAGCGGCTGGCGCACGGTGGTAAGTGACGGCGTGGAATAAGCCGCGGAAAGAATATCGTCGAATCCCACCACCGAAACGTCTTCCGGAACACTCAGCCCCGCGTCCTTCAGCGCGCGAATGGCCCCGATCGCTGAAATGTCGTTGAAGCAGAAAACCGCGGTGAAATCGCGCGTCCGCTCCAGCAGGGCCTGTGTGGGCTTATAGCCGATCTCCGGCGCCATCGGGTGCTGTCCGGCCTTTGTCGACCATCCCGTCGTGTCGATCCGAATCGCCAGCTCCGGGTCGAGCTTCAAATCCATTTCTCTGGCTACCTGTTGAATGCTTTCCCAGCGGAACTCCGAGTCGGGAATCACGCGCGGGCCGCGCATGATAGCGATCCGCCGGTGGCCCAATTTATACAGGTGCGCCAGCGCCTGCTGCACCGCCTGGTGATGATCGAGAACGATATTTGTAACCTGGTCGGCCGCGCAGTGCGCCGAGATGGCTACGATCGGCACCGGTACCGCAAGCTCCTCCACGGCCGTATTCAGCAGCAAAAGCCCGTCGACCGCCCGCTCCACCAGCATGCGCGGATACTTTTCGATCAGCTCCTGCTTCCAATCGTGGCACGCAGTGAAATAAAAGTAATGGGCCGCCGTCAGCTCTTGCACCACGCCGCTCATCACGCGCGTAAAGTAGCCTTCGCTCAGGTCGGGCGCAAGCACACCAACGCTCATGGATCGGCTTTGCCGCAGCGACCGCGCAAAGTAGTTGGGCCGGTAGTCCAGCCGTTCCGCAGCCTCAATCACCCGCTTACGCGTCTCCTGGGGGATGGATTTGGCGCTCGGCGAGTTATTCAGTACAAGGGAAACTGTCGTCTGGGAGAGCTTCAGATGATCGGCCAGCATGCGCAGGTTCACACGGCCCGGCGCCAGCGGCGTCTTTCCCTTTGTCATGTTGGAGTTTTATCACGCTCGACCGTCGGGACGGTAGATTGGCTCCGGGCCAGCACGCCGATTTTCTTTGACTGACCTAGGGCGCCTCGATCGAATTCACTCCCGGTCTCAGAGGCCAAGTCTTGCCGTTGAACACGAAACTGCCGCTCAGCTTGCCGGGCATAGAGATCTTTGCGTGCAATCCCGCGACTTTGCGGGTGTACTCGACCTTGATGTCGCCCTGAGGATGTGGATAGGTTGCCGTGAGCGAGCGCAGGGCGCCGAGGTGCGGGGCGATACGCACGGTTGCAAATCCTGGACTGGCCGGTTCGATGCCCGCCACCAGCGTGAGCAGGTCGTAGATGGGATGCGCGCTCCAGGCGTGGGAGTCGGAGCGCGTGTCGCCGGGAGTCTCGGGCCAAGTGCTGAAGTGAAACGGGAGCAGCTTGCGCCATGGATCGATCGAGGCCAGGTATTCATCGGCCATACCGGCGTGTTCGAGGGCGCGGGCCAGGTAGAAACGGAAGTAGTAGGACGCGCTGAGAATGCCGTTCGGGGTGGTTCCGGGCTCGATGGCCAGCATCTGGCGCAGAACATTTTTCTGCTGCTGTTTGGGGACGACGTCGTAGAGGACAGCGAGGATATTGCCCTGCTGGCTGAAGTTTTTCTGGTCGGGCGTGTCGGCGAAGAGACCTCGCTGGGCGTTCCAGCACTTGATGGTGAGGCCGCGACGCACGTGCGCTGCGCGCATCTGGTAGCGCGCCGCGCGAAGCGGATCGCCGAGACCTTTTTCCAGCGCGGCGGCGTCTTCGAGTGCGCCGAGGTACTCAAGGGTGGTTACGCAGGACTCGCCGTTGGCGTCGTAGGTTGGAATGGTGCCGGAAGGAACCCAATCGACGAAGCTCCACCAGGGAAGCTGCTTGAGCAGTCCGTCGGGCTGTTCGTAGCGGGCGAACCAGTCCATTACGGCGCGCATTCCGGGGATCGATGCGCGGGCGGGTTCGGGGTCGGGACGGTAGAGCCAGTAGTCGTGCACCATGCCGACATAGAGGAGTGAGAAGGTGGGAATCGATTGCGGAAGGGAGCTGGGATAGCGGCTGCGCGTGATGCCGTCGGGAATGCGGGAGGCGTCAAAGGACTGGAGTGCCTGTACGGCGAGGTGGTCGTCGCCGGCGACGGCGTAGGAGATGAGGGCCTGGATGCGGGTGTCGCCTATGTACTGGAGCTGCTCGTAGTAGGGAGTGTCCATGTAGGTTTCATGGGCATCGAGACGGGCGGTGCGCCAACTGATGTCCCAGATTTTGTTGAGATCTTCGTCGGGCGGTTGGAAAGATGCGCGCTCTTCGAATGGATATGCGGTAAAGGCGGCTTTGAGGGACTCCAGGGTCAGCGGATCGCCGGCGGTTTCGATGTCGAGGTCGAGATAGCGCCACGTCCGCCACCAGAGTGGTTGAAAGGAGCGATGGGCTCCGCCGTCGGGCAGGAAGCTGTCTCTGAGGCCAAGAGCGGAGCGGTCGCCTACCTCGTCGCGGTCAGCTTTGTGGTTCTTTTTGTCGTAAAGGGCCTCGGAGTATGTCAGCCAGATTTGCGCTCCCTGGCCGCCGGAGACGGTAAGAAGGGGATAGGCAGTGGCTAATGTTTTGCGGTCGAGCAGGATGTGGACATGAGTGCCGGCTGGGACGGTAACCGGGGCGGCCGGGAATGCGCGCAGGTCGGCTGCTTGAGGGCTGCGGTTCAGGACATCGATCCTCACGGTCTCGCCAACGGTGGTGGGCGCATACTCCATGTGGGGTAACGCATCGGGAACCAGGCCCCAAAAGTTGTCGCCAGTGGCATCGGCGGAGTGGGCTTTGGCGACAGAGGGAAACATGCTGTCGCGCATGGGAGATGCGACCGGGACCCAAGAGGGACTCGCATCCAATTGCGATTGCCAGTTCCAGTCGTAAAAGGCAGCGTTGATTTGCTCGCCGGGGCCGGAAGCAAAGTAGGTCTGCAGGTTGACGGAGCTGCGATCGAGAGGCCGGTGGCCGGACTCGATCTCAACCTGCCAGCCGTCGGGAGTGCTGATCGAAGCGGCGCCGGCTGCTTCGCTTTCGAGCAGGAACGCCGTGCGGTCGCTGATCTGCGCAACCGGGGCGAAGATACCCCAGTTCCAGACGGTCGCGGTAATGAGATTTTCTCCAGCGTGGAGAAGCGGGGCGAGGTCGAAGCGCTCGTACCGCCAATGGTCCAGGTCGCCCCTGGCCGGGCCGTCGCCGAGGCGCTGGCCGTTGACGTACAGCACGAAGCGATTGTCGGCGCTGACGCGTACCGGATAGCTGGGTGGGACCGAATCCAAGGTCAGCCCGCGGCGGAAGTGGAGTACGAGGGGCTCCCGCAGCGGGGCGGTTGGATGGGTGACCCAGGAGGCGTTCCAGGCGCGGTGCGTGGCGTCGGCCGGTTCGGGTTTCTGGGCTTGGCTTGTGGAGTGGAGGGCGGGGAGGGTCAGTGCAAGAGCGACAAGTCTTAAAATAAAGCGCATGACGGGAGCCTTCCATATTTCAAATCCTCAGCTTACCGGGCAGAGGAGCCATTGGAGGAACAACTTTTTGTTCCGTACTTGTGCTCATCCGGGATTCTTGGGGATTTTTCCTGCTCTATGGGCTTGATTTAGCAGCCTTGTAACCTCCTGTTCATAATTCACCGGTAGCCTGACCTCTGTGGACGCCATCGTGCCTGAGATTCGTATCTCCCAGCCCCATACTGAACCGGAAGCTGCCTCGATTCCTCCACAGGGATCCGCCCCGGCGCCTCCGCAGGAGCACTCGGCCATTCGCCGCTTTCTGCTCGCGCGCGGTAACTCTGCCATCGCCGACCGCGTCTTTCAGGTGCTTATGGTGTTGTGCGCGCTCAGCATCTTTGGCATTGTGGTCCTCATTGCATGGCAACTGATCGAGCGTTCCCAACTCTCCTGGCACGCGTTCGGATTTCAGTTTTTCTGGAAGACTTACATCGACCCGACGACCGGTCTTCCCTCCTACTGGGATCCGGTCAACAACTACTTCAGCGCCCTGCCATTTGTTTACGGCACACTGGTCTCCTCGCTCCTCTCGTTGGTGCTGGCGGTTCCGCTGGCCATCGGCGTCGCCATCTTCCTCACCGAAATGTGTCCCGGGCTGCTGCGCGCGCCGCTCGCTTTTCTTACTGAACTGCTCGCTGCCATTCCCAGCATCATTTACGGCTTGTGGGCTGTTTTCGTCCTGGTCCCGCTACTCCGCGTATATGTGAACCCCTTCCTCATCAAGAGCCTGGGTTGGACGGGGTTCTTTAGTGACGACAACCCCACCGGTCTCGGCTTTTTCGCCTCCGCCATCATTCTCGCCATCATGATTCTGCCCATTATCTCCTCGCTCACGCGCGAGGTGATGACGGCTGTGCCTCACTCGCAACGCGAAGCCGTCCTGGCCCTCGGCGCTACGCGCTGGGAGATGATTCGCATGGGCGTTCTACGCAACGCTCGCGTCGGCATCGTCGGAGGAATCATTCTTGGCCTTGGCCGCGCGCTGGGAGAAACCATGGCCGTCACCATGGTCATTGGCAACACTCCGGAAATTCATCGCTCTCTGCTCGCCAACGGCAGCTCGATGGCTTCCGTCATCGCCAACGAGTTCACCGAGGCCGTCACAGACATGCACCTGAGCGCACTCATCGAGATTGGCCTGGCGCTCTTTATCGTCACCATTATCGTGAATGCAATCGCCCGCCTGCTGGTCTGGGCGGTCACGCGAGGAGCCCCGGCAACGCAGCGTTGAGAAACGGAAACAAGTTCCGCAATCGCTGAAGAAGGGAATCGAAGAGAGAATGCGGCAGGAATTCAAAATGCGTGCCCAGGTCCGCTCGGTGGTTGACAAGGCCGCGACGTTTCTCGCGGTGTTGTCGACCATCCTCGTCATTCTGCCGCTCGTCGCGATCTTCATCTACCTCATCATCAAAGGCGCCAGCTCGCTGAATCTTGATTTTTTCACCAAGATTCCCGCGCCGGTCGGCGAGACCGGTGGCGGAATGGCCAACGCAATCGTGGGTTCGGTCACTCTGCTTGCTCTCGCCAGCCTCATCGGAGTTCCCATCGGCATCGGTGGAGGCGTCTACCTTGCCGAGTTTGGCCGCGGCACCAAACTGGCTAACGCCATCCGCTTCACCGCCGACGTCCTCAACGGCGTTCCTTCCATCGTGATGGGCCTTGCCGCTTACTCGCTCATCGTGGTGCCGCAACATCATTTCTCGGCCATGGCTGGCGGAGTGGCGCTTGGCATCATGATGATCCCGACCATTTGCCGCACCACTGAGGAAATGCTCCTCATGGTTCCCCATGCTGTGCGAGAAGCCGCTCTGGGACTCGGCGTTCCCAACTGGCGTTCAGTCATTTCCATTACCGTTAAGACCGCCTCGCCCGGAATCATCACCGGCTGCATGTTGGCCTTTGCACGTGTAGCCGGAGAAACCGCGCCGCTCATCTTCACCGCATTGGGCAACGATTTCTGGAGCACCAGCCTTAACGAGCCCATCGCAGCCCTCCCTCTGCAAATCTATGTCTACGCCATTTCTCCCTACGACGACTGGCACCGGCTGGCCTGGGCGGGAGCGCTGGTTTTGATTGTTCTCATTGTGCTCGCCGTTTCGCTGGTTCGTTTTGTCACCAGCCGCGGCGTTTTGAAAGGGGCAAGCTAAACGGCATTTCTCCTTCGAGAGTGCCGTCTTGAGGTTTAAGTGATGGGCTGATTTCTTGATGAAATCGGCCCCGCGATGTTTTGGTTTCAGCCAAGGTAAGAAGGAGAAATGCGCACGTGGGAGTCGGCATCGAAGTTACGAACCTGAATGCGTGGTACGGCACCAATCACACGCTGCAGGACATCAATCTGAATATCCCCGCGAATCACGCCACGGCGCTGATCGGTCCTTCCGGATGCGGCAAGAGCACTTTTGTGCGCTGCCTCAACCGAATGCACGAGACCAATCCCATCGCCCGTGTCACCGGCACTGTTCGCATTGGCGACCTTGATATTTATAACGACACCACGCCCGTCGAAATCCGCCGCCGCGTGGGCATGGTCTTCCAGCGCCCCAATCCCTTTCCGACCATGTCCATCTACGACAATGTCTCCGCCGGCCTCAAGCTCAATGGTTTTTCACACCGCCAGTCGCTCGACGAAGTTGTGGAAAAATCCTTGAAGAACTCGGCGCTCTGGGACGAGGTCAAGGACGACTTGAAGAAGAAATCCGGCGCCAGCCTCTCCGGCGGCCAGCAGCAGCGCCTGTGCATCGCCCGCGCCCTCGCCGTCGACCCCGAAGTCCTCCTCATGGACGAGCCCGCGTCGGCCCTCGATCCGGTCTCCACCTCCAAGATCGAAGACCTCATTTTCCAACTAAAGTCGCAGTACACGATCGTCATTGTGACGCATAATATGCAGCAGGCGGCCCGCGTGGCAGAGAATACCGGCTTCTTCCTCAACGGTCGCATGGTCGAGTTCGATTCGACCCACAAAATATTTACCAATCCTTCTGACAAGCGCACGGAGGATTACATCACGGGCAGGTTCGGATGACACGCATACGCTTTCAACAGAGTCTGGAAGACCTGAAGGAAAATCTTCTGGTCATGGCCGGGCTCGCCGAGCAGGCGATCCAACGCGCTATTGAGGCTTACCGGGTTCGCGACCTTTCCATCTGCGACCTGGTCAGTCGCAGCGAGATTGCCATCAATCGCATGGAGCGCGACATCGATCAGGCCGCGCTCGACCTGCTCGCCATGGAGCAGCCCATGGCCATCGACCTGCGCTTCATTCTCAGCGTCATCAAGATCAACGCCGATCTGGAACGCGTGGGCGACGCCGCTAAGAGCATCAGCGACCGCGTCCGGCACATGGATCGCCTGGGCGCCGTCGACTTGCCGGTTGACATTCCGCGCATGGCCTCAATGGCTGCCGACATGGTGCGTAAAAGCCTGCAGGCCTTTATAGAAGGCGACGCCGAGCTGGCCCGTGGCGTGCTCACCATGGATGATGCCGTCGACCAGATGAACCGCGCCGCTTTTCGCGCACTCACGAAAGTCATGGAAGAGCAGAGTCATCTCGCTCCGCAGGCTCTAAACGCTCTCATGATCTGCCGCAGCCTCGAGCGCGTCGGAGATCACGCCACCAACATCGCCGAAGATGTCATCTTCTGGGTGCAGGGCGCAGATGTTCGCCACCACAAAAGCGTGGCGAAAGCAGCCGCCAATGCCGCAGCGGCCGCGAATACGCCGGCCGAAAACACGCCATCCGCGCCTGCCTCCGCGAACCCGGACGGCACTGTGCCGATCGATACCGCCCCTGCCAAGAACTGAACCGCTGCGGATTTCCGCCCAGAGAAAAGCCCCGCTCGTCGCGGGGCTTTTCGTCGTGTACTTGTAAATCAGTGCAACTGCGCCAAAAGCTGAAAGCTGCCTCTTAGTGCGCCGACTCCGCAGTGGTGGTCTTCACTCCCATCGTCGTCAGCCTGGTGCGCGCCGCTCTCGCCTCCGGCGTCTGCGGGTGCCGCTGGATCAGTGAGCGCAACTCGTGAATCCCTTCCTCGCGCTTGTCTTGCGCAATCAGCGCGAAACCCTTGTGCAATTGTGCCGCTGGAACCTTCGCGTTGCCGCTGAAGCCCTCGAGCAGTGCGTTGTAGTCGTTAATCGCCGTGTCGTAGTCCTTCTGCTGGTACGCAATCTCGCCCAGATAGAACTGCGCCGTCCCCGCCATGTCGTCCAGCGGGTAGTAGTGCACCACGTCCTGAAACTCTCCTTGCGCCACTTGGTACCGTCCCGCGTTATAGTCGCGCTCGCCAGCCTGCAAAGTTTCCTGCAATGGTGGTGCCTGCTGCGTCGTTGCCGCTCCGGGCGCGCCGCCTGGCGCACCCGATCCCTGTGCTGGCCCAACCGGTGCTGTCGTCCCGCCAGGACCGGGGGCACTGGGTCCCGTTGCGGACGGCTGCTGCTGCGCCTGCGCCGCCTGCATCGCCTGCAGCTGCGCCTGCAGGTCCTGCACAGATTTGTCCAGCTTGGCAACTCGCGCCTTCAGCTCATCCACAGAATCGTTCAGCGACTGCACCTGTCCTGAAACCGCGTCCACCTTGCTGCCTACCGCATCGTTCTGCGCGCTGATCTTCTGTTGCAGCGCGTTCACGGTGGTGGTCACCTGGGATGCCTGGTCGGCGGTCTGTTGCGCCAGGTGTTCCAGCAACCCCATGCGCGAATCCAGCGTGGATTGCAGCCGCTGCACCGCATCCAACAATTGCTGCACCTGCGTTTGCAATTCCACGATCTCTTTCGAGACCGCGTGAGCGGGGATGGCCGCGGGACCAAACAGAAGAATGAGTGCTGCAATTGCGAGCAGACGTTGACGAATTCGACTTGATTTCAGCATGACTAATGACCTTTCTGATTCAACAACTTCCTGAATACAACATACGGCAGCCTGGCTGAGGGAGCGAGGCTGCCGCGTGTCAATGCGATTGAATCGCCAACTGAAAGCTGACAGCTATCTTTACTTGTCGATCGTGAACCCGTCTCTGCGGTTCAACTGCCAGCACTCCTCTGTCGAATCGGAACAGAACGGCTTTTCCTTGCCGTAGCTGATGACCCGGATGCGATCCGCCGCGATGCCCGCCGTAACCAGCGCGGTTTTCGCAGCCTGTGCCCGGTTTTGTCCCAGCACCAGATTGTATTCGTCCGATCCGCGCTCGTCGCAGTAACCGCCGATCACAACCTTGATGTCGGGATGCGCATTCAGGTAATCGGCATTCTTCGCCAAAGTTGCCTGCGCATCACCGCGAATATCGTAGGTATCATAATCAAAGAAAATCGGCTGCACCCTCGCGTTGAACTCTTCCTCCGCGCTCATGCTCTTGCTGGGCACGCTGATCGCCGGCGGCGAATTCACTGTTACATACGCCGAAGCATCGGCCGAGCCGCCATTCCCGCGCGCCACCAGATGATAAGTGGTTGACTCGGTCGGGGTCACCGTCTTCACGCCGACCGAGGGAACATCGCCGATGCCGTCAATCGAAATCGAGCTTGCGTTGGTCGTCTTCCAGCTCAGCTGCACCTGGTCCCCGGCCGAGATCACCGTCGGTGTCGCGGTCAATTGTGCCGTCGGCGTGCCCAGGGATGTCGTCGGCGCCTCTTCCGCGGACGGTAAAGGCGCAGTCTTCTTGTTGCAACCCGAGACTGCGATCAAGGCGACCAGCAAAAGAGCAATCGAAAAAATGGATTTCTGTGTCTTCAAGGGAGTTCTCCTTCTAAGAAAGGTCAAGTCGCTCTTTCGGGCAACCGGGATTTTTGTCACCGCAGCGTGCCGCCGTCGCACTTCAGCACCCACAAAAATGATAGTTCATTGAATCCGAGGACACAGTTAAAACGCGGGAACTTGCCACGCAGGGCACCCTCCGGGTCCGGCCTTAGGTTGAAAGCTCACTTCCAACTCCAGTTGGGCATCATATTGTCGCCGGAGAACGTCAGTTGCTGCTGATTGGTGCCGTCGGCCAGCATTGTCCAGATCTGCGTGCGATGTCCAATCTGCCGCTGGAACACAATGTGGCGTCCATCCGGCGACCACGACGGAAAATCGTTGACGCCTGCTTCGTGGGTCGCCTGCAGCCAGTTCTTGCTGGCAATATCCATCACGTAGATGTCATACCCGCCGGGATCGCCGGGACCGTATTTGCGGTTCCATGCAAACGCCAGGATGCTCCCGTTGGGCGACCACGACGGAGAGATGGCATACCCGCCGTCAGTCATCCGCTGCACATTGGCGCCATCCTTGTCCATCATGTAAATCTGCGGTTCGCCCGTCCTTCCGCTCACAAATGCGAGCTGGTTGCTGGTGCGCGGATTCCAAACTGGCGATACATCGGAGCCGAACGACGTCACCCCGTGCGCATTGGCGCCGCTCACGTCCGCAATCCAGATATCCGGATGGCCCGATCTCGCGGAAGAGAATGCAATTTTCAACCCGTCTGCCGACCATGCCGGCGACTGGTTGCTTCCTCCCGCGGATCCCGCCGGGAAGCTCACCAGCCGTTCCAGGTCCAGGGAATACATCCGAATTGCCCATCCATCGCTTCCCAACGAGGCAAACGCAATTCGGGAGTTATCCGGTGAGATGCGCGGAGAGAGCGAAATGCTGCCCAGATGCGTGACCGCATGCTGATTCTGCCCATCGTAATCCATCACCCAGATCTCTTTGGACCCGGTCCGATTGCTCACAAAATAAATTTTGGTTTCGGCAATACCGTTTATCGCGCCGCCCAGCCGGTAGATGATCTCGTCGGCAAACCGGTGCGCCAATGTGCGCGCCATCTCTTCGCTTGCCGCCTCGTTGTACTGGCTGGCCAGCACCGGCGCGCTTCCTGCCGTGCGCGCGTCCGTCAGCCACCCGTAAACCACAAGCCGCCCGTTCGTGGCCGACAGCGCTCCGAACGCTACCATCGCAGCGCTGGCCGGCGCCGCTGACCATTGATCTCCCGCGAACTCCTGTGGCGATCCCGGCATAGACTGCGGCGCCAGGCTCTTTGACACCATGTCGAAGATGCCCGCGTTTGTCAGGTCGCTATAAAGTGTGGAGTCGAAAATCGCCTTCAGCGGCACCGTTCCAGGATCGCTTCCCACCGGCTTGAAGTCGGCCGCGGCCAGGCGAATGCGCTCGTTACCAAGGTTGGTTCCCGTGTGTACCCAGTCTTGCGCGAAAACTTGCGGCGCTGAAAGGTACGCCAGGGAAAGTAAGAACAGGGTGAAGACCCGAAATATTGCCTTCATGCGTTCTGCAGTCCTTCCTGTTGGGGTAACAGAGGTTTGTGCGCACGCCACTAACCACTAATCACTAACCACTGTCTTTCAGTACTCGCAGTAGTATGAAACCTTCAAGGTGCTTTGATTATAGTTTGGCGGAAGCTGACCAAACGTGTCCACGCGCTGCACGCCGAGCATGCAAGAGTTGTCCAGCGTCGGGCTCCCGCTTGAGGTGTCGATCTGCGGCCGGGTGTGGCTCCCGTCCCGGTAAATTGAGAAGTCCAGGTAAACGCGCGCGCCCTTCGGCGTCCGCGGATCCACCTGTGCCTTGTCCCAGCTCTGTGACATCTTCCGGTTGATCTGGTCCACATACCACGGATAAAGGCTGGCAAAGTTGTTGTCTCCGACTGTTGTCGGCCCACCTGATCCTAGCTGCATCTGGTGTGGCATTACCGAGCCGTTTTGCTCGCCGTATTGCGCAACATTCTGTTTGGGCGGCGGCTGGTGCATTTGCGTCTTCGGAATGTTCTGCGCCGTAGGCTTCGTCGGCTTGCCCAGAATTGGAATCGCCGTCTCATCCACGTGCTTCTCTTCTTTCGGGCTCGGCGCAGCCGGCGCCTTGCTCGGCGTCTCCGTCGCCAGCACATTCTGATTGATCTGATCGGCCGGCAGCGGCAGCGCGTCAGTCACGAGATTTACTTGTATCGCGCCGCCCGCACCGGCATTGCCCCAAAAGTTGTGATGAAACAGCCCCATCGCCCACGCGTAAGACAAGAGCATTGCGGCGATCGCCAGATGCAACCCCACCGCCCCCGCGGCCGGTCCCGCAAAAGGCTCCCGCGCCAGTTCCCGCTCCAGGTGTTCGCCGCCCTCAAGAACACTTTCCATTTTTCATCAACCGCCGACTGGCTAGCTCCGCCAACCTCACTAGCCCCGCAGCATCTCCTAATTCCCGCTTCCTGCCGATCCCTTTTGATCCAGCGGCTGCGTCACGATCGACACATTCGTGATCCCCGACAGCTTCACCGCATCCATCACGCTGGCGAACGCCCCGAACGGCACTCGCTCATCGCTGCGCAAATAAATCGCCTGGTGGGCCGGATCCACCCCTGCCTGATGCAGTCGCGCCGGCAAATCGTGTACGTTTACCGGCTGATCGTTCAGAAACACATTCTGGTCGCGGTCGATCGTCACCACCATCCGCTGCTCGGTGATCTGTTTCACTGTCCGCGTCTTCGGCACATTCACTTCGATCCCCGACTGCAGCACTGGCTCGGTGATCATGAAGATCACAAGTAGGACCAGCACAACGTCTACCAGCGGAGTGATATTGATCTCCGCCAGCGACGACCGTGTCTGTCCGTTGATTGTCGAAAATGCCACGTTCACCCTCTTGCGAAACGGGCTAGCTCCGCTAACTCCGCTACTTATATAGACTGCGCTCCGCCTCACGCGGCATCTCGGCCGGCGCGCGGGGCGCCGCCGGCGCCTGAGTCCGCTGAGGCATTTCCTCCAGCGAGTTCAGCAGCTCGCGGCAAAAATCGTCTGTCGCTGATGCGAAAATCCTGATCCGAGCTGAAAACTGGTTGTACGCCACCACCGCAGGCACGGCCACAAACAGTCCAGCTGCCGTCGTAATCAGTGCCTCGCTAATGCCCGGCGCCACGGCGCGTAGTGTTGCCGCACCTGCCGTCCCCAGCCCGCTGAATGCGTCCACCACGCCCATCACCGTTCCGAACAGTCCCACAAACGGGCTGGTTGCTCCGATCGTAGCCAGCCACGTCATGCGCCGCTCCAGCGCCGTCACCGCCGTGCTCGCCGCGGTCTGCGCCGTGCGTTCCAGCGGCGCCAGGTTCCGCGGAGGCCCCGACCCACCCGTCTGCCGCTTGTACGTCTCGTACACATCCTCAAACACCTGCGCCAGCGGGCTCGCGCTATATTCGCTGGTCAGTGCCGCAATCTCCTGCAGCCGCGTTGCCTTGCGAAACGCCCGAATGAACCTCTTGCTCTGTGTCGTCGCCTTGCTGAACGTCGAAATCTTGCCCAGAATCACCGTCCACGAGTACAGGCTGGCCAGCATCAGCAGCACCAGTACGAAGATTGCAACTCCCCCGATGTTGGTCATCATGTTGGCCAGTTCGCCAAAGCCCAGCGAGGGCGCCGCGCCCGTTCCCGCGCCGCCGTCACTCTGCAAAATCAACGCCAATAATGCTGTAAAAATCGCCATTCACCTCATTCTCAACGGTACCAGACCATGTTCTTCGGCCCAAGTGACCCTTTGGGTGCCTTTACCATCATCGGACCCACCCTGCGGGCTTTAGTTTCCTGCGTTCTGGCGGCCAGATGCGCTCCTCGCGAGCCCCATTCATGCTATGCTGCGCTCGGATTCTAATGAACTGGGGATTGGGTGCCCCATCCTTGGCTTGCCTTTGCCAATTCGCCAAGGGTGGGAGACCAGGTTCGTTCACTCTTCGAACGCCGTGGCAATACGGATCAACCATGCTCGTCGAACTCCGCGCTGAGAATTACGCCGTCATCGATCACGCCATCGCCTCCTTTGGGCCAGGCCTCAATCTCCTTACCGGCGAAACCGGCGCAGGCAAATCCATCCTCGTCGACGCGCTTGCCCTCCTCCTTGGCGGCAAGGGCTCGGGAGAGCTGGTTCGCCACGGCGCGGACAAGGCCGCTCTCTCGTGCGTTTTCGAGTCCACTCCCGGCGCCGAAGCCATCCTGGAAGCCAACGGAATCGACGTCGAAGGCACCGAGATCATCCTTCGCCGCGAGATTCTTTCCACGGGCAAAGGTCGCGTCTTCGTGAACAACCAGCCCGCCACCGTCCAGGTCCTCAAGCTGCTCGCGCCCGAGCTCGCGCTGGTCCACGCGCAGACCGAAAGCCTCTCCAGTTTCGACCAGGCGCAGCAACGCCTCCTGCTTGACCGTTTCGCCGGCATTTCGTTAGATGCGGTCGCCGCGGCTCACGTTCTGTGGCATGTCACCGCCGGAAAACTCAACGACCTCCTTCACGGCGAACAAGACCGCCTGCGCATGGTTGATCTGTGGAGCTATCAGAGCAAGGAAATTGAGCAGGCCCATCTCACTCCCGGCGAGGACGAGGCCCTCGAAACCGAGAAACGCGTCCTCGCCAACGCCGAAAAACTCTACTCCGCCGCGATGAGCGCCTTCGACCAGCTCTACGAAGGCAGCTCGAGCGCCGAAGCGGCACTCCGCGACGCCGTACGAAACGTCGACGAACTCGCCCGCTACGACGGGCGCTTCTCCGAATCCGCCCAGCAGCTCGCCTCCGCCCGAGCCACCATCTCCGACATCGCCGCCTCGCTCCGCGACTACGCCGAAGGCATCAACGCTTCGCCCGAGCGCCTCGCCGAAATCGAAGACCGCCTCGCCCTCATCGATCGGCTCAAAAGAAAATACGGCAAGACCGTCGCCGAAGTCATCGCATTCGGCGAAGATGCCGCCCGCAAGCACTCTGAGGTCGAAGACCGCGACGAAATTCTCAAGACTCTTCGCGCCGATCTCGACAAAGCCGCTGCGGTCTACCGCAAGGCCGCCTCCGCCCTCACTGCCGAGCGCCAGGCCGCCGCGGCTAAGCTCGCCAAGCTTGCCGAAGCGCAAATCAACTCGCTGGCCATGAAGGTCAAGTTCGAAGCCGGAGTCACATCAAGCGATCAGGAATCTGCGTGGTCTGCTTCAGGCTGGGACGAGGTCGAATACCGCATCGCCACCAATCCCGGCGAGCCCCTCAAGCCGCTGGTCGAAATCGCCTCAGGCGGCGAGCTCTCCCGCGTGCTTCTCGCTCTCAAAGTCGCCGTCGAAGAAGGCACTTCGGCCAAATCGAAAAAGAAGACCACGCCACGCACCCTTGTCTTCGATGAAATCGACATCGGCATCGGAGGCCGGGCCGCCGAAGCCGTTGGCCAGAAGCTCAAGGCCCTGGCCCGAGCGCAGCAAGTCCTCTGCGTCACCCACCTCCCGCAGATCGCCGCCTTCGCCGATCAGCATCTCGCCGTTGAAAAGCGCGAGAAGGACGGTCGCACACAAACGCGCATCCGTGTACTCGACGACCGGGCCCGCACCCACGAAGTAGCTCGTATGTTGTCTGGGGCAAAAGTCACCGACACCAGCCTCCAGCACGCCGCGCAGATGATCGCCGGGAGCCGGTGACCGGCGCGCAGCAACGCCTCACATGACAGGATTGTCATGCGGCCCCGCTCACCGCGGCCCATTCAATCACGTCTGAATTACGAATGCATCCTCTCGCTGTTCCTTCGCAAGGAGATTTACGAATGCATCTGCAGGCTCAGAAGCTCATCGGCCGAGCCGCTCTCTTCTTTATCGTCTGGTTCCCCAATCTGATCGCTGCTCAATCCGCCGCAACGCCGCCCGAGCAGCAGTCTCCGTCCCAGGCGCAGACCGCTGCCCCGCAAACCCCTGCCCAGCAGCCATCACCCTCAACCGAGAAAACTCCGCCATCGCAGCCTGAACTCCCCAACGCACCTGCGCCTGCACCCGCGCCTTCGACCTCGCAGGAGCCCTCGCTTTCCGATCTAGGAATCACGCCGCAGCAAGCTCAGGGTGACCCAAAGCTCCAGGCCGAGCTCAACAAGCGCACGGAGATGCTCAAGATTCACCAGCGTCTCGGCCTCATCACGCTCGCGCCTATGGCTGCCACGCTCGTTACTGGACCGATGGCCAAGGCCAAAGGCAAGAACGGCCAGACCGTCACCGAGCCCTCAAACGCGAATCTCGACTTTCATGCCGCGCTTGGTGGAACCACTGCGGCGCTCTACTTCTCAACCGCGTACTTCGCGATGTTCGCTCCGAGAATCCCCGGAAATCCGAAACGCGGCGCCATCCGCTTCCATGAGGCGCTGGCGTTCATTCACGGCCCCGGAATGATTCTTACTCCCATTTTGGGCTATGACGCATACAAGCAAGAAAATGCCGGCGAAAAAGTCCACGGCATCGCATCAGCGCACGGTCCCGTCGCCGTTGCTACCGTCATTGCCTACGGCGCTTCCATCGTTGCCGTTAGTTGGCCGATTCATCTCAAATTCTGGGAGAAACAATGAAGCAGAGTTTCCTTTTTGTCTTTTTATTAGCTTTTGCGGCGGTTTCGGTTCCACATTTAGTTCGCGCGCAGTCCGATTCTCAATGGATTCTCGATCAGGGCACGCTCAGCTATCACATGTCGCATCCCATGCACGAAGTGGACGGCACAAGCCGCGCTGCAAAGGGTAAGGGTGTTTGCCACGCCGGCTGGTGCGATTTCCTCATCGCCGTCCCCGTCAAAACCTTCGACTCCGGTGACACCAATCGCGACCTGCACATGATCGAAGCGACAAAGGGCGCACAATTCCCTCTCATCCAGGTCCGCGCTCATTTCCCGCAGGCCGAAACCACTCAGCAATGGATTCACGCCGACCTCGAAGTTCAGTTCGCCGGCCAGACCGATCACTACGCCAAGGTCCCGTTTGAGCGCACCCAGCAGGGAATCGAAGTGCGCATCACCGGGACCATTCCCCTCACCTGTTCCGACTTCAACATCGACCGCCCATCCTTCCTCACTGTCCCCATCAAGAATGAGATCCCCGTGCGCATCGATATGACCTGGAGCGCAATGTAGCTGCCATCTCGTGTTCCGTTTCGCCCGTAAGCCATTCTCGCAGAGCGCTTTGGCATCCATCGGATTGGCCGCTCGGAAGCCGGTCCGGATTTGTTCTGTCCTCCGATTGGACATTACCTAGGTAATTTTTCATCGTATTTTAGTTTGCATCTATTTGGTGACTTCGATAACCTCTGTTTCGAATCACCTGTAGCCCTCTTCCCCCTGCCACGCTTTCTTGGATTCAGCATTTGCCTGCCTTGGAGTTCCCTGTCTAGGAGCAACTATGCGAGTGGCGTGTCTTCGCGCTTCCGTGTTCCCACGCAGTCCTCTGCCAACGCCCAGGCTTCTCTGGACGTCATTCCTCCTTGGCCTTTCGCTTTCTCTCGCCGCCCCTTTGATCACTGGCTGCGGCGGCACATCACTTGCCGTCGATCTCAACACGATCGCGGCCATCGGGTCGCCGGCGACCAACGTCCGAGTGAATCAGACCGTCCAGCTTACCTCGAGCTACCTTGCCACCGGACAGGCAATGGTCTTCTACGTAAACGGAATCGCGGGCGGCAACGCAACCGTCGGCACCATCTCGAGCGCCGGCATCTACACGGCCCCTGCCGTCGTTCCCAATCCCTACACGGTTCAGATCACCAGCTCCATTGCCAAATACCCAACCGCCGTTCCCGGCTCAGTGTCCATCCAGGTATGGAATCCGATTCCCGTTCTCGGCACAGTCACTCCCAACGGATTCTCCGAGGGCACCACAACCGTCACCGTGAACGGGTCGCAATTTGTATACGGCGCGCAGATTAGCTGGAACGGAGCCTTCGTTCCGACTACGTATGTCTCCGGCACGCAACTGGTCGCGCAAATCGCCGCGCCTAATCCGGGTACCTACCCGCTCACAGTCACCAATCCCAATCCCGGCTCGGCCAGCGCGCTCCCGCTTTCGATGAAAGTCGGCCCCGGCCAGGTCGTGTTCACGCTTGAGCCAAACTCAGGAACCGACGTCCGCGTCTCAAACACTCTCAATCTTGGTTTGATGGTCAATGGAACCGATAATCCAGCCGTCACGCTGCAGATCAACGGTATCGCCGGCGGTAACGGAGTGGTCGGCACCGCGGTATCGAACGCCGACGGCTCCATCACCTACACCGCGCCGCCCGTTGTTCCCACGCCGAGCAATATCGTCCAGCTCACCATCACCAGCGTCGACAATCCCGCGGTCTCCATCACGCAGAACATCTCGGTGATGAACCCCATTCCGATTCTCACCTCCGCGTCTCCCATGGCATTCAGTCCGGGGCCTGCGACCATCGTGCTCACCGGCCAGAAATTCATCACCGGCGCGCAAGTGCTTGTGAATGGATCTCCAGTGTCTACGACCTTCAACAGCGGGTCGCAATTGACGGCGAGTGTCGATCAGGCTCAGTCCGGCAATCTTGATTTGCAGGTCCTCAATCCCAGTCCCGGCCCCGCTATGTCGAACGACCTTATCGCCACGGTGAGCGGCACGCCTCCCACTCCGATCGTTAGCCCGAACGACGCCGCGCGCTTCCTTGAGCAGGCCACGTTCGGACCCACCGACGCCGATATCCGCACTCTTTCCCTTGAGGGCTACCAGGCATGGCTCAATCAGCAATTCGCCATTCAGCCCACTCCCGCTGAACCCGCCGTTGAACAGGCGCTGATCGTGAATAATCCTCCCTGCGCCACGGCCGACGTCACCTGCAATTCCATGCTCTTCCTGCAGAACAATCAGGACGAAGGCCTGGTGCAGGGTACCTTCTGGCAGCAATCGCTCGCCGCGCCCGATGAACTCCGCCAGCGCGTCAAATATGCTCTCTCGCAGATCTTCGTCATCTCCAGCAACAACACAACGGCGATTCAAAATATGCCGCGTGGCGAGGCCAGCTATTACGACATGCTCGGCAACGACGCCTTCGGCAACTACCGCCAGCTCCTGCAAGATGTCACCCTCAGTCCGATGATGGGCCAGTTCCTCTCCATGCTCGGTAACGACAAGGGCAACGCCACTACCGACCCCGACGAGAATTATGCACGCGAAGTCATGCAGCTCTTCACCATCGGTCTGTGGCAATTGAATAACGACGGCTCGCAGCAGCTCGCAAACGGCCAGCCGATCCCCACGTATTCGAATACCGACGTGATGGGCCTGGCAGCTGTCTTCACTGGCTTTAGTTGGGACATTCCCGGTGACACGAGCGACGACGGGTGGTCCAACTGCTGCCTCTATGTCGGGCCCGGCTACGGGGAAGAGTTGTTGCCGATGACAACTTATCCCGATCACCATTCAACGGTCGAAAAGGACTTTCTCGGCGTCACCATTCCCGCATCAGGCAGCCCGGACCCCAACGGCGACCTCACCATTGCTCTCAACACTTTGTTCAACCATCCCAATCTGCCCGCGTTCTTCTCCAAGCAGATGATCCAGCACCTCGTCACCAGCAATCCCAGCCCGGCCTACGTCAATCGCGTTGCGCAGGTCTTCATTAACGACGGCACCGGCGTGCGCGGCAATCTACAGGCGGTCATCACCGCCATCCTCATGGACCCCGAGGCCCGCGATTCCGCCACCTACGTCGGCAATCCGCAATACGGCAAGGTTCGCGAATCACTGTTGCGCTATACCGAGTGGGCGCGCGCCTTCACGGCGCAATCCCGCACCGGATCCTTCGACATGGGCAGCACCGAGGATCCCATCTACGGCCTCGGTGAAATGTGGCTCCGCTCGCCCACCGTCTTCAACTGGTTTGCTCCCGGCTACACGCCGCCCAACTCGCCCATCTCCGCCGCTGGGCTTCTCTCGCCCGAAATGCAGATGACCAATGTCTCCACCGTGGTCGGCTACATCAACTATCTGCAAGGGACAATCGGCGCCAACGCCCAGGGCGGTCCCGATGTCTTCTCGTACTACGGCACTGAAATGACTCTGGCCGCCACGCCCGATCAGTTGCTCGACCGCATCAACCTGCTACTCATGTCTGGCCAAATGTCCTCGAATCTTTACAACGAGATTCTCGCCGCCATTGCCGCCATCCCCATCCCCAGCGGCGATCAAAACGCAATCAACGCCGCGCTCTTGAGTCGCGTGCAAACAGCCATTTATCTGACCGTGGCGTCGCCCGACTACGCCGCGCAGCAATAGGAGCCAGCCATGAGCTGCAATTGCAACCAAACCCGCCGGCAATTCCTCAGAACGGCCTCCATGGCCTCCATGGCCGGCGTCTACGTCAGCCCGTTTCTCCTCGAGCTCAACTCACTCGCAGCCATGGCGCAAGAGAGCACCGGAACGGACTATCGCGCCCTCGTCTGCGTCTATCTGCAGGGCGGTAACGACGGTCACGGCACTGTGATTGCGACTGATCCTGATTCCTTTGCAGCTTTCACCGCCGCACGCTCCGGCGCACCCGGCCTCGCTTATCCACTCGCCGAGCTGCTGCCCATCACTCTCAAGACTCCGCAGTCCGGCCGCACCTTCGCTCTCAATCCTTCTCTCGGCGGTGTGCAGGCTCTTTTCAACGCCGGACGCGCGGCCATCGTCGCCAACACCGGCACGCTCATCACTCCGGCCAGCAAAACTCAAATCAACGCCAACTCCGTCCCTCTGCCCGATTCCCTCTTCTCGCACTTCGATCAAACTGCCGCATGGCAGGCCATCGCCTCCAATCTTGGCAGCAGCGAGCAAGTGGGCTGGGGTGGCGCCGTTGCCGATGCCATTGAAGCCATGAACATGAATTCGAATTCCATGTTCACCTGCATCTCCACCGCTGGCAACGCGCTTTTCCTCGCCGGGCGATCCTCCTTCCAACTCAACGTCACGCCCGCCGGTCCCATCCCCATCTATGGCCTTCAGAACCCGCCCTTTGGCCTGCCCGCCGCGGACAATCCGCTCAACTCGATCCTCACCGCCGACGAAAACAACCTCTTTTCCCAGGAATACGAGATCGTCGTCAATCGCTCCATGCAAGCCCAGGCCACGCTGGTCACTGCTATGGCCCCCGCTGGCGTAGGCGGCGTGGCGAATCCGCCGCAGTATCTCGACCCCATGACCAACATGCTCGCCGACAATCCGCTGGCCGCTTCATTGCAAACTGTCGCGCGCATCATCGCCGGCCGCGCCCAACTAGGAGTTAACCGCCAAATCTTCTACGTCCAGCTTGGCAGCTTCGACACCCACAACAATCAGGCGGTACAACACGCCCAACTCCTCACCCAGCTTGGCGCAGCGTTCCAATACTTCGACGGCCTCATGGTCGGAATGGGCCTCGGCAACAACGTCACCGCGTTCACTATCTCCGACTTCGGCCGCACTCTCACTTCCAACTCCAACGGCACCGACCACGGCTGGGGCAGCCACCACTTCGTCGTCGGCGGTGCAGTGCAGGGTCAGGACATGTATGGCCAGTACCCCGTCGTCGGTGTCGATCAGGCCAACGACGTCGGCGCAGGCCGCCTCATTCCCACCACCGCCGTCGAGCAGTACGCCGGCACGCTTGCCAGTTGGTTCGGTCTCTCCGACAGCCAGATCCGCACTGTCTTTCCCAACTTCGGCAACTTTGGTACCGATCCCTATCTCGGCTTCATGAGTTAGGGCATTGGAGGAACTAAAAGCTGAGGGCTGATTGCTCGCAGCTTAGCCGTCTCTGCCACGGAAGGGGCAGGACATTAGAGATAGATAGAGCAAACTATTTTAATCAAGGGGACCCCACCCATCGCGCACCCGATCGAGCGATGGGTGGGAAGCCTCGCCGGTCAGCCTACTCCATCGACACAATCCACATGTTCTGTCGCCGCGCTACGCCGGTGTCTTCGCGCTTTCTCGCATCCTCGAGATCTCGATCCCAGTGCTTGACATTGCTTGGTGTCGAAGCCGAGGATACTACTCTAATCGCTGCTTTCTTCGCACCCAAGGTCGCGCCCCCTGCGTCCTGAAACACATTGAATGCTTGATGGTTTTTGTCGAAATTCCCGCGCTTGAAAACTATCCTGGGGGCTCTGAATATGACTTGGTTACTCTTCACCCTGTTCGTGCTTTGGGTCGGCTGGAAGGCTTACATTGGCGCCAAGGCCGCTGGAACCTGGTCGAACAAGGTATTCTTCGGCATTCTGGGCGGGTCAGCGGTGCTCATCGCCATCATCGCAGTTCCCATTAACCTCATCCCTCAGTCCACCTTGCAGGCGCACTTTGGCCTTACCCTTTTTATCCTGCTCTTTGTAATTACGGCTGGAGTCGTTGAGATTACCATCTATGCCAATCGATGGTGGAAGCGCGTGCTCCTCGAGCGCGCCGGCCAAAATCCATCGGACCCCGTCGGACCGAAATAATTCGGCGGATTAGGATCGCCCAAAGGAGGTACTTCGGCCTCATGAAAAAGCGCGGTTCCCGGAGTGTCGAATCCACATCTCGCCAATCAGCGTCCACCTTGATCGACGACCGAATCAAGGAGCTGGGCGACTGGCGCGGCGAGATGCTTTCGCGCCTTCGCACCTTGATCAAGCAGGCCGACCCCGACGTCGTCGAGGAGTGGAAGTGGGGGAACCCTGTCTGGTCGCACGACGGGTTGATCTGCACAGGCGAGACCTACAAGAAGGTGGTCAAGATGACCTTTGCCAGAGGCGCATTTCTCGATGATCCCGCGGGCCTTTTCAATTCCAGTCTCGAGGGCAGACTGAGGCGTGCCATCGACTTCCGCGAAGGCGAGAAGGTGAACGAGAAGGCCCTGAAAACCCTGATTCGCGCTGCCGTGGCGCTGAACAAGTCCAAGGCCTGAGACAGCAGAGGAAGTTCCGCTTCGGACGGCTTCGTCGTTCCATTCCTCACGAAACGCGCGGACTTTCTTCGAATCGCGTTCTCGCAATCGCCGCAAGCTAGGTAAACCGGAAGGACAACTCAGCAGTCCGGCCCTACCACTTCGCCAGTTGTGTGAGCTGAAGGAGATTGCCGCAGGTATCGTTGACCATCGTGATTTTGGAGGCGGTCACATCGGTGGGCGGCATGGTGAACTCGGCGCCGCGTGCTTTCATCCGGTCGTAATCGCCCTGCACGTCGTCCGTGAAGAACATGGCCGCGGGTTGTTTTTGCTCGAACAAGGCCTGCTGGTACGCCTTGGCCGCAGGGTTGTTGTTGAGGGCCAACTGCAGCTCCGTTCCGTCCGGATCCTCGGCTGAAGCCACGGTGAGCCAGCGATACGGCCCATTGCTGAAATCGGATTTCTTTTGGAAGCCCAGCACTTCCGTATAGAAGCGCAAGGCCTTCTCCTGGTCATCGACAAAAACGCTCGTCAGTTTGATCTTCATGGGTTTCCTCTCAGCTTGAGATTCGCGGGCAGCGCCGCGTTACTGCGTTTTGACTTTCGTTCGTGTTTCCTATGCGTTCGCTTTGGATTCTTCGAGCACGCGCTCGAGGCTATCGAACATCTTGTGCCAGCCGTACTTCGCGCCGTTGTAGTTTGCCTGCTGGTCGGGACCGAAGCCGGACTGCTCCATGCGCAGATGTGTTCCGCCCTCCACCGGTGTCAACGTCCAAAGCACAATCCATTGCAGACCGGGAGAATCCTCGCTTTTGCCCACCGCCCAGTTGTAAGAGAGCCGTTTCATTGGTTCGACGACGAGCACTTCGCCGTCGACAATGCCATTCCAGTTCGGCTTTGGCTCGTTGCGGAATTGGAACTTTCGTCCGGGCACGGGCTCGAAGTCGTTGTTCATCATCCATTGCGCCAGCAGCGGGCCCTCGGTGAGCGCTCGCCACAGCTTTTCGGGCGGGTGCGGGAAGACCCTCTCGACGACGAGAGTGCGGGTGCTCTGGGCTGCAGTGCTCATGGCTCCATCCTTTGCAAAAGGTCTTCAAGACGATCGAATCGTTCGCGCCAGAAGGCGCCATAGAGATCGAGCCAGTTCACCATCGGCGCCAGCGCATCGGGCTGTGCGTGATAGTGAGTTTCGCGTCCCTCGCGGCGATGCCGCACCAGTTTGGCCCGCTTCAGCACGGTGAGGTGCTTGGAGACGGCGGGCTGAGAAACGCCCGCATAGCGCGTCAAGGCGTGAACGGTCTGTTCGCCCTGCCGGGTCAACTCCTCGAAGATTGCCCTACGTGTGGGATCTGCGAGAGCGCGGAAGACGTGGTTGGGATTGGCGTGCGTCACGTGTAAAACCATAACCAATTGGTTATGGTTTGTCAAGAGGGTCGGAGCGAAATTTCCACATGCGGTTCTGCGTTGGTCGTATCAGGCCATGACTCAACCCGTTCAGTCCCCGTTGACGGGAGTGTGATTTAATTGTTGGCGTTCGTTCCCCATTTCAATGGAGGTCACATGCCTACGATCACAACAAAAGACGGCCTGGAAATTTTCTACAAGGACTGGGGGA
>Ga0181535_10001780_pt1 | contig 27315 bp, 21 predicted proteins | sample PEATcosm2014_Bin_44_FD_119774 | JGI IMG/M metagenome (GOLD analysis project Ga0181535, IMG submission 119774) | Peatland microbial communities from MTU Mesocosm Facility, Houghton, MI, USA - PEATcosm2014_Bin17_30_metaG | ecosystem: Environmental > Terrestrial > Soil > Wetlands > Peat | place...
CGACCTGCTCGGCGACCTGACCACCGCCGTGCGCGCCAAGGGCCTCCGCATGGGCATTTATTATTCGCTCTACGAGTGGTACAACCCGCTCTATCTTTCCGACAAGCCCCGCTATGTCGCCGAGCACATGATGCCCCAGTTCAAGGATGTGGTGACGCGCTATAAGCCGTCCCTCATCTTCAGCGACGGCGAATGGGAGCTGCCTTCCAGCGATTGGCGCAGCCCCGAACTGCTGGCGTGGCTGTACAACCAGTCGCCCGTAAAGGACGAAGTGGTCGTCGACGACCGCTGGGGCAAGGACACCCGCCACAAGCACGGCGGCTACTGGACCACCGAATACACGCCGGGCCTGAGCGGCATCGATCACCAGTGGGAAGAGAGCCGCGGGATGGGCTTTTCGTACGGCTATAATCGCGCCGAACGCCTGGAGAATTATCACACCGGCCGCGAGCTGGTGATTCTCCTGACGGATATCGTGAGCCGAGGCGGCAACCTGCTGCTGGACATCGGTCCCGCCGCCGACGGAAGCATTCCGGTGATTATGGAAGAGCGTCTGCTCCAGATGGGCTCCTGGCTGAAGGTGAACGGCGAGGCCATCTATGGCACCAAGCCGTGGAAGGCTACGCGCCAGTGGAGCGCCGGCGAGGTGCCCACGATCGACTACAAAGCGGAGTTCAACTCGAATTACGATGTGGCGAAACTCGCCGGCAAACCTGAGGGCGGCAAGGCTTCCATCGAAGCCTTCTTCACCTCCAAAGGCGGCGACCTCTACGCGATCCTGCCGCGCTGGCCAGGACGGCAGTTCACGTTGAAAGGGTACGAAGGCGCGAAACCGGCGAGCGTGACATTGCTCGGGGTTGCGGCCCCGCTACGCTTCAAATCCGGCGCCGATGGCGTAACGGTCGAACTGCCCGAATTGCCCGAGGAACTGCTCGCGCAACCAGCCTGGGTTCTGAAGTTCAGCCACTGACGCAATGTGGGGCAGGTTGCAGCGTCAGTTGAAGAACAGAAGCGACCACTCGTCCATCCACTGAACGATAGGCTTGTCGCCTTCCCATTTGATGGGCAGCCAGATATACCGCCCGTCGGCGTGGTTCTGCGGCCGCCAGCGGTCCGCCATGAAGATGAAAGCGCCCGGCTTGCCTTCGACAGGCAGAACGTAAGTGCTCTGGCTTTCGAAGGTGTTGTCGGTTTGCTCCTTGGAACCGCGCACCGGGTTGCCCAAGGCACGCCACTCGCCCAGCATCGCATCCGCCACGCCGGACCGTGCGGCGTTCGGTGTCCAGCCCGTGCAGCCCGACGTGATCATATAATACTTGCCCTTCCAATGGAACACCGCCGGCGCCTCGTTGTGGCCGCCCGGAAATGCGCGGACCCATTTGCCGCTGAACGAGAGGTAATCGTCGCTCAACTGTGAAATGTGCAGGGTGGCGTTCTCCTCCGAAGCGTGGATGTGATACGCGGTCCCGTCGTCGTCCACGAACAGGGTCATATCGCGCGCCATCTGGCCGCCCTTGAAATCGCGCCGCACGATGCCCCCATTCGTCGCGGCTGCGAGCCACTCCTGGCTGCCCTGCTGCAGCCCGCCCTCGGGAATCGGCCCTTCCTTCTGGCCCACGGGCATGTTCAAGGGCCACGTTCCGGCATCGGGCCGCAGCGAGCGCACCACTGCGTACGGGCCGGCGACGGCGTCGCCCTGTGCCACGGTGGTCTGGGCCGCGTCGTAGCCCCGTCCGCGCAGTTCGGTGTGGAACCACATGACGAACTTGCGGGTCTTGCGATTGTAGATCACCTTGGGCCGCTCGATCGCATTGCCGCGCGAAATCACGCTCGCGGGGTCGTCCGCCGTCATGCTCAACGCGAGGCCTTCGTCTTTCCAGTTATACAGATCGCGCGACGAGTAACACGAAACGCCGCGCGTGCCACGGCCGTCGCGCGACTCGCCAAACCAGTAATAAACGCCCTCGTGATACAGCAGCCCGCCGCCATGGGCGTTCACGTGGACGCCGTTGTTGTCCGGCCAGAGCTGGCCGGGGTGAAAGGCCGCACCCGCCAACGCGGCGGCGGCCCAAAGCAGGATTGTCATAGTCTACCTTAGACTTACCATTGGGTAGGGTCCTGGTGGGGCAGGCTCTCAGCCTGCGCGGGACTCTCAGTCCCGCCTCCGCATTCCGCGCGCGACCGAGGCCGGATGCCCGTTACCTCCCAACCGGCCGCTTCGCCGCGTCACCCGGCCATTGAATGACGGGTCGCCGTTTCCGCATAGCGCAGCCTCTCAAAAACGGGTTGATTAGGTTCTGATAAGCCATCCCCAGTTCGGCCCCCAATTTCTTCCTAAGGCGCGGTCGCGCAACGCGCCTGCAAGCCGCAGCCCAGCAGCAACAACCGGTCCTCTCCCTCGGAGTGATCTGGGTCGTCCATCAAGCGTGCGCCCTCCGGGCCCGGCGGAAAATGCGAAACTTGTCCCGCCCTACAACAGCGTCAACGGGTCCACATCAATCACCAGCGCCGTCGCGCTCCACTTGCTCTCCCGCGCGAACGTCTGCGCCCGCCGCAACATCTCATTGAGCGCCGTGCGGCTGGCGGCCTTGATCAGAAACTGATACCGGTATTCATTCTTCAGCCGCGGCACCGGCGCCTCGGCCGGCCCGAGAATCTTGATCTTCTCCGGCGCCGGCGTCAGAAAATGCCCGAGTTCCGTGCTCAGCCGCAACGCCTGCTCCTGCTGCTCGCTGCGCACCAGGATATTGGCCATGGCGCTGAACGGCGGGTAGTGCATCATACGGCGGAATTGCAGTTCTTTTTCATAGAACGTCTGGTAATCCTGCGCGGCGGCCATGCGGATGGCATAGTGGTCGGGGTTGATCGTTTGGATCAGGACGATCCCGGGCAGGCTGCCGCGGCCCGCGCGTCCGGCTACCTGCGTCAGCAGTTGGAAAGTGCGCTCGGCCGCGCGGAAGTCGGGCAGCCCAAGCCCAACATCGGCCGAGACCACGCCCACCAGCGTCACGTTGGGAATATCGTGGCCCTTCGCGATCATCTGCGTGCCCACCAGAATGTCGTAGGAAGCCTCGCGAAACCCTTGCAGAATGGCTTCGTACTGGCGCTTGGCGGTGACCGTATCGCGATCCAGCCGCGCGATCCGCGCTTTCGGAAACTCGTGGTGCAGTTCCTCTTCCACCTTCTCCGAGCCGACCCCCAGAAAGTAAATGTGCTCGCTCTGGCACTTAGGGCAGTGCGTGGGCACACGCTCGGCGTAGTTGCAGTAGTGGCACAGCAGACGGCGGTCGCGGCGGTGAAACGTGAGCGTCACCGAGCAGTTCATGCACTGCACGCGCTCGCCGCACGAGCGGCAGGCCACGAAGCTGGAAAACCCGCGGCGGTTCAGCAGCACGATGGTCTGCTCGCCGTTATCCACGCGGTGCCCGACGGCTTCCAGCAGGCGGCGCGAAAAGGTGGCCTGCTTGCGCGTTTCCAGAAACTCAGTGCGCATGTCGATCAGCTCCACCTGCGGCATGGGCCGCTCCTCCACGCGCGTGGGCAGTTCCAGCAACGTGTACTTGCCGCGCTCGGCGTTATACCGGCTTTCCAGGCTGGGCGTGGCGGAACCCAGCACCACGCACGCGCGGGCCGCCTGCGCGCGCACGATAGCCACGTCGCGCCCGTTGTACCGCGGCGTTTCTTCCTGCTTATAACTCTGGTCGTGCTCCTCGTCCACCACGATCAGGCCCAGATTGCGCATGGGCGCGAAGACCCCGGAGCGCGTGCCCACCACCACCGCCGCCGCGCCCGAGCGAATCCGGCGCCACTGATCGGAGCGCTCCGAATCGCTGAAGGCGCTGTGCAGAATGGCCACGCGATCGCCGAAGCGGCTGAAGAACTGGCCGGCCACGGCGGGCGTCAGCGCGATTTCCGGCACCAGCAGCAGCGCGCTGCGTCCGCAGGCGAGCGCCGCGTCGATAGCGTTCAGGTAGACCTCGGTCTTGCCCGAACCGGTCACGCCATGCAGCAGGAAAGTGCGGAATTCGTGCGCCTGAATGGCGGCGCCGATCTGCTCGAAGGCGGCCGCCTGCGGAGGGTTGAGCGTGTGCGGCGCGCGCACGGGTCCGGCGTTGATCGCCAGCGGTTCGGTGCGCAGCGTCACCAGTTTCTTGCGGGCCAGCGCGCGGGCCGCCGGGCTGGCGTCGCGAACCATCGATTCGAGATCCTTCAGATTGTGCGAGCCGGGATGCAGTTCCAGGAAGGCCAGCAGTTCGCGCTCCGGCTTGCCCAGTTTGGTTGCGGGCACCGCGCCCGTTCGCTCGACGCGCAAGCGCTCCGACGGCGCGCGCAGCGGATCGCGCTCGGTCTGCACCTGCTCCACCATCACGAAGCGCTTGCGCTCCAGCGCGCGCAAGGCGTTGCCCGCCAGGGGCAGCTTGCGCTCCAGATAAGAGGCCGATAGCGGGCGCTGGTCGAGCATGCGCAGAATCTGCACCACCGGATCTTCGGGCGAAGAGTCGAACAGAAGCTGGCGGGCGGCGTCGCGGCCGGCGTCGGTCAGCGAGTACACTTTTCCGCGCCGGATGTCCGACGCCAGCGGCAGCATGCCGCGCAACACTTCTCCCAGCGGCGCGCAGTAGTAGCCCGCGATCCACTTGCCCAGGGCCAGCAACTCCGCATCCAGCACCGGCTCGGCATCGATCAGCCGCATGGCTTCGCGCATGGGCACCTCGGGCGTCTCGTCGTGGCATCGCAACACCACGCCCGTCAGGCGGCGGCTGCCGAACGGAACCAGCACGCGGCAGCCCGCCTTCACGCGGTGCCGCAGCGTTTCCGGCAGCGCATAGGTGAACGGCTGGTCGAGCGGCACCGGCAGGCTTACGTCGCAATAGAGATAGGAGCCGTCAGGCAAGTTCCAGGATAGCGGGTGCTGGGTGGAGGGTGCCGGGCCGAGGCCGGCTTATACTAAAATGATGTCCATCTCCACCGGCGACCGGATCCGCAGGACGCCCGGCGTTTGCGGCGGCAAGGACTGCATCGCGGGACACCGCGTCCGCGTGCTCGACGTCGTGGTGTGGCATGAGCACCAGGGCATGACGCCCGACGAGATCGCCGCCCATTTCCCTGCTATCACTCTGCGACGTCCATGCAGCCTTGCCTACTACTTCGATCGCCTCGAAGAGATCCAGCAGCAGATGCACGCGGAAGGCGCGTTTGCGGCGGAATTCAGCCGTAACAATCCATCGCTGCTCGAAACGAAGCTGCGCCAGGAGCGCCTGGAAGAAGCATCCTGATTGCCGCAGACGCGAAAACGGTCGCAGAATCTGGCGAATCCGCGCGCGCCAAACTGCCGCCACGTGCGAAAGACGCCGTTCACGCACTCTTGAAAAAACGCGCTGCGCTTCGCCGCACCAGTACCGCCAACGGCCCCAACCCTGCGCCGCAGACAAGACCAACTGCGACCATTACCAGGCGATTGGGAAAGATGGGCTGTTTTGGCAGGTTGGCCGGGTCCAGAAGTTGTAGAGTCACCGCGGCGGGTGGCGCCTGACTCCTCTGTGTCGTGTTGAGCTGTTCCACAAATTTCGCCATCACTTCACGAACCACGGACTGGGCTTTGAACTTATCCGGATACATGCAGGAAATCTCGAACGTGGTCGCACGCCAGTTGGGGCCTTCGAGCAGGTTGATGCGCAAGCCTTTCCGCATATTCTCCACGACATCTTCCAGAGGCATTCTCTTGCGATCCTCCGGATAAAGATCGAGCGCCGATTGGGTCATCAATTCCCCGAGACTTTTGCGGCTAAGGACTTCCTGCTGCATCCGCCTGAGCCGGTCCAGCGTACCTTGCCGATCGCTATCCGCAAGGCCCGCGAACGTGAATCGCACGACGGCGGTTGAAACGTACCGGTCCTCAGTCAGTAAGGCGCCCACACCCGCTACCAGCGCGCCAGCAAGGCCCGCAAACGCCATGATTTTCAAATAACTCCCTGTCGCCATCCGCATTCGCAGTGCTCCCAGCAATACATTGAACAGGTCCTGCCATTTGGGCTGAATATCGTCGATCAGCGCGTCCAACTCCGCGGCATAGCGCTCGCGCCAGCCGGCCGGATACAGTCGAGCCATCCATCGAATCAGTTGCCTCATGCGTGCTTCAGCCTCCGCATGGCGGTCTTCACCACTTGGTTGAGGCTGGCCAGTCGCTCTTCGAGGTGTTCACGCCCCGCGCCTGTAATGCGATAGGGCCGGCGCCGGTCGCTGGAATCTACCGGCCGAATCCAGCCCCTCTGTTCCAAACGGGTGATCGCTCCATAGAGCGTGCCCGGACCAAGTCGCACGTTGGCGAAGCCCTGGATGTCCTCCATGATGGCGTAGCCGTGCTTTTCGCCATCGGCCAAGCTGGACAGTACAAGAATTGTCGGGTCGGACATTATATCGTCTCACGTAGTATCGTATGACGTAATAATCAGCGTGTCAAGAGGAATCTGCAAAACCGGCATCACCCGCGCCGTGCTACATTTCACCGCATGAAGTTCTTCGCCAATTTCCTGGCTGTGCCGCTGCTCCTGTTGCCGGCACACGCGCAGGTCTTTACTTTCACGCACGACGAGATGTTGAAGTACACTTCCCACAACCCCTTCGACCGCTTCGACGATGGGCGCCCGAAAGTGCCCGACGCCATCCTGGAAAAGGTAAAAGGCCTCTCCGCCGAGGAAGTCTGGGCGGTGCTGCCCGGCGGCGGTTTTCGCAACCAATATGAAGGAAACTGGCGCATCCTGCATCCCACTCGCAAGCTGGTGGGCCGCGCCGTCACCGCCCAGTTCATGCCGGCGCGCCCCGACATTGGCGATATCATGGAAGCCGACGCCAAGGCCGAAGGGCTCCGTGACAATGGCAACCAGCGCGTCCTCGACCTGCTGAAGCCGGGCGATGTGCTGGTGGTCGATATGTTCGGCAAAATTGAAGAGGGCACCATCGTCGGCGACAACCTGGCCACCTATATCTACGCCACTACCGGAACCGGCCTGGTGGTGGATGGTGCCATCCGCGACCTGGAAGGCATCCAGCCCATCGACATGTCCGTATACTGCCGCGGCGTGCACCCCACGCCCATCCGCAACGTTATGCTCACCGGCATCAATGTTCCCATCCGCATCGGCAGCGCCACCGTAATGCCCGGCGATGTGGTCTTCGGCGATAGCGAGGGCGTGTACTTCATCCCCCCGCAAATGGTGAAACAGGTGGTGGACAAGGCTGACGAAACCCACATCCACGACGAGTGGACCCAGATGAAAATCAAGACCGGGAAATATAAATCTACCGACATCTATCCCAGCCCCCGCGACCCGGCCTTGAAGAAAGAGTACGAAGACTACCTAAAACAGAAGTTAGGACGACAGTAAAGTGGGGCAGGCTCTCAGCCCGCCCTTTTGATGTAGCCGAAACGAGCATATGAAACCAAAAATCCAGCAAGCCCTCTGCGTGCCCCTCCTCCTCCTCTCGCCCTTGATCGCCGCCAACTGGCTCTCCTACGGCCACGACCCGCAACGCACCGGCTGGAGCCCGCAGGAAACCGACATCAACCGCGCCAATGCGAAATCCATGTCGCTGCTGTGGAAAGCGCACCTCGATAACCAGCCCCGCGAGCTGAACTCCCTCACCGCGCCGGTCAACGTCGAATGGGTGACCACCGACAAAGGCATGGCGGAAATCGTGATCGTGGGCGGCGCTTCCGACAACCTCTTCGCGCTGGACGCCAACAGCGGCAAATTGATCTGGAAGAAGTCCTTCGAGGCCGAGGGCAAGCCGCACGGGTCCTTCTGGCTTTGCCCCAACGCCCTCAACGATACGCCCCTGATCCGCAAGGACGGCCTGGCCGCTACGGTTTTCGTCATCTCGAGCGACGGCAAGCTGCACACGCTCAACGCCATCAACGGAGAGGACCGCACGCCGCCCCAAAAATTCGTGCCACCGTTTTCCAAGAACTGGAGCCTGAACCTGGTGAACAACGTCCTCTACACCAACACTTCCCAAGGCTGCAACGGCGCCCGGTCGGGCGTCTACGCCATGGACCTCGGCGCGCCGGATCATCCCAGCAAGTTCTTCCAGTCGGCCACCGGCGGCGCCGGCATCTGGGGACGCGCAGGCGTGGCCATCGGCGAGCACGGCATGGTCTTCGCACAAACCGGCGACGGCTCCTACGACGCCAGTCGCGGCCAGCTTCCCGACACCGTGGTGCAGCTTTCGGTGAAGGATCTGACGCTGGTCGATTACTTCACTCCCGCCAATCACAATTACCTGTCGCGCAAGGACCTCGACATGGGATCTGCCTCGCCCACCGTCTTCTCCATCAACGGGCACGAGGTGGTGGCCGCCGGCGGCAAGGAAGGCGTCATCTACCTGCTGGATGCGCAGCACATCGGCGGCCCCGACCACAAGACGTCGCTCTACCACAGCCCGCTGCTGGCCAATGAGGACGCCGATTTCGCGGGCCGCGGATTCTGGGGCGCCTTCGCCACCGCCGAAGACGAGCAGAAGGGCCGGTGGCTCTACGCGCCGGCGTTGGGCGCAGCAGCAAGCGGCGTGAAGTTCACGCTGACCAACGGCGATGCCCCGAACGGCAGCATCATGGCCCTCCGTGTCACCGAGAAGGATGGCAAGTTCGAGGCGACGCCCGCCTGGATCTCGCGCGACATGAACCTGCCCGAGCCTCCCATCGTGGCGGGCGGCCTGGTCTTCGCGATATCCAACGGCGAGTTTGCGCGCCAGTCCAAGGGGACCGAAGGCGGACTATATAGTTCCGCCGAGCGTATCGCCAAACATGCGGGGCACGCGGTGCTCTACGCGTTCGACATGACCACCGGAAAGGAACTGTATTCGAGCGGTGAGACCATGCCCGGCTGGACGCACTTCAGCGGCATCTCGATCTCGGGCGGCAAGGTGTTTGTGACCACTTTCGATTCGAATGTGTACGCGTTCGGCGTGAAGGAGCAGTAGGACCGGCCTCCCGACCTTGTCCCGGTGACTTACCGAGCCGCGCACGTGGGTAAGCGGGGCTTGCTATAAGTAGTGAAGATGTACCATGACCCTCGTCCTCATATTCTACACCGAGCTCCTGGTCCCGCCCAGCGTGCGCCGCCAAACGGGTATCAAACCGGGAGACCAGCTTGAGTTTAAGGCATCCCGTGGCGCCATCACCATCAAAGCCGTACCGCCGCGCACATGCAAAACGACGAAGGCCGAGCTTGCAGCCATCCGCAAAGGCGAGGCCGAGATTGCCCGAGGCGAGTACGTAACTTTAGTTGAGCTGCTCCATGGCCTGGACCAGTCCTCGTCGCAAGAGCGGCACAAAAACAGCTAACAAGATTTCCGGCTAACGACCGGATCAAGATCGCCGCTGCGCTCCGGTCCATTTCCGACGATCCTTTCTCGGGCGACATCGTCAAGTTGGAGGGCTTTACCAACCGCTGGCGTCGCCGTGTTGGCAACCATCGCATCTTTTTCGCCGTTGACACAGCCGCCAGGACGTGGCCGTAGGCGCAATTGCCCGCCGCACCTCCACGACGTATTGAATCGCCGCGCATTTCACGAGGAGCAGGCAACTTGCGCTGCTCTTGCGATTCCCTCTCGCGGCACGGCTTTTCCTGACCCGATCACACTCGCGAGTCTTGGCCGGCGCGCGCGCATAGCCCGAATGAGAGAGAATAAGCATTCCTAGCGCGCGATATCTTGCGAGCGGCCGCCCGCACCACCAGAGTCTTCGGGTGCCCGCCACGCCCCGAGAAAAACGGAACAATGGCGTTCAAGAAATCCGAATTCTACAGCTCCCTCTGGGCCAGTTGCGACGAGCTTCGCGACGGCATGGACGCCAGCCAATACAAGGATTACGTCCTCCTCTTCATCAAATACGTCAGCGACAAATACGCCGGCGTGCCCTACGCCCCCATCACCATCCGCCCAGGCGCCAGCTTCAAAGACATGGTCGAGCTAAAGGGCAAGTCCGACATCGGCGCCCAGATCAACAAGAAGATCATCGCTCCCCTCGAAAGAGCCAACGAACTGTCCGACATGCCGGACTTCAACGACGACAACAAGCTCGGCAGCGACAAAGACAAGGTGGACCGCATGCGCAATTTATTATGACGCTGTATTTAACCATAGGGACACGCTCGACCTGGAGAGGTAGGGCGGGCTGTGAGCCCCGCTGGGAAGGCCGGATTCATTGGGCTTCCGGAGTGGGCTGGTGTATCCTTAACTAACTGGTTTCGGCGGTTGGCTGGGCGCGGCGGTCGTGACTGAAGTACGCCGCGGAGGTCCGTGTGCGCGGGGAACGCCCCGGTGCACCAACGCGGTTGCGAAATAGGAAGTGTCCGCTTTCGATCCACCGTAGCTGGTGAATGGCGACGGCTCCCCGCGGCCCGCTAAGTAGTCGGTGGCTGATACAGATTAGGCATTCGCCAGGCGCGGTAGGCCTGCGCGCTCTCCAGGTTGAAGACCTGCGTGCCGGTGTCCGTGCCGGCAGTGGAAAGGATTTCGATCGAGGCGCTGCCTTGGACTGTCTGTGAGAAAGGCGCGAAAGGCGCCAAGAAGAAGTAGTTATTGTCGGGCAGCAATTGGGCGGCTCCGAACGCCTGGGAGTAAACCCCTAAGTCCACACTAAGGACTGGCGTAACCTGCAAACTCGTACACATGGGCGGCGACCCTGAACAATTCTGAACTACGGTCAGTGCCATGCCTCGGCTGTCACCGCTACCCAACCCGAGTGGCGGTGGGGAAACCCGGGTATTGCCGTTGTCGTAAACCGTTAAGGACCCCGACCCGCCGTTTTGGACGCCCGCATCGTGCTGGTGGGAGAACCACGGCCAGGGATCGTTATAGATGTTATTGAAGACGAAGTCGCCGCCCGGTCCCATGCGCCATAAGATGTTTCCCGTAGCGGCGGGCGATCCGTTCTCATAGTCGATTTTCATCACCCAGTCCTGATGCCGCGAAGACCAGATAATCGAACCGTCCTGAGGGTTGTAATAGAGGCTGTTAGCGTGCAGCCAATCCATCGCTAGCGGCGCGATGCCGGGACCGAGCAGGAATGTCGTCTGGCATTCGAATACGCCCGTTTGGCAGGTTTCCCCAAGTACCGCCGGCCGGTTGATATCCAATTCTGGAGCGCCGCCATCGTGTTGAAAAGCGTCGAAATACCAGGTAACTTGCCAGTTGGAATTCAGCACGATAATCATGTCTCCGATGATGTCGACCGGAAGGCCGCTGGTGTCCCCCTGAGTTCCGGGCGGGAAGATCTTTTCAATGTCGACGATGATCGCGGTCTGGCCATTGGGGAGAGTCTGAATGGCATCATGGTGAAAAAAACCGAGACAGGCCGTGCCGATTTGCGACGTAACGGGAGAAGAGGGACACGGCCCCGCGTCGGTTGCTCCGAAGGCGAGCAGTTGCTGCTGGATGACGCCCGTGTTCGTCTCTTTGATGATATTGCCCGCCAAGTCGATTTCTCGTAAGACTTGGCTCTCCACTGACGCTGGATTCCAGGCCGGGGCACTCTGAATGGTGAGAAACTTGCCGCCCGTAAGAGGCCGCGTCAGAACCTCGAAATGACCCGAATCGCTCGGGTAATAATACCAGAGAATACTGCCTGATAAGTTAGTCGCCACGGCGGGATAGGCGCCGGTGCTGCTAAGCTTGAGGGGCGTGAGAACGAGAACAGATTCTGCGGTATCGGCTTGACCGCTCACTGGTACTACTGCCTTGAATGGTGGAAAGGGAACACCGGTCGGCAGCGCGCCCGTTGTAAAGCTGACGGTGGGCCCGTTCACCGTCTGCGTACCGGTAATCGTCTGGGAGTACATGTTGTACGCGGTGCTCGGGTACATGCCCGCTACTTCGAAATTCATGGTCGCAGGTGGATGACAGGCTACCGCATTTGTCGCAATCGCCGGTCTACTCATCGACTGCTGTTGAAAGACGACCCGCATGGAACTTCCCGCGGGGCATGAAGGCGCGCCGAATGACGCCACCAGAGGGTTAGCTGTCGATACGACCGCGGGCGTGCTGCCGCTCACCAATGGAGTCACTTGGAAGCTTTTCGTTAGCGAGTTGGTTTGGCCGGAGCCGAAGTCCTTGGTGACCACCTGGATTTGATAGCGTCCTTCGAAACTGGTCGGGCTCCACGTGAATGGCTGGGAGGTCCAGACACCGGAGCTGAGCGTACCCACGTTGAAGTCCCGCACCACAGCCAGAGGCCCGCCGGGGAGAGCCACATTGAATTGAAACGTCAAAGGGCCGGGACCGTTGTCTGTGGCCTTCACGGTCCAGACGATCTGTGTGCCGATTGGTTTCGGCGGGCTGGCCGACGGCATCATGGACAAAATACTAACCTGAGCATGTGCCGGCGCACAGACCGCTGCCAGCAGCCCTACGAGATACAGAGTGGTGGATTTCGGGGAGTTCTTCAAGCATTTGCGAGGCATCGGATCAATTCCCCTGGACTGTGACCGTCATCGCCGCACTGGTCATCGACTCGGGATCCCATACCGTCACAGTGAGCTGGTCTCCGGCCACCAGCGGACACGCTCCGTCCTGATTCGCGTTTGCAGGCTTACCGCTCCATTATAAGACAATCCCAGCGAACGCACACCGCCGGGCGCGGAAAGCATGTCGCGCTCGTATTTCGTCAGGCGGTAGTCAGTCGGCCAATTCCAGGATCTTCCGCTCATCAAAACCATCCATCGCTCCAGCCAGGCCGCGGGATGCCCGCGCAGGGTGGCATGAACGCACTTCGCGCCGGGTGGAGGGCGGCGCGGGCATGATCGGCGCAGGGACGAGCGCCAGGAAGTGCGAGAAGCGTGGTTTCATGCCCATCGCGATCTTCGATTCCGACACCATCCCGCGGGATCGCAGGCCTGAACCTGAGGCGGCCGTCGTTGCTGCCGGTCGGCATCTGAGCAAACGCTTCGAGGGCTCGGATCGTCGCCGCCCAGGACCGCCGGAGGTTCGCGGTGTGGATCACGTCATACCCCGAGGTGGATATTTCCATCCCGTTCGACTGGGACGCGACTGCGGCCAAGGTGACAGAGCGCGTGCGCGCGGCGATGGACGATTGTTTCGCGGGCTGAATCAACAGTTCCAGGAGGAGGCGCTACCGAACCTTTCCAGTCCTAGCTTGAATCCTTCGACAGATGCTTTCGAATCTTGGCGATGTCTTCATGGGAGGGAGGCCAGTCCGTGTCACAGGTATTACAGTGGAACACCAACGCACCGGTTTTCAGCGCTTCTTCGAATCCTTCCCGACTGAGTGTGACTGTCTGGTTGTGGTCGTTCGGACAAACAATCTCGAAATCCATCCGGTCGCTCATTTGCCTCCTGTTGATCAGCCAAACCGCCGTTGCGCTTGCTCGAACGGTTCCGTCAATCCTTTGATGGTAACGCGAATGGTCCGTGGTCCGTCGCCGCGACGCCTGTGGGCGGATGGGGATGCGCGGCGCGCAGCCGTCGTCTTGCGCGCTCGTGGTGCAGGTGCGCCAGACGATACTTCCGGGTGCCGGGTTCGGCGCCGCCGCCCGCGATCCGTCGCCGCGATCGCCGGCGCGCGGATGGGATGCGCCTACTCCGCCTGCTGCCCCACAGCCAGTCCCCATGGGGCCGATCCAGCAGTAGCGGGCGGAGGGCGCCGCATCCGTGAGCCGAATCGTTCTTCACCGGGATGCCGCCGCGCAGCCGTGTTGCCTGCACGCCCGTGGCACGGGTGCGCCGGGCGATACTTCCCCCCGCTCCGGCGCCGCCGCCAGCGTGCGGATGGGGATGCCCGGCGAGGAAGGCGCCGCGTCCATGATGCGCAGGGGAAGGTGTCGTCGAGCGAGCCGGAGCGCCCATTTTGCGCTCTTCCCGCAGCCTTACGCCGGCGGCCGTTCCGGCCCCCGCCGCCGTCGTCCGTCGCCACGACCGCCGGCGCGCGGAGGGCGATGCGAAGCGCGGCGTGCTGCTCCACTCCTATAGTTAACTCGTTTATTTTGTGCCCTTTGTTGGGTAATATCTGACATGAAGACCTTCCCTCCGCACGAGCGGCAACCTCAAGCATGAGAATATTTTCGGGCGCGCGGAACTAGCAAACGCGGTCACTGTGGCTCTCAGGTCCTTGCGTTGAGCGCCCAGCCTGCTGCCGCCGCAGATGTGGTCGCTCAGACTTCGAGCGCGATGCGAATTTCGCCCTGCTACGAACGTCGACCTTTTGCTTACTGCACCAAAAGACCTGGGAAGAGACGCGTATTCGAGTCTAAGCTGCTTGGCTGTTTAAATTAAACGATGTCCCTCCAGAGCCTCAAAATCCGCTATTCTATTTAGGCACGATGTCGACTATGCCTTACTGACACAGACTCGGAGGTACTTTGAGCACAACCGTTCCCCTAACCAAACAGGTCGGCAGCCTGCCGCCCAAGAGTTGGTCGATGGTTACGTGGGCATCCCTCGCCGCTCTCTCGGTTGTCCTGAGTTATTTGATAACCTTTGTCCTCGGCCTTGCCAGCGTTCTCTTCGGACTCCTGCTGCTGCTCGGAATGCTCAAAGGGAGCCTGTCTTTAATCGGCGTGCTCCTCGCCGTGTTCACACTCGTGATAGGAGGAACCGTCTTTTGGTCCCTGCTGCCTCGAAAAATCCCGTTCGAGACCAATGGAGTCCCCATCGACCTGTCCCGCGAAACCCGCCTCCGCGCGGAAGTCGACGCATTGGCGAAGGCCCTGAACGAGAAAATGCCTACCGAAGTCTATCTCGTTCCCATTGCCAACGCGGCAGTTCTGGAGCGCGGGCCAAATCGCATCATGTTACTCGGCCTCCCGCTCCTGCAGTTGCTTACAGTATCCCAATTTCGGGCTATTCTGGCCCACGAATTCGGACACTTCTATGCGGGCGACACGCGGATGGGTCCTTGGGTCTTCCGTGCGCGGATGAACATGGCCCAGGTAATCACGCGGCTCGGCGCAAATTCCGTCGTGCTCTCGTTCCTCAGCCGGTGGGTCGTCGTTGCCGTCTTGCGGTTGGCTATCCTCGGCGGCTTATCGCTCTGGTGGAAGCTTTTCAATCGAGTCACGCAGCACGTTTCGCGCAAGCAGGAGTACCGTTGCGATGAACTGGCCTGCTATCTCGCCGGATCCGAGAGTTTGGAAAAAGGTCTCTGTTCGGTCAGTCGGGCCGCCGCGACCTTCGCTCCGTATTGGAATCAAATCGTCAGACCCGTCGCCGCCGGTGGATACCGGCCGGAACTCGCCGATGGATATAGGCGATTCCTCGATACTCCCGAAATCGCAAAAGCTGCATCGGCAGCGCTTGAAAAGCAACTGGCAACCAATGCGACTGATCCGATGGATTCGCATCCGCCCTTGAACGCGCGAGTCGGGAATGCTCGAGCCTTGGCGATCGCATCTGCCCCCGACGATAGCCGCTCTGCGGTCAGCCTGTTTGAAGAGTTGCCGGCGCTTGAACTCCAACTGCTGGTCAAGCTGATGCCGGCCCTGAAGCCTTCCGAGTTGAAGCCCATGCATTGGGACACAGCTGGATTGGAAGTGTACGTTCCACTTTGGCGCACCGAGGTGGCAAAGTTCGCGCCGGCCCTGATTGCTTTCACGATTTACACGGTGCCCGACGCCATTGCGAGCCTTCCCCAGAGCGCAGGCCGAAGCCTCGACCCTCCAGGCACTCTGCTCTCACGCGAGCAGCGCGTGGCTCGGGCAGCCGAAGTGATCGCGCAGGCCGTGACCCTGGCGCTCATTGATCACGGCTGGAAACTTCATCTCCAGCCCGGGCAGTTCTATCTGGAGAGCGAAAACGGCACCCGGATGAATCCCCGAACCGAGGTGCTCCGCAAGGACCGCCAAAAAACGGACACGTGGCCACAATACTGCCAAACCAATTCCCTTGGCGATTGGCCATTGGCGTCGCTGGCGACACAGGAAAGCGCTCAATAACCGTTTCCGTGCGATAAACGTCGCTAGATGGCCATCAGTTTTTAAGGAAATCGTGTCCGCCCGAGCCAGCTAATTCTTGTCCAACTCTGCCTCCTTGGGGATGCGAAGGTAGTGCAGCACAGGCCTCATGTCAGGATTTATCGTCGAGCGACCCTTCAAACGCGCTGCGCCCGCGTCATAAGTTCCCCAGCGCCCAGCGGCACACTTTCGAGTAACGTCCCTTTCCCGGTACCATAAAGAACACCCCACGGATGGTGCGCCCAGAACCAGCGGAAGGCACAGCCGAGCACAGGCTTAAGCCGGACCCGCGGGCTGGTGGTGTTCGATTTGGGACAGTGTTTTTCGATTGGGGACAAGGCGCGGCGCCGGGTTGAGGTTTGTGGACGGCGAGTAGCGTGACGCGGAAAAACAGGCAATCGAATGACGGAACGACGGAATGCTCCGATGTGCCGGGTAGGGCCGGTACGCTGCACAAGACGGCCATCGGCGTGCTTCCTAGGAGAGCCAGGGGGGCGTGGGTTTTTAATCGAATTCTCGAAATCCTGCCAGCGGTTTGCCTGGCGACGGGCATGGCATGGGCGGCGGAAAGCCTCTTCATCGGCGAGTGGAAGCTCGACCCATCGAAGAGCAGAATGCCCGACGAGATGAAGGTTCAGAGCATGGGCGGCAACAGGTACGCGTTCGATTTTGGCGGGGGCGCCGAGATGATTCTGTTGGATGGGAGCGACCAACCGGGCTACGGCGGGACCCTGCTGTCGGTGAAGGCTGAAGCGCCCGACACCTGGATCGTCGAGCGCAAGAAAGGCGGCCGCTTGCTGTTGAAGGCGACGTGGAAGCTCTCGAAGGACGGCAGCACGCTCACGGACTATTACCGCGAGTTCGAGTCCGACGGTTCGACGCTCAGTATGGATTACGTCTACCAGCGCACTGCTGGAGGATCGGGCTTCGCGGCAGACTGGCAGAGCATCAAGGAGACGATGAACACGCCCTTTTTGATGCAGGTGAAGGAGTTCCAAGGCGACGGCCTCTCCTTCATCACTCCCTCCGAACAAGAGACGAAAAACGTGAAGTTCGATGGCAAGGAATATCCCAACGAGGGGCCGAAAGCGGACCGTGGCGCTTCCTCCTCGATCCGGCGGGTGGACGAGCGCACCCTCGTGATCACCGACAAGGCCGGCGGTAAAGTGACGGATACCGAGGAGATTGAGCTCTCGGCCGATCTGAAAACTTTAACGATCACGGTGCACATTGCCGGCCGCGACAAGCCGAATGTGATGGTGTTCGAGCGGAAGTAGCCGGACAAATCGTTCGTCAAACGACCCCATCCGCCCCCCCGTGTGGCACATCGAAAACGTGGTCGAAATTAGCTTTCGAGCAGATTGACAGCGCGGCGCAACGTCGGCGTATGTTGTTGGGCAAGCCGTGTCATCCATCCCGAATAACGCGCACCCCGCACCAGACTGTCGGAAGCCACCTGCATCTATGGTTTGCGCGGGGCCTACCGGCGGATGGCGCACCGTCTGCCGAGTGCGCCGTGGATCCGGAAACGTCGGCGGGCGGCCACTTTTAACCGGATGCCGACGGCGATCTCACGCGCCCAACCGTGCCCGCCACGGTGCGGTCCTATCCAGCCCTCGCCAATGGAAAACTCGACGTGCGAATGAGCGGACGCTGGCATGTTTCGATCTGAGGTAGTGGCCGAGCGTCGCCGTGAGCCTGCGCGTCCGTCGCCGCGACCGTCGGCGTGCGGATGGGGATACGCGCGTGCGCAGACATGTGCCTGAACGCCCGTGGCGCACTTGCGATTATAATCAGGGTTCGTTGACAGAGGGCCGTCAGGCGGGGATCGAAGATCGCTCATACAAAAGAATACTCAGTCGCCGTGATCCTCCATGTACTGACGCACGGCTGCTAGCACGTGCGTTTTCTCATCGAGGATCTGAGCAATCTCGGCCTCCAGTTCATCCATGCGTTTACGATCTAGGTTTTGAGTTGCTTCTTTCTCCGCCAGAAGCCGATTATGGAGTCGAGACAGAACGTCCGCTAATCTGTCCATCAACTGTTGCTTTGTTCGGCAGTCCATGGGTGTTTCAGATCTCATTATACCGTTGCGTGAGCTTCTCCGAGTCGAATATCATCCGCGCCGTCGAACCGCGCCCGCCGCAGGCCGCGCGGACTTCGCGCTCCCCACCCGCACGATGCGGAAGGCGCCCGCGTGCGTGCGCCGGTGTCGCTCGGCGGATAGGGCCCAGTTTGAAATGCGCATTCATCCAGCGGCGTCGGCGCGCGGCCACTTCACCGGGACGCCGACGCGCAGCCGGCACGCACACGGCGCAGTTGCGCCAGGGGACATCTTCCGGATGGCCGAAGTCGACCGACGAGGCGCGTGATCGCGCGTCACGGCGCCGCCCGGCGACTTCGGACCGTGCGCCACAGCGCGACGCCGCGCCAGCAGCCGCGGGACTCGATGCGGGCTAGGAGCAGCGCCGAGCTGCGCTTACGTGCGACGTTGACTGGCCGGCGGATACTCCAATATCCTTTTCCGCCGGGGGCTTCGCGCTCCTCACTCCGGCCCTGCCGGCGGCCCGTTCCGGCGCCCGCAGCGCTACCGTGTCGGCGCTCGAAGTGCTTGATGAATCAAAGTAAGATGTTAAGATACAATGCCAGCCATCCTATGTTGCTGCACGGTTTCCCCTTTCTACTTCTGGGCGCCGCCGCGCTGTACGGCGCGTCTGTTCCCGGGCTCGCCGTTGACGCGACCGCATCACAACACCCGATCAGCCCGCTCATTTACGGAGTTAACGAATTTACCGGAAATGGGGTCTGTTGTTCGCCCTTCAACGAATGGACCGACAGCGGCATATCCGGCATCATGCACATCGGCGTGCGCCGCTGGGGCGGCGATAGCGCCTCCAGCTATAACTGGCAGCTCGACCTGGAGAACCTCAACGTAAACTTGTATTTCACCACGTATCTGGTCGGCGACGGCGTGCATAACAGCTTCGATCTGTTCCATGCGCGAAACCTCGAAACAGGCACGGTGAGCCTGAGTACCTTCCCTCTGCTGGACTGGACTCCGAAACTGCCGCCGGATGGTGCGCTGACACCGAGCTATCAGTACAGTTGCAGTTACCCGGTCTCGAAGTACGGGCAGCAGCAGCAGACCGAACCGGGGGGCTCTCAGTGCGGCAACGGTATCGCCCTGTCGACCGGCGGCCAGATCATGAACGATCCGAACGACGTCTACCAGCCGATCACGCCCGCATTTGGCGGACAGTGGGTGGCGGCAATGCTCAACAAGTACGGATCCGCCAACGATGGCGGAGTTCAGATGTGGGACCTGGATAATGAGCCGGAATGGTGGGACGGCACCCACTCGGATATTTATCATCAGGCGGGAGCCCCGGTGCAGCCCGCCACCTATGACGACATGCTCGCGCGCGATCTGGCGGCGGCAAAAGCGGTGAAAGCCGCCGATCCGACTGCGCTGGTGGTGGGCCCCGTCGCCGCCGGTTGGCCCGGATACCTGTTTTCGAAAAAGGACTTCGAGAGCGGCTGGGGGACGGGCCCGCATTTCCAGTATTGGGCCAACCCGGTCGATCGCAACGCGCACGGCGGCGTACCGTGGCTCGAGTACTTCCTTCAGCAGATGCAGGCGGCGTCGAACCAGGCCGGAACGCGTCTGCTCGATTATCTTGACGTCCACGGGTATGTCTATCCCTGCGTTACGAACGACTGCAGCACAAGCGCGATTGGTTTCGGTACGGCCGTCGATTCAGCGAGCACCGCCCTCCGCATGCAGTCGACGCGAGCGTTCTGGGATCCGAACTACATCGTCCCCGTGGTGACGCCCCCAACAGATTCCGATCCGTGCGACGACTACAACGCAATGTGCGACGTAGACGGGCAGCAGCATCCGCCGATGCTTGTCCCGCGCATGATCGGCTGGGTCAGTCAATACTTCCCCGGCACGAAGACCGCGATCACCGAATACAACTGGGGTGCGCTCGAAGACATCACCGGCGCGGTGGCACAGGCGGACTTACTGGGTATTTTCGGCGCATACGGGCTGGACATGGCCACCATGTGGCCGGATATCAACTTCAAGCTGGGCGTGCCGGGCGCGTTCGCGTTCCAGATCTATCTGAACTACGACGGCGCGGGCAACCATTTCGGGGAGACCAGCGTGTCGGCGACGAGCAGCGATCCGGACACCATGTCGATCTTCGCCGCCCAGCGGGCCGATAGCGCCCTCACGGTAATGGTGCTGAATAAATCCGCCAACGCGATCACCAACAGCATCAGCGTGGCCCACTTCACTCCCGCGGGTACGGCGCAGGCGTGGCAGTACAGCAGCGCGAACCTGAACGCGATTACGCAGCAGTCCCCGGTGCAGGTGTCCGGTGGTTGGGTCAGCGCCACCTTCCCGGCTTACTCGATGACGCTGTTCATCATTCCCGCCAGCCAGAGCGCGATGACCGTACCCCAGCCGGTGATTACCGCGGTAACGAGCGCGGCTTCGTACGACGCCACCGCAGTCGCGCCGGGCGAGTTTGTGGCGATTTTCGGCCAGTCGCTCGCCCCGCAAACGCCACGGCTCGGCGCGGCCGACTCCACCGGAAAACTGCCGACGACTCTGGGCGGCGTCCAGGTGCTTTTCAACGGGTATCCGGCGCCAGTGGACTATACCTCGCCGGGCCAGATCAACGCCATCGTGCCCTTTGAAGCGGCGCTCTTCCGCACGGTGAATGTTCAGGCAATCAATCAGGGCAACGCGTCCGCCGCGTTCTCGCTGCCGGTGGTGACTTCGCTTCCGGGGATGTTCACGGCAAAGGGCTCGGGCTCAGGCCAGGCCGCTGTGCTGAATCAAAACAACAGCGTCAATAGCGCCTCGAATCCCGAGCGGGTGGGTAATATTCTGCAGATGTTCGCCACCGGGGATGGTTCGCGCACGCCGCCGGAAATAGACGGGCGGCGGCCCTCCACTGTTTTGACGAAACCCGCGCTGGCCTGTTCGGTAACCATCGGCGGCCTGAATGCTACGGTGACTTACTGTGGCGCAGCGCCGGGGTTAGCCGGACTGTTTCAGATCAATGTGAAGATTCCCGATGGCGTTGCGCCCGGAAACATCGTGCCCGTGCAGGTGACCGTCGGAACGGCGACCAGCCAGAGCAACGTGACTATAGCGGTTCAGTAGGCGGAGGCGCAGCGGCATTGCCGGAGCTTGAGTCGCTCCCGTCAAAGCCCCCTATATCAGCTTGGCCCTGGAATTTACGAAATCACTTAGGGTAAATCGGGAATCGATTCCCGCGGCGCGCCGGACTGCTCGCCCAAGGGCAAAGCGGCGAAAATGGCCGCAGAAGTCCGCGGGTACGCCTTGCCATAACGCGCATGCCGCAGTTCGATTCCGGCCGCCCGTCCCGGCGCCCGCCGCCCGCCGCCCGTCGCCGCGACCGCCGGCGTGCGGATGGGCGACACGATGGCTAAGCCGTGATTTGTGGGCCTTGCAGTAAGCCGCCCTTCTTCGTGGCTTCCCGAATCGCTTTCAACCCGGCCGCGGACAACTTCCGTTTCTTGGGCTTCACCGGGCGCTCCGGTTGGGCCTTTTGCCCTTTCAGCGCGGCCCACCTCGCTCGCTGCGCAGCGGCGATCCTGGCGCGGCCAGCCTTGCTGATCGTGCGGCGCTTCACCGGAGCCGCGTGATCCGTTGCGGGTGGCGCGGCCTTCGGCTGGCCTGGAGCGGGCTAACCCAGTTGCGCGTTGATATCAGCTATCTTCGCTGAGATCCTCGCCACTTCGCTCTGACAACCGACGATGGCCATCTCCAGGATGGAGCTGTCTACTCTTGGCTGTGCCTGTCTTGGCATTTGGTTCCTCCCCTTTTAGCTCGAATTGTCATCATCATGCGTTACGTGAGTGGCTCCTAGATCTCAGACCGCCTGAAAATGTTCTATAAACACTTCCATAACAAAATGTTTTGAGCTATACTGAGGCATGGCTCGCCGCCCTGTCCCAATCAAAGTCAAGCCTAAGGACCTAACTCAGGTTGTTGAACTGCTGCGAGGTGGCATTCAGCAGGTGCGTGTCGTCCTCCGGGCGCTTGTGCTACGCCAACTTGCCGATGGCGTCACGGCGCCTCACGTTGCGAAAACAGTCCCCCTTACTCCCAAGGCGATCCGTCAGATCGCCCATCGCTATAACAGTAGCGGCCTGAATGCCGCCCTCTACGACAAGCAGCGGCCAGGTGCCCATGAGGTCCTCGACGATTCCCAGAAGCAACGCATCATTGCCATGGTCTGCAGTCAAGCGCCGGAGGGGAGGGCTCGTTGGACGGTGCGCTTGATTGTTGAAGAAGCCGTCAAGCGCAAGCTGGTGCCCAAGGTGGGCCGAGAGACAATCCGGGTTTTGCTGCAGAGCCACGAGTTGAAGCCGTGGCGGGAAAAAAATGTGGTGCGTGGCGGAGTTGACCCCAGCATACATAGAAAACATGGAAGACACGCTGGGCATCTACGAGAAGCCCTATGATCCGGCCCAGCCCGTCGTTTGCCTGGATGAGAAACCGATCTCCCTGCACGATGACGTGCGCCCACCGATACCGGTCAAACCGGGAAAACCGGCCAAGCAGGACAATGAGTATGAACGGTGCGGCACGGCAAACGTATTTGGCGTAGTGGAACCGAAGGCTGGCCGCCACTTCACCACCGCTACAGCCAACCGCTCCGGCGCCGAGTTCGCGCGCATAGTCGGGCACGTCGTGGAGCAGTACTCGGCGGCCAGCACGATTCACCTCGTGATGGATAACCTCAACATACACACCCGTAAATCATTGACCGATTATTTCGGCGAGCAGGAGGGCGTGGACATTTGGGACCGGCTCACCGTGCACTACACCCCGAAACACGGAAGTTGGCTCAATCAAGCGGAAATCGAACTCAGCCTGTACGCGCGGCAATGTCTGGGCAACCGCCGGATTCCAACCCAGGCGGCCTGCGCTCAAAAAGCCGCAACAAGAGGGCGAAGACCACTCCGCGAAACCTAACCTGCGGGAAATCCGCAGCCATAGACCGTGACAGGCCAACCAGTCCGAAACCCAATCTATGCCGTCGCCTTTATTCACACCTTTTCAGGCGGTCGAAGACCTAGCCCTGAAGCGGGCTGACCTTGCTAGTCTTCCCCATCAGCGGTACTCTTGCGTAATGCGACCCCTTCGGTATTACATCAACGTCACATTGGACGGGTGCTGCGATCATCGTGCAATGTTCGCGGACGAAGACTTGCATCGTCACGCGGCCGACAACCTCGACCAGGCCGATGCCCTCCTCTTTGGCCGGGTGACTTACGAAATGATGGAGGCAGCGTGGCGGCCGCCGGCGCGGACGGGAGCGAGGCCTGATTGGATGGAACCCTTCGCCCGGACGATCGACGCGGCAAAGAAGTACGTCGTGTCGAGCACCCTGGACCGGGTCGATTGGAACGCGCAGCTCGTGCGCGGGGATCTAGGGAAGGCTGTTCAGCAGCTCAAGCGGGAGTCGGGTAAGGGACTGTTAGTGGGAGGCGTGAAGCTCCCGCTGGCGTTGGCGGAACTGGGATTGATCGATGAGTACGAGTTCGTGGTGCAGCCCAGGCTAGCGGGCCACGGGCCGACGTTGTTCGCGGGACTATCGAAGCGTGTCGACTTGAGGCTCGTCAGTCGGCTGGAGTTCGGCTCGGGGGCGATGGCGATGCGGTATGAGCCGAGAAGGTAGCCATCGGGCTTGTTAGCCCGAGTCGGCCGCATCATGGAGTAACTCGGGCCAAGCCTTCCAAAGTCTCGACCATCCTGACCATCGCCAGCGCATCCCGGCCACATTTAACCCTAAATGTGGGAATCTGAATGCGCCGCGGTGCGCAGCGCGTCGTTCGGAGTAATCTCTCAGGCTTTTGCCTTCTTCGGCGGTACGATGGCGTCTTTCGCCGCCTTGGCGATCCGGAACTTCACCACTCTCTTGGCGGCGATCTTGATGGCTTCCCCAGTGGCGGGGTTGCGTCCCATCTGCGCCTTGCGATCCACGCGCACCAATCGCCCTACCCGACTGGTTGTGGGAGGCAGGCGGAGGGCGCCGGACCACGGCGTTGTTCGTTCATATCGTTAGCGGTCCGGGCGGCGTGCGCGCGATACGCCGCCGTCGGCGGCCGTGGCCTCCCACAGTGCCCCCTGGCCTTCGCGCTGTCCTATGACGGGGCCGGTCGCGGGCACCTGGCTGCGACCGAACGGCGGCAGAGGGTTCAGCGTAGCTCGGCGGAAGCAGTTAGAGCCGAACCACGAAATAGCTTCTCGAACTCCTCACGGGGCGTCCCCTGTTTTGTCCTCTTGGGGCCCCGGCGAATGACCCGCAATTGTTCATCAGTCAAGAGCGGTCGCTTGTTCGGATCGTTATGTTGTTGCACGTTTGTTAGGTTCCTATCGCTAAAGTGTTGGCAAGACCTACTTCTGTTGCAGGTAAATCGCCGCCGACCTCGGTCATTCAAGTCGCTCAGCACGTTCGTTGCCTAAAATAAAGCCGGCGCTGAAGGTCTTGCGAGAAAGCCACGCCGCGCACATTCACTGTGCTTTGGAATTGCGGCTGAACTGGGCATCGGGTTTCATTTTCTGCACACCTTTCGCTCCGCGGCCTGGGAATGGACAACTCTTGCACACCTCGCGTGGTCGGATTGGCAGGAAGAGGCCGTCCAATATGCCGGAGCGAGGTAGGGACGGGCAGCCGGCTGAGGCGGCGACGGTAGACACTTCGGTGCCGACGGCCGGACTTGGCTACGGGACTTTTCTCGCGGTGATCGCACATCGCAACCCGTGATCAACACCCTAAAATGGTGTGTGGTCTTCTGCCTTTTCTTGGTAGAGACCAACGTTCACAAGCCAAGGCGCGAGCGCGTTATGAATAGCTACAGAGCAGGCCCCCGCAACCAAAAAGATACATCTACTTGCTGGGTTTGCGGGCACTCCCCACCGACAGTATCCGAACCATAATCGCTTCAATCTCCTTTTCCGCCACTGCGATCATCGGCCCAGCTATATCTGCCTTGCCAAGGCTTTTTGCGACATGGCCGATCATGTGCTTCCTGACGGGTGAAATCCCGGTGGAGTAGCTTCTGGCAGTTCCCCCTGGCCCATAAGCAAACGCAAGACCTCCTCCATGGACTTGAATCGGTCGAACCAGGGAAGGCCCTCACCTTCAATTTTGGTTCGGGCGTCTGACAGCGTCGCCAGCAAGTTGCTGCCATCCGGTTCCACATACCATAGGTCCCGTCTCGGAAGGTCAAGCTGCTCAACTCACTTCAAAAGCCGACCCCGGGAGTGACAATGGTATTTCCTGCGGCTTGACAGACGATCAGGCCCCTTTCGCATCGGATAGTGAATCGGAATCGCACGAAAGAAAACCCCGAGGTTCGGGGCAAATGAGAAAGTGGTGCATCCCACCGCCTGTGCGAGGTGGCTTTTGAACGATTGGCGGTTCACGACATGAATCTGTTCGGGCGTGTATCGCCAAGCCGTCTTCGGGCTAAACTTGGTGAATCCCCTACGCCGCAACAGCGGCCAAATCCCGTTTTTTTATCTCTCGGGTAACGGCTCGGCTGTCCATCTGCGCTGTTCACTTTACCAAAGCGTCAGTGCGACGGAGGCAAATCGCTGGGAAGCCGAGCGGCCAACTCCAAACGAAATGCCAATCTGAATACGTCCGGAGCGCTGTCCCCCGCAACCATTATCTTCAGACGAACCAGACCTGGCACGGAAGCACAACACTGGGCAAAGCGTGTTGAAATGCGGGGGCGCTGTCAAAATCGAGGCCTGTCTTTACCGCGTCATCGAGCACAACAGCGCACGCGATGTGCGCATCTCTGGGCGGGTCTTGGCTAAGGCTGCGGGGAGCGCCGAGCGGTCCGTGGACGCGGAGCGAAAGACACTGGCGGCCAAGGTATCTTCCGCGTGCAGATCAGCTCACAGGGCAGCTCGTTCGGATTACCCCGGGCATCGGCGCTCTTCGAAGGCCAGCGGCCAGAATGCCCGGTCAAAAGCGCGCCCGCACCTGGCGCCGTTGAGGACAGCCGTCCTGCACCCGTTGCAGGACCCGACATCCCAGCACAAGCTGCCGTATTCAACGCAGAAGCCCGGCTTGCCGCCGCGCCCGGAACATGGCCGCCGGAAGTGGCTGCAAGAAACCACCCTGCGGAAAGTAGCGTCCGGTCCTGCAATCGGTGCACCAGCGACCGGCAGCGCTTCTACAACCGCAGCAGGCTGCTCCGCAAGAATTGCGGAACCAGCCGAACCGCCATTCTACAGACACTGCGCCTGCAAGCAGTGCGGAAGCTCTGCTGCCGGCGGCGCCCGGTGCCGCAATCAGTGCACCGGCCCGTACGCCTCCTATGCCGGCGGGCTGGATTTCGAGCAACGGCAAGAGCTCTGGCGCACGCCCTGATGGCCAAAAGGTTTCTCCGTGCGCAAATCGGAGAAAAAGTCACGAACAGGTATTGGCGCAAGGTGCTTCGCCAGAGCGCCTGCGGGGCTATAGGCGAGTTCAAGAAAGGATCAATCCCCAGGGGCCTGCGCCGCCAGAAATAGCCGCAGGCATTCAAAGGCGTTCAAAGCCGGGCACGACGATCCAGCGACAATCCGCCGCGGCCAATATGACGATTGCCATGACGGTCTGCGGATCCCGGCCAAACCCAGTCAGGCATATGCACTGATGCGCATGGCTACTCCGCCGTGTTCTGGCCGTCCCGGGGCGCCACCCGGCGGCCTCGGCTGCCGTGAGGGAGATGAGCCTCCGTTATTCCAGCCACCTACGCGATTGCGAATATGTGCGGCTGGCACAGTATCGCTGTTGGCGGCCTGGATTTGCACAGCGGGATAGACTACGCCGCAACGCTTCGTCTTCGTGCTCACGCCGACCCACGGCTCCTGGCGGAATCTTGTGATTTTTCGCTGGAAGTACAAGATGGATGAAACTTGTATTGGGTAGATATTAAGAGAACGCTCATCTAGGTCCCCCGCCGATTGCCCCACAACTCCACGTGCAACCGCGGGCTGAACCGGAATCCTTCCATCTTGCAGATCTCCGCCAGCCACGCGCCCCGCTCGCGCAACACACCTGTGTCGATGCCTTCCGGCATCAGAATCACCCTACCCGCGTCCGCATCAAGCGCCCGCACCAGCTCCCGCACCTCGGCCATGTCTTCCGGCCGCGCGATGACGAACTTGAGCTGGTAATCGTAATTCGCCATCAGCCGCCGCACGACTTCCGGCTGCATGCGCAGGCGCTCGTGCCGGTCGGCCCAATCGCCCGCTGGCGTCGAATGGGCCAGTTTCGGGCTGATGCTCATCAAGTCGCAC
>Ga0181535_10001781_pt1 | contig 27313 bp, 21 predicted proteins | sample PEATcosm2014_Bin_44_FD_119774 | JGI IMG/M metagenome (GOLD analysis project Ga0181535, IMG submission 119774) | Peatland microbial communities from MTU Mesocosm Facility, Houghton, MI, USA - PEATcosm2014_Bin17_30_metaG | ecosystem: Environmental > Terrestrial > Soil > Wetlands > Peat | place...
CCAGTACTTGAAGACGTCGGGGAGCTGCTTGGCGGTCGCGTAGATCTTGATCTTTTCCTGGTAGGGCTGGTCCTGGTAGCTCTCGGTCACGATGTCGACGCCGGGATTGGCGGCCTTGAACTCGGCATTGATCTTCTCTACGACGGCGCCCCAGGTCGTGGTGCGGTCGGGGAGATTGTCTCCCATCTTCAGCGTGGTCGCCGCCTGGGCGCCGAGCCCGGCCGCGGCGAGCGCGGCGAGGAAGAGACCGGCTAGGAGAATCCTCTTCATACTTACCTCCTGACGAGAAATGGAGAATCGGGGACGTGATACGGAAGTATCAGGCCGATTCCCCGAAGGGTGAATGATGCTTTCTACGATGATTTGACTTATTTTACGGACAAAGTCGCGGCCGCTAGCCGCTCGGCTCGACGTCATCGACGCCGATGACCTTGTAGCGGGCGGGGCTGGCGCCGACGACGCGCTTGAAGCTGCGCGAGAAGTGCTCGACGCTCGGATAGCCGACGCGCTCGCCCACCTCGTAGACCATGAGGTCGGTGGAGGCTAGGAGGCGCTTCGCCTCGTCCATCCGGACGCGCGTGAGGTAGGAAGTGAAGGTCACGCCGGCCTCCCTCGAGAACTCGAAGCTCAGGTGGTTGGGCGAGACTCCGGCCCGCGACGCGGCCTCGTCGAGGGAGAAGGACGGATCGGCGAACCGCTCGCGTATGGCGCGCTTCGCGAGGACGACGATGCGCGACTCGACCGACCGCGCCTCGCGGCAGGAGCGGTAGGCCTCCGCGGCCTCCTCGATCCTCGCGCAGGCCGCGCTCGCCGAAAAGGACGCGCCGACGGAAAGGTAGCGCTCGAGGTACTCCTTGGCGTCCTGGCAGAAGTCCGCGGCGAGGGCCTCGGCCCCCCGCTCCGCGTCCCGCCTTCCCGAGACGAAGACCGCCGCGTGCGAGGGACGGAGGAGGACGACTTCGCCGCTGTAGCTCGTCGAGAGGATCTGGGCGAGCGAGCGATGCAGCATATCGGAGAAGCGCGAAAGCCCCTCGTCCTTCCATCGCTGCTCCACTTCGTCGAAGCCCTCGATCCAGACCGCAACGATCGAGAAGGGCGCCGCGAGCGAGATGCCGAGGAAGGCGAAGCTCGCCTCTATCTCGTCGGCCGGGGATCCGGCGAGGATGTCGCGCAGGACCTGGGCCTTGAGCGACTCGACATGGCGCCGCTCGAGGATGGCGACGGTCCTGTCCCTCGATTCCGAGAGGCCCCCGGCCGCCTTCGCCAGGGCGGCTCTGAGAGGAACCGCCTCGAGCTCCGACTTGAGGAGGTAGTCGCCGGCGCCCAGCTTGAACGCCTCGCGCACGAGGTGGAAGTCGTCGTGGGCGGAGAGGACTATCACCGCCGGGCCGTGCTCCGCGGGGTCCCCCGGCCCGAGCCTCCGCAGGAATTCGAGGCCGTCCATCACGGGCATCGACAGGTCCAGGATGACGATGTCTATCTCGGGGCTGAGCGCGAGCCGAGCGAGGGCCGCCTCCCCGTCGGAGGCCTCGAAGCGGAAATCGAAGCCCTCTCCCTCCCAGTCGGCGAGGCTCGCGATGGAGAGGCGGACGAAGGGCTCGTCGTCGACGACCATGACGCTATGCATCCGCCCTCTCCATGAGGGGTAGGACGTAGCTCACGACCGTGCCTGCCCCCGGCCCGCTATGAATCGAGAGGCCGTACGGCTCGCCGAAATTGAGGGCCAGGCGTTTACGCACGTTGGCCACGCCTATTCGGTACAGGCCGTTCCGCCTCTCATCCTCCTCGAGCACCGAGGCCAGGCGGATCTCGTCCATGCCCGAGCCGTCGTCCCCCACCTCGAGGACGAGCTTCCTTCCCCGCTGGACCCGGATGTCCGCTTCGGGAGGGCTGACGGCGGGCAGGTCGGACTCCTCGACGCGGGCCGAGACGCGGATATGCCCCCGCCCCGGGGCGCCCTCCCGAGCGGCGGCCTCGTCGGAGCCCCCGAAGCCGTGCAGAATGCAGTTCTCGACTATGGGCTGCAGTATCATGCGGAGCGAGAGACAGTCCTCGGCGCCGGCTTGGATATCGAAGGAGGCGTCCAGGCGCCGGCCGAAGCGCACCTTCATTATCGCGATGTAGCTCTTTACGTTCTCGAGCTCGCGGGAGAGCTCGACGAAGCTGCTCGAGCCGGCATAGCTGTCGGCGAGGACGCGCATCAGGTCCCCGCTCATCGCGGCGATGGCGTCGGCCTTCGCCGCCCGTGCCATCAGTCTGATGGAGTTCAGGGTGTTCGCGACGAAGTGCGGGTTGATCTGGTAGCGGAGGGCCTCGAGCTCGGCCGCCAGTCTCTCCCGCTCCCGCTTCTCCCTGTCGGCGAGGAGGCTCTCGATCTCGCCGACCATCGAATTGAAGCCCTGCGTGAGGGCCTCGAGCTCGGCGATCCCGGGAGAGCTCGCCCGCACCGCGTAATCGCCTTTGCCTACGCGGCCCATGCCGGCCGTGAGGGCGCGTATCGGCGCCGCGACGCTCGCGAAGAAATACTCGATGAAGGCGAAGGACAGGAGGGCGATGACGACCAGGGCGGGAAAGACGTACCAGCTGTAGCGCGCGATCCGCCCGGAGATCGAAGACATGTCGGCCAGGAGGGCGATCTCCCAGGAGGCGGAGTCGATCGAGGCCGAGGTGGCGAGCCAGCGCCTGCCGCCCGCGCGCAGCTCGCGGAAGGAGCCTCCATCGCGGGATCCCGCGATAAGAGGGGCCAGGGCGGCCGGGACGTCGGGTCCGAGACTCGAAAGGAGGGGAGCGCCTCCCCTGCCGAAGATCACGATGTCGCCGCCGCCGGGGCCGGCGCGCGCGGCCAGCTCGTCGAAGAAGGGGACGCGGGTCATCACCAGTATCGCCTCGATGGCCGTGTCCTGGCCGCGGGGGGGACAGACGGCGACGGAAAGCACGTTCTTCTCGCCGACGTTGCCCGCGGGGCCGACGAGCGTATCGAGGAGGGAGACCTTTCCCGGCGTGCTCTCGGCCTCGGCGAAGAGCTTCCTGTCGAAGGAGGGCATCGGGCGGATATTGGGGTAGTTCGAGTCGTAGAAGCTGGTCCCATCCTTCAGGTAGATCTCCACGGCGCCGATGCGGTTCGAGTAGATGAGGAAGCTCGAGATCTTCGCGTCCATCTCCGAGTAGGCCGAGAGCTTGGCCGTCCCCGCGGCCTTCGCATAGGCCTCGACGAGAGCGCGCAGATCGTCGTCGTAGAGGAGGGATGCGGCCAGTATGAAAGCCGAGTCGATCTCGCTCTGCACGCCCCGCGACACCTGCTCGGCGGTCGCCTCGGTCTGGCGGGAGAGGGTCGCGTACAAGGCCGAGACGTAGAGCCGGGAGAGCGCGACCGAAACGATGACGCTCGGCACGGCGACGAGGACGACGAAAGCCAGGGCGAATCGCCGGGAGAGGGACACCACGCGGCGAGTATAGCATGGCATTGCATGAAACAGGGAGGGCGGGTATGCTCCGGCGATGATCCGTAATCCGGTGCTGCCGGGCTTCAATGCCGATCCCTCGCTGCTCCGCGTCGGGGAGGACTTCTATATCGCCACGTCGACTTTCGAGTGGTTCCCCGGAGTCTCGATCTATCATTCGAGGGACCTCTCGCACTGGAGGCTCAGATCCCACGCCCTCGACCGGCCGAGCCAGCTGGAGCTCCGCGGCGTTCAGGGCTCCGGCGGCGTGTGGGCGCCATGCCTCCGCTACCGCGAGCGGGACGGCCTCTTCTACCTGGCCTGGACCAATGTCCATAACTCGAACGCGGCGGCTTTCGATTTGCGCAACTACCTCGTGACATCGCCTTCGATCGACGGACCCTGGTCGGATCCAATCCGCCTCAACGCCTCAGGCTTCGATCCGTGCATCTTCTTCGACGACGACGGCCGGGCCTGGATCCTCAATCTCGAGTGGGAGTTCCGCAAGGGCTACGAGCACCCGGGTTGGATCGTCCTGCAGGAATACTCGATCGGAGACGGGCGGCTCGTCGGGCCGATCCGCCGCGTCTATCATGGGGGAACCGACAGGGGCTGCATGGAGGGTCCGGTCCTGCTCAAGAGGGAAGGCTGGTATTACCTGATCACCGCCGAAGGAGGGACCGGCTATGGCCACGCGGCGGTCCTCGCCCGTTCGCGGGAGATCGGAGGCCCCTACGAGGCCGATCCGGAGGGGCCCTTCCTGAGCGCCGCCCGAGAGGACTTCGCCGCCAGGGGCGAGCGCGACTTCCTGAAGCCGCGCTTCTACAACCCCGATGCCCCGATGCAGAAGACCGGCCACGCCTCCCTCGTCGATACGGGGAAGGGCGAATGGTACCTGGCCCACCTCTGCGCCCGGCCCCTGATGCCCGAGATGCGCTGCGTGCTCAACCGCGAGACTTCGCTGCGCAGGGCCCATTGGACGAAGGAGGGTTGGCTGCGGGCCGAGGGAGGCCGCCTCCCCCTCCTCGAAGTCCCGTCGCCCGCGGGCATAGCGGAGTGCCCGGCGCCCTCGCCCGGGCCAGATCCCGCCGGGTCGCGGCGCGAGGACTTCGAGAGCCCGCTGCTGCCTTCGGGCTTCTATTCCCTGCGCTCGGCCCCCGATCCGTCCTGGCTCGACCTCGCCTCCCGGCCGGGCTGGCTGCGCCTCCGCGGGCGCGAGTCTCTTCGCTCCCTCCATGAGCAGAGTCTGGTCGCCCGCCGCGTCCAGCACTTCTCATTTCGAGTCGAGGCGTCGCTCGAATTCCGCCCCGAGGCCTATCAGGCCATGGCCGGCCTGGTCCTCATGCTCGGCACGGACGATTGGTACTACCTGCGGGAGTATTGGAGCGAGAGCCTCGGCTGCGCGGCGCTGGGCATCATGACCTGCATCGACGCCTCCGAGGACGAGCTTCTCGAGCACAGGGTCTCCCTCCGGGACGCGATCGGCCGCGTGAACCTGGCGGCCGAAATCGAAGGGGGCCGCGAACTCGCCTTTTACTGGTCCCTGGAGGGCCGCACCTGGCATAGGATCGGCCCCGTCCTCGACTTCACGAGGCTTTCGGACGAGTGCGCGAGCCGCGCGGCCTTCAGCGGCACCTTCTGCGGCCTCTGCGTTCAGGACCTCGCGGGAGCGGGGGCCACGGCGGACTTCGACTACCTGGACTACGAGGCGCGCTAGCCGGCCTCGCCGCGGTCGGCGAACGTCGAGGCCATTGCCGAAATGGCCTCAAGTCCGATAGCCTGGAGGGGATATGGGCATCCAGGTTTGGCGCAACGCGGAGATAGTCACGATGGATCCGGGCCTGCCGCGCGCGCGGGCCATCGTGGCGCGCGACGGCATCGTGGCCTATGTCGGCGAGGATGAAGCCGCGATGGCGCTCGCCCGCGGGCTCGACCGCGCCCACGCGACCGAGCCCCCCTTGGTGCGGGACCTCGGGGGTCGCACGGTGGTACCCGGCTTCAACGACAACCACGTCCACGCCGTCTTCATGGGCGATCATGCGCTCACGACCAACCTGGGCGGTCTCGGAGCCCGCGAGATCGTGGCCCTCCTCCGCGAGCGCTTCCCCGCCCCCCGGCCGGGCGAGGTCATACGGGCCTTCAACTGGGACTATCCTTCGTGCCCTGATCCGCGCAAGGAGCTCCTCGACGAGGCTTTCCCGCGCAATCCGGTCGTCTTGAGCCAGTTCTCGGGCCACGCCCAATGGCTCAACGGCGCCGCCTTGCGCGTCCTTGGGATTCGCCGCGGAGGTCCCGACCCGAAGGTGGGCAGCGTCCTGCGCGACGCGGACGGAGAGCCTACGGGGGTTGTCCGCGATCTCGGCGACACCAAGCTGTCGAAGAGGCGCGTCCGCGACGTCTACTTCGACGCCGGCATGCGCGAGGAGAGACTGGGGATCGCCCTTGCCGCCTTCGCGCGGATGGGCATCACCTCGGTGCAGGATAATACCTGGTTCTATCCCGAGCTCTTCAGCCTGAGGAAGAGGCTGAGGGCGGGAGGCTTGAGCGCGCGATTCACGACCTGGTCCCTGGGGCGCCGGCCCGGGCACGTCGCGGCGATGGGAGCGGCCTACGCCCTCGGGGTCGGCGACCCCGACTGGATACGGGAAGGGCCGATCAAGTATTTCCTCGACGGCACCTTTTCGACGCGCAACGCCTGCCTCTTCGAGCCTTTCGCGGATTCCCCCGAGGAAGAGCTCTGCGCCGACCCCTCTGCGCCCCTCGCCGAGCTCGAGCTCCTGGCGAGGCGGGGGCGGCAGGGAGCCTTCCATATAATCGGGGACAGGGGCATCGCAATCTTCCTCGACGCCTACGAGGGAGTCCTCTCGCGCCATCGCGAGCTCAAGGAACTCCGCGTCAGGATCGAGCATGCCCAGCTCATCAGGCCTGGAGACATTCCCCGGTTGCGCGAGCTCGGAATACTCGTATCCGCCCAGCCTACGGCGCTGGAGAATCCGGACAAGGATGCCATTCTCCTCGGACGCGATCGCGCGCTGCGCGCCTATCCCTACCGCTCGCTCCTCGACGCGGGCGTCAGCCTCTCCTTCGGCTCGGACATACCGGGAGAGTCGAGCTGCGACCCGATCCGCTCCATACACATGGCCGCGAACAGGGACGGGCCGGAGCGGATCTCGGCCGAAGAGGCCCTTCGCTGCTACACGGTGGGAAGCGCCTACGCCGAGTTCACGGAAGGCCGAAAAGGCTCGCTGGCCCCCCGCATGCTCGCCGATTTCGCCGTCCTCTCCCAGGACATCACCTCGGTCCCGCGCGAGAGGATCGGCGACACGCTCGTCGAGGAGACGGTCGTCGGCGGGAAGAGCGTCTACCGGCGGCCTGAAGGCATTTGAGCGCGCGCGCCGGCTCTTTCCTCGCCCGCGCGTCTCGTCTATAATGGGCGGGGGGAAGTTTGAGCGCTTTCCTGCGAATAGATTTAAATGTCTTCGCGATACTCTTCGCCATCGTCCTCGCCGCCGGTTCCAGGAGCCGCCGCGATCGCGGCCATATCGAGCACAGCCTATTCATCCTGATGCTGGGCGCGACGATCTTCGAGCTCTTCGCCGATACGGTGATGCTGACCCTGGACGGTACTCGAAGCGCCATCGGCGGCATCGCGATCTTCGCCGCAGGCGCGCTCTATTATGTCGGCCATCCTTTCATATCCATGCTCTACGCCTTCTACGCGGAGCATCGCGTCGCGTCGGATTCCCGGCGGGCGCGTTCGTGGATGCCTTTTCTCGCTCTGCCCGCCGCCCTCTCCGGCCTGCTCAGCCTGTCTACCCCGTTTACGGGACTATATTTCTTCCTCGACGCGGGGAACGTCTACCATCGAGGGCCCCTGTTTCCCGTGCTTGCCTCCGTGTCGTACTCCTACATGCTTTTCGCCATCGTCATCGTCCTCGTCGCGGCTCATCGAAGAGTGGTCGACCGCGGGACCTTGACCGCCTTGCTTGTCTTTCCCCTGCCTCCGATGATAGCGGGCGCCTTCCAGATTCGACACTCCGGCCTCGTCCTTCTCTGGCCGGCCGCCGTCCTCTCTCTTCTCGTGATCTTCATAGAGATACAGAAGCGCAAGCTCTCGAGCGACTACCTGACGGGGGCCTTCAATCGCCGGCACCTCGACGAGTACGTCGAGGCTCGCGTCCGCGAGTTCCGCGACGAAAGGGCGGGAACGGGTCGCCGCGGAAAGCGCTTCGCGGGATTTCTCGTCGACGTGGACGATTTCAAGATAATCAACGACCGCTTCGGCCATGCGGCGGGGGACGAGGCATTGGTCGTCGCCGTCCAGCTCATCGGCTCTTGCCTGCGTTCGGACGACTTCCTCGCGCGCTACGCCGGGGATGAATTCGTGGCCATCCTCCCCCTATCGAGCGAGAATGAGCTCGTTCAGGTCGTCGGGCGGCTGCGTGCGCGTTTCGCCGATTTCGATCCTCCGCAGGGAGCGCCATATCGCCTTTCGCTGAGTATCGGCGCCGCCGTCTTCGATCCCGAAATCGATAAGGATGCCGATAAATATATTGCCCGCCTCGATTACCTCATGTATATCGAGAAGATGGCGAAAAAGGCATCGAAGGCGAAGGACTCCAGCCCAGGAGAAACCCCATGAGCCGATCCCGGTATTCCCTGGCATTGATTCTTGCCGCTGCGTTCGCGCTGTCGAGCTGCAGCAGCAAGCCGGCGACGGTCTCGGCTTCGCGGGAAGCGCCGCCCGCCGTTCCCGAAAAGGCGCCAGCCGCGACGGACGCGATACGACCCGCATCCGAGGCCCCGGCCTCGCCGGAACCCAGCGCGATCGTTCCCGAGGCGGCGGGCTTCTGGCCTTCGCCCGAGTCGCGCGCGCGCGAAATCTCGATCTCGGTGCTCATCGGCAATGAAAGTCTCCTGCGCTCCTGGAAGGTCCAGATAGTGCCGGCGACAGGAGGGGCCTCGGGCCGGGACGGACAAGGCGCGGCCCTGCGTACCTTCGCCGGCACGGCGGGCGACAGGCCCGAGAGGCTCGCATGGGACGGTCTGGGCCCCGACGGGAGACTCGCCCGCGAGGGGCTCTATGCGGCCGTCCTGAGCGCCGATTTTTCGAAAGGCCTTCCCGCGCTGTCGCTCAAGTCGAACAGCTTCGCTCTCGCCCTGTCCCCGCCCGAACCGGCGCTGTACGCGATCCCGCCGCGCGTCGAGCCGACTCCCGATGGGCTCAAGGAGCCGGTCGCGTTCGAGCTCGACGCTCGCGCCGCGCTCGCGCCCATCGAATCGTGGAGACTGGACGTCGTCGGCCCCGACGGGCGGGTATTCCGGACCTTCGAGGGCGCATGGCCCGCCGCCGGGTCGCCCGCGCCGGTCTCATGGGACGGCCGCGGCGACGCTGCCGCGGGCGGCGCGGCCGCGGAGCCGGGCAGGCGCTATTCGGCGATCCTCAGCGTCCGCGACGTCTACGGCCACGCAGCGGCGGCCCAGGAGAGCGTCGAGGTCGCCGAGCGGCCCTACGCCCCCGAGAGAAGTTCCGTCCAACCCTGGACGAGCGGCTTCTCGCCCAACGGCGACGGGGTAATGGACAGCATGGACTTCAGCCTCGGTTTCGGCCAACGCGTCTCGGTGCGCTCCTGGAGGCTGGAGATATCCAATGCCGGCAAAGGCGTCGCGCGCGTCTTCCGAGGCTCCGCGCCCGACCTCCCCGCCTCGCTCTCGTGGGACGGCAAGGACTCTTCCGGCGCTCCCTCCCCCGAGGGACGCTACCTCGCGACCCTGTATGTAGACTACGGCTCTTCCTTCAGCCCCGCCGTCGCGCGCAGCCCTTCCTTCACGCTCGATGTCACGCCCCCTGCGCTGGGCCTGACCGCTTCGCCAGGGCTCTTCTCGCCCGGCGACGGCGGCTCCCCGCTGTCGATCCGCCTCGAGGCTTCGAGTCCCCTTGCGCGCATCGCCGAATGGAGCGTCGAGGTACTCGATCCGGGCGACCGCGTCTTCGCGCGCTTCGCCGGCCTGTGGCCGGCCCGGGACATCCATTGGGACGGCGTCGGCTCCACCGGCAGCCTCGTGGACTCGGCCGAGACCTACAGGATAGTGGCGCGGGCAAGCGACGAGTTCGGCAACTCCAGCCAGGCGGAAAGCAGGGTGGATACCGATATACTCGTGATCAAGGATGGCGATCGCTACCGCGTAGACGTGGCGAGCATAGTATTCAAGGGCTATACCGACGACTATCAGGACCTGCCCGAAGCGCAGGCGACCCGGAACCGCCTCACCCTGGACAGGCTCGCCGCCAAATTCGCCAAGTTCCCGGACTATCGCATACGCCTCGTCGGCCACGCGGTGATGATCAACTGGGACGATCCCGCGCTGGGGAAGCCCGAGCAGGCGAAGATACTCGTCCCGCTTTCGCGCGCTCGCGCGGCGGCCATCGCCAAGGCGCTGTCGGCGCGGGGGCTGGGCGCCTCGCGCATGATCATCGAAGGCGTGGGAGCGGCCGATCCGGTCGTCCCCGACGGCGACCTTGTCAACCGTTGGAAGAATCGCCGCGTGGAGTTCTACCTCGAGAAGTGAGAGTCCTAGAGATCCAGTATCGGCCACCCGCGCGATCGCGCCTCGCGCCGCAGCCGGCGATCGGGAGCGACGGCCACCGGCTCGCCGACTTCGAGAAGCAGGGGAAGGTCGTGTATCGAGTCGCTGTAGAAGGCAGAGTCCGCGAGGGCGATGCCCCGGCTCCTCGCGAAGGCGAGGACGGCGTCGCGCTTCGCGGCGCCGAAGAGGGCCGCGCCCGCGAGCCTGCCCGTGCAGCGGCCGTCCTTGAGCTCGAGGCGGCTGGCCAGGACGGCCTCCGCGCCGATGTAATCGGCCAGGGGCCTCACGATGAAGTCGAGCGAGGAAGTGGCCAGGACGACGGACCCGCCCTCGGCCTTGATCGAGGCTATGCGCTCGAGCAGCTCGGGGCGCAGCGCCTTCCTCGTCCTCGTATCGAAGACCTCGCGGCTTATGGCTTCCAGGACGCCTAACTCGACGCCCTTGATCGCGGGGAACTCGCCTTCGAAGAAGGAGGCTCCGCCGTCGCCCAATCTGTAGGCCGCGTAGTTGAGGGGGATGATCGCGAGGTTCCTGAGCTTGAGGATGCCTCGCCCGGCGGCGGCCAGGGCGAATCTCCTGCCCGTGGAGCCCCGGGTGATCGTATGGTCGACGTCGAAGAGATGCAGCTTGGGTCTCAAATCCAGGCCCTTGCGGGTATGAGTTGACGCGATGTGGAGGCGCGGCCGGAGTATTCTCCCCGATATTCGCGGGGCAGGAGCTCGGCGATTCGCAGCATGATCTCTTCGGCGGCTTCGGAGCGCGAGGACTTCGTCCTCCCGGGCTCCGGCTCGCGGAGGCGGAAGGCCTCGCCGACCCGTATACCGACATCGGTGCGCCTTCCCCTCCTCAGGTTCCGCCAGAAGGCCTCGCCGCCGAAGTGGGCGATCGGGATTATCGGCGCGCCCGAGCGCAGGGCCATCGAGACGACGCCGCCTTGGCCGCGGCGGAGACGGCCGTCGTGGCTCCTCGTGCCCTCGGGCATCACGTTCAGCATCTTTCCGCGGGCAAGCGCGTCGAGGGCGAGGCGCATCGAGCTCATGTCGTTCGTCCCGCGCTCCACGGGGACGCATTCCCATATCGTGGCGAGAAAGCCGAGCAGGGGGTTCCGCCATGTCTCGGCCTTGGCGAAGCCCGAGATGTCCCGCGGATAGAGGAAAGAGTACAGCAGCGGCGCCTCGAGGAAATTGACGTGGTTCGTGACGAGGATGAGGGGCCCTTTCTTCGGTACCTTCGCGAGCTCGGAGCGGTCGATCCTGCACGCGAGGGCGAGGACCGCGCGCACGACCGGGGCGACGACGCGGGCCGAGCCCCTCATGCCCGCGAGCCCGCAGCCCGGCACATGACGTTCAGACGCGAGGGCAGGCACTCGACGAGGAGGGATTTCCCGTCCGTGCAGATCGTCTCGCCGTCGGCGTGCACGACGAGGCTGCCGCTCAAGGCCGCGATAGAGAAGCGCGAGGAGCGGCCCGTCTCGATCTTCGGATGCCCTTCCTGCGTGCCTTTCGTATAGCGGACGATGAGGCCGACCATATCCCGACGGGTGAGGAACCCGGCCATGCAGTAATCGAATAGGCCGTCGCCGTTCGCCGACTTGGGCGCCATGAAGAATGTCCCGCCCATGCGCTTACCGTTCATAATGGACATTTGGTGGCTCGCCTTCTCTATGATGCCCCCGTCGTGCGCGACGCGCAGCATCGGCGCGTCGGGATACATGATGAAGGTCCTGAGAGCTCCGATGACGTAGGCCAGGAAGCCGTGCACGCGCTTGAGCTTGGCCGCCTCGAGCCCGACAATCGTGTCGAATCCGATTCCGATGCCGTTGGCGAAGTGCCTGCCCTGCGGATAGTCCCCGCCCGATATCCTCCCGACGTCCATGGGACGCGAATTCCCCGCCGCGAGGACCTCCACGCAGTCCGCCAGGTTTCCGGGAACATCTGCCCCGTAGGAAAAGTCGTTCCCCCGCCCGATGCTGAGAACGCCTAAGTCGGGTAGCCCATGGCGGCCATCGCCCGCCATCATCAGGCCGTTGACGACCTCGTTGACCGTACCGTCGCCGCCCGCCGCCACGACTACGCTGAAGCCCGCCCTGGCCGCGTCCCGCGCGAGCTCGGCCGCGTGCCAAACTCGCTGTGTGACCCGCAGCTCGTACTCGATGCCCTTCTCCCTGAGGAGGGCCTCCGTCTCCGGGATGCGCTCCGCCGCCTTGCCCTTTCCCGCCGTAGGGTTGTAGACCACCATGTGCCGTCGTAAAGTCATAGGCGCATGATTTTAGTACAGTATCGCCGCGGTTGAAAGGCGGAGTCACCCCGGCGGCTCTCGGCCCTCGGGGCCTTCCGCGGCGGGCGCCCGCAAGGCGAGGGCCTCGAGTATCCTTTCCCCGAAGCGCCCGGCCTTGATTTCCCCCATCCCGAACACTCCGAGGAGGGCAGCCGTATCGGCTGGCGCCTTCTCGACGAGATCGAAAAGCGTGCGGTCAGAAAAGACCATGTAGTTGGGGACCTTCCCCTCCGCGGCAAGCCTCCGGCGCAGGGCTCGCAAGGCTTCCTCCCTCGCGGCCTCGCGCGATCCGGCAGCGTATGCCCCCGCCCTGGGAGCGGCGCCGGAGCCCGCGACGGAGGCACGGCCGCCTTTCGCCCGAGGGGGAAGGACTGCCGCGATGGTCGATTTGCCGCGGAATGCCGACAGAGCCTTGTCGGTCAGGGATAGGACGCCGTACTCTTCGTCCTTGGAGAGGTAGCCCTTGCGAAGCAGCTGGGAGGCGAGGTCGAGCCATTGGCCCCTCGTCCATTCCTTCCCGATGCCCCAGGTCGAGAGCTCTGCGTGGCCGAGGCCGAGCACGCGCTCGTTCCTGGAGCCGAGGAGGACGTCGACGACGTGGCCCGCGCCGTAGCGCTCGCCCGTGCGCTTGACGCAGGAAAGGATCTTGTAGGCCTGAATCGTGACGTCGCTCTCGGCGGCGACGTCGGTCGTGCCGGCGCAGACGTCGCACGATCCGCATCCGTCGCGGCCGTACTCCTCCCCGAAGTGCGCCAGTAGCGCCGAGCGCCTGCAGCCCGCGCCTTCGGCGTAGCGCAGCATACCGCGCAGGGCGGCCTCCGCGGCGATGGCCTCGTCTCCTTCCCGGTCCGCCGTCAGGGACCGTATCTTCATGGCGTCGCTGAAAGAGAAGAGGAGGAGAGCCCGCGAGGGCAGGCCGTCTCGGCCCGCACGCCCGATCTCCTGGTAATACTGCTCGATGCTCTTGGGCAGGTCGGCGTGGGCGACGAAGCGCACGTCCGGCTTGTCGATGCCCATTCCAAATGCGGTTGTTGCACAGATCACGCGGACCTCGTCGCGGATGAACCTGTCTTGATTGGCGGACCTTTCCTCGTCGGGCAGACCCGCGTGGTAAGGCAGGGCCGAGACGCCACGGTCGGATAGGTCGGAAGCCATGGCCTCGGCCCGCGCGCGAGAGAAGCAGTACACTATGCCCGAGCCCTCGGGATAATCGGAGGCGAGCTCCACGAGCTGATCGACGGCCCTCGCTCGGCGGCGTATCTCGAGGAAGATGTTCGGCCTGTCGAAGCTCGCGACGACGACTTTCGCGCCACCCATGCAGAGCTGCTCGAGGATGTCGGTCCTCACGCGTTCGGTGGCCGTGGCGGTGAGGGCGAGGCATGGAACGCGCTTGCGCCCCTCTCGGGGCTTGAGGCGCTTGCGTATTTCGCCCAACGCCCGATACTCGGGCCTGAAGTCATGACCCCATTCCGAGATGCAGTGCGCCTCGTCGACCGCCAGAAGGTCGATCGTCGCGCGCTCCAGAAGCTCGGCGGCGCGGGGGGAGGCGAGGGTCTCGGGCGCGAGGTAGAGAAGCCGGACTGCGCCCCTGGCCGCGGCCTCGGCGTTGGCCCTCCATTCCTCGGGTCCGAGCGTGGAGTTGAGGAAGCGAGCCTCCACTCCCAAGGCCCGGAGGAAGGCGACCTGCTCCCGCATGAGGGCTATAAGGGGAGAGACCACGAGCACCAGGGCCCCGGCGCCCATGGCGAGCGCGGGCACCTGATAGCAGAGAGACTTGCCTCCGCCCGTCGGCATGACCGCCAGCACGTCCTCGCCCGCCGAGACCGCATCGATGACCTCCTCCTGGAGGGGCCTGAATCGCTCATACCCGAATACGGCCTTCAGGACTTCGCGGGCTTTCTCGCTCATGGCGCGAGTATACCCACGAAGTCCAGGCCATGTAACTCGGGGCGCCTACGGCCCGAGCTCTTCCCTAGCTTCCGGTTATCGAGAATCCGGCGAAGACCGACAGCTGGAAGCGCCCGAGAGGATACTCGGGGATCGTGGTGACCGGAATCGCGCTCTGACCGAGCGCATAGCTCAGCTTGGCGCCCAGGCGCAGCCCGTTCAGCTCGAGGGCCGCGCCCGCGCTGACGAAGGGATAGATCGTCAGGGCGAGACCCTCGCCGGCGTTCTCCGAGGGACCCAGGCATATGCTGCCCGCGCAGCCTAAGCCCGCGTCGACGAAGGGATCGATGAAGGATTTGGCTCCGAGGAGATGGTAGCTCGCGTAGATGGGCTGGGTCTCCCAATCGAGCCACCAATTCGAGGCCGCGTCCTGGTTGAAGACGACGGCGTAGGCCCCCCCGATCCCGATGTTCCCGAGGAGGACTTCCCATCCGAAGCCGCCGAAGGGGGTCTCGGCCCCCAAAGCGTGCGCCGCCTGATCCAAGGACGGGGAGGCTATGAAATCCTTGCTGATGACCGCGGTGAGGTCGACTCTCGTATCCGCGAAGGCGGAGAAGGCGAGACAGGAGATCGCGATCGCGATTGCCGCTGTTTTCATTCTGTTGACTCCTGCCGTATGGAACTCCGCCAGCCGGGGGAAATGTCACCGACGCGTCCCGCCGCGGTTTTCCTTTGCGGGAGGGCGGTGCCTGTTTTGCGCCCCTCGAGTGTTATATCTTTACGAGGATGCGAGGATGCGGTGCTTGACGTCGAGGCTCTCTACAGGAAATACGGTCCCATGGTCCTCCGGCGGTGCAGGAAGCTGCTCGGCGACGAGGAGAAGGCCCTCGACGCCATGCAGGATACCTTCGTGCGCCTGCTCCGCCGCAAAGAGAGCCTGACGGGCGAGGCTCCGTCCAGCCTCCTTTACTGCATCGCGACCAACCTGTGCCTCAACGTCATCCGGGCCGAGAGGAGGAGGCCGGACACCTCGGGCGGAGAGCTCGTCGAGCTCATCGCGGGAAGCGACGACGTCGAGGCCATAGGACAGGCGCGCCACCTCATCGAGGGCATATTCGCCCGAGAGGAGCCGTCGACGAGGACCATGGCGGTCCTGCATTACGTCGACGGCCTCACCCTGGAGGAGACGGCGGCCCGCGTCGGCCTCTCGGTCTCCGGCCTGCGCAAGCGCCTGAGCCGCCTGCGGGAGCGATCGAGGATATTCTCGGAGGAGGAAGAATGAGCGCCGAGAGAGGCTTCGTGCCGGATCTGCTGCTCGAGCAATACGCGTTAGGCGAGCTGCCTGACTCGGAAAGGGTCGAAGTCGAGGCCGCCCTGGCTTCCGATCCTTTGCTGCGGTCGCGCCTCGCGGCGCTCAAGGCTTCGAACGAGGAGATACTCGCGGAGGCGAGGCCGGCCGAGGTCGCGGCCGCCATTCGCCGGAGGATGGTCTCCTCCATGGGCCCTCGTCGAGCCGGGGCGGCCTCCGCGCCGTTCCTGACGGCGGCGGCGGCCGTCCTCGTCCTCGTCGGGGCCGCGCTGGCGAGGGGCATCCTCTTCCCTTCGGTCGACGGACTCACGCGGGCCAAAGGCGGCGCCACGGGCATTTCGATCTTCAGGAAAGCCGCTGCGGGGCCGGTGGAGCTCCGTGACGGGTCCCTGGCCGCCGAAGGCGACATCCTGCAGATCAAGTACTCCTCGGGCGAAGCGCGCTATGGCGCCATTTTCTCCCTGGACGGAAGGGGAACGCTTACATGGCACCTTCCAGCGAAGGACGCCGGGCCCGGGGCGCCCCTCCTCTCGCGGGGCGAGGAGGCCCTGAGCTCGGCCTACGAGCTCGACGACGCGCCCGGATTCGAGCGCTTCTTCTTCATCTCGTCCAAGAGCGACTTCGACCTCGAAGCCGCGGCCCATGCCTTGCGGGAGCTCGCCGCTTCCGGCGCCTCGGCGGCCTCCGGCGTTCCTCGCCTTCCAGCGGGCGTCGAGTGGAAGTCCATCCTTCTCGTCAAAGCGGCGGCCGCGCGATGAAGACTCCGCTCCGCTTCGCGGCTTTCCGCGCCTTCGCGTGCGCGGCCCTGTCGGCGGCGGTCTTCCTGGGGGGCGCGGCGGCTCAGAACGCCGGCGGGACGCCGATCCGGCGCTTCGCCCTCGTGATGGGGGCGAACAACGGCGGCGACGGCCTCGCTCGCCTGAGATACGCGGTCTCCGACGCCAGATCCTTCGCCGCGGTCCTGACCGAGCTGGGCGGCGTCGCCGATAGCGACCTGGTACTCCTGGTGGAACCGGGGATCTCGGCCTTTCGCGGGGCCGCGCGCCGACTGGAGGAGAGCGCCGCGTCGGCGACGGCTTCGGGCGGTCGCTGCGAATTCCTGCTCTACTATTCCGGCCATTCCGACGACGAGGGGCTTCTTCTCGGCAGGGACAGGCTCGGCTACGCCGAATTGCGCGCGGCCATCGAGAAAGTCCCCGCCGCGGTGCGGGTCGCGATACTGGACTCCTGCTCCTCGGGCTCGTTGACGAGGGCCAAGGGAGGCAAAGCGAGCCCGGCGTTTCTATATGACGCGTCCTCGATAATGGAAGGTCACGCCTATATCACATCGAGCTCGGCCGACGAGGCCGCGCAGGAGTCGGATCGCATCGGAGGCTCATTCTTCACGCACTATTTCGTATCCGCGCTTCGAGGCGCGGCCGACGCGCACGGCGAGGGAAAGGTCACCCTCAACGAGGCTTACGCCTATTCCTTCCGCGAGACTCTCGCCTCGACCGAGAATACGCAATACGGCCCCCAGCACCCGGGATACGAGATAAGCCTGACGGGCTCGGGGGACCTCGTGGTCACGGACCTGCGCTCCTCGAAGGCCGGACTTACGCTCTCGGAGGAGCTCTCGGGCTCGATGTACGTGAGGGACGCCAAGGGAAATCTAGCCGTCGAGCTCGACAAGGCGGCAGGCGACCGCATGGAGCTGGGTTTGCCGCCGGGCAAGTACTCCGTCGCCATGATCGAGGGAGGCGCTCGCTCCCAAGCCGAAGTCCTCATCTCCGCCGGCGGCAAGGCAACGCTGTCCGGAGCCGACTTCAAACGGGTCGTCGCGGACCCGGCGGACGCGCGCGGCATTGAAGTGCGACCGGCGGCGCCGGCGGCCGAGCCGTCCGCCCCGGCCGCCGGGGAAGTCGAGGCAAGCCTCGCCGGCTTCCCCATCTCATTCGGCATGACCCTGATGCCCGACTTCTCGCAGGGCGTCTATTTCTCGCAGGAGGACAGGGTAGTATCCCTCAACATCCTGTGGGGAGGGGCCCGCGACGTCAACGGATTCCAATACGCGACCTTGCTCAACGCCGATTCCGGCGATCTCCACGGCTTCGAGTTCGCGGGCCTCGCCAATGCGGTCAAGGGGCGGGCGAGTGGCGTTCAATTCGCGCCCATCGCGAACGTGGCCGAGGGGGGCTTCGGCGGCGCCCAGGTTCTCAGCCTGGTCAACGTCTCGGGCGGCGACGCCAGGGGGGCTCAGGTGGGCCTCGTGAACGTAGCGTCGCATCTCGCGGGGGCCCAGGTCGGACTCGTGAACATCTCCGACCGCCTCGACGGCGCCGCGATCGGCCTGGTGAACATCGAGAGGGGAGGCGTGGCCTCCCCCCAGCTCTGGACGGAGAACGCATCTTCGGTGCGCGCGGGCTACGCCTTGGGAACGCGCATCATCTACACCATCGCCTCGATCGGCTTCGATCTCGGAACCCAGCCTCAGAGTCCCTCGGCCAGCCTCGGGATGGGCGGGCGGTTGACCGTCGGTCCCTTCTTCGGCGACCTCGATCTCTCCTGGCGCGAGATCTTCGGCGGCGCCGGCACTCTCGATTTTTCTCGGCCCCAGGCCCGACTGGAGGCGCGCGCCCTCGCCGGCTTTCCCGGGAAGGGTGCGGGCCTCATAGTCGGCTGCGCCCTCGAGGCCTACGTACCCGGCCTATCCAGGGAAGATGACGGGTCCCAGGTGGCGGCATTCCGCGTCGAGCCCCGGATCCTGGTGGGCGCGAAGCTCTAGGCCAGGAGCTCGTTGATCGCCGCGGCAGCCCGGCGCCCCTCTCCCATCGCCAGGATCACCGTCGCGGCGCCCAGGACTATGTCGCCGCCGGCGTAGACGCGGTCGATGCTGGTCCTCTGCTTTTCGTCGACGAGGATGTGGCCGCGCCTGTCGACCTTGAGGTCGGGACTGGTGCGCGCCAGGAGAGGATTGGATTCGTTGCCTATCGCCACGATGACCGTATCGAAGCTCTCTACTCGCTCGCTGCCCCGTATTGCGACCGGGCTCCGCCTGCCGGAGGCGTCGGCTTCGCCCAGCGCGTACGACAGTATCTCCAGAGCCTCCGCCCTGCCTTCCTTGTCGCCGATCACGCGCGTGGGGCTCGTGAGGAAGTCGAAGACGATGCCCTCCTCCATAGCGTGCCCGACCTCTTCGGCACGGGCGGGCATCTCCTCCCGCGTGCGGCGGTACAGGACGTGCACTTCCTCGGCGCCGAGGCGGAGGGCCATGCGGGCAGAGTCCATCGCGACGTTGCCGCCGCCCAGTACCGCCACTCGCCTGCTCGGGTAGATCGGTGTCGCCGCCCGCTCGCGGTCGTAGGCCTTCATCAGGTTGGCTCGCGTGAGGTACTCGTTCGCCGAGAACACTCCGACCAGATTCTCGCCGGGGATCTCCATGAATTTTGGAAGGCCCGCGCCCGCTCCCACGAATACGGCGTCGAAGCCGTCCTCGGCGAGGAGGGCGCCGAGCTTGCGGGTGCGGCCGACTAGGAAATTGAGCTCGTAGCGCACGCCCATCTCCTCGAGGAGCTTCGATTCCATGGCGATGAGGCTCTTCGGGAGGCGGAATTCGGGAATGCCGTAGACCATCACGCCGCCCGCCTTCTGGAAAGCCTCGTAGACGACCACTTCGTGGCCCTCGCGCCTCAAGTCGATCGCCGTGGTGAGGCCCGCGGGGCCGGAGCCCACGACGGCTACGCGCTTGCCGCTCGCGTTCCCGACGTCCGGCAGGTCGCAGGCGCCGCAGGCGCGCTCCGTGTCGGCCACCCAGCGCTCGAGCCTCCCTATCTGGACCGCCGAGTCCACCGACTTGAGGGACTTGCCGGCCGTGCAGTTCGCCTGGCATTGAGACTCCTGCGGGCATACGCGACCGCAGACCGAGGGCAGGAGGTTGGTGCGCTTGATCACCCGCGCGGCCGCCGGGTAATCGCCCTCGCGGATCTTCGTTATGAAGCCCGGTATGTCGACTCGCACGGGGCAGCCCTGGACGCAGGGAGCGTTCTTGCAGAGGAGGCAGCGCTCCGCCTCGAGCCTAGCCTGGGCTTCGCTGTAGCCCTCGGCGACCTCGAACATGTTTCGCGAGCGCTCCTGGCCGTCCTGGCAGGGCATGTCCTGCACGGGCAGGCCGAGCCTGTCTCGGGGAGACGGGTCCCTACCCTCCGCGCGCAGGGCGGCCAGGCCCTTCAACGCCTCGCTCGCCAGGCGATCGAGTTCGTCCTTGCCCAGCGTCCTCTCGGCCTCGTTCATCGGACCACCCCCGCGATCTTGTCTTCGAGGTGGCACTTGTGATGCGCTTCCTCTTCCTGCTTCTTGTACGAGCGGAGGCGGGACATCATCCCGTCCCAGTCCACGAGGTGGCCGTCGAACTCGGGACCGTCGACGCAGACGAATTTGGTCTCGCCGCCCACGGCGACGCGGCAGCCGCCGCACATCCCGGTGCCGTCTATCATGATCGTATTGAGCGAGACGAGGGTCTTGACGCCGAAGGGTCTCGTGGTCTCGGCGCAGAATTTCATCATTATCGGCGGCCCGATCGCGACGACGACGTCCGGCCTCGCGGAGCCCGCGCAGATCTCCTTGAGGGGCTCGGTCACCAGGGCCTTGCGCCCGGCGCTGCCGTCGTCGGTGACGACGATCAGCTCGTCGGCCAGGGCCGCGAGCTCGTCCTGCATGACCAGGAGCTCGGCCGTCCTCGCCCCGGCTATGACCGTCACTTCGTTGCCCGCGGCCTTGAGGGCGCCGACGATGGGATGCAGGGGCGCTAGGCCGATACCGCCGCCTACGCAAACCGCCTTGCCGAATCTCTCGATATGCGTGGGATTTCCCAGAGGGCCGAGGAGCGTAATGCGATCTCCTATCTCCTTCGCGGCCAAGGCGTGCGTGCTCGCGCCGACCGTCTGGAACACCAGCACGATGCGGCCCCTCGCGGGGTCCGCGTCGGCGATGGTGAGGGGTATTCGCTCGCCGAAATCTTCGTCCGCCTGGACGATGACGAACTGCCCCGCCTTGCGCTCGCGGGCCACCATGGGCGCCTCCACCTCGAGGCGGAATACCTCGTCGGAAAGCCTGCTCTTGGAAACTATACTCGTCATGACGCAGCTCCGGTCTTGAAACGCGATACGGCCTCCTCGAGGCCGATGACTCTCTCCCGATTGCGGCCCGCTTCCTCGCCGACCATGGCGACTATGCGGCTCAGGGACTGGGTAGCCCCCGTCTCCTCCTGAACGGCCTCGAATATCTCGTTGGAGGCCGAGACGATGCGGAGCATCGACGCCTCCATTTCGCGGGATTTCGCCGTCTGGTCCACCGCGAAGGTCTCGATGAGGCGAGTGGCATCGGCCAGCGACTGCGTACTCCGCAGTATGTCCTCCGCCCCCTCCTTCTGCTCGCTCATCGAGGCCGCTATAGTGCGCACGAGCTCGCTCGTCTGCGCCACGCCCTCGCGGATCCGATCGAAGGCCTTGCCCGCCCTGTCCCCGAGGCCGGATCCGCGGTCGGTCTTCTCCGTCATCCCGCGGATCAGGAGCTCGATCTCCTTGGCGCTCCTCGCCGCGCTCTCCGCGAGCGAGCGGACCTCGTCCGCGACCACGGCGAAGCCCCTGCCCGCGTCGCCCGCATGCGCGGCCTCGATCGCGGCGTTCATCGCCAGGAGGTTCGTCTGGGCCGCGATCTTCGAGATGACCCCGACTATCTCGCGCACCGCCCGCGAAGCCTCGTCGATTTCGGCGATCGAGGCTATGGACGCGCGCAGGGCCTCGCCTCCGTCTTCGGACGCCTTCTGGAGCGCGGTCGCCAGCTCGTCGGCCTTCTCGGCGGTCCGCGAGACCGAGGCTATGTTCGCCGCCATCTCGCTCACCGCGGCCGAGCTCTGCTCCATGAAGCCTGACTGCTCGCCCACCTTCGCCGCGACCTGGCCTATCGATTCGAGGAGACTCGAGATCTCGCCCTCGGTGGAGCTGACCGTCTCCGTCTGGCGCTGGACGGCGTCGCGTACGGCCTCGACCGAGACTTCGAGGCCGCTCACGGCGTCCTTCGCGTGATCGGAGCTGCCGCTCAGCCTGTTCGCCCCGTCCTCGACCGACGAGGAGAGCTCCCGGACCCTGATGGTCAGGCCCGTCAGGCGTTCCAGGAAGAGGTTGAATCCCGAGGCGATGCCGCTTATCTCGTCGTTGCGGACTATGGGAACGCGCGTGGAGAGGTCGCCCTCGCCGACCGCGACGAGTCGGACGAGGTGGCCCACGTCGGAGGCCCGGCTCGCCAAGGTGCGGCCGACGGTCCGGAAGAGCGAGAAGGACCAGAGGGCGAGGAGGATGGCGAGGCAGGCCGCCTCGAGGAGGAACCTCTCCGGCTTCGGAGGTTGGGCGGAGGCGAGGGCACCGTAAGCGGCGGACGCCAACAGGACCAGGGACAGGGCCGATGAGGCCCCGCCCGCGACGGCGATCTGGGAGGCGAGGGTGGCGGGCTTCCTGCCCTCCGGCGATTCGAAGAACCCGAGGGCGGAGACGGGAGGTCTCATGATGGACTCGATGAGGACGATGGACTGGAAGCCCGCGGCGAAGCCCGCGGCCAGTTCGATCGCGAAGCAGACGGCGATCTTCGTCGCGTCCAGGGAAGCGCCGCCCGCGACTGCGCCGAGGCCCATGGTGACGGTCGGACCGAGGACGAAGGCTACGACTACGATAGTGATCACGAGGCCCGGGACCTTGTAGGCCGTCGCGCGGGCCGAGTCGCGCGACGCGCCGGTCACCGGCCTGCCGGCGGCGATATCGCGCCTCGCCCTGTCGAGGGGCCTGAGGATCAGCCACAGCCAGAGGGCGGCGGCGATCTCGAAGACCAGCACGATGACATGGAACGCGCCGAGCTTCGCGAAGGATCCCGCGAAATCGCGTTCGATGAAAATGCCGATGAAGGCCTGCATTGCATAGGCCGCAAGCCCGCAGACCAGGACCAACGCGAGTATGGCCCGCGCTCGGAATCGCTCCACCTTCGCCTCCGTAGGCTCCTATAATAACCGGGGACGGCGATTTATGGAACATATTCCCCCGCTCTGCCATAATGAAGGGCGGAGGCAGAATGCCCGTACCCCTCGACCCCGCGAAATACGGTTCCAAGCCCTTCTTCAACCCGTCGGACTTCATCGGCTACGTCCAGGGCAGGGGCGGCCTCGGCCGAAGGCCTGCGCCGGAGGCGGTCATACTCTCCTACCAGCGCTCCCTCTTCGAGCAGGCCTGCTCCTCGCACCGCGTCTCGCCCGCCGAGGGCTACTTCTCCAATCATCTGCGCTACCTCGACGAGGAGGACGGGAGGATAGCGATCGCGGGCAACTTCGGGGTGGGCTCTCCGGCCGCCGCCGTGATGCTCGAGGAGCTCATAGCCTTCGGCGCCCGCCGCTTCGTCTCCGTCGGCACCGCCGGGAGCCTTCTCGCGGACCTCGTCCCGGGCTCCCTCGTGCTCTGCGACGCGGCCCTGCGCGACGAGGGTACTTCGTATCACTACCTGCCCGGCGGAGGCCCCGTCTATCCTTCCGAAACCCTCACCGCCCGTCTTCGCGCCGCCCTCGAGTCGCGCGGCCTCGCTTACCGCGCGGGTCCGTCGTGGACGACGGACGCCATCTACCGCGAGACCCCCGCCGAGATCCTGATGCATTCGGGCAGCGGTGCCCTCGTCGTCGAGATGGAAGCCTCCGCCCTCTTCGCCGTCGCCCGCTTCCGCTCCTGTCTCATCGCCGCCTGCTTCAGCGTGAGCGACACTCTCGCGGAATTGGCCTGGCGCCCCGAGTTCCACGCGGAGACTACCGCGGAGGGGCTCGAGGCACTGTTTGGGGCGGCGCTGGAGGCCCTCAAGGAAGAGTAGCGGGGGAGAACCGGGGCGAACGCCCGTCATCGGCGGGGGCGACGCGCGCGATCTTCTTCCGGAAGCGGCTCCGCGGCGGAATCGCCCGGCGGCCGTTCCCCGCGCGGCTCGACGTGGATGGTGACGTCAGTGTTGCGGAGCTCGTCCTCGATCTCGGCCTCGAGCGCGTCGCAGAGGGCGTGCGCCTGGGCGACCTTCATCTCGGGCGGGACCTCGAGGTGGAAATCGACGTATTTCGTCCTGCCGGCCTTGCGCGAACGGACGCTGTGCGCCGCCAGTCCGGGATGGCGGGCTACCCGTTCCCGGATGAGAGCGAGCTCGGCCGAGGAAAGACTCGCGTCGACGAGGGGCTCGAAGGCCTTCCGCAGCATGGCCCAGGCCGCGCGCAGGATGACCAGCGCCACGGCGATCGCGATCGCCGGGTCGAGGGCATAGGCCCAGGGAGCCTTGAAGACGACCCGCGCCGTCTCCAGGAGGATGAGGCCCGCCGCGACTCCGAGCGCCGAATAGACGTCGGTTCTCAAATGGAGGGCGTCGGCCTCGAGGGCCACCGACTCTTCCTCGCGCGCGACCTTGTAAAGGCGTCGCGAGACGAAGTAGTTGACCAGAGCCGAGACGATCATCACGGCGATGCCCGGCTCGATGTCTCCCACCCCTTGGCGCAGGAGGAGTTTTCTGATCGCTTCGACCACTATGATTGCGGCGGCGGCGAAAATCAGGAGGGCCTCGACGACGCCGGAGACATTCTCGACCTTGCCGTGCCCGTAGGGATGCTCCGCGTCGGCGGGCTTGCCCGCGACGCGGATCGAGAAGGCCGCCATTATCGCGGCCGCCAGGTCCATGAGGGAGTGGATCGCCTCGGAGACGACGCTCACCGCCCCGCTCGCGAGGCCTACGGCGAGCTTCATGGCGATGAGCAAGGTATTCGAGAGTATCGACAGCCTTGCGTATTTCGCGGCGCGGGTCACTGGGCCTCCGATTAGCCCGTCGAAACTACTCGCGCGGGCGCCTGGGGGTCAATATCGCCCAGGCCATCCCGGGGAATTAATTAGCTTTCGCTAACATGCCGCGAAGGCCCTACTCCAACGCGCCGGCCCTCAGGATGTCGGCCTGCGCGATCTCCACGTCTATGAGCTTGTTCTCCACCGCGACGTTCGCCCGGAGAAGGGCCATCTCGGACTGGAGGACCTCGGAGCGCTTGGCCAATCCGTTCTCGAATTTGGCCTCGGCCACGCGCCTGGCCTCCTCGGCCTGCCCGACCATGGCCCGCGTGAGCTCTAGGGAGTTGCGGGCGCGCTTCAAGGCCAGCGCGCATCTCCGCAGATCGAGGGCAATGGCGTTGCGCTGCCGCTCGAAGTCGGCCCGCGCCTTCTCGAGGTCGGCCGCGGCCGCCTTGCCGCGCTCCAGCGCGCCGGGTACGGCCCCAATGTCGTAGCGGATACGGGCTCCGATCGACCATGAGAGGTTGAAGATGTCCTCGACCGGGAAGATCCGAGGATCCGGATCGGCGTAGGAGATGCTTCCGACGATGGACAGACTCGGGTAGAGATCGGCCTTCGCGACGATGCCGGCCGCCGCCGCCGCATCGAGCGCCATCGCCGCCGCGCGGGTCTCGGGCCTGTTCGCCAGGGCCTTCTCGACGAGAGCGGCCAGGCCGGCATCGCCCAGGCCGGAGCCCGATAGCCCGCTCGGGGGAGGAGAGGCTCCGGGAACCGATACCAGCGAATACTCGACGGCGGAGGAGGAGCGCGAGTCCGCGTCCCCGACGAGCGACGCGAGCATGAGAAAGGCGAGATCTTGTCCCGCGAGGGCGTCGTCGAGGGCGAGCGTCGCCTGATCGAAGCGAGCGTCCTCCCCCAGCCTGTCGGCGTCGCTCGCCATGCCCTGGGAAGAGAGGCCCGCGACTTCCTCCTTCATGACCGATTCCAGCTCGAGGGCCTTGCGCAGGGCTTCGGCGTTGGACTGGGCCCTTACGGCCTCCCAGTATGCGCGCCTGATCTCGAACGCGAGAGCGTGTCGCGCGAGTTCGGCGGCGGCTGCCTTGCCGAGGGCCTGGTACTTGGCCATCTCCGCCGCTTCGTGCACGCGGAAGCCCGCGAATATGGGATACTGCAGATCTACCCGAACGTCCTTCTCCGAGGTCGGAGCGGCGAGCTCCTGGAGCAGCGAATCGACCAGGCCGCTGTTCTCGTAGAGATACTGATCCACCGACGAGGGAAGCGTAACGCCGGAGAGAGAAGGCAAAGGCTCGACGGATAGCTGCGTGTAGCCTGCCGATAAGGCGAGCGAAGGCAGTATCCTTAAACGGGCGTCGGCTTCTCTGTATTTCGCGGCTCGGGCGTCCAGGGCGGCCGACGAGACGCCGGGGTCGGCCGCGAGGCCCGAGGCCACGGCCTGGTCGACCGTGAGGGCCTTGGGCGCCGGCGACGCGGCGGGCGTCGATTGGGCCGCCGCGCCTCCCGTCGCGCCGAGGAGGACGGCCAGCGCGATGGCGCAAGGCGTCCTCGCGCCCGGGGTACGACTCATCGCGACACCCCCGGTTCGCCCTTCTGCGCGGCTTGGACCGTCCTGTCCCCGTCCTGCAAACCGCCGGTTCCGCTCGTCGCTACCGTCTCCCCGACGGAGAGCCCCGAGAGGACCATGACTTCCGTAGCGTTGCGGAGACCCAGCCTGACCGTGCGCGAGGACGCGACTCCGTCCTTGATCACGAACACGGTCTCGTCGCCGCCGCGTTGCGCGACGGCGGCGATCGGGACGATCACGCCGCTCTCGCTCGTTATCGTGAGGCTGGCCTTGGCGGTCATGCCCGCGAGGAGCCGGCCGTCGTTGACGACGCGTACCGCGACGGGGAAGTACTGCCCGGTGGCGGCGGCTATCGGGCCTACCTGCGTCACCTTGCCTTCGTAGCCCGGCCCGCCCATGCCGTCCACGCTCACGAGCACCTTGTCGCCTTCCCTGATCGCCAGGACCTCGTCCTGCGACAAGTCGCCCTGGAGCTTGAGATTGATCGTATCGGCTATCGTCATGAGCGGGGCGGAGGGCGAGCTCAGCTCGCCGGGGTTGATGTTCCTGTTGGTCACCGTGCCCGAGATCGGACTCGTTATCTGGCTGTTCGATATCTGCACGCGGATGAGGTTGGACTGGGCCTCGGCCTGCGCCAGGCTGGATACGCCGACGGTCCGGTATTGGCGCTGCGCGTTGTCGTAAGCCGTCTTGGCGAGGTCGAGCTTGGTCTGCGCGTCGTCGATCTGGCTCTGAGTCGTCACTTTCGTCTCGAACAGAGCCTGCGTACGATCGTAATTCTTCTGAGCCATGTCGAGGTTGAGCCTCGCCGTCTCGATACCCACTTTGGCCTGGGCGGCCTGGTCGTTCACCGTGGACACCGAGGCCTCGGCGACCTGCAGCTGGGCCTCGAGCTCCTTGGCGTCTATCCGCACGATGAGCTGACCCTCCCTGACGCGATCGCCCACGTCCACCGAGACTTCCTTCACCAGGCCCGAGAGCTTCGGGAAGACATTCGCGGTCCTATCGGGCGCGAGCACGCCCGAGAACGAGATCTCGCGGGAAATGCCGCCCTCGCGAGCGGGGGAGGTCAGTATCGCGGTCGGCGCGGATGACGAACCCTTGCCCGCGCATCCCGCGAGCGCGGCCGCCAAGGCGATCGCCGCGACTGGCAGACTCATCTTCTCCATTCTCATGTCAGTTCTCCTGTCCGCCGCGCAGGCGTATCTTCACCGTCGCGTTCATGCCGATCATCAGCCGCGCGTCGCCCGGGTCGACGATCGCGACCCGGATGGGTATCACTTGGATGACTTTCGTATAGTTCCCGCCGCCGCTCTGCGCGGCCAGGAGGGAGAAGGTGGACGACGTCGCGCGGCCGATGCTGTCGACGCGGCCCGCGAAGGTCCTGCCGCGGAAGGCGTCGATCGAGATCGCC
>Ga0181535_10001783_pt1 | contig 27309 bp, 29 predicted proteins | sample PEATcosm2014_Bin_44_FD_119774 | JGI IMG/M metagenome (GOLD analysis project Ga0181535, IMG submission 119774) | Peatland microbial communities from MTU Mesocosm Facility, Houghton, MI, USA - PEATcosm2014_Bin17_30_metaG | ecosystem: Environmental > Terrestrial > Soil > Wetlands > Peat | place...
GGATGGACGAGACTCCTGCAAAAGGGGTTGATTCATTCGGTTGGATTTGCTTTGAAGGCAGGTATCACTTGGGGGACGTAGCTCAGTTGGTTAGAGCGCTGCCCTGTCACGGCAGAGGTCGCGGGTTCGAGCCCCGTCGTCCCCGCCATAAATCCAAGAAAAACAAGGGTTTATGGCACAGTGACAAGATCGGTTGAGACCCGCGAGGGTGCTGAAGGGTGCTGAGAGTCCTCAGCGCCTTTTTTGCTGCCTTCTAGCAGCAAAGGCTCCCGTTGCGAGGGTGCTGGCGAGGGTGCTGAAATCTCGGCCTTACCGGCTCCGATCAACATCTCCATGACTTTATTGTTGGCCTCACGCTTCGTCGCGGAGATCGCGTGTGTGTACACCTCAAGCGTGATCCGTGAGTTCGCGTGACGCAGAAGTTCCTGGGCGGTCTTCAGATCAGCTCCAGACGCTCTCAGGTTGGTTGCCAGAGAATGCCGGAAGCTGTGCCATCCGATCACCTTGCCGGTAATTTGCGCCCGGACAAGAGCGGGGCGGATGACCTTTTGCAGAATCATGTCGGGTGTCACCGGCGTCTTTCCCTCGTTCCGAGCAGAAGGAAAAAGAAAGTCATCATCCCCTTGGTAGGGTGATTTCTTCCTCCATGCGTACAGGCATTCGATGACCGACGTGTGCAGTGGAACGGGCTTCTGGCTGGCCTCGGTCTTGGTATCCCCGAAGCGCCCGCGAACGCAGGAGCGAAGGACATTGACCTGCATGAGGACCGGATCGACGTTTCTCCAAGTCAGCGCAACGAGTTCAGAGCGCCGCAGCCCGGTACTGCCTGCCAACATTACCATCGCTTTTTCGCGGAGCGGCAATTCGTAAACCAGCGCGGCGAATTCAGCAGGCGTAAGGACATCCGGTTCCCGTAGACGTTTTGCGGAAGCCCGAACTTTGGTGATGGGGTTGTGGTGCATCCATTCATACCGGATGGCATGATTGAAGACAGCCGACATAATGTTGCGGATTTTGCTCTTTGTTGCCGGAGCAAAGGGCAGAGAATGCAGCCACTCTTCGACTTCCACTGTGTGTACATCTGACAACCACTTCTCGCCCCACCTCGGAGCGATGTGATTGGTCAGATAGATCGACGTTGACTCAATCGTGGCAAATGCCTTTCTGTCAGGAGTCAGTTCGTGTTTGCGATAGTGGGCAATGAGTTCGGAGACCGTTACCGGCACCCGGACCTCGACGTTGATGTTGGCGCGAAAATCGGCCACGGCTTTTTCCGCATCCCGGCGCAGTGGTATTTCCGTCACTGTGCCGAGAGTGCGTTTCTTGTATGTGCGTGTACCACTGGACTCGTCGTACCAGCGGAACACCCATACGTCCGGACCGCTTTTGCGCTTCAGTTTCAAGAGACTTCCTTGTTGAAAGCGACTCATGCAGTTCTCCTTGCACGAGCGCCGATGGCTACCTCTATGGTACTCGTCGGCGGGCGTTTTTTGTCGCTCTCCTGGGCCTCGACCCAGTCCAGCAACTCATGCTCAAGGAATCGCCATGACTTGCGCTTGCCCTCGCCCAGAGGGTGCGCAGGGACATACCCAAGCCGCGCCCAGACGATGAGCGTCCGACGGTCCATGCGAAGAATTTGGGCAGCTTCTTCAGCATTCAAGAGAAGGTTTGTCATAGCTCTGGCTCCGGAACGACACTTCGGTATCCCAAGTGGCCGTTGAACCTTATTTCAGATCCGTCAGGTCATCTCGCTTAGCGTCACGAATCTGGTCAATGGTTGCTATTTCCGGATGCCGGAGTCCAATGAGAAATGGGGAGCGCGTCATGCGCCAAATGCATCACGCGGCGTGGACGCATCCTGATTTTATTTTTTGCAACCGGCGGAACCGTGCTCGCATCGAAAAACCACCCCGTCGCTGGGAATCGCCGTTTCCGGTGTATGCCTGTTCGATCTGATCGTCTTGCTGCCCGTGTTCTCTCCCCGGAGGACTACTATGGAGCTTCCAGAGATCCGATTGCTCGTAACCGCAATTATCCTCGCCGAGGAACTGCATTTTTCGAGAGCCGCGGCACGATTGCGAGTCGACCAGGCCACGGTTAGCCGGCGAATCCAAGAACTCGAAGGTGAGCTAGGCTTCCAGCTCTTCGTGCGTAATCGTCAGATTGTCGAGTTGACGGATGCCGGACGCAAGTTCGTCGAAGAAGCGCGTCTCGCACTGTTGCATATCGAACGGGCTGTGGGGAGCGGGCGCTCCGCGCATGAAGATGCCGAAGCCGTCCTTAACGTGGGAAGGTCTCCGTACACAGATCCGTTTCTGATGACCACCTTGCTTTCGGTTCGACTGCCGCTGTTTCCACAGTTGAAGATTGAACTGTCCCAGCAGTTTTCCTGTGATCTTGTTCGTGACGTTCTTGCCGGCGGGCTGGACCTGGCGATTGCCACGGAACCTCCGGAATCCGCAAGGCTCACCACGGTCAAGATCGGAGAGTGGCCTTTCTACATCGCGATGTCGGAAGAGGATGCATTGGCCCGCTGCCCGGTCGTGACTCTCGACGCGTTGGCGAACCGTTCCTGGGTCCTATTCGAGCGCCGGATGCACCCGCCAGTTTACGATTCAGTGATGAGGTTGGCGAAGGAGCGAAAAGCAACTCCTGCCAAAGTCCAGCACATCGTCATGCCGGAAGATGCGTTTCCCCTCGTTGCCGATGGTTCGTGCGTAGCCTTCCTGGTGAAAACGGGCGCGCTGCGGATCGCACGGAACGGCGTTACGGTGCGCCCTCTTGCCGAAGACGCCCTGCGCTTGAGAACCTATCTGACCTCCCATGCAGAGAACCGGTCCAAAGTCCTGAGCGAACTGGTGCGGGCCTTCATGCGAAAGATGTCGAGCTTGAACAAGATTTCGCGGCGTCCGTTATCGATGCCGGCGTGAATGGCTCTGTATCAGGCATTCTAGGTCGTCATTCCGTTGGTCTCTTTTCGATGATCTCAATTTCGATTGATCCCGACCAATCGCACTTCGGACAAGAAATAATTCCAGTAGTCATGGTCCGGAGGTCAATGTTTTCTAAATTGATGACGTACCCGCAGTTCGGGCACGTATGCACGCTTTCCCAATGTTTCCTATCGCTCTCGCCGCTTGAATCAGGGCTCATCTGACGTTCTCCCGATCAAAACGAATTTCGTTTTTTAGTTCAGTAAAGTCGATAGCAGTTGGAGGGAGTCTCGAACATGCACATGCTTTCGTGGGGCGAAGCAACGTTGACTTCAACTCCATTGCCTTGGCATCGGTCGAGCCGTTATTTTCCTGTCCGCGGCAATCTCTGAGGTGCATCCTTAGCCATGCGCTCGTGTAGCATCGCAAGGTCCGAATTGAGTTGCGCCTCACGCCTGTAGATGCGAATCATTTCCCGGCAATAGGCTTCAGGACTATGCGTGCTCCTCGTTTCGCTGGTTGACGGATTTTCCTCGTAGGCCTTCAGCATCTCTTCGTGTTCGGCTGCGTCTGCCTCTGCCTGTTGCGCCTGGTCCTTGTAGTAATCGGCAAGCTTCTGGTGGTCGGCAGCGGTGTTGGCGGTGGCGATCAACTGGTGCAGATCAGGTTTGTTCTGTTTGGCGTCGCCTGTTTGGGCCGTTGCGGCGAGAGGGATGAGCGTTGCGAGGACTGACAGCAACGCCAACTTGCGCGGGAATCTAAAGGTCATCATCGTGAATCTCCTTTGCTCGCTTGAATCAAATTGTTGGATTACACAGACTCCAATCAGTTCCTACTTTTGCTCAGCATCCGTGGCCATCTGTTCGTGAATTTGCGCGAGTTCGTGCAGCTTAGCAGCGCTATCCTTGAGCGACTGGGCAATATAGGTGCAGTGGTCCACGGTCCCTCTTGCGTTCTTGGAGGAACTGGTGACTGGATTCTGCTTGTATGCCTCTGCCATCTGCGCATGTTCCTTCGACTGGGCGAGGAGATCCTGCGCCTTTGCCTCGTAATACACTGCGAGACGGCGATGTTCGGCCGGTGTCTTTGCGACCGAGATCAAGACGAGTATCTGTTTGGAGTTGAGCTTCTCGGCCTTTGGCTGCGGCGTGGACGACATTTGCATTTGACCAAATGCTGCTGTGGTCATGGCGAGCGCGATGGTAAGGAAGCCGATCATGCGTTTCATGGAAATCTCCTTGGTGTTTCATTCGTTCGAGACAACGCGCAGCCCCGCTTGAGTCGTCCGGTATTCCGTCAAGCGGATACAGGCGATGCTCGGCTTCAGTACCCACGCGATTCCGTCCTTACTTGGGGTTTATGCATGAGCCGTGCCAAACGCTGTTTTTCGAGCTGCGGTGAGTCTTAATCATTGCAGCGATTGGGCTTATGGAGTAGATAGGCGGAAAGGTGGCCGGACGCGATTTCTTCCGGTCCTGGCGCATTTGAGGCATCGATTGCCCTATTTAGGACTGCGACATGGGAGGGATGAAGCTACTGCCACAAACGCCTGCATACGCCCGACACGTTGTGGAAGGTAGGGGCCTTGTTAATGGAAGAGCTGCGCAAGTTCCATCGATTTAATCTACGACTTGCGCAATCAGCGCACACAACCTACTCGACGGGCTCGGAGATTGGAGCTATCAGGGAGAACTTCTCCATTCGATAGATGAGTGTCTTCCGGCTGATGTTCAGGTAGGTAGCCGCGCGCGTTTGGTTCCAGCCGTGCTTTTCCAGCGCCTGAACCAGAATTTCCTTCTCGATCTCTTCCAGGTCAATTCCTTCGTCGGGTAGCTTCAGGAAAATGTTCGCGATCCGCGACTCACATTGCCGAATTTCAGCAGGTAACTCGTCGGACTGAATCCTTCCGTTACGAGTCAGAACGGCCAGCCGTTCCATCACGTTCTGCAACTCGCGCACATTGCCTGGCCAGTTGTACTGAATGAGCTTCTCTCTTGCATTGTCTGAGACCGACAAGTCAGCGAGACTGTATCGGTCCGCGAGCTGCTTCAGGAAGTGCTGGATGAGCAACGGGATGTCATCGCGGCGTTCACGGAGGGGCGGAAGCTCTATTGTGACCACGCTCAACCGATAGTAGAGGTCTTCACGGAACTGCCCGTCCGCGATGCGATTCTTCAGATTCCGATTGGAAGCGGCGAGGATACGCACATTCACTTTCACTGGATGCGGGCTGCCGATCTTGTCGATCTCTCGCTCTTGGACGACCCGCAGTAGTTTCACCTGCAACGGAAGCGTAAGTTCTCCGACCTCATCCAAAAAGATGGTGCCCTCATTGGCGGCTTCGAATTTGCCCACCCGATCACTGATCGCGCCAGTGAACGATCCTTTGCGATGCCCGAATAATTCCGACTCCGCCAAAGCTTCTGGCAACGCGCCGCAGTTGACAGTGATAAACGGCTTGTTGGCACGAAGGCTGTTTTGATGGATGGCTTTGGCGAGCAGTTCCTTTCCGGTACCCGATTCGCCGGCCAACAGTACCGTAGAATCGCGCCCCGCAACTTGCAATGCGACATCGAAGACGTCACGCATTTTCTTTGAGGCGCCAATGATGTTTTCAAAACGGAAGGCTGTGTCTGCAAAGTCGCGCAGATAGCGGTTCTCGTCCACCAACTTCCGATGCTCCAATGCACGCTGGACAGTCAGCTTCAGTTCGTCGGCATTCACAGGCTTCAGCACATAATCTGCCGCGCCGAGCTTCATTGCATCGACTGCGTCGGAAACCGTACCGAATGCAGTAATGAGGATGACCGGCGTGTCCGGGCTAGCCGCCTTGATACGGCTGAGAAGGTCCAACCCACTGAGGTCCGGCATACGGATGTCGGAAATCACGAGCGCCGGCGATTTGCTCTCGAATGCTTGCAGACCGCTGTTACCGTCTGCCGCGGTAAGGACTGTGTATCCTTCTTCCTTCAGCCAGAACTCGATAAGGCGCCGTTGGCTGGCGTCGTCATCAACGACAAGGATAAGAGTATTCGCCATTCTCAGATGCTCCGCGTAGCCGAATCGACGACGCCGGTCTCAAATACCGGCATGGTTACGGAAAACGTCATTCCACGTTGAGGATTTGTTCTGGCGGCAATGTGCCCGCCATGCTGGCTGACGATCTGGTATGCAATGGAGAGGCCCAGTCCCGTACCGCTGCTGCGCGTTGTAAAAAAAGGATCGAAGACACGTTCCATATCTCCCGGCGGAATTCCGATACCCTCATCTTCAACTTCGACCCGTACCCAATTGCCTTCCCGATCCGCGCGCAGTGTGATTTGTCCACCCTCCGGTGTAGCCTGAACCGCGTTGATTACGAGATTCAAAAGAACCTGCTTGATCTGTTCCGGGTCGACAGAAACCGGAGGTAACGGTTCCACGTTCTCCACCCGAATAGCAACTTCGGCCATTGTCGCAGTTTGAGACGAAAGCTTGGCCACAGATTCCAGAAGTAGGCCAATTTCCGAAGCGATAATCCGTGGCGGCTGAGGCCGCGCAAACTCCAGAAAATTCGTCAATAGGCCATTCAGCCGGACGACTTCACGTGAGGCCAAATCAGTGAACTCTCTCCGTGTCTCTTCTGGCAATTGTGGGCGGCCCAAAATCTGAACAGCTCCCTCAATGGATCCAAGCGGGTTGCGAATCTCGTGAGCGAGTCCGGCCGAAAGCTCTCCTAGTGCGGAGAGGCGATCAGCGCGCCGCAGTTGTTCAAAAGACTTCTGCAACTGGGCATTCACCTCGGCCAATTCGCGCGCTGTCTTCTCTACCCTGCGACGTTGTGATTGTTCGTGATCTGCAAGGATGCCCGTCAACGCTGCGATTACGAAAAACATTCCAATCTCAACATACTGGGCGGCAGTGTACTCGGGCTCGGATTTCCAGGCCATCACGATGTGTGGAATGTAGGAAGCGGCCGCCAGCGCTGCGGAGGCTAGTCCCCCTCGCCAACCGAACCGCAGCGCGGCCAGCAAAATGGGAACGTAATATGCCCGTTGCAACAGCGGGTGTATCCACACATGAGTGGTCGGCGTGACGTAATGCAGGAGGGCGACGGCGCCGATCGCTACCGTCAAAACTACCGCCTCCAGCCCGCTTCTCGTCGATGCCTTCATTGCCGCGATTCTAGCATTTTCAGGCGCAGGCTAAGCTTGTGTGGCCTTCCACGGCGGAGTCGTCGCGGCACCGTTCACGCAAAGCAATCAATAGGCGCGAATGGACTACTGGCTGTGGCTGAGATGCCCGGTCTGCGGTTGTCTCGGCTCGATACGAATCCGGTATTTGATCTGGCTCGCCAGGCTGCATCACTGTGGCCGACTTCCGGCAATCACTGCCGCAAATGAGCCAAGGATTGCCGCACAGCGTTCCCCTTGGCTACCCACACAGATGTGGAACCTCTATTGGATGAGGTAGTTAGCGAAAAGGAGAAAAAGACGGAATCGTGGCATGACGAGTGCATTAAGGAAGGGTGAAGTTAGTCAAGGAGTCATCTTATGAAACAGCTTACAAGAAGCATTCTGTTCACTGGCATACTCGCAATGGCCTCCAGCAGTTTGATGGTTGCCCAGACGAGCGGTACCTGGTCCGAGCAATGGTATCGCGCAAAGTACGGACGCCCCTCTCCTCTTGAGGAAGTGCGGCTGCAGGCCCAACAGGGGAGTACTGCGCGCCATGAGGCAACGCTCACTCAAGCTGCTGTACCCGCCAATGTATGGTTCGAGGGATGGTATCGCGCAAAGTTTGGACGCCCGTCACCCACAGAAGAAGCGCGGCTGACGGCCGAAATGGCGACCACATCCTATCGTGAGGCGACGCCAAGCCAAGCGACTGTACCCACCAATTCGTGGTTTGAGGGATGGTATCGTGCCAAGTACGGACGCCCCTCTCCCACGGAAGAAGCGCGGCTGGAAGCTCAAGCTCACTGATAGTGTCCAACACGCGAGTTTCGGACAGGGTGGTCACTCGGCAGTCAAACAGGCGCGTCGTGCAACCATCAAGAACGACGATCATCCTGGAGGCCGACAATGCCTGCAACGGTGCGCGAACTTCCGATTTCGATAGGAGTCGCCGTGGTTAACGACGTGCAAGTTGCCTTCTGCCTCAAATGCGCCAGTCACTGGACCAAATCAGGCAGCTCAACTGGCCGATCGGGGACAGCCTCCGTAGTTGTCAGTCGAAGGACGAGAGCGTCAAACGCCGGCCAAAGGCCGCCCACCAGCTTTCCTCGCATATCGAACTATGCGCCTAGCTTGACTTTCTGCATTGGGGCCGATTTGGCATCGCGATTGCAATTCAAACCTGCGAGGGCAGTCGAAAGACGTTTATCGCACCTCCGGGAGACTTCATCACAGCCGAGATGACGATGAGTTTTCATCACATCCCTAAGCTGTTGTGAGCAAAACTGCACCGCCGAAAGCTTGGTCGAAGTATTGAATAGGAAGTGCTCCGCCTTGTGATTCAAATCACAGACGAGAACTGAAAGGATTGGCATTCTCACTATACTGGCATGAGATTTTTCTCCAAAGTCGTTGCGACATTGCTCTTCGTAGTTCTGGGAGCCGCTCCTATGTTTGGAGCGATTCCGTGCCAGGAGAAGGCGAAGTCTTCCATGTGCTGCGCGACTGGATGCCATATGGCGGCAATGGAAAAGAACAGCACACAGTCTCGGGTTGAATCCGGCAGTTCTACTCCATGTGGCTGCCAGGCATCTCCCGGCAGGCCGGTTTCGGTTTCGATGGCACCTGCGCAGCGAGAATCCCGCGATGTGGCCCTCATGGACAATGCGCTCGCCAGTTTCGCGCCCATCGCGATGGTTCGGGCAAAAGGTAGCTACACTCCGCCCGACCCGGAATTGTGCAGACACTCCCAGTCTGTTCTTTGCATTTTCCAGGTCTGATCTTTCCTTAAAGTTGCATTTCTTCAACATGTGTTGCTGATCTCGTTGCGTGCCACCCAACCCCGAGAGGGAAGGTTTCTGCGCTTTGAGTCGGCCAAGCATTATCCCTGATTAGATTTCAGTTTGAGTTCCAGGAGATGGATCTGTCATGAATCGAATGCCTTTTAAATGGCGAGTATGGCCTGTCCTTGTGCTTGCCGCCAGCTTATCGTCCTATCTTCCGGTGCTGAGCGCGGAGATAGTGCAGGATCGCCAACAACCAGCTTCTGAGAAGCCCTCCACGTCCTGGCAGTCGCCTGCAAAACTTCACCGCGCGGTGGGAAGCGAAAAGGGTGATCTTTTAGTTGGTGCCAATGGAATAGAGTTCCGGTCGGGGAAGGGGCAAACGCTCAAGCTCTCCTATTTGGAAATGCAGACATTCCATCTTTCGCCTCACAGTCTTGTGATTGAGACCTACCAGAACCGCAAGAAGCACATGCCTGGAGTTGAGCGGCTGAGGTTCGAGATGACCGAGTCCGTTTCTCCGCGGGTTGCGGCAGACCTGGCCAGAGAGGTTCAACGGCCTTCGCAGAATGCTGTCCCCGATCCGGCAGCGCAGGGCATCGTAATCCCTGCGCATCACAGGAGCTTTGCCGGCGGCACAAACGGCATTCTGCGATTTCGCGATGGTGGCATCGATTATGTGACCGGCACGCCAGACGACAGCCGCAGTTGGCGCTGGGCCGATCTCCAAACCTTATCCTCCCCCGACCCCTACCATCTGCTTGCCTTCGGATACCGCGACACGTACAGCTTCGATTTGAAAGAGCTGCTGCCACAGTCTTTGTATTACCGCCTGGTCGATGAAATCGACGCACAGAGCGCGGCCGAATCACAGCAACGGAGTTCGAAATGATTAGCTTCAGAACACATCGAAGGAGACTTTGGTTGGGATGGCTCCTGTTCATCCCTTGCACCCTGTGGTCCCAGGACGCAGCGAAAAGCCCGGCCATTGTTCCGGATGCCTCGGCAAGCCAATCGAGCGGCCAACAGGCGCTGTCGCTTGACGATGTAATCCGGGAGGCGCTAGAGAAGAGTCCGGAAGCCCAAAGCGCACTTCATGCTGTTCGTGCACTTGAACGACGAGTGCCACAGGCCAAGACGCTGCCCGATCCGATGGTTTCGGTGGGATGGGCTGGCAATATCACGCCGTTCAGTGTGATGCAGGGCGACAATTCCAGCTACCGTGGCCTGACCGTCTCCGAGCAATTCCCCTATCCGGGCAAGTTGAAATTGCGCGGCGAGATCGCGAGCAAGGAAGCCGATGCAGCTCAAGCCGACTATGAGGCCGTGCGGCGGAGAATCAGCGCCGATGTCAAGGCTGCTTACTACGACTACTTCTACTTCGACCGTGCTATTCAGACCACCAACCGGAACAAGGAGCTTCTCGAAAAGCTGTCGAAGATCGCCGAAGCGCGTTACCGCGTAGGAAAGGCCATGCAACAGGACGTGCTGCGGTCGCAGATCGAGATCTCTCTGTTGCTGGAAAAGCTCACCATGCTCGAACAGCAGCGGGCGACGGTACAAGCTCGAATCAATGCGTTCCTGGTTCGTTCCCCGGAATCGCTACTGCCGCCAGCAGCCGATGTGGAACCTGCGACGATTGCGCATTCTCTCGACGAGTTGTATGCCCTCGCGTCAACCAATGACACGGCCGTTCTCCGGAATCAGCGAATGGTCGAGCGGGGCCGGTTAGGGATCGCCCTGGCGCAGAAAGAGTACAGGCCGGATATCGGGGTCGGCTATATGTATCAGCAGCGGTCGGGACTGCCGGACATGAATGGCGTCACCGTCACCGTCAACATTCCCGTCTTCTACAGAAGCAAACAGCGCCAGGGCGTCGCCGAAGCCAGCGAAGACCTCATCAGTGCGGAGAAGATGCACGACAACCGGCTGAACGAAGTCCGATTTGAGCTGAAGCAGCAATATCTTGCCGCCAAGGCTTCGGAACGGTTGCTGACGCTCTACTCCAAAGGCGTGGTCCCCCAGTCGTCGCTTGCTCTCGAATCCTCGATGGCCGCGTATCAGGTCGGCAACGTGGACTTCCTTTCGTTGATAGCGAACTTCACGACGCTTCTGGACTACGAGACGGACTATTACCGGCAACTGGCCGACTATCAGACGGCCTTGGCTCGCATTGAGAGTCTGACCGGATCGGACGTAACTGGTCCGCCGGTCCCCACGAACCCAGCATCGGATTCTCAATCGGCGAAGGAGGCAAAGTAAATGCGCACGCACAGAACTGATGAGATTTTGACATTGCCGATTTGCAATTCAACATTTCGCCGAGAATCGGCGTCTGGATCGGCCATTGAGGCACACCGCTTTCTTCCCATGGAACAAAGGAGCATCGAGCTATGAACCGCTCACCAAAGAGAATTATTCTTGGCATTTTGATCGTAGTGACGCTTGGGCTTGTCTATGCCGGCGCGACCCACCGCTGGTTCCGCCAGGGCAGGAGCAGCGTGGCTGCGGCTCAAAACGCAGGGGGTGAGCGGAAGCCCCTCTATTGGTACGACGCCATGAACCCGCAGCACCATTACACCCAGCCGGGCAAGGCTCCCGATGGTATGGATCTTGTGCCGCAGTACGCGGAGCAGACGGCGCCGCCCGCAGGACAGGGGAATAACTCGCCCTCTTCCGACATGGCCAACATGCCAGGTATGTCATCGAAGGGGACTGCGCCTGGAGATCGCAAGGTTCTCTACTGGTTCGACCCGATGCATCCGGCCTACAAATCGGACAAGCCGGGGATCGCTCCCGATTGCGGGATGACTCTGGTTCCCAAGTATGCGGACGATCAAGGACTGGCCAAGATGCCAATGGGCACTGTGACGATATCGCCGGAAAAACAGGTACTTGCCGGCGTGCGCACGGCGGTTGTCGAGCGCAAATCCCTGCTCCGCGACATTCACACTACGGCGCAGATCGTTGCCGACGAAACGCGGATCGCTCATGTCCACGTAAAGGTGGCCGGCTATATCGACCAAGTGTATGTCGATTTTGTGGGTCAGCTTGTCAAGAAGGGCCAGCCGCTGTTCACGCTCTATAGCCCCGACTTGGTTTCCACTCAGGAGGAATATCTGATTGCGAAACGCGGGAACGCCACGCTAGCAAACGCTCCTTTCCAAGAGATATCCCAGGGATCGCAATCGCTTTTGCAGTCCGCCAGGCAGCGGCTGAAGCTGTGGGATATATCGGATGACCAGATCAAGCATCTCGATGAGACTGGAAAGGTCAACAAGGACCTGACGTTCTACTCGCCGATCACAGGCTTCGTAACTGATCGCAAGGTGTTTCCGCAGACTTCGGTCACCCCGGACACTGAGTTATATACGGTCTCGGATTTATCCACGGTGTGGGCTGACGCAGACATTTATGAGTATGAAGTTCCTTTCGTCCATGTCGGCCAGAGCGTCTCGTTTTCTCTCAGTTACTACCCAGGGAAAACCTACGTGGGAAAGATTTCATACATCTATCCCACCGTCGATCCCCAAGCCAGAACAGTAAAGGTACGGGTCCAACTTCCCAATCCCGGTTTCGTCCTGAAACCACAGATGTTCGCGGACGCGCAATTGCGTGTGGATTACGGCACAAAGGTCATCGTACCGGAGGAAGCTGTCCTTAACTCGGGAACGGAACAACACGTATTCGTGGTTCACGAAGGCGGCTTGTTTGAACCTCGAAAGATCACCATCGGACCTGTGGTGGACGGCAATGCTGTGATTCTCTCAGGACTGAAGGCCGGGGAAACGATTGTCGTTTCCGGAAACTTCCTGATCGATTCTGAGAGCGGACTCAAGAACGCGATGAGCGGAATGTCGCATTGAGGAGGATGACCATGACATCTCGACGTATTGCACTTGCCGTCATTCTGCTGATCGTTGTCGGTGCCGGCGCCTACGCATGGTACAGGAATGTTGGTCATCCGGTGCCGGTCGCCTGTGGTTATTGCCTGCGCCCCTTGCACGCAAATGTGAAGGTAACTGCGGAAATCGATAGGAAAAGGGCAGAAGTATGCTGCCCGCGCTGTGCCATTACCGAAGCTAATCAGGAGCACAAACCCGTACGCCTGATTACCGTTCATGACTACAGCACTGGGAAAGCAATGTCGCCTGAAGCAGCATGGTACGTGGAGGGAAGCCGCGTGTTGGCGTGCGAACACAACGGAATGCACATGGGCGAGATGAAGGATAGCGCCCCGATGGCCTACGACCGTTGTTCGCCAGGGACTCTAACGTTCGCGACCAAACAACAAGCTGAAGACTTTACCGCTGCGAACGGTGGCACCGCCATTTCCTTTGGGCAGCTGATGAGCGAGGCGAAATTCCAATGATGAACCGGATTATCGATTTCAGCGACAAGAACAGGTTTTTGATTTTCCTCTTCGTTGCAGTAGCCATCGTGCTGGGATGGAACTCGATGAGGAATACGAAGCTCGACGCGATTCCCGACCTTTCAGATACCCAGGTGATCGTCTATGCCAAGTGGGATCGCAGCCCCGACATCATGGAAGATCAGGTCTCCTATCCGATTACCTCGGCCCTGCTCGGGCTGCCTAAGGTCAAGGACATCCGCGCCTTCTCCGACTTCGGTTACTCCTACATCTACATCATCTTCGACGAAGGCACGGACCTCTATTGGGCGCGATCGCGGACGCTCGAATACCTGAACTCCGTAACTCCCAAGCTGCCCAAGGGCGTCAGCGTCGAACTGGCAAAGGACGTAACGTCCGTTGGATGGGTCTACCAATATGCCCTGGTCGATACGACGGGGAAATACAGCATCGACCAACTGCGATCCTATCAGGACTGGTACCTGCGCTACGCATTGCAGACCGTACCGGGCGTTGCCGAGGTCGCTCCCATTGGCGGCTTCGTGCGGCAGTATCAGGTGAATGTTGACCCGAACAAGTTGCTGGCGTACAAGATACCGATCAATGTAGTGAGCGACGCAGTGGGAAAGTCCAACAACGACGTTGGCGGAAGGCTCGTCGAGTTCACAGGACGCGAGTACATGGTGCGGGGCCGCGGATATATCCGCTCGCTCGATGATATTGGCAAGACCGTGATTATGGTCAATGCCCAGACAGGAACTCCGGTGTTGGTCCGTGACGTAGGAACTGTCACATTCGGCCCAGACATGCGCAGAGGTGTCGGGGAGTTGGATGGCAAGGGAGAAGCCGTCGGTGGCGTTGTCATCATGCGCTACGGAGAGAACGCGCAGAAGGTGATCGAACGCACCAAGGAAAAGCTGAACGATCTGAAGTCGACACTTCCTCCCGGAGTCAAATTGGTGACGACCTACGACCGGTCTGATTTGATTGATCGCGCGGTCGAAAACCTCCGCCATACTTTGATCGAAGAGTTGGTCATCGTCAGTATTGTGATCATGATCTTCCTGTGGGATTTGCGTAGCGCCATTGTGCCGATCATCACGATCCCCGTCACCGTGATTCTGGCTTTCATTCCGATGCAATGGATGGGGATGACCGCAAACATCATGTCGTTAGGCGGCCTTGCCGTCGCCATCGGAGCGCTGGTAGATGCCTCTGTGGTGATGGTTGAGCAAACGCATAAGAAGCTCGAACACTGGGAGGCGGAAGGCCGGCCCGGTCCGTCTCACGCTGTCGTGATCGCTGCCGTAAAGGAAGTTGGCGGACCCAGCTTCTTTGCCCTACTCGTGATCGCGGTGGGCTTCCTCCCTGTATTCACACTGGAAGGCCAGGAGGGGCGCCTCTTCAAACCGCTTGCGTTCACCAAGAACTTCTCAATGGCGATTGCGGCACTGCTGGCCATTACGTTGGCTCCGGCGGCAATGCGCTTCCTCTTCTCGCGGATGGATGGCTTTAACTTCCGTCCCCAATGGCTCGCAAAGATCGTCAATGCGATCTTCGTTGGAAAGATCCATAGCGAAGAGAACCATCCGATCAGCAAGCCGATGATGAAGGTTTATCACCCGGTGGTTGAATTCGTTCTCGATCACAAGTGGCTGACAATCTGTGGAGCATTACTGGTCATGGCGCTGAGTGTCCCGGTCTATTTCAAACTGGGATCGGAGTTCATGCCACCGCTCGATGAAGGCACGCTCCTCTACATGCCGTCAACGCTTCCCGGTATTTCAGTGGCGGAAGCGACACGAACGCTCATAACGCAGGACAAGATCATCAGCGGGTTTCCGGAAGTCGAGCGCGTCTTCGGCAAGGCCGGACGGGCCGAGAGCTCGACTGACCCAGCGCCCTATTCCATGATGGAGACCACGATCGTGCTCAAGCCGGAGGATCAATGGCCGAAGGTGAACCGCTGGTACTCGAAGTCAACGCCGCAGTGGATTCAGTCCGTTCTACGAAGATTCTGGCCTGACCATGTTTCGACCCAGCAACTCATCTACGGACCCGGCGGCCTGAATGAGGCACTGCAGATCCCCGGCATCTCGAACGCCTGGACCATGCCCATCAAGGCCCGCACCGACATGCTTACAACGGGAATTCGTACTCCCCTCGGCATCAAGGTGCTTGGTTCCGACCTCGGCCAGATCCAGCAAGTCGGAGAGCAGATTGAGACGGCGCTCAAAGACGTTCCAGGAACCACCAGCGTGTTTGCGGAACGCACGAGCGGTGGATATTTCCTGGATTTCGATCTGAAGCGCGATGAACTCGCCCGCTACGGGCTGACGATTGATGACGCCGAAAGCGTCCTCATGTCCGCAGTCGGCGGCGATCAGGTCTCCACTACAGTCGAGGGCCGCGAACGGTATTCGGTCAATGTGCGCTATCTACGCGACTACCGCAGCGACGTTGATGCTCTGCAGCGCGTTCTGATCGCCACACCGTCGGGCGCGCAAATTCCGCTTGGACAGATTGCGGACATCCGCATGAAGACCGGCCCAGGAATGATCCGCGACGAAAACGGAAGACTCAGCGGCTATGTCTACGTCGATGTTTCCGGGCGCGATATAGGCAGCTACGTGCGCGATGCGAAAGCAGCCGTTGCCGGTAAGGTCAAGATTCCGGCAGGTTACGAACTTGTGTGGAGCGGGCAGTACGAGTTCATGGAACGCGTTGCACAGCGTCTGAAGCTGGTTGTTCCCATCACGCTCTTCATCGTTTTTCTGTTGCTCTACTTCAACACTGGCTCGGCGATCAAGACCATGATTATTCTGCTGGCTGTGCCCTTCTCGGCCATCGGCGCGATCTGGTTCCTGTATTTGCTGCACTACAACATGAGCATTGCCGTGTGGGTGGGACTCATTGCGCTACTCGGCGTTGATGCCGAAACCGCCGTCTTCATGCTTCTCTACCTAGACTTGGCCTATCACGACGCATTGAAGACGACTGGCATTCACTCCTGGGACGATCTGCGCGAAGCCATCGTACACGGAGCGGTCAAACGGCTACGGCCCAAGGTCATGACTGTTTCGTGCATGCTTTTCGGACTGCTGCCCATCATGTGGTCGACGGGCTCCGGTGCGGATGTCATGAAGCGCATCGCTGCTCCCATGCTCGGCGGCATCATTACTTCGTTCTTCATGGAACTGGTTGTTTATCCTCCGATCTTCGCGATTTGGAAGTGGAATTGGGAAGTCAAGCCGGCTCTTAAGCACGAAGCAGCTCAGCTCGCAGAGGCACCCCATGCCTAGCTCAATAACGCGCGGAACGAAAATGGTCTGGCAGATCGTGATGGTTGCAATTGTCCTTGAGGCCGTACCAGTCTCTCTCTGGAGTCAAGAAACCTCGCCCTTGCATAAGGGCAATGCAACCGTAGGCCAGCCTTTCGACCGGTACGACGAATCATTGACCAGAGCGGCGGATTCTGTTCTTGCTTCCGCCGCTCAGACGCCGCCCCGCTCCAATGGGCAAGTTGGAATTGACAAGACACCCGGTACGAGCCTCGTAGTTCTTTATGGACCGCAACTGCGGCCAGGGAGCGGAGGTCCGAGCATTGCGGCGGCACGCCTGGATACGTTACGCCCATCCATCGAACCGATTTTGCGCAATCATGGGGTACCTGTCGATATGGTTGCAGTGATCCTTGTCGAAAGCGGAGGCCGTGCCGACGCGCTTTCACCAAAGGGCGCACGAGGCCTTTGGCAACTGATGCCGGAGACGGCTCGCCGCTACGGGTTGCGCGTAGACGATATGCAGGACGACCGTCTTGATCTCTTTCGAGCTACCGACGCTGCGGCCCGCTATCTCCATGATTTGTATGCGCAATTCGGCGATTGGAAATTAGTGCTGGCCGCCTACAACACAGGAGAGGCCAACGTAGCATCGGCGATTTTGAGAGCGCACACCCAGGACTTCGACCAGTTGGCCAGCAGGTGGATGCTGCCGCTCGAAACCAGAAACTACGTTCCTCGCGTATTGGCCGCAGCTCCATCTCTCGGGCAATCCTCAACTTTCGAAACGGGCCTGCGCAGGAGTATCGCAACAACTGTCTTTGCCGTCAGTAACCGTTGAGGGGCAGTCTTATGAGCAATCATCGGATCATTCGCAGACGTCAGAAATCGAGCCTCCGGGACAATTGGCATGTGCTCTGGCCAGTATGGGCCATTTGCTCGATTCTTCTGCTGTTCGGTGTCTTCGTATTCGTCCGTGAGTACCGAGCGAATTTACCCCTGAAGAGTGATATTTCGGTGGTCGCATTGGACAACGGCAGGGATCTTCACCTCGATAGAAGTGAGTTGGGTTCATCGCAGTTGCACTTGTTCGAGACGCGGGCTTCAGGGCAGGCAGTGAAATTCGTTGTCCAGCGAACCCCGGACCAGACCATCCACACGGCGTTGGCAAGCTGCCGCGCCTGCTATCGCAACCGTGATCGCCACTACGCCAGGCAGGGACAGATGATGTGCGGGGAATGCAACATGCCGATGAACTTTCGGTCGCAAGGCAAGCAGCCCTCGGCCAATAACTGTGCGCTTGTCGAGATACCGCATACGGAGACAGATCGCGACATAACTGTATCGGTGCGCGATGTCCTCGTACAGGCTGCGAAGCAGCCCCAATAACGACCGTGCGGTTCATGCTGCGTCGCGGGGACTTTGTAGTCACACTTTTTCACAATGTTGTTCAGGCTTTATTCAACGGAGAAAGCAATGAGAAAGACACACATCTTCACACTAACTTTTCTATCGGCCATCATGATTCCGGCAATCCAGCAGGTTCATGCAGCGGCCCAAACCATCGATGGAGTCGTCAGTGACACCATGTGTGGCAAGAAGCACATGCTCGCTGGAAAGACCGCTGCTGAGTGCATCCGAGTATGCGTCAAGGAAGGGAGCAGCTACGCGATTGTGGCAGGCGACAAGGTCTATACGCTTGCAGGAAAACCGCAGGCCATAGCTCCGTTTGCGGGTAAGCATGTACACATCGAGGGAGATCTCAAGAACAATACCCTCACGGTTACCTCGATCCACGAGGCCACGGTCGAAATGCATCATGACATGCCGATGTAACAGCCGCCAACGCTGTCCGCCGTTTCATGAGCGGCGGGCAGCGAAGATGGCGCGTGAGCCGTTAGTAATCATTACGGCAGTTGCTTTTGGGGAGCTTGGCAGGGCACAGCTATTTGCCAGCGAGGCCTTGCGTGATTCATTTGAAGGCCGCTCCTTCGCATTCTGCTTATCCTATTGCAGGCTTGTGGCCGTCAATCATCAGGAATACGTCCAGGTAGGCGCTACTGATTTGATCGATTACAAAGCCGGCATCGCGGACCGCGCTCACCGTGTCTCGATTTACGTCTGAGCCGAGGAATTTCATGGCTAGGTTCATCATGTCCTGCTCAAGCGCAATTAGGGTGTTGCCGCTCCGCACGTGCTCCAACATAAGAAGCCGGCCGCCAGGCTTCAACACCCTATACAACTCAGAAAGTCCCTATCCCGGATTGGGTACGCTGCAGAACGTAGACGCAGTCGCTACTGTATCAAAAGACGCTTCTTGAAACGGCAGTTTTTGGACGTCCGCTTCCATTAGCTGCATAGTTCCGTCATAAGATTCAGAACGGCTCTGTGCGCGGCGCAACATCTCCGCATTCACGTCAATTGCGATGATGTTCCGATGAGGTGGGAAATTTGCGAAGTTCATCCCCGATCCGGCAGCGACAAATAAAACCTGTTCGCCCATGTTGGCAAAGAGTGCCCTCTGGGCGAAGGCCCGCCTCTGCGCTCCTGCAATGATCTGCAGGTCATTGAGCCAGGAAGGCGTTCGGAGGATGAAGCTCGGCGGACTGACCTTCCTGCTTGATCGACGAAGCGAAAGTTTTTCGATCGATACACCTCGGAACCAAACGTCAATGAGCACGAACATCATGCTGACAGCCAAACCGGTCGCGGCTCCGAAGACGAACATGAGACCTCTATTCGGTAAGGGCGTGTAGGGGATAGCCATCGCTGCCATTGCAATAAACCCGCCAGGGATCATTGCTTCCATCGAACCGATTACATTACCGATGAAAAATGAGAGTAACGACTGCAGAACCATCACCAGTGACATGGAGACCAGGAACGACCATAGGAGAGACCAATTGTCCGGGATCATGTATTCATGGAATCCGACAACCAGAAAACCGAGAAGTGTTCCAAAGACAACGTCAAGCAACCAGAACTTTATCGAGTTCCGTCGATAGTTGAGACATCGTCCGCTTCCGCCGGTAGCAGAACTGCAATTGCGGCAATCAGGTTGTACTGCGGTGCAGGTGTTCATGTGCGACAAGCTCCTTCTCGAAACTGCATATCGATAACAAGTAGAGGAACGCTGCTTCTGTCGTATGACGCAGCCGGAAAACCAAGCTGGGAAATCTGCCTGTGCGAGTGCTTCACACGGCGAGAGACTGAGGTTCATCGCAATGTTGATCTTGCTCCTTCGGCGCCCGAGTACCCTTACGCCAACCCCAGATGTTATAGGCATACAAGGCGAGGCAGAACAGATTGGCCGGAATGAACCCCAGTTGTGACGTGTTCACCGCTATGATGCAGATCAAGGCGCTGTTGAGACCTGCGACCACCCATCCCTCCCAGCGTTTCTTCCCCACAAGGATGGTGGAACCAATGGTTAAAACGCAGGAGATATAGTCCAGTCGAAACATATTGTCGTCTTTCTGTCCATGAAAAATGATTGCTGCAATCGCAGGATTAGAGATCGCTGAGGAATTTCAGATATCCCAGAAGTTCTGAGAGTAATGCTGCAATTGACAAGCCACAGCAGATGGGTCTTTGTCACGGGTCGTTCACCACTATTCTCTGAAACGCTCGACCAAATCATCGCCGAACTCTTCCGCCTCATTACTCTGGACAACGCCAAGGCGCAGTTCAAGCTATGCACGTTTGGTCTACAGTTGAAGATAAAATGCTCTAAGCGGTTGAAGGTGGGACGCCAATCGGTGCGGGATGCCGTATGGCAATTGTCGCGAAGCCGGTGGGAACGGCGGAACCGTACCACGTACTGTAAGTTATATATAGGCTGCAACCGTTGTTGCTGGCTTGGCATCAGCATTACAGCGCATTTTCTGTGATGGTGTGAGGACAAAAGGGACGGGGCCAACTGCACGGGTTCCTTCGCCGCACAGCGGTCGTTGCATGTGAAGTAGGTTATTGAGCCAATACCGTTGCTTCCCTGGATTGGTCAGGCTTCTCGCGGTCGAAATCAATGGGAAATCCATGCTCAGGGCTCAGGCTTGACAAAGCTGAACCGTGGCCCGTGCTCGTCACGACAACTCTTAACTCTGGCTCACGCGCTATGCTCTTCGTGGCTTGCTTCGCTTGTCACAATTTCGGCTTCGGCCTGAAGCCAGTCGTCGGTATCGTAGCCTGCTTCCCGCCCGCGTGCTTCATACAATTCGTGGGCGCGCTGACGAATCCGCTCCGCCCGGTCATCCGACATATCCACCTTGGCCGATACTTCTACCTCGATATTCCGATTTGCGGTCATAGACACAGCTCCTTTCAATTACGCGGGTTGTTTACTCCAGGCCGGCTCGCGATTAAGCCAACCGGGAATTGGCAGAATGTGAACTGATTCCGCTGGCACCCGGAAGATCTTGAACCCTATCATCCTTGCCGCCGAAAGCGGTGTTGTTCCTTGTGTCAACCATGGTGATCAGGCGCGTCTGTGAAATACATCACCCATTTCCGCCTCACGGTTTCGAAATGCTCATCTTCTTCGCAATTCTCTTGTGTTCGGAATTCCACTTGTCGATTGTCTTCCCGATTTCGTAAACACTGGTGGATATACGAAATTTGTCTGGTCTGACAGCTCCCAGTTCTTCGCCAAGTTGTGACATCTCTAAATCCAGGCTAGCGTGCAAGTGTTCAAGCTTGCTGAGATCAGGCCCGAGTGCCGTGTCCTGATCCTGGTTTAGTGCCTTCAGAAACTGCTCGTGCGCTGCTGCCATGTCGGTCAAGGCCGACTGCAGCTGAGGCTTACTTCTGTAAACAGCACTGAGATCGTAGATGCCATGTCTGGCGTTCCAGTAACTGTTGCTTCCCATTAGTCGGCCCGTCTTGCGAGCTGTTTCCGTCGCGGTCATGCAATGCGCAAAAGCCTCGCGTTGAATACCCGTGGCCTGCATTTGCGTGAGAAGAGCTCGCCGAGGATCTACTTTCGTTGAGCCGTGTCCTGTATCACCAATTCGGGCATCCGCAAAGTGCGTTCCTCCCCCTCCGTGCAGCGCAAGCGCAAATGGCGCTGAGGCGAACACTAAAAAAGCGGCAATTACTCCAATTCTCCTTTTCATGGGTCAACTCCTTCCTATGAACACTCTTTAGAGAAAGCACGTCGTATGCCACAGTCCTCAGATTCGTGCTCTGTCGGTAAGGGGTTGATTTATCAATGCGGTCTCTCTTCCTTGACTGGGTCGGCCAGTGCCAGCCTCCAGGTGTTCCTGCCTCATTTGGGGAACCAATGCCTGAAGCCGGCCACGAAATAGACACGATGGTCACCGGAGGGAACAACAAGCGCAGGTTCGTTTGGATGAAAGGATTGCGCTCTCGCCCCGGTCAACGTCACCTTTCGCGTCAGCCGATCCGGTCTTTGACAGAAAGGCAGGCGCCATGTGAGTAGCTTCCCGCCGACCACAAAGCCGCCGTGGTCCCAATCAACAGTCTGAAGGTGGCGCAAAACAGAAGCCACCTACACCGTCCCGCGAACCGAGGCAAAGAGATCATCGCGGCTGCGCTCACTTGCTTAGCTGATCTGCTCAACCTCAGCCACTCAGTGCATCGGCATGTCCATCTTCTTCTTGTCTTTCATTTCCATCTTCGATCCGCCGGGCAAAGAATCCGTGCTTGGGGAACCTCCCGCCGCAGTGTTCCATACCGCCGAGACCTGCGGGGACAGTTTATCCATGTGACTCAAAAAGACGGTCACCTGCCACATCTGCTGTTCATTGAGAACCTGTTTCCATGCGGGCATTCCACTCAAGCGTATGCCGTGTTGGATGATGTAGAAGTTCTGGTTTTCAGGCATGTCTGGCGCATCCTCTACGAATTGAGGAGCCCGAGGATAAAAAGCGTCGGCGAACATTCCATGCGGACGATGAAGGTCGCCATGACAACTCGCGCAATTCGCCTGATAAATTGCCATGCCAGCGGTCAGGTTGGCATCTGTCGGCTGAGTTGGATTTTGGACTTCTGGAGCGCGGCGGTCAACCGCAGCGTCGAGCGAAGGCATGGCGATTTTACGCTCAAGTGCACCTACCTCTACGTCCGCACGTGGGTCCGCAAATCCAAAACGTACGTAGCAGAAGACTCCCGATAGAACAAGAAGAACGGCCACCACGAATCCCAGAAGAAAATTACGCATAGTGATTCTCCTTCGATTAGGTCCAGGCAAAAACAGCTTTAGCATGACCGAACCTCCAGTATAAGAGCCGGAGTCCGGCCACTACAGCGTTCTTCGAAAGGCTGCAGCAGGCCAACCTCGTGCGACGAAGAGCCTACGCCACCAACAATTCATAACTTCGCTGAGCGCAGCCTGAGTGCATTTGCAATTACGGATACTGAGCTGAAACTCATCGCAGCGGCAGCGATCATCGGGTTCAAGAGCAATCCCAAGACGGGGAACAGTACACCTGCTGCAAGAGGCACTCCGAGGGCGTTATAGATGAAAGCGAAGAATAGATTCTGACGGATGTTTCGCATGGTTGTGATGCTCAAGCGACGCGCCCGGAGAATCCCGCGCAGATCGCCCTTCAGCAACGTGATGCCGCCAGCTTCCATTGCCACATCCGTGCCGGTCCCCATCGCAATGCCGATGTCAGCCTGAGCAAGCGCGGGCGCATCGTTCACGCCATCTCCAGCCATCGCGACCACGGAGCCCTTTTGCTGATGTTCTTTGACGACCTCCGCCTTCTTTTGGGGCAGCACGTCAGCTTCAAAGCCGATGCCGAGTCTGTCCGCGACTGCTTTGGCGGTCGTCGCGTTGTCTCCCGTGACCATGATGATTTTTAAACCTGCCGCCTTCAACTCGCGGATTGCATCGGGCGTGGATTCTTTGATCGGGTCGGCAACTCCTACGATTCCCGCCGTCTTACCATCCACGGCAACCAGCATCACCGTCTGACCTTCTTTGCGCAATGCTTCGGCCCGATCGAGCAACAGCGAAGGATCTACGGACAGGTCGTGGAACAATTCAGCATTTCCGACGGCAACCAGCTTACCTGAGACGGTTCCCTTTACGCCTTTGCCGGTTACCGAGTTGAATCCAACCACATCGGCCAAGGAAAGCTTCTTCGCTTCCGCACCCCTGACGATGGCTGCGGCCAAAGGATGTTCGCTGGAGCGTTCAAGGCTGGCGACGAGTTGCAGGAGGTCGGATTCCTCGAACCCTGGCTGGGGAATGACGGAACTCAGCGTCGGTTTGCCCTCGGTGAGGGTTCCCGTCTTATCGATGATGAGCGTGTCAACCTTGCCGAATATCTCGAGTGCTTCTGCGTTGCGGATGAGGATGCCAGCGCGAGCCCCGCGTCCGGTGCCCACCATAATGGCCATGGGAGTGGCGAGCCCGAGAGCGCATGGGCAGGCAACGATAAGAACCGCAACGGCATTCACGAGGGCATGCGCGAAACGGGGCTGAGGACCGACGAAGAACCACACAGCGAAGGTGACAATGGCCGCAACGATCACAGCCGGCACAAAGTAAGAGGAGACACGATCCGCCAGCCGCTGAATCGGCGCCCGCGACCGCTGCGCCTCGCTGACCATCTTCACAATCTGTGACAACAGCGTGTCTGCGCCGATGCGCTCCGCACGCATGACAAACCCGCCGGTTCCGTTCACCGTTCCCGCCGTGACCTTCGCACCTGTGTTTTTCTCAACAGGTATCGGTTCTCCGCTGATCATCGATTCGTCGATTGAACTGTGCCCCTCAAGCACGATCCCATCGACGGGCACCTTTTCGCCTGGGCGGACGCGGAGCCGGTCTCCGACCTGCACCTGATCAAGCGGCACGTCGAGTTCGCCGCCTTGGTCGTCAAGCCGCTTCGCGGTCTTCGGAGCCAGACCAAGCAAGGCGCGAATCGCGCTGCTGGTCTGGCTGCGAGCACGCAGTTCCATCACCTGACCCAGGAGAACCAGGGCCACGATGACCGCTGCCGGCTCGAAATACACATCGATCTGTCCTCCGCCTCCGTGAAACGATGCAGGAAATATCTGGGGGATGACGGTAGCGAAGACGCTGTAGAGATAGGCTGTCCCCGTTCCAAGAGCAATCAACGTGAACATGTTGAGACTGCGATGCACCACCGATTGCCAGCCCCTCACGAAGAACGGCAATCCGCACCACAAGACGGCCGGGGTCGCGAGGGCGAACTCGATCCAGGCCCATGCTTTCGCCGAAAACAGGTGTTGCATGGGCATGGAAGGTAGAAATGCAGAGACCATCAGGGCTAGCATGGGCACGGCGAGCGCGACGCTGATCCACAGCCGCCTTGTCATATCGGCCAGCTCTGGATTGGTGTCTTCATCGGTCACCTCGCGAGGTTCGAGCGCCATGCCGCAGATTGGGCAGGGGCCTGGTGCATCCCGCACGATTTCCGGATGCATTGGGCAGGTATATTCCGTAAACTTTGCTAGTGCTGTAACGGTTGCCGGTTCGAGCGCCATGCCGCACTTTGGACAGCTCCCCGGCCCCATCTGCTTGACCTCCGGATGCATTGGGCAGATGAATTGCCGTTGTGGCTCGGTCTTCGCCGGTAGTTGCGAAGCAGCCGTTACCGGCTTGGCCTGCAAGTATTTTTCCGGCGCGGCGCGGAACTTTGTGGCGCAGCCTTGGCTACAGAAGTAAACAGTTGTACCGCAATTCTCAATGCTTGCCGCCGCCTTCGACAGATCGACCTTCATGCCGCATACGGGATCGCGCTCTTGAGGTTTCTGCATGGTGTGATCGTAGACTTGTTCACTCATTTCAATCTGTGCCTTTCCGCTCAACAAGCACGGCATTACAAATGGTTGCCGGTTCCGGAGATACTTATGGGGCGAGCTATCGAACTTCCGCTTGCATTCGGCCGAGCAAAAGAAGCGGGTTGATTCTCCTTGCTGACTGGTTGTGGCAGCTTTCGCCGGGTCAACGATCATTCCGCAAACCGGGTCTTTCACTTTGTTCTCAGACTTGTTACAGCAGCACATGGCTCCTCCTGTTTCTATTGCTGCTGACGCAGGAACCCGCGTAATCTTACAGTCTGCTTCGGTGGCACGTGCAATCGAGGCATTTGTGTTCGGCACACACCCCGCAGACGGTCGTAAGTTCCGCAGCAACGGCCTTCCGTGCCCTGTGGAGCCGCACCGAAGCGTTGTTTGCTGATATTTCTCGCGATTGGGCGAACGCTTCGACGCTTTCTCCGCCGAGATCGACCTGCTCGATAGCGTCGCGATATTCGCTTTTAAGGTCTCTGATCACGTCTTCGATGCAGGCACATGCTGTCTGCGCAAGCTCCGGTTCGTAGCTCAGAGGCGCTTCGGCTGCGAAGCCTTCATGCGCTCTGAACTGCGCCGATTGTCTTCGATGGTCGTCAGTGATGGCATTGCGGAGGATGCGGTAAAACCAAGCGACAGTGCTTTCATCCTTTAGTATCTGCGAACTGTGCTCCATCGCCTTGATATAGGCGGATTGCAGAATGTCTTCAGCAGTCTGGGGGGCAACTCGCGAGGCCAGGAAACTCAGGAACTTGGCGTGTTGGGCCATCAGCCGATCAAGTACATCCTTTCCCCGCGTGCTTGTTTCTAAAGGTTCTGCCATTGTGCTCGCCTCAATACAGAGTCTGTCCATCGTGAGATGCGATCCTCCATGTTCAGGACTCTACGGATCGCGGGTTGGCCATTGCTACGTGATCTCAATCCGGTTCACGTAAGACCACTCTACCTGCTGCGCCATAGCTGCCAATAGCGCAACCGATTTCGGCGCTCTATGTTCATTAGGCCTGAATACGGAAATTTTGGCTATGGACGCGGAATTTGCGTCGGTTACTGATAAGGAGAGCCGCATTTAAGGTTCGCGGGGTGCGACCGTTGATAGGAGAGAGAGTTTGAATCTGACGATCAAGCTGACGGACAGACCAGCCCCCTCAAAGCCCCTCCTCTTCATAATGCGCCTGGTATCCAGATCCATGACGAAAAGGAGCCTTGCGCTGCGCAACGCCCCCAGCTCCACGAACGTGCAGTACTTCAATTTCCCTACCGCACGGACGACTGGATACAAATGAGCGACAAAACCAAGTTCCGCAAGGAGGCTTTGTAAAACACCGAGTGGCGTGTGAATCAAGGTCGCATCTGATGCGACAGAACAGAGACACCTCAATTCCCTGAAGAGGATCAGCAACAATTCGCAATCATGCTGTATCCACTCTTGGTTCTATGAGACCGTCTCTGGGGCGGCGCTGCCCGTCGGGAGGGCGAGAAAAGGCGCATCTGCAAAATGCAGATGCCACGCAAGAGGGCGGGCAAGACGGGCAGACACAAAAATGCGGAGCCGGTCTTCTGGCCCCGCATAGTACATCTTGATTGGGTTGTTACGCCGCCGCTCTTTTCGCGGTCTTTGCCGGTGCCTTTGCAGGTGGCCTGGGCGCGGCTTTATTCGCCGTTTTCGCTTTTTCCTTGGCGACGAACTCCTGTTTGACCGTGGTCGTGATTGCGGCCACGTCCACCTTGTAAAATTCGGCGGCTTCACGCAGAACGTGCGAAGCGTTGCCGCGTGAGGCCGTAAGCAAGACAACGGCCTCGACCACGGCACGGCCCAGCGTGCTTTCGTCGGCGCGGCGAAGAAAGGCCACGAACAGCTTGCCGATGGATTCATTCTCCTTGGCCTTCTTGATGCCGTGCTGCTTGGCGAGAATCGCGGCGCGGTTCTCGTCCAGCAGGTTGACCATGCGTTCGGCCACAAACAGCAGGTCGCGTTTCATCAGCCGCACCGGAACC
>Ga0181535_10001784_pt1 | contig 27308 bp, 25 predicted proteins | sample PEATcosm2014_Bin_44_FD_119774 | JGI IMG/M metagenome (GOLD analysis project Ga0181535, IMG submission 119774) | Peatland microbial communities from MTU Mesocosm Facility, Houghton, MI, USA - PEATcosm2014_Bin17_30_metaG | ecosystem: Environmental > Terrestrial > Soil > Wetlands > Peat | place...
CTGTCCCGAGAGAGTGTTGAATAGGCGGAGAGGCATTGGTTTCTGGTCTAACTTCTTTGTTTGAAACGGGATCAAATCGGCGGATTCCAACCTTTTCGATTGTAGCAAGACGTGGCCGCACCCCAGCGGAGGGGAGTAGTCATCAATTCCCGGCCACCGCGCCGCTGGTTGTCGAAGCGGTCGCGTTGGGTCTGGCTGTGCACCAAATGGCCGGATTCGATCACCAGGCTGTGAGCCGTGCGATTGAAATCCCAGAGGGCTATGCGCTTGGCTCGGTGATCGCCGTTGCCTACCAAGACGAGCCGGCGACCCATCCCAACGAGCATCTGCTTACCCAGGAAGTTGCGCCTCGCCAGCGTAAGCCTTTGAAAGATTTTGTCTTCTCGGCGTGGGGCTCCCCTCTTCACCTTGAATGACGGGCTGAACCCCCTCCTGTTGACGCGCTAGACTTGAGCCAGGAGGGAGCACCTTTTGAAGCCCAGACAGCCTCGCAGACGCCCGCAAAAACGCAAGCCCATTCATTGGAGAATCCGGCTTGCGGTCGGAACGGCCGCACTGCTTGTGAGCTTGCTTGCATGGGCCGTGATCGCGCGCCAGCTTGCGCCTGTCTCGAATTCCGCTCTCACCCGGTTCGATGCTGTTGTCGTGCTGGGCACTCCTGCCGACAGTGACGGCAATCCAACCCCCGACCAGTTGGCGCGTGTGACAGAAGCAGTCCACGAATACGAGCGTGGCGTGGCGCCGCGGCTCATTTTCAGTGGAGGGGCAGCACATAACCAATTTGTCGAAGCCAAGGTGATGGCTCGCACCGCTGAAGCCCAGGGCATTCCCGCGTCGGCAGTTTTTGTGGAAGGGGAGGCAATGGATACGATTCAAAACGCCTGCTATTCCGCCCGCATTATGCAGGCGCACGGCTGGCATTCTGCTGAAGTGGTTTCCAGCGCGGTTCATCTGCCTCGCGTTGGGTTGATTTTCAGCCGCCTGCCATTGGAGTGGACTACCCACGCCGCGCCGCCCATCGCACCGGCGTCTGCCGCGCACACCACTTCAGCCGAGATCCTGGAAACCTTGAAGACTGCTCGTTACCTGGTTTGGACCCGTCAAACCGAGCACTGCCAGCCGTGAGACCACCAATCCGATAGCTGGGTAGGATTGTCCCCCATCGGCACGGTCCTGTAAGCTGTGAAGTGATGCGTCTCCCAGTCAGTTTTCCTATTTCTCTCGCGGCCGCTGTCGGCCTTGCTCTCTGCTCGCAAGCCGGCGCCCTGGCTCAGGTCACCGCCTCCCCGACAAACGGCAATGGCACTTACAGCGCCAGCGATCCGCTGGCCAATGTGCGCTATGACAACCGCTTTGATGTTTCGTTGGGCATGGCGTACGACCACATGAAAGCGGGACCGACCCTGCTGCAGGGTTCGAACCTTGGCGGCCTGGATCTCTCTGCCTCCTATTGGTTCAGCAGGCATTGGGCGGTCGAGGGCTCAGGCCGCGCCTACCTTGGCACCAGCGGTGCAGCGCCCAACACGTTCATCGTCAATGGGCAGGAGGAAAGCATCAAAGGGCCGTTTGTGAGCGAATACTTCTTCACCGGTGGTCCCGAGTGGCTTGGTCCCCATAACAAGCATGGAGCGATCAGCGCCCACGCGCTATTCGGCGGCGTTTATGGCGACTTTGAAAAGGAACTGCGCGGACAATCGCCGGCGTTGGTCGATTTTTATAACAACCAGCTTGCTCCGGCCGCGATTATCGGCGGCCACATGGACCTGAATCGCTCGGCGCACTGGGTGTTTCGTGTCACACCCGATGCTGTGATGACCCACTACAGCATCAACTACGGACCAAAGACCTCGCAGTTCGATGTGAACTTCGCAATCTCCGTAGGTGTCCAGTACAAATTCAAGGGGAAGCGATAAAACGCCAGGCAGTTGACCCCGTTTGCCGCGATCTGAGGGCTGCCAAGTTCATCCGCGTGTGGTATTCTCCACCGTTCGGTGACGTGCGGAAAAACGGCGTTACCTGAAAATGTACTTTACCGGATATCGGTGCCTCCCGTAGCATCAGTTTCCCGGGAGGACCGCAGCGAAGGCGGGTCAAACCTTTATGAGAGACACACTTGGAGTTTTGCTTGCGGGCGGAGCAGGGGAGCGGCTTTTTCCGCTGACACGCGATCGTGCCAAACCGGCCGTGCCCTTCGGCGGACACTACAGAATCATCGATATCACGCTCTCAAACTGCATCAACTCGGGGCTACGCAAGGTCTACATCCTCACGCAATACAAGGCGCTCTCGCTCAACCGGCACATCCGCGAAGGATGGACAGGCATTGTGGCCCAGGAGCTGGGGGAATTTTTTGAACTGCTGCCCCCCATGCAGCGCACCGGCTCCAACTGGTACATGGGCACCGCGGACGCGGTTTACCAGAACATTTATTCCATCGGCAGTGAACAGCCCAAGTACATGATCATTCTCTCCGGCGATCACATCTACAAGATGGACTACAGCCGGATGTTGCATTACCACAAAGAAACCGATGCCGAAGTCACGCTGGCCACGTTGCCCATTCCTCCCGAGGAAACCCGGCAGTTGGGCGTGGTGGAAGTGGGCAGAACGGGCGAGATTCTCGGCTTCCAGGAAAAGCCGTTGACCACCACATTCCGCTCGCCCTTCAATCCCAATGCAGTGGATGCTTCGATGGGCATTTACATCTTCAACACTGAAGTGCTGCTGAAGGCGCTGATCGCCGATGCTGAAGATCCCGATTCAAAACATGATTTCGGCCACAACATTCTGCCCAACCTTCTCGGCAAAAAGAAGATGATGGCTTACAGTTTTGTGGATGAGAACAAGCAGCAGGCTCTCTACTGGCGCGACGTGGGCACACTGGATGCTTACTACGACGCCAACATGGATCTGTGCTCGGTTTCGCCAACCTTCAACCTCTATGACAAGAGCTGGCCGATGCGGACAAGAGTGCGCCAGTATCCACCTGCAAAATTTGTTTTCGGCGAGCCGGGCCGCACCGGCGCAGCCGTCAACTCGGTGATTACCGCCGGCGTGATCATCTCCGGCGCATCGGTGGCCAACTCGGTGCTGTCGCAGGACGTGCGCGTGAACTCCTACTCGGATGTGGACGCGAGCATCATCTTTTCGCACGTGAACATCGGCCGCCATTGCCGCATCCGCCGCGCCATCATCGACCGCGATGTGCACATTCCCGAAGGCACGGTCATCGGCTACGACCCGGTTGAAGACAAGCGACGCTACTTTGTCACACCTTCAGGACTGACCATCGTGACCCGTGATGCTTCGCTCTTCGAAAACCCCGTCGACCCGGAGTTTCTGCAGCGGTATTAGCTGCGACGCGAATCACGTTAAGACACAAGCGGCCTTTTCCATCCTGCAGAAAGTTGGTCAGCAGCACAGCATCGTAGGGACCGCCGAAGTCGACCTCGAATGCGCTGCCAGGCAGCATGTCGTAGCGGGCTTCAACGCCTGCCTTCTTTGCATTCTCAAGCGCCACACGCAACACCGGCGCCCAGTCGAGCCCAGTGACTTGAGCTTGCGGATTCTGCTTGGCGATCTCGATGCCGAGAAGGCCGTGGCCGGCAGCAATGTCCAGAACGCGCATGGGACCGGTGTGTCCCTCAAGCACAACCGCGCCCAGCGGCGCCGCCATGGGCCCCATCATCGGTGCCATCTTCTCTGCAAATAGAACCCAGACGGGATTCTCCGGTTCCACGGTTCCCTCGCCCGGCAGGCTGGTGCGGCCTGTGCGCACAACCTCTGCCAATTGATCGTAAGAGGCGAGCAGGGCAGGATGAACTGTGCGTTGGAAGCCATGCACGCGGGCGAGGCCGGATCAAGTAAATCGCATCGAGGGGAAATACATTGGCGACTCATGCCAGGTTCCCGCAGGCTATCATACGGCTCGCGCTGGTGTAATCAACCAATTCAGTCGTTTGTTCGCCGCTTTCTTCTTTGAATCTTAAAAGTCTGTAACCGGATGAGGCCGCGGGTGCTCTTAAAAGCTGGGTGCAGTCGGAACAGAGAAACGAGTTGATCATGGAGAACAATCCCCAACCGCACATTGAGGTAGAGCCAACTGAGGCAAGCGCACCGGGAAGAGCGCAGCAGTTCGGCAGGCGCGCGTTTATCGTATCGGCGGCCACCGCTGTCAGCGCTTTTGCGTTCTGGGGTTTGCGGAGGAGCACCATTGCGGCAGCGCGGCCATTGACTGCCGGCGAAGGTCCAAAGACTGTAACGATCGTTGAATTCTCAGCGGATGGCAAAAGGACTGGCACGGTGACCGTTCCGCGCATCATCAAGACCGACGAAGAGTGGAAGCGCCAACTCTCTTCAACGTCGTACTGGGTCACACGCCACGCCGACACCGAACGCGCCTTTACAGGCGACAGCTGGGATCTGCACGATCGCGGTCTCTTCCGCTGCGTCTGCTGCGACCTGGCGCTGTTCAGCTCCGAGACCAAGTTCGATTCCGGCAGCGGGTGGCCAAGTTTCTGGCAGCCCATCGCCGAAGAAAACGTCGTCAAGACCGTCGACGGAAGTCTCATGGAAGTTCGCACTGCCGTCTCCTGCCGCCTGTGCGACGCACATCTGGGACACGTCTTCGACGACGGCCCCCCGCCCACCGGCCTGCGATACTGCATGAACTCGGCTTCGATGCGGTTTGTGAAGCTGGGCTGAGCAGAGGGAATTTTTCGATTCCTGGGGAGCGAAACAAGCACCCGGGAGTGTGACCACGCATAGCCTCCGGCCTGTGCGCAGGTCTAAGGAAGTGGTGTATGCCTCGGCTCAGACCCAAGGCCGAAGATTGAAGGCCGTAACTTCGGGGACGATCTTGAATATGAAGATGAACACATGTAGGTTTGCTGTGGCTTCGCTGTACGTGGCACTCGTCGCTGTGATCAACAGCTTTGCTTGTGAATGCGGCGCACCTGGACCTGTTTGCGGCTATATTTCCTCTGCGCCAGTCGTGTTCTTGGGGACACCGGTTTACTCCAACGAAGATAGGTCGGGGACATTTCTCCAGCAGACTCTCTATAAATTTACAGTCGAGGAGATCTTCAAGGGCCTGCCCGAAGGGACAAAGGAAGTCTGGGTCGATCCGGGAAGCTACACAAGCTGCTACGCCGTGTACAAGCTCGGGGTGAAGCTCCTGGTGTTCGCATCGGGAGGGAGGTTCCTTCCCATTGACACGGCAGCGATGACCGTGGTTAGGCCGGCCGGCAAAGTGAAGCCTCTGCCACCTGGGTTCGATCCCAAAATGCCGGTCTACTATGCACCGGAATGCAGCGGCACGGACGATGCGGCTTCTGCGGCTGAAAACATCGCGTGGCTCCGGCTGTGGAAGAAGGGCGATACCCGAACCCGTATCCAGGGAGTCGTGCTCGACGTCTTTGATTGGCCACTGAGTGACGTGAAAGTAATTGCCAAGGGCGGAGCGGGAAACCTGATCGCTACGACCGATGCTGCTGGCGCATTCTCTATCGAGCCGGTTCAGCCCGGTAAGTACGACGTGAGTGCAAGCATCGCGAATTACAAGCTGTCGTGGGAGCCCCAGATTTTAGTTCCGGAGCGCGCCTGCGGCTATGCGAGCCTGAGATTGGGCGCATCAGGCGTCCTGTCGGGTACCGTCGTGGACAAGAGCGGAAGGCCGGTCTCAGGAGTGGAACTGGAGGTTGCGCAGATTCGCGGAACTGAGCAGACCTTCCCGAGCATTGGCCATGAGGCAACAAGAGCCAACGGCTCATTCCGCTACCAGGATTTCCCCGCTGGAGACTACCTGATCGGAGTCAACCTCCGGTCACAGCCAAATGTTGACACACCATTCGCCCGAGTCTACGCGCCCGGAGTCACGGACCGCGCCCAGGCGCAATTGATTCATCTCGCGCCAGGCCAAAAAATCTCGGGGCTCCTCATTCAACTGCCGCCTCGCTTGCGCCTGCGTTCCGTTCGCGTGCAGGTGCTCTGGCCCGACGGACGAAATGCGGGACCAGGCGTGTCCGTTGTGACCGATGAGACAGACGACGGCGTCACCGACATTGAAGAGACCAAGGCGGACGGCTCAGCGTTGGTCCAGTGCTTCGCGGCGAACAATTGCCGCGTTGAGGCCAAGAAGTGGCTTGCAAAGGTTGGCGACGATGTGAAGCCTCAGGTCGCGGTATCTTTGCCCACGCATTTGGAAGCCGCAGAGAGTGCCGCTTCCATTACGCTGATTCTCTCCGAGAGAAAGGCATTTTGGTTGGACCGGTGATCCTCGAGGACGACCGCCGAATCTTCCCGCGAGAATACGGTCCGAGACGGGCGAAGTGTGCCCCGATTGCGCCGAACGATCGGATTACTTCTGAATTACCCGCAAGCCGCGAGCTCACCGATACTTAGCTGAAGCTAACCGTCACTTCCCCTTGTAATCCACAAACAGCTCAGGGAACTGCTGCTTCAGCGCCTCGATCTTCGGCCGGTCGCAGACCAGGATGTAGGGATTATCGGGGTTGTGGTCGGCGTAGTGCTGGTGGTAGGACTCGGCGTCGTAAAAGCCCTTCAACGGCATGACCTGGGTGACGATGCGGCCAGAGAAAACGTGGGCCGCGTCGAGTTGCGCAATGTATGCCTGGCTGATCTTGCGCTGCTCGTCGTTGCTGTAGAAGATGGCGGACCTGTAGGACGTTCCCACATCCGGGCCCTGGCGATTGAGCTGCGTCGGGTCGTGGGCCACGGAGAAGAAGATGCGCAGCAACTGCCCATAGGTGATCTTCGATGGATCGTAAACCACCTGCACCGACTCGGCATGGCCGGTGGTTTCCGTGGTCACCTGCGGGTAGGTCGCAGTATCAGCCGAGCCGCCGGCATAGCCTACCGTAGTGGCAACCACCCCCTTGACGCGCTCAAAGACTGACTGCGTCCCCCAGAAGCAACCACCGGCAAAAACAGCTGTCTGTTTGCCCGGCTTTTGCGCGAGCGGCTCGTCATTTGTGGCGGGGGGTACCGGTGTCTTCGAAGCTCCCTTGGCCGCAAAGGATACGCCAATCACAATCAGGGCGACAACCGCCGCGCTGCGCAACAGAAATGTGCCGGTCATTCGACTCTCCTGGGCCTCGATTATGCAAGCCCGCAGCACTCAGATGCAATTGCTGAGCAAAGGTTACGGCCGGTCTTTCTCATTGCACTGAATTCGGGGCAGATAGATTTTGTCCGAGGTCCAGACGGAACTAACCTGACAATTCCCACGTATTAGCAAAATATGCAATGTGTGGGGACAATGAGCTGGAGCACGATAGGGTTGGCGACGCCGTTCGGGACGCCTCGGCGTACCATGGAGGCGCCGGAGATTGGCGGGCAGATTGGCACCCCAAAGACGCCCGCCGCCGGCAGCGTCAAGGGAGGTAAGATGAACGCTCCTGAGGCCCGCCAGCAAAAAGTGGAGGTGAGTCCACTGGAGATCGACTGGTCCCAGACTGTCCGCCGCTGCATGGACGGGGATTCCGCCGCATGGGCCGACCTGGTCCGCACTCACCATCGCCGTGTGTATGGGCTCTGTTACCGCTTTACCGGCAACCCCACCGATGCCGAAGATCTGACCCAGGACGTGTTCCTGAAGGTCTACTCCAACCTGGCAAGCTTCGATACCAATCGCGGCAGCCTGCAGGTGTGGATCACCACCATGACCCGCAACCTGCTGGTGGACAACTTCCGGCGGACGCGCAATTTACGCGCGACATCTTCTCTGGATGACGGCTGGGAGTCTGCCGAGGAATTGAAGCCGGTGGACCGGCTGGTATCCAGTAGCCTGTCGCCACACGAGTCGGCGGCACAGAAGGAATTGGCAAAAATGGTCCAGAATGCGCTGGCGCGTGTCTCCGTTGAGCTGCGCGAAGCCGTCATTCTTCGTGACCTGCAGGATTTGGACTACAAGGAGATCGCGCAGGTGCTGGGCATTCCCGAGGGGACAGTGAAGTCCCGCATCAGCAGAGGCCGTGCGGAACTAGCACGGCTGCTGGAACGTAATAAACGGGAGGTGATGTAAATGGCAGAGCGCACAAACATTCCGAGCTCCCCCGCCTGCGGGCTTTGGGAGACACTTTTGGCCGACGCGTTGGACGGGCTGTTGAATCCCAACGACGAAGCTACTTTTACTGCGCACATGGCCGTCTGCCCGGCCTGCACGGCACTGTTTGAAGATGCACGGCGAGGGCGCGAGTGGCTTGAGTTTCTCTCGCCCGAGCCGGAGGTTCCCGCGGGGCTTTTAGACAAGATCCTGGCACAGACAGGGCCCGGGCAGGTGGAAGGCTTCGGCCTGATCGCCGGTGGCGCAGGTGTATTGCCCCTCCCTCACAGTTCGATCCCGGCACGCCAAAACTGGCAGCGACCCGGCATTCTTGGCCTGGTTGCAGGGCAGGCACGCCGGTTTGCCGAGCCCCGGCTGCTGATGACGACCGCGATGGCGTTCTTCACCATCGCCCTGACACTGAACCTGACCGGTGTCCGTTTGAGTGATTTTCGCCTCGCCGACCTGCGCCCTACGGCCGTTCGCTCATTCATGGAGCGGAGGCTGACCATGGCCTCCACACCGATCATCCGCTACTACGACCACCTTCGCTTTGTGTATGAGGTTCAGTCCACCATGCGTCAGCTGCGTGGCAACGCCGAAAGCCAGGGCGGAGGAAACGACAACCAGCAGAAGCTGAAGAACGATGCGCCAGGTGAGTCAAAACAGACCCCTGGACGCAAAGATGGAGGATCGCGCGTGGACCCTCCACAACAGTCGGGAACACCGGCAACCACCGATTCAAGTGATTATTTGGAAACCTCCCTAACGTTTCAAGCTCAGCCCGCGCACTCCGGCGGCTCCGCAAGGGCAATACGGGAAAGGAGCACAGTATGGACTGCGTAAATCACCCCGGTACCACCGCAACGGCTTATTGCCAGACATGTGGCAAGCCCATTTGCGCTGGCTGCGTCCGCAACACAGCTGCAGGCCAGATCCTCTGCGAGCCCTGCCTGGCGTCATGGCAGGCGTTTCAACAACCATTTGTGGTCCCATCCACGGGGCCGAACCCCTCAGCGGCGGCAGTGCTGGGACTGATACCCGGCGTCGGCGCCATGTACAACGGACAGTTCTTCAAGGGGCTGATCCACGTTGTCATCTTTGCCGTGCTGATAAGCATCACGGAGTACCACGGAATCTTCGGCATCTTCATCGGCGCCTGGTGTCTTTACCAGTCCTTTGAGGCCTTCCATACCGCCAAGGCTTTGCGCGAAGGCCAGCCTCCGCCCGATCCCCTGGGGCTCAACGAAGTGGGCAACTGGCTGAACCTGGGCTCACGGCCGCATGCCCCTTCGGGCGCGCCTCAAGCTCCGCCGAATCCAGGCCCCTATGCACCCGGCCCTGCAACTCCGGCAGCGGCTGGCCCCGTTGCCGGCGGCTATCAGGCTGCCTATCCAGGGACGTATGAGCAGGGCGCCTATCAAGCGCCGTATACGCCTCCCCCGGGCTTTACACCGGATCCTACCGAGTACTGGCGTCCGCTTTTCTGGAGGCGCAAGGAGCCGATTGGCGCGGTGATCCTGATCGGCCTAGGACTGATTTTCCTGCTGGACCGTCTCGACATCTTCAGCGGTCGACTGCTTGAGTTTGCCTGGCCAGTGCTGCTTATCGGGGTCGGCGCATGGATGATCGTTCGTCGTGTCGGAGATACGAAAGGAGGTTCCAAGTGAACCGCTATATTATGATTCGCCGCCTTCGCGGGCCTGCTTATCTTCTTCTGATCGGTGTGATTGCGCTGTTGCACGAAGGCCGCCTTATCGATCACTTCTGGAGCCTTTTCTGGCCACTGGCGCTGATTCTGGCTGGGGTGATCATGCTGGCTGAACGTGCGGCATTAGCTGCGGAAGGCGGCTATCCGCAAGTGCCCTACGCCGGCGGCCCATATCCGGGCGCTGTCGATCCTGGCGCGGCGCCGGGTACCGCATCGTATGCAGAGCAGTCGACGTCCATCGTCCCCGCGGTTTCACACGATTTTGACAAGGATCCGAATGGAGGACAGTCATGAGCAGCGTACCTCCCAACATGCCACCGGGCGGCGCACAGCCACCCTATCCTCCGTACGATCCAAAGACGCAGTATCGCGTGTATCGCGAGCAGCAAAAGGCCGCATGGAGGGCCCAGCGCGAAGCCTGGAAAGCACAGCGTTACGCCTGGAAGGCAGGCTACGTCGGGGCCTATGGACCGCGCGTTCCTTCTATCGTCGGCCCCGTGATCCTGGTCGGCGTCGGCATTATTGCCTTGCTGGTTGTCACCGGTCATATTTCCGGCGACAGTTTCTGGGCCTGGTATGGTCGCTGGTGGCCTCTTCTGTTGATCGGCGCAGGATTCGGCCTCATTGGCGAGTGGGCGCTGGACATGCGGCGCAACACACCGGTTCGCCGCAGCGGCAATTTTGTGGGCCTCCTCATCCTGCTTGCCATTCTTGGATTTGGCGCGTCAGGGTGGCATCATATGCGGCCCTGGTTCAACCATATGGGCAATGACGACGGGATGAATGACGACTTCTTCAACGCCTTTGGCCTGCCGCAGCACGACATGGACGAACAGGTGCTGAACTCGCAGATTCCGGCAAACTCCGCGGTGCAAATTGAGAATCCGCGCGGTGACGTCAGCATTGTTTCAGGGGACGGACCCAACATCGAGGTGCGTGCCCACGCGGTGGCTTTTGCCAGCACAGACAGCGAGGCGAACAAGATTTTTGCCGCCGAGGCTGATCACGTCACGGTCAACGGCAACTCGGTGACCGTCAAGTCTGACGGCAACGACAACGGACGCCTCAACGTTACTGTGACTGTTCCCAAGTCTGCCCGGGTAACCATCAATGCCGGCAGGGGAGATGTAACCGCATCCGGGCTTGGAGCGGGCATCAGCGTCACCGCACCGCATGGCGACGTGCACTTGAGCGCGATTGCAGGCTCGGTGGAGATGCACTTCTCCGGCGGCAAGCACGACTTCTCAGCCCACCAGGTGGACGGCGACTTGATCACCGACGGTGACTGCAACGACCTGACCCTGTCAGAGATCAAGGGAAAGGTTGTGCAGAACGGCGAGATCCTGGGCGACGTGCATATTGAGAACATCGGCGGACCGGTGCATCTTCACACCTCGGTCACCGATCTGCAAGTGGCCTCGCTTCCCGGCGATCTGACCCTCAACTCCGACGATCTTCGGGTTGCCGAAGCCAAGGGACCGGTGCATGTGACCACGCACTCTAAGGATGTGGACCTGAACCAGATCTACGGCGACAGCTCTGTTGACGATCGCGACGGCACCATCTCAGTGGAGCCGGCCGGCGCCTACGGGGTTGACGCGAAGAACGGCAAGGGAGACATCGAAGTGACATTGCCGCCCAATGCGTCTGCGACGGTTGATGGCCACGCGCGCAACGGGGATATCGTTACCGAATATGCTCTCTCAGTCAGTGGAGAAGAGAACAAGTCCGTCAACGGCAAGATCGGTTCCGGCGCTTCGAAGGTGGTTTTGAATGCCGACAACGGCGACGTGCGCATCAAGAAAGGCGCTGCCTTCCCTGCCACGCCACCGGCACCATCTGTTGATGCCGTGGCGCCCAAGGTCCCGCCGGCCCCGAGCGCGCCTCACTTGAAGCCGCCCAAGGCGGCTCCCTCCACCCAACCAGTCACGCAGTAGGAACTCCAGCAGCTCTCAAGAACAAACAGGCGCAAGAGGCAATCACCTCCTGCGCCTGTTTCTGTTTTAGCTTTGGCGACAAATATTCGCATGACTCCGTGCGTCGCTGACAGCTACACGGCAACCCGGCGGACGCGCGCCCCGATCCGCGTAAAGACTTCCCAGGGAATGGTGCCTGTGGCTACGGCATGATCGTACGCGGTGATGATCTCGCGACCCTGCGTTCCCAGGATCACCACTTCATCCCCCGGCGCGACACCGGGAATCTCGGTCACGTCAATCACCGCCTGGTCCATGCTGACACGGCCCACCAGCGGCGCTCGCTCTCCGTGCACCAGCAGGCTGAAGTGGTTGCCGAGCTTGCGGTCGAGGCCATCCGCGTATCCGGCGGCAATCTGCGCCAACCGCATGGGCTCCGTGGCCACGAAGGTGCCGTTGTAACCCACCACTGCACCTGCGGGAACGGTTCGCACGCAAACCACCTGCGTCTTCCAGGTCATCACCGGTTGCAAAGCCGCGTTGGCCGCACCAACGCCCTCAGGCCGATTTTCCGGATTGAAGTCGGGATCGAACCTGGGCGCAACGCCGTAGAGCGCTAGCCCTGGTCTGAGCATGGCCTTCATTCCATAGCGCTGAGCCATCGCAGAAATCTTGGCCGCTTCGCCGGCCAGCAGCGCGGCGGAATTGCCAACATTGAGCCAAACCGGCTTGAACCCCGTTGCGGCCACTTGGCCAAGCGCAACTTCCAACTCAGCAAGCTGTGCTTCGGTGACCACGCCGTCCGCCTCGTCCGCGGCAAACAGGTGGGTCATCACTCCCTCAAGTCTTAGTGGCATTTCAGGTCCAAACCGGGCCAGCAGCGCGCCAAGCCCCTCTACACCCACACCTTGCCTGCTCATTCCGGTGTCGATTTCGATGTGGACAGGCAATCCACCGGGTGGAAGCGCAGCTAGATGCGCAGCGTATTCAAGTTCGTCCATCTGCCAGGGCTCCCAGGTCAGCGCAGTCAGGCCATGCTCGACCACCGCCGGGCCCTGGCCGGCAAAGACGCCGCCAATCACCAGAATGCGCGCCTGGGGACAAAGCACTCGCGCTGCAACTCCCTCTTCCACACTGTTGACGCCCAGCCAGCGAGCGCCCGCGCGCACCACCGCTGGAGCGCAGGCGGCGAGAGAATGCCCGTATGCATTCGCCTTGACAATGGCCAGCAGCTCTGCCTGACCAGCGGCAAGGCTCACCAGAAATTGATAGTTCTCTTCAAGGGATCGGGTGCGAACCTCAATCCAGCAAGGACGCTGTGGCATGGGGTTTTCCAAGCATCAGTCTATCGCGGGGCCGCGACCATCGCTAACCCAGCAGCGCAAATGCCACTACTGTGTCACCCTTGACCGCAAGCTGGTCGACCAACTCTGCTTCCAGTTGATGGGGCAAGGCCATCTCGCATGCGGCCACCTCGCTCTGGCTTGCGCCCTCAAAGCACAGCTCGCAGTGGCCAAGCGCGTCTCCTTCACCCATGCGCACCGGCGGGCCGAAAACGCGGCAAGTCATCGGTCGCCACGCGTACACATCGCACCGGCCCGTCGCTGGATCGAGGGCGGGACACGCTGCCTCATTGGCGAACTCTTCGAACCGCTCCCGCTTTTCGTCTGACTCTCCCAGAAGGCCCGTCTCCACATTGCCGGGAAACTCCGCGCCGTGCTCCGCAATCCATAGCCGGGCTCGCCGCTCAATCTCCGCAGCCAAATCCGGCTGAGTTTTGCTTAGAACTGCCATTCCCTCGCGCAACCGCATTGCGTCCAGCGGGTTGATCGCGAAGGCTCCGTAACAGCATTGCGTGCATCCGACCTTGCAGACCAGCCACTCGCCCGCCCGCCGCGCCGCGTCGGCAAGCGCCGCATCCACAATCTGAACCAATTCGCGATCTGCGTCAGGCAGGCCCATGCCGCCAAGCATAGTCGATGCCGGTAACAAGCCGCCTGTTCCGGGCGGCGCGTCCGGCTTCTCGAAGATTCTGAATCGTGCTATAAGAACAGACACGAGGCCTTGTGATCTACCTGAGTCACAAGCCGGCTGCTCCTCTGGATCGCTGTATCCGTGCGCTGTGGTATGCAAGGCTTCCGCAGACGGAGCGGCGGCTGGAACGCATGTTGCCCACCGGCTGCGTGCAGGTCATCCTCAACCTCGCGCGTGACTTCCTGACCGATTACCCGAACGGTGAACCCGCGCGCCGGACTCCGCCGTCGCTGATCGTCGGCGCACGATCTGTCTATGAGATCGTTGACACCTCCGATATCGCCGACCTCATCGGAATCGTCTTCGAACCGGGTGGATTTGCCCCGTTCGCAGCGGATGCAACCGATCTCTTCAGCAATCACAGCGTGTCGCTCGAAGATGTGTGGGGCGCGCAGGCACGGGGGCTCCGTGATCGGCTCCGCGAGATTCCTTCTCCACAGGCCAGACTCGAGCACCTCGATGGCTTCCTCCGCCTGCGATTCGGAGGTCTGATTCGCCGGAATCGCATGGTGGATTTTGCCCTGGATAGATTCAGGCTCGCCCCTGGCCTGTCCACAGTGAGAGAAGTGGCCAAAGGCACCGGCTGGAGTGAGCGCCGTTTCTCCCAGGTTTTCCGCGAGGAGGTAGGGTTTTCACCGAAGGTCTGGACGCGTATCCAGCGTTTTCAGCGGGCGGTGAGCCAGCTGCATGCAGGAATGGACGTGCCCTGGGCCGAGTTGGCGATGGAGTGCGGTTACTACGACCAATCGCACTTTGCCAATGAGTTTCGTGCATTTTCAGGGATCGACGCTACAACATATTGCACGCTTCGCACCCAGTGGGCGAATCACGTGGTGGCGTGACGTGACCGGAAGATAGAACGCGTGTTTCCGATTTTTCCAAGAAACTGCAGATGGCTTTGAAGCATGATCAGGTGGCAGCAGTTTTTCTGATCAAGGAGGCGATATGTCGAATCCATCTGAGAGCTCCCCATCCACCGTCATGCCCACCCTGCGGTACCGCGACGCCCATGCCGCCATCGATTGGCTTTGCAAGGTGATCGGGTTTGCCCGCCACGCGGTGTATGAGGGCGAAAACGGCACCATCGGCCATGCTGAATTGACGCTTGGAAGCGGCATGATCATGCTCGGCTCACAAAAGGATGACGAGTATGCCAAAGGATTTAAGTCCCCGTCCGAACTAGAGGGCGCGGAAACTCGCAGCGCTTACATCGTGGTGCCCGACGCCGACGCTGTCTATAGCCGCGCTGTGACTGCGGGCGCAAAAATTGCCCGTCCACTTCAGGACACTCCATACGGAAGCCGAGAGTTTTCGCTGAAGGATCCTGAAGGTCATTCCTGGAGTATAGGCACCTACGACCCATGGCAGCCGCACAAATAAGGTCTTCAGTCGGCGTCGACAATCTTGCCGGGATTCATGCGATTCTCCGGGTCGAGCGCGAGCTTGATCATTCGCATCACGTCAAGAGCTTCACCGTGCTCTGCCCTGAGATATTTCTTCTTGCCGTAACCGACTCCGTGTTCGCCGGTGCAGGTGCCGCCCATGGCCAGCGCTCGCCCCACCAGCCTGGCCGCAAAACCGGCGGCTTCCGCGCTTTGTTCCGGCGCCAGCATGCAGAGCACGTGAAAATTGCCGTCTCCCACATGGCCCACGATGGTTGCGGGAAAACTCAACACGTCGAGATCGGCACGGGTGGCAACAATGCACTCCGCCATCCGCGAGATGGGCACACATACGTCGGTGGTCAGCGTTTCAGAACCCGGCAGCAGCGCACGCGACGCGTAATACACATCGTGGCGCGCTTTCCACAGCCGTTCGCATCCCGCCGCTGAGGTCTCCCAGGTGAAGCCCAGGCCTCCATGCTCCATGGCAAGTTGTTCCGCCAACCGCGCGGTCTCCGCGACGCTGGCCTTGCTCATGCCGTGAAACTCGAAGAGCAGCGTTGGCTTCACGGCCAGCTCCAACCTCGAGTAGCGATTGACCGCGTCTACCTGGGCCTCGTCCATGAACTCGACGCGCGCGGGGCTCAGCCCCAGCTGAATGGCCTCAATGACCGCCTGCACGGCGCCTTCCACAGTCGCAAAGGCGCAGATGGCCACGCCGACCGCCTCAGGCAGCGGGTGCAGACGCAGCGTCAACTCAGTAATCACGCCAAGCGTCCCCTCAGCGCCCACAAACAGACGGGTGAGGTCGTACCCGGCACTCGACTTGCGCGCCCGCGTTCCAGTGCGGATCACGCGCCCGTCGGCCAGCACCACTGTCAACCCCAGCACATTTTCCCGCATGGTTCCGTAGCGAACTGCCATAGTACCTGAGGCACGCGTTGAAGCCATACCGCCCATGGTTGCGTCTGCGCCAGGATCGACGGAGAACGAGAGACCTGTGTTGTCAAGCACTTTGGCCAGTTGCAGCCGGGAGACGCCCGCCTCAACCGTTGCATCCATGTCTTCCACGCTGACCCGCAGCACGCGATTCATCTGCCGCATATCCACGCTGATGCCGCCACGAAGCGCGTGAACATGACCTTCAAGCGAGGTGCCCGCTCCAAACGGGACAACCGGCAACCCATGCCGCGCACTCACCTGCATCATCTGACTTACTTCTTCAGTGCTGTGCGCGAAGCAGACCAGGTCGGGCAGCGCGGGCGGGTGGGTGCTCTCGCCATGGCTGTGGTGGTGGCGGGCGGCCTCGCTGGCTGTGGCCCGGTCACCAAGAATGGCGCGCAACTCCTCAAGCGCCCGTCCAATTGCTGATTGGTTCACAGCGGCGGTTTTAGTCTCCGTTCCCATCAGCCTGCCCACCCTTGTTGAAAATCATAACTGGAACCGAGCCTGTGCCCGTGTCGCGGGCTGTGGGGTATAGTCATTTCGTGGTTCCCGGAGGTTCCGTTGAGGTTGATTCGAATCACTTTTCCCGTTTTGACGCTGTTGCTCGCCTTCCCTGCCGTCTTCTCTCAACAGGGCCGACTGCTTGTTACCCAAAAGGGAGACACCAGCCTGGGCATCATCGATCCAGTCGCCGGAAAGGTGATCGCTTCGGTCAACGAGGGCGGCATCACCGGCCATGAGGTGATCGCGTCTCCTGATGGCCGCCTTGCCTACGTGCCCATCTACGGAAACTCTGGCGTCGGCAGGCCTGGAACAGACGGCCAGAACATTGTGGTCATCGACATTGCCTCACAGAAGGTCGTCGGCAACCTCGACTTCGGTCACGGCGTGCGGCCGCACATGCCCTCCTTTGGACCCAAAGATGGATTGCTTTACGTGTCCACTGAGCTCGATCAGTCGATCTCCGTCATCGATCCAAAAACGCTGAAGGTTGTTGGCGCCATCCCCACAGGTCAGCCGCAGAGCCACATGTTCGTGCTCTCCCACGATGGCCGCCGCGCCTATACCGCCAACGTCGGCCCGGGCACCGTCTCCGTGCTCGACGTCCCCGCCCGCAAGACCCTCGCCATCGTTCCCATCTCCGGCGATACGCAGCGCATTTCCATCTCCAACGACGACCGCTGGGTCTTTACCGCCGACCAGACCAAGCCGCAGCTGGCGGTGATTGACACGGCAACCAACAAGGTCAAGAGCTGGGTTCCGCTGGATGGCTTTGGCTACGGAAGTTTTCCCACACCCGACGGGCGCTGGTTGCTGATTGCTATCCCTGGCAAAGACAAAGTGGACGTGATCGACCTCAAGACCATGCAGCCTGCACCATCAATCGCGGTCTGCGCCAATCCGCAGGAGACACTTGTGCGGCCGGATGGCAATACGGCCTACGTGTCCTGTGCCGGGAGCAGCCAGGTAGCGGAGATCGACTTGGCAACATGGAAGGTGACGCGGCTGATCGCCACTGGTAAATCGACCGACGGGCTTGCCTGGGCCGAGATGCGGTAATGCGGCGGCTAAACGAGGCGATCCGGCGCGACGGATGCACAGGAAGTTTTCTCATGCGTCCGATCGCACCCGTTGCTCTTCTGCTTTTGTCCCTCGCAGTTTGCAACATGCATGCCCAATCCGCTCCACCGCGGCTCATCGCGCCGGGAGTCTGGTTTCTGCTCGGCGATGCTTCAAAGGGCTATAGCAACACGGCGGTAATCGAGATGCAGGACTATCTCATCGTCGTCGACGCCAACTATCCGGCGCGCGCGCGGGAGCTCATGGTCGAGCTGAAGAAGCTCTCTCGAAAACCGGTTCGTTATGTCTTCGATACTCACGCTCACGGCGATCACTCCTACGGCAACTCGCTGTGGACCGCGTCGGGCGCAACCACACTTGCCTATTACAAAGTCTTCGAGGAGATGGATCGCTACGAACCTGCGCGCTGGCAGGCAGCCGAAGCGAAGCGAGAGGACGTGCGCGATCTGCACCAGGACAATGTGCAGAGACCATTGAAGACATTTCGAGGCAACAGGTTTGTATTGAAGGACTCAACCCGCGAAGTGGATTTTCTCTACCTCGGCTGGGGGCACACGCAGGGCGATGGATACCTCTGGCTGCCGAGGGAGAGGGTCCTGTGCACCGGAGATGCCGCCGTCAACGGACCGCGCAACAAGTTATGGGATGCAAACATTGCCAACTGGCCGCGCGTCCTGTCGAAGGCAATCGGGCTTCAGCCGCTGTTGGTTCTGCCCGGTCACGGCGATGCGGGTGGCGCGGAGATACTGACCGGCCAGCGCCAGTTTCTTCTCGACCTTTACAGCAGCGTCAAAGAGCAGGTGAGCGAGGGCAAGAGTCTGAAAGATGTGTGGATTCAGCTCCCCGCGACCGACCAGAACTGGATCCCGAAAGATCTCAGCTTCGATATCGAGGCAACGTATACAGAGATTACGCACCACGAGCCGGCGGGTGCGGTGCCGCACATCTGGAAATAATGAAAGGCTGCGGATCGGCTGCGACAGGCTCCGTTGAGGCCTTATGGCTTGAACGTTAATTTTCGCGGAACTCCGCGCAGGCGAAGAGAAACCCCTTTACATCGGCACCGCTCGCAGATAGGATTCGACGTAACTTAAGACTGCAGCCAACCCTGTTCCCCGCTCGGAAAGCGGCAATGCATTCTGAGTTGATGTTTGGCCCCTTCCCCATGTTGAGGGTCAAATCCTGTTGTTGGAGATTCACCGCAAACTACCTCTGAGAAACCCCGGCGCAAAATCCGGGTGGAGGCATCCCTTGGTACGTTCAGGACTCGCCGCGATCTCCTTCATGATCGCCATGCCAGCCGGCATGCTGTCTGCTCAAGCCACAGAACAACCGAAGGTCGACTTTGGACGGGATGTGTTGCCGATCTTCCGCCAGCAATGCGGAGATTGTCATGGTCCCGCAAAACAACGCGCCGGCATGCGGCTGGATCGCAGAAGCTCAGCAATGAAGGCGTTCACCCGGCGAATCGTACCCGGCAGCAGCGCCAACAGCTTTCTCTATTATCGGATCGCCGGCGACTCGTTCGGGCCGCAAATGCCTCCCACCGGCGCGCTCCGTCCGGAACAGATAGCCACCATCAAGACCTGGATCGATCAAGGCGCCGACTGGCCAGACGCTCTGGCCAACGAAGCCGATCTGCCTCCCATCAACCCCAAGGCCGTGGAGATGGTTGAAGCGCTTCGTACCAATAATTTGCCGGTCTTTCTTAAATCCGCAGCTGCCGATCCGGCGCTGCTGAACGCGCGCGGGCCGGAAGGTTCCACGCCCTTTATGTACGCCGTGCTGTACGCGGATGCGCCAGCGCTGGAGCGGCTGCTGAAGATGGGAGCCGACCCAAACAAGCGCAACGACGCCAACGCGACCGCCTTGATGTGGGCGGCGACGAACCTTGAGAAGACCCGCCTGCTGGTGGAACACGGCGCGGACGTGAATGCAAAGTCAGACGATTTGCGCACCCCGGTGATGATTGCCGCCCGACGCATCGGCGCATCGCCGATTGTGAAACTCCTTCTGGAACATGGAGCCAACACAAATCCGAACTTCCGCCCCGAGGCTGAATCTTCGCCGTTGATTGAGGCACTCACTGCCGGTGACGGCGAGAGCGCCGCATTGCTTGTTGATCATGGAGCGGACGTGCAAATGGCCGGGGAGACGGGACTCACCATGGCCATCACCTCCGGGTGCGCCGGTTGCACTGAACTGATCGCCAAAAAGATCACGGAAAAACGCGTCTTCACCGGATCACTTCAGGACACCGCACCCTACGCCGACATCGATTCCGTGCGCATGCTGCTGGACCGCGGTGCCGACGCCAATGCCTATGACTTTCTTGGCCGGACACCGCTGATGTATGCGGCAGTTTCCGATACTCTCCCGCTTGACGTGGTGCAACTGCTGATCCAGCACGGGGCAGACGTGAATGCCAAAGATCGTCATGCAAAAGGAGGGGACGAAGGCTGGACGGTGCTGGACATCGCCAAACACAACGGAGACACGCCGATTGTGAAGCTGCTTGAGAAGTCCGGTGCAAAGTCAGGAGACATCATCCCGGAGGCTCCTCATTACAAGCACAGCAATGGGCTGCAGCGCGCAATCCAGGACAGCCTTCCTCAGTTGCAGCGCGCGGACGCCAGCTTTGTCAGCCATTCCGGCTGCGTGTCCTGCCACAACAACAGCCTCACCGCCATGACCGTGGGGCTGGCGCGCAAGCGCGGATTCCACATTGATGAAAAGAGCGACGCCGCACAGGTAAAGGTGAATGGAGAGATGCTGGCAAAGCTGCGCGACCGCCTGCACCAGGGATTCATACTTCCGGTCGGAGACAACTTCACTGAAGACATTCTGGCTTACCAGTTGATGGGGCTTCACGCTGAAAACTTCAAGCCCAACATCGATACCGACACAGCCGCCTTGTACATCCTGTCGCGCCAGCATCCGAACGGCGAGTGGCCCGCTCCTCATGCGGATACCCGTCCACCGATTTGCCTGAACTTTGTGGGTCAGACGGCGATCTCAATGCACGCGCTGCAACTGTACATGCCCAAGGCAGGAGCCGATGCATATCGCAAGTCGATTGCACTGGCCGCGAAGTGGCTTGCGAACGCGCAATCGTCGAACAATGAGGACCGGACCTGGAGACTGGCTGGGCTCGCCTGGGCTGGCACCAATCCGGCAGCAACACGCAAGGCCATGAAGGAACTGCTGGATGCACAGCGGCCCGATGGAGGGTGGTCCGATTTGCCGACCATGGAGAGCTCGGCCTACGCCACCGGAAAGAGTTTGGTGGCGCTGAACATCGCGGGGCTTTCGACGTCTGCGCCGGCTTACCAGCGCGGTGTGAAACTGCTGCTCAAGACGCAGCAGGAAGATGGTTCATGGTTCGTGCGCACCCGGGCTCTTGCATTTCAGCCATGGTTTGATGCGGGATTCCCGCATGGCCACGATCAATGGGTTTCAGCTGCAGGCACAAACTGGGCAACCATGGCGCTGGCACTTGCGGTACCGGCGACGCACACCAATGCTGCATCGCTGCCGGCAAAGACGCAGCCCAGTCTGTCGCGGAGCTCAACGCAGACCAAGGACAACAAACGCCTCGCGGCGCTGATGACGCAGCACGCGCCGACGGGGCAGTAGGTCCAAACTTAGGACGGTTCTTGGAAGATCCATTCTTCAGGCTTCAGCATTGGCTGAGGCCTGAAGAGCGCCGTGGCAGCGAATCAACAAATCTCCCGGTCCCAGCCTTCGAGCGCTTTCTTGAAGGCGCTCATGAACTTGCCGGAGTCCGCGCCGTCGATGGTGCGGTGGTCGAAGCCAAGACAGAAATGCTGCATGGAGCGAATCGCAATTGAGTCGTTGCCCTCAGCGTCAGTAAGCACCACTGCTTCCTTCTTCAGCCCGCCAATGGCCAGAATCGCCGACTCCGGCTGGTTGATGATCGGGGTACCGAACTCGCCACCGAAGACACCTGAGTTGGTCAGTGTGAACGTTCCGCCCATCACTTCTTCAGGAACCAGCTTCTTGCCGCGCGCGCGCAGGGCAAGGTCATTCATGGTCTTGGCGATCTCGGCAAAGCTGCGCTTTTCAGCCTGCTTGATCACCGGCACAATCAGTCCCCACTCCAACGCAACGGCGATGCCAAGGTTGATGCTTGGATGGTAGTGAATGGAGCCGTCTTCAAGAGTGGCGTTCACGATGGGAAACTTGCGCAAGGCTTCCACAGCCGCCACGGCGATGAACGGCATGAACGTGAGCTTGACGCCATTCTGGTGCTCGAAACGGCTCTTCTCACGGGCCCGAATGCGAGCCACCCGTGTCATGTCCACCTTGTACACGGTGTAGACATGCGGGCTCGTAGCCACGCTCTCAACCATCCGCTGGGCAATAATGGCGCGCATCTTGGTAAGCGGCACCACCTGGCCGGCGAGTGATGGAGCGGGCGGCGCCGATGAAGTTGCAGCCGGCTTGGCGGCGGAAACGCTTCCCGGGCCATGCTCGCTTAGATGGCGCAGAACATCTTCTTTGGTGATGCGTCCTTCTGAGCCGGTGCCGGGAATCTGGCCCAGGTCGAGTTGATTGTCCTCGGCAATGCGCCTTACCAATGGCGACGAGCGAATGCGCTCGCCAGGGACCTGCGGTGCGGCCGCCTGCGCCTTCGGCGCGGGAGTTGGTAGCTGTTCCGTTGCCTGTGCCAGAGGAGTTGCGCCGATAGCACTTGCGGAAGAACCACCGATCACGGCAACCACCGTATTGATTTCGACCGTCGCGCCTTCACCCACCTTGATCTCTGTCAGGACGCCGGCGGCGGGCGAAGGAATCTCCGCGTCCACCTTGTCGGTGGAAATTTCAAAAAGCGGCTCGTCCTTCTGTACCACGTCGCCGGCTTTCTTGAGCCACTTGGTGATGGTGCCTTCGAAGATGGACTCGCCCATTTGCGGCATCACTACGTCGGTTCCGCCGGAAACCTGCGCAGACGCAGACGCGGGCAAACTGACGCCTGATCCCTGTCCTCTGTTCTCAGTCGCCTGTTCGGTCACGACGGCGACCACGGTATTGATTTCGACGGTGGCGCCCTCACCCACCTTGATCTCGCTGAGCACGCCGGCCACGGGCGAAGGGATCTCCGCATCCACCTTGTCGGTGGAGATCTCAAACAACGGCTCGTCTTTTTGCACGAGGTCGCCGGCCTTCTTGAACCACTTGGTGATGGTGCCCTCGAAGATCGATTCGCCCATCTGGGGCATGATCACGTCGGTTGGCATGAATCCCTCTCTCTGCCATTGAGTGCTTCAACTGCGCACCCGCTTCCTGCCGGATTATAAATCGCTGGGTGCCCTACCTTTGCGGGCCTTTTGGAGCAATCGCGGGAATCGCTGCATGCTCACGCCTGAATGGGGTGGTCCTGTTTGTGTTTGAGCCGTTCAACCTCGGTGGGAACCTGCAAAGGCGTATCTTCTGCCGGAAACTCAGGTGCCGGAAACTCGGGAGCGCCGATTGCGGGTCGAACCTGGGCACGAAATGCCGCCAGGCTTTCAACAGCCAGCACCTGCTGATCGAAGACCAAACCAAATTCGCGCGCTGCCTGGTGGGCGACTGCCTCAAGCGTGGGCACATTCTTCGGCTCGGACAATTCCCGCTCCAGGCTCGTCACAGGGTGGTCCGGGATGCCGCAGGGAACGATCAGGTCAAAGTCGCGCAGATCGGTGGTCACGTTGAAGGCGAAACCGTGAGAGGTGATGCCGCGCGCAACATGAATCCCGATGGCCCCGATTTTTCGTTCCGGGCCGGCAGAAACCTTCGAGCCCCTGGCTGCGTTGCCGTTTTCGGAGTCCGCATTTGAATCCGCACTTTCGCCGTCCGCGAAGGACCCGCACCAGACACCGGTCAACCCTGCCAACCTGCCCGCACGAACGCCGAACCCGCAGCAGAGCCGGATCAGGGCCTCTTCCATCAGGCGCACAAAGTCCACCGGCCCCATGCGGCCCCCATTCGTGTTGCACAGGCTGCGCAGATCGAAGATCGGATAGCCCACCAACTGCCCCGGGCCGTGATAGGTTACATCGCCGCCGCGATTGATCTCATGTACGGTGACCCCGCGGCGCGCGAGCAGTTCTTCTGAGGCCAGCACGTTGGTGCGGTCCGCATTCCGCCCCAGTGTCAGCACCGGCGGATGCTCCAGCAGCAGCAGCACATTTTCGACACGGCCCTGCAAGCGCCATTCGGCGATTTCGGCTTGCAGGCGCAGGCCTTCGTCGTAGCCCACCCGTCCGAAATAGAGGTACTGGATCATCGTTACCTTGATTGTAGCCATGTGGAAGGGCCCGATTTGATACAGTGTTTCTACACGGAGCGCCGCTGAACGTTATTGCCTAATTCGTCCTCTCACACACTGCCTTGGCGCCAAAGGCTGCCTGAGGTGTGTCTCTTCCCATCACCAAAGAGAGGATTCTTCCGTGAGTTTTGAACCTGTAAATCCCGCACCTTTCCAGCTTGAAAAACTCGGCTGGTCCAAGTTTTTTCAAAACCAGATCACAACCGGCACACCCGGGCGCGTTGCCTCGGCAAATCATGGCCGCTTTCTGGTGTGGACGGAAACCGGCGAAACGGATGCAAGCGTAAGCGGTTCCCTGCGCAGGAATTCAACCCTGTGGCCCGCAGTGGGCGACTGGGTGGTTCTGCGCGACGATGGCGAGGTGATAGCCACCGTGCTCACCCGCAAAACCAAGCTCTCGCGCAAGCAACCGGAACGTGAAATCCGCGAGCAGGTGCTGGCCGCGAACATCGATGTGCTCTTCATCGTCAGCGGACTCGATCGCGACTATAACCCGCGCCGCATCGAGCGCTTTCTCGTCCTGGCCACCGAGAGCGGGGCGCGCCCCGTGGTCCTGCTCAACAAGACTGACCTGGCACCCGAGCTTGGCCTCGACCTTGCCGAGATCGTGACCGCTACGCAGCGATTGAGCCCGGGCATTACGGTGCTTCCCATCAGCGCGCTCTCCGATCACGGTCTGGACGTGTTGCCCGCTCTGCTTGGCGCCGGAGAAACCGCCGCCCTGATTGGCTCCTCGGGCGTAGGCAAATCGACCATCCTCAACCGGCTTCTCGGCGACGAACGGCAGCGCACCAACGCCGTCCGCGCCAGCGACAACCGAGGCCGCCACACCACCACCAGCCGCCAGTTGTTTGTGATGCCCGGCGGCTGGCTGCTGATGGACTTGCCCGGTCTGCGCGAAGTTCAGCTCTGGGCAACGACGGAAAAGCTCGAAGACAGCTTCGACGACATCCAGCAACTGGCTCAGACCTGCCGCTTCCGCGACTGCACACACACCGCCGAGCCCGGTTGTGCCGTCACCGCCGCCGCGCTTGACCCCGCCCGCCTGGCCAACTACCTGAAGATGCAAAAGGAGCTGGCTTTTCTCGACCGCAAGACCGATCCCCGGCTGGCCAAAGAGACCAAGGCCAAGTGGAAGGCGATCGAGAAGTCCGTCCGCCATCACCCCAAGCGCTGACGGCTGCTCAATTTGCAATCAGCGGCTCACCTTCAGCACCCAGGCGGGTTGACGCATCAAGGCATCGCCGGGATCGGGCAGTTCCATCGCCACCCCGCCCCCGACCGCTTTGAATTTCACCGTTGCTGTCGACCCCAGTAGCGTCACAGCCTTGACGCCGGTGACATCTTTCAGCACAAAACTGTGCCCAGGCCAGCGCGGGAGAATCACGAACAGGTCGTCGCCCCTGGCGGTGACGAATGCGTCGATGGCTGCCCTCCCCGGTTCCGGGCTCTCAGTAAGTTTTGCCACGTCGTACGCGGTTTGGAACTCGCTGTTGTACTCCACTTTGGGGATTTCGCCGGCGCTCCATTGCCGCGAGACCTTCCATTGCCGGGTTCCGTAGATTGCCTCACCGTTCACCTTGAGCCACGCACCGATCTCATGAAGACGGTCCTGCATTACGACGGGAATCGTGCCGTCCGCCGACGGCCCAATGTCCAGCAGCAAGTTTCCGCCGCGACTCACAATGTCGGCCAGCATGATCACCAATTCACGTCCCGTGTGGTAATCCTCAAGCCGCTCGGCGCGGTTGTAGCCGTAACTGAAGCCCATGCCGCGGCTTTCTTCCCAGGGATGATCGAGGCCGCTCATTCCCGGCGTGTATTCCGTGGTCCAGTAGCCACCGTGCTTGTGCCGCGTGTCGCTGCCCCAGCGGTCATTGATCACCACTTCATCTTTCACTGGAGATTCGTTGAACAGCCAGGCCAGCAGCTCGGGGCTGCGCCATGCGCTCGAAGGCAGCTCCCACTCGCCGTCGCTGAAGATGATAGAAGGCTTGTAGCGGGTGACCAGGTCTTTGAACTGCGGGAACATGTGGTCCTGAATGTAGCGGGGCTTGTCAGTTAGCCAAAGCGGGTTATACCACTCATAGAGCGAGTAGTAGACGCCCATCTTGAGCCCTTTGCGCCGCACCGCATCGCTCAGGTCGCCGAGAAGGTCTCGCTTGGGACCGATTTCGACGGCATTCCACGGACGGCCCCAGGTGGCCGAGGCTTCTTTGCTGGGCCACAACGCGAAGCCCTCATGATGCTTCGACGTGAGCACCACATACTTTGCGCCTGAGCCAGCCAGGATTCCAGCCCATTGATCCGGATCGAACAACTGGGCGCGAAACTGCGGTGCGAAGTTCCGGTAGGCGTAATCCGCGCCGTACATCTGCTGGTGGTAGGTCCAGGTTCCTGTCTCCACGCCGTTGGCTTTCGGGTTGTCGCGGCCCTCGGTCATCTGGTGCCAGTACCACTCGGCGTAAGCGAGCTTGCCGGGGATCACCGGGGCATAAGCGGGCACCGAATACACACCCCAGTGGATGAAGATGCCGAACTTGGCGTCGCTGAACCAGGCTGGCGTTTGGCGCTTGTCCACCGAATCCCAGGTGGGCTGATACGTTTGTGTGGGCCGATTGGTCTGTGCGGAAAGATAGGTCTGTGCGCTCCCGGGCGCAAGAACAAGAAGCAACAGAAGTAGCCGCTTCATTCGGGTCTCCTTCAGTCGAACAGAAATCATCGCACAGTGAGGCTAGGGCTGTTTCTGCACGCTCGATCGCCATTCGCGGTAAACTCAATGCTGGCAGGAGGACCGGGCGGTCGCTGCCGGTGGTCCGCCTCGGCGGATCCATCGGGGGAGGAAAGTCCGAACTCCGCAGGGCAGTGTGCCGGATAACGTCCGGGACGTGAGCTTCAAGGCTCATGGACGGCCAGTGCCACAGAAAATATACCGCCTCGGCTACCCCTCTTTCGGGAGGGCCGCCCTGGAAACGCAATACCCGAGTTGGCCCGGCTTGCCGGATACGCTCGTCGTTGCGGAAACTCCAGCGCCGGGGTAAGGGTGAAATGGTGCGGTAAGAGCGCACCGCTCAGCCTGTAAAGGCTGGGGTCAGGGCAAACCCCACACGGAGCAAGACCAAATAGGGAGGGAATCGCCCGCCAAGAGCCAGGCGGCGTTGCGCATCGGCCCGATGCGCTCAGGCGGCTCTGGCGGGGTCCCCCGCGACCGGTTTTTGTCGCTGGGGTGCCTTGAGCACTTGCCGAAACCTCCGGGTAGGTCGCTGATGAACGTCCGCGGCAACGCGGCGTCTAGAGGAATGACCGCACACGACAGAATTCGGCTTACAGGTCCTTTTGCCGA
>Ga0181535_10001786_pt1 | contig 27292 bp, 22 predicted proteins | sample PEATcosm2014_Bin_44_FD_119774 | JGI IMG/M metagenome (GOLD analysis project Ga0181535, IMG submission 119774) | Peatland microbial communities from MTU Mesocosm Facility, Houghton, MI, USA - PEATcosm2014_Bin17_30_metaG | ecosystem: Environmental > Terrestrial > Soil > Wetlands > Peat | place...
ATCTTCACTTTTTCAATCGTGCTGTCGGCGGTGATCGTACTTCTCTACATCTTTCTCGGCGGTCTCACCAGCGCCATCTACAACGAAGTACTCCAATTCTTCCTGATCATCGCGGGATTCTTGCCGTTAGTGCTGCTGGGTTTGAAAAACATCGGGGGCTGGGCAGGCCTGAAAGCATCGGTGCCCGTGGCCTACATGCACGAGTGGAAAGGCGTTATGCATGCGAACACCAACCCGATGGGGATCGAGATCATCGGCATCGGCATGGGACTTGGATTCGTCCTCGGGTCGGGCTACTGGTGCACCGATTTTCTTGTGATCCAAACCGCGATGGCTTCGAAAAATATGGAATCGGCGCGCCGCGTTCCGTTGATCGCCGCTATTCCCAAAATGTTCTTCCCGTTCCTCGTGATTCTGCCAGGATTGTTGGCCATCGGTTTGCCAACGCCGCACACCACCACCACGGTTCACACCGAAAACGGCGTGATCTATCACGAGACAAATGTGGTCTCAAAGCAAGTCGAAGAGGGCAGGGGACTGGTCCCAGCAAAGATCAATCCCGTAACAGGGCAAGCAATGCTCGACGCCAGCGGCCACCCGCTACTCGACTACGACATGGCCACGCCGAATATGCTGCTGCATTACTTCCCGACCGGCATTCTCGGACTCGGCCTGACCGCTCTGCTGGCCAGCTTTATGAGCGGCATGGCAGGCAACGTGACCGCGTTCAACACCGTCTTCACCTACGATCTCTACCAGTCCTACATTCACAAGGGCGGCAGCGATCGGCACTACATGGCGGTGGGTCGATGGGCAACCGTCGGAGGCATCCTGCTTTCGATCGCAACGGCCTATGCCGCAATCAACTTCAACAACATTATGGACACGCTGCAACTGGTCTTCTCGTTTGTAAATGCACCGCTGTTTGCAACGTTTTTGCTGGGTATGTTCTGGAAGCGCGCAACCGGGCATGGCGCTTTTGCAGGCTTGATTTCGGGCACAGCTGCAGCCATGCTTCATCACGGACTGACGCTCCCCATCGAGGCGCACACCGGAATTCATGGTGGATGGCTCACGGTGGTCCACCACTATCCCAGCGACATGGCGCAGAATTTCTGGGGAGCCATCTTCGCCTTCAGCACCAATTTCATTGTTACCGTAGTTGTGAGTTTGTTCACGAAACCGCACCCCGAGTCGGAGTTAGTTGGGCTCGTCCATTCGCTCACGCCCAAGCCGCCACGCGCGCACAATCGCTGGTGGAAGAGCCCTGAGGCGCTGGCCGTCGCAATTCTGGTTTGCGCGGTTGCCCTGAACATTTTCTTTGCATAGTGCCGGAGGACACGATGAATCTTGATCTGCGTATTCCCATGGGGCTGATGTTCACGTTTACCGGCTTGATTCTGACGGTCTTTGGTCTGCGCACCAACGGCGACGTTGCACTCTACGAAAAAAGTCTCGGCATCAACGCCAATCTTTGGTGGGGCTTGGTAATGCTGGTCTTTGGGATGACGATGTTTCTCCTCGGTCGGCGTGGCCAGGCGCGGCTCGCCAAAGAGCCGCCTCCGCCAGTCGAAGAAGACGAAGTCCGCCGCGGCCACTGATCCTGTCGACTGACAATGCGGATCAACGTCCAACCTGCGACGGCCGGAGATGTCGTTGGACTCTCGATCTAAGAGCAGCGGTGAACAGGCGCCTCGCCGATCAGTTCGGTGAGGGATTCTGGATCGCAAAGCTGACTGAGAAGAGCATCCTGTTTGCGATGCGCCGGTCGAACGTTTATCTCGCCAGGCATCGAAACAAAATAGTGGCAACTCTCACGCTCTCGACAAGAAAGCCATGGGCGATCGACGCGAAGCATTTCAGCAAGGGTAAGCCGCTCTACCTGACGTCGATGGCCGTCGACCCAGGGCATCAGAAAGGGCCTGGGACGGAGATGCATCGAAGCGGTGCGGCGACTGGCGAAAGAGTGGTCCGGCGACGTAATCCGTCTCGATGCCTACGATGTAGCCGCAGGCGCCGGAGAGTTTTATCGCAAGTGCGCCTTCCGCAGGATCGGCAGTGCGTCTTATCGCGGCGTTCCGCTGGTCTATTACGAGATGTTGCTCTGAACCTCGCCCCGATGCGCTCTGAGCGAAAGGCGCGAGAAGTTTCTTCACAGCTTCTACACAGATGTTCCTTATGCGCTCATCGTTACACTGAAGGCGACGATGGCACGCAAAACGATCGAGCACTACGAAATTGTGCGCAAGCTGGGTGCGGGCGGCAGCGGTGTGGTCTATCTGGCCACCGACACACTACTGCAGCGGCCGGTTGTACTCAAGATTCTGCGCGCGGGTTTACTTTCAGCGCAGCAAATGCGTTCGACCATTCTGCGCGAGGCCCGATTGGCCTCGGCGATCGAGCATCCCAATGTTTGCGCCATCTACGAAGTGGGCGAGAACGGCGACGAAGGCTACATCGTCATGCAGTTCGTACCCGGCCAATCGCTCGACCAGTTAGTCGCCAAAGGCCCGGCCAGGCCTCAACTGCTGCTTTCAGTCGGAATTCAAATCGCCGACGGATTGCAGGCCGCCCACGCACTGGGCATCTTTCACCGCGACCTGAAACCGCAAAACGTGATGCTCACCGAAGGCGGGCTGGTGAAGATTCTCGACTTCGGTCTTGCGCGACGCCTGCAGCCCGAAGACGCAGCGTTCGATCCGAGCAAGCCGGCGCTCGCCAAGGACGCATCGATAGCCGCCACTTACACGGCGCGCGGCGGCACCATCCGCTACATGGCGCCCGAGCAGTTCGTCACCGGTCAGTCGAGCGTGCAGTCGGATGTGTGGGCGCTGGGCGTGATTCTCTACGAGCTGGCTAGCGGGCGCCATCCATTCACGCGCCCCGATGCGGAAGATTTTCAGGCAATCCGCGCCATTCAGTTTTCCGATCCGCCGGACTTGACCGAGATCGTTCCGACAATCTCGACCGAACTCAAGAGCGTGATCGCCACCTGCCTCGAGAAGAATCCCGCGGCGCGCTACAACACGGCGGCCGAAGTCCGCGAAGCGCTCAAGACGATCATGAAGGCGCAGCAGATCGAGACGGGCATCATCCCCGGCGATGCTGCTGCGAATCTGCCCACGACCGGTGCGGAAGCAGAAAAGCGCGCAACCGGCATCCTCTCCATGCTGGCCGAGCGGTTTCGTGAGTCGGCGCAGGAGCGGTCGGAGCAGAATTCGCTGGTCGTGCTGCCGTTCACGAATCTCGGCGCGACCGAGGTGGCCCCGCTCTACGGCTACGCGCTTGCCGATGCCATCGCTGCACGGCTGGCGCGCATTCCCTCGCTCATCGTCCGCCCTTCGAGCACCCTGATGTCGCTGCCGATTGCGCAGATGGACCCGCTCTCGGTCGGCCAGAAGCTGCTTATTTCCTATGTGCTCGCTGGAAGTTTCGTGCGTTCCGAGCTTGGCTTCGATCTGAACTGGCAGTTGCTCGATGTGCCCTCCCAGAGCGTGCGCTCTGGCGGCGCAATTCAGGTTGCTTCACTCGACCTGATCGCCGTTCAGACCGAGATTTCGAACGAAGTCTTTGCCGCCCTGCACGGGCTGAGCGGTGGTCGTATCGAAGCGACCAGCGCCGAGACGCCGCGCAGTGCAACGAGGGACGGTTCGCTGCCAGGGCCGGTGAGCGAGGAATATCTGCAGGCCCGCGCCCTGTTGAGTTCGTTCATGGTGCGCACGGGTGCGCGTGCCGATCTTGACCGTGCCCATGCCTTGTTTACAGGCGTGACGGCGAAAGATCCGGAGTTCGCCGCTGGCTGGAGCGGCCTTGGTATCGCCGAGCTGCAGTATGTGCGCCACGGCTTCGGCGGGCAGATTCACGTGATGCATGCGCGCCGTGCCTTCGATGAGGCGTTGCGCATCGATCCTGCGGCCACTGAGGCAAACCTCTACCGCATTTACATGTTGCTGTCGCGTGGCGAAAAAGAATCCGCGCGGCACGGCATCGCCAACCTCCTGGCCTCAGCGGGCAACGATTGGAACGTGCACATGGTGGCGGGCCTCGCGTTGCGCGGCGACGGCATGTACCTCGAGGCGTTGCATCAGTTCAGCCGGGCACTCAAGCTGAACCCGGCCAATGCCGCGATTCTCTATAACCATCGCGCGCGTGTTTATCACTATCAAAACCAAATCGAGCTGGCCGGCGATGAGCTGGAGAAGGGCCTCGCGCTCGAGCCGCGTCATCCCCTGCTGCGCACCTCGGAGGCCTACCAGCAGTGGCGCAAGGGCAACCTGCCGAAGGCAATCGAAATCCTGGAGGACGTGATTCGCGACGACGAGCTCATGCGCATCGCCGTACCTACTCTTGCTCTGTGTTACGTCCAGGCAGGCGATCGCGCGCGCGCCGCGGCGCTGCTCAAAGACGATACGCTGGCGGCGGCAGAGGCCGATAGCGAGATGGCCTACCGCCTAGCCTCCTACTTTGCGGTCGAAGGCGACTCGACCGAGGCGCTGCACTGGCTGCGTCGAGCAATCTATCTCGGCAACGAGAACTACCCCTGGTTCCAAAAGAACCCTGCCTGGAACAATCTGCGCACCAACACGGATTTCGAGCGCATTCTCGAGGACCTGAAACGCAGCTATCGCCGGAATCTGAAGACCTGGAAACGGCTGCTCGAGCAGATCCCGCCCGACGGGGACTAGCCGTCGAGTCGCGCCGGTGAGTACACTAACGCCGATGCTACTGGAACCGGCAAACGAAGCGGATTATCCGGCGGTCGTTGACCTCATCAATGTGGCCTTTCGCGCCACAGGCCCTACCGCCAGCTGGAACATCGAGGCGGGCGTGATCGAGGGGCAACGCATGAATGACGCGCTGCTGCGCGAAGACCTGGCCGCCAGTCCTGAAGCTCACCTGCTGGTGCATCGCGATTCGGCAGATGGAACGATTCTGGGCACGGTATGGCTCGATCCCAAAAACGACGGGGTCTGGTACCTGGGCTTGCTGACCGTCCGGCCTGCTCTGCAGAAGCAGCAACTCGGGCGCGTTCTCATCGCCGCTGCCGAGGATTTCGCAAAGCAACGTGGCGCTCGCCGCATGCGCATGACCGTGGTGTACGTGCGCGACACGCTGATTGCATGGTACGAAAGGCGCGGCTACACGGTCACCGGCGAGACAAAGCCATTCCCCTATCACGACATGCGGTTCGGGAATCCCCTGCGCGACGATCTGCATTTCGTCGTGCTGGAGAAGACGCTGGCTTGATGGCCGACGACGGGCGAGCCCCGAGCAGGGCCCGCCCGCATTTCGCTACTTGAGGCTCACAACAGCCTTCAGCGGCAGGTCCACCGAAGACCCGCCAACCAGAATCGTGTAGTCGCCGGGAACCAGCGACCAACCGTCCTTCGCTTCGTCCCAGATCGACAGGTACTTCGGATCGATGTCCACCGTGACGGTCTGCCTCTGCTTCGCGTCGAGCTTGACCTTCGTGAATCCCACAAGCCGCTTGAAGGGCTCGTCTGCGGCATTGGGCAGCATCGCGTAGACCTCGGCGATCTCGGAACCCTCGCGTGCGCCAGTGTTGGTGATGGTGAACGTCGCTCTCACCGTATCGCCCGAACTCAATTTCAATCCCGAATAGCTATAAGTCGTGTACGAAAGTCCGAATCCAAACGGGAACAGCACCGGCGTCTTCTCGGTCTCATACCACTTGTAGCCCACCTTCACGCCCTCGTCATACGTTACCTGGAAGGGCGGCAGGCCTTTGGCCCACATCTCGCGATTCACTGGCCCGGAGAAATGCTGCGACTCGGCCGGAGGCGTGGTCAGCGTCGGATGCGGCAAATCGGCCTCGCTCTTTGGAAAAGTGTTGGGCAGCTTGCCGCCGGGATTGACCGACCCGAATAGCACATTGCCCACAGCGTCGGCGCCATCGCTGCCCGCGAACCACGCTTCGAGAATCGCTGCGGGCGCGCCTACCCACGGCATTGTCACCGGATTGCCTGTCTCGAGCACCACGATGGTGTGCGGGTTCGCAGCAGCGACGGCGGCGATTACCGCATCCTGGTCATGTGGCAGCGTGAGGCTGGGCAGGTCCATGGCCTCGCTGGCCCACATGTAGGCGAACACAATGGCCACATCGGCGTCCTTGGCTGCAGCTGCAGAGGCGGCTGGGTCAGTGCCAGGATCGTACTTCACAGTCGTCTTGGGAGCGCGTGCCTGGATCGCCTTGAGTGGCGATGTCGGGAACCAGATCTCCTGCATCCAGTGCGTAGCGCCCTTGCCCGCAGGCAGGATGGCATTGCCGCCGATGGGATCGACCTGCGCCGAGCCGCCGCCGGAGATCATGCCCACATCAGAGTGTGAGCCAATGACGGCGATCGTGTGCAGACGCGCCGCATTGAGTGGCAATGCCGCATGGTCGTTCTTCAGCAGGACGATGCCGCTTTCCTCGATCTTGCGTGCGGTTTCAAACCCGGCGAAGGGGTCCACGACGAAGCGCTGGCGCGGAAAGTCGATGACGCCCGCGGCAAACATCGAGCGCAGAATCCGGTGCACATGCTCGTCCAGTTCCGCGGAGGAGATGGTTCCTGCCTCGACAGCAGCCTTGAACTTGTCGCTGAAAAAAAAGTCACCCGGCTCTTCGTTGTCGAGGCCCGCGGCTGAAGCCTTCTCGGTCGAATGTGTTCCGCCCCAGTCCGAGAGAACGAAGCCGGGGAACTTCCAGTCCTTCTTCAGCACGTCGCTGAGCAGGTACTTGTTCTCGCAGGCAAAGTCGCCATTGACGCGGTTGTAAGAGCACATCACCGCTGCGGGATTCCCCTTGCTGACGCCGATTTCGAAGGCCAGCAGATCGCTTTCGCGCGCGGCACGTTTGTCGATGTTGACGTTGACCGCGTTGCGCCCGCTCTCCTGATCGTTCAACGCGTAGTGCTTGATGTCGCCGATCACGTGCTCGGACTGCGTGCCTTCAACGAGCTTCGCGACGAGCGTTCCGGCCAGCACCGGGTCTTCGCCAAGGTATTCAAACGTGCGGCCGTTGCGCGGATCCCGCGTGAGGTTCACGCCGCCGCCGAGCGACATATTGAAGCCCTGCGCTCGCAGCTCGCGCCCGATGAGCGCGCCATATTCGAAAGCGGCATCGGGATCCCAGCTCGCGGCCGCAGCAACGTTGGCCGGCAGGGCAGTGGAGTAGCGGCCGTTCACGCCGCTCGAGCGCACGCCGTAAGCTGCGTCGCTCATGTCGATGCCTGGAATTCCAAGACGGGGCACGCCGACAGCGTAGCCAACGCCGCGATTCGATGCTGCATTCTCCGGAGTCACAGGTTCGTCGGTCGGCATCCCCACGCCGTGCAAAAGTGCAATCTTCTCGTCGAGCGTCATTTCCTTCAACACAAGATCGGCGCGCTCATCCGGCGAAAGGGTCGTGTTCATCCATGGTCCTGTGGGAGCGGGTGCCTGCGGTTGGCGCTGCGCAAAACTCTGGCCGGTCAGGCACACAATGGAGAGAATCAACAGGGCAAACGACGGGAAGCGGAAACGAGACTGCCGCATACAAAGACCTCACTCAAACGTTTTACCAAACAAGCCATGCTATCAGCAGTCACGTGCGAAAGTAGAGCGCAAGAAACCTTAAGATTTCTTGCCGTGCCGTGGCTGCTGTCCGGTCTGGCTCAGTGCTCCTCGATGATTGCGAGGTCCCACGGTCCCAGCATGATCTCCTGACCCTTGGTGCGGTTCGTTCCCCGGATGAGGCCGGTCCCGTCGCCGTAGGCATAGTTGAACTTCACGCTGTCGGCCGAGTAGTTGAAGTAGTAGTGCAGCCGTTTGCCACCGCGATTCACGCCATGCCACACGTGGATCTGGTGCGGGAGCTGCTGATCGGAGCCAGTGAGGCCAAGCTGGTCCAGAGTTCGCTTCAGCAGTGCGGTCTGCAATGCGTCCGAGACGTACGTCCCTTCATAGAGCAACGTTCCCGAGCCGTACTGATTCTCGGTGATCGCCGGCCATTTGCCGAAGAAGGGATGGTCGTAATACGCCAGTGGCTTGGCATGCTCGGGCATCAGGAACTCAGCCCAGAATTGGACCTTGTTGGCATCGCCGACGTGGAAGGGGTCGTCCTTCAGCGCGAGTGAATGTTCGACGTTCGAGAACTCCTGATAGCTGATTCCCGCCGCCTCGCGCAGCGGCCCGGGCGCGCGCACCCACCGCACAGCGGAGTTTTCGTTGGCAAATCCGCTCTTGAACGTCATCACCACGTGACCGCCGTTCTTGACATAATCCGAAATGCGTTGCAGCAGCGCATCGTCGGAAATGTAGAGCGCGGGTACGATCAGCAGTTTGTACTGCGAGAAGTCAGTCGTTTCGGGAAAGACAAAATCAGCACCGATGTTCAGGTCGTAGAGGCTGTGATGCATCTGCTGCACAAGTGACGCGTAGCCGTCAGGCTCGCCGGTCCAGCTGCGCGCCGGGACACCGCCGCCGTAGGGCATAAAGCTGATCGCATTAGCCGAGTCGCGGCTCCACAGGATCGCGACGTCGTTGTGAATCTTCAACCCGACGAGCTTGGGGCCGATCTTCTCCAGCTCGTGTGCGGTCCGGCTCATCTCGGCGTACTCGCGATTGGGCTCGAGGTCGTGCGACAGAATGCCTTTCCAGTAAGTCTCCTGGTTGGCGGCGATCGAGGCCCAGTGCCAGTACTCGACCATGTTGGCGCCGTTGGCGAGATAGGTGTAAACATCCTCGCGCAGCTGGCCATCGTAGGGCGGGAACTGGCTCTGCGAAGTCCAGCCAATGGTCTGCGCGTTCGTCTCGGTGACTAGAAAGTTGGTGTGCTTGAGCGAACGGCTGAAGTCGCTCTGGAGCGCTTGAAAGCTGCCGTCGTAGTGGTCCTGTGTTCCGTGATAGATGTTGTCGGCAACGATGTCGAGCGAGCCGGCCACGGCCTCTTCGTTCACATCGCGCTTCATCATGCCACCGTAGTCGGTGGTGACAAACTGCCTGGCCTCGGCGCATTCGCGCACCAGCCCTGCCTGCCAGTGCAGAAAGTCGGTCACGCGCATCTGACTCCAGCGCGTCCATTCGAGCTTGTAGCCGGTTGAGATAGTCCCGTCGCGCCGCGGCAAATCTTCCCACGTATGCAGGTTTTCACCCCAGTAGTTCAAGAACCATGCCTTGCTCAGCGCCTCAGGTGTGCCAAACTTTTTCTCGAGATAGTGCTGAAATCCGATAAAGACGTCGGTATTGGCCGCATCGTAGCTCGATGTCTCGTTGTCGAGCTGCCAGCCGATCACGGTTGGATTGTCTTTGTAGTGCGCCACGATGTGGCGGATCAGCCGCTCGGCATAGAAGCGATACGCAGGTGAATCGGTGTCCATATTCTGGCGCAGACCGTAAGTGCTCGGGATCGGCTTGCCCCCGAACATGCCCGGCGGGATGCGATCGGCAAAGATCTCCGGATGCTGATGGGCCATCCACGCAGGGATCGAGTATGTCGGCGTACCGAGGATGACCTTGATGCCGGCCTTGCCCATGGCGTCCACGATGCGATCCATCCAGGCGTAGTCGAACTTGCCGTCTTCAGGCTCCCACAGGCTCCACGTCGATTCGCCCATGCGCACGACATTCAGGCCGGCGGCCTTCATCAAGGCCACGTCCTTCTCCAGCCGGACGTTCTGGGCATCGGGTGTGTCTTGCGGCATGTACTCGTTGTAGTAGGCGACTCCGTAGAGCACGGTCGGAAAGCTGAGGTCCGGGTCGCGGCTTGGAGGTTGCTGCGCGTCTGCAAGAGGAATCAGTGTCAGGAAAGCAATGACAGCGAAGGCCAAAGAGCGCGTCGAGCGAGTCTGCATAGTCCCACCTTCTTGAAAAAACGGAAGGACCATCAGAACACTTCTACTGGAAGGTAATCAAGACGACCTCGGGATGCGTGCCCACGCGCATGGGCGGACCCCACGTGCCGACGCCGCTTGAGGTGATGACTTGCAGACTGCCGAACCGCTGGTGGCCGTGAGTAAACTCGCCGAAAGCGCGCCGTGTAATCCACGAAAAAGGAAAGATCTGGCCGCCGTGCGTGTGGCCGCTCAGCTGCAGGCTCACCCCAGCCTGCTCCACGATGGGCAGCCGCGTCGGCACATGCTGCAACAGGATGCTGGCGGGGCCGTCGGCGAGGCGCAAGCTGTTGAGGAAGTGACGCAGACGAAGCGGGTAATTCGACGCCTCGTAGGGCACGCCCACGATCTGCAGCTCATCGACGACAGCGCGCTCGTTGTCGAGAACATGAAAGCCACGATGTTTCAGAGCTTCGGCGTAGTGTGTGGAACCGCCGAACTCTTCGTGGTTGCCCGCCACAAAGAAAACACCCAGCGGCGGTGTGAGTTCGAAGAGAGGCGCAGCGATCTTCTCCGGATCGGCCTTGGTGCCATCGTAGAGATCTCCAGGAATAAAGATGATGTCTGGATTCAGACGCTGGGCGAGCGCTGTGAGGCGCCGGGCAAAACGGATGCCGTTGATGTTGCCGAGATGAATATCGCTAAAGACCAGAGCGGTCCGTCCGCGCCAGGAGACGGGCAGCTTGTCGAGCGCGATGGGCAGGCGACGAATACGGATGGCGCGGGCATTCAGGATGCCGTAGACGACGGCTGCGATCGCCGCTACGAGAAGGACGGCCACCGTAGTGTGGCGGACTTCAAACCGGGTCGGCTCAGAGACGAAGGGCCGCAATGCGAAGTCGACTATCCACGCCAGGCATGCCCCGACAAGGAAGAAGTTGAGCATGCCGAGCCAGACCGCCGCAATCTGATAGATGAAAGCAACGAGCCAGTTGGTGAAGCGAAAACCGAACAGCGCCGCGGTGATGAAGAGCATCGAAAGGCAGACGAACGCGAATTTCGATGCGAGGATTGCGGCCGGACTAAGGGGCCACCAGAATGCGGTCCAGGTGACGTAGAGGAACCAGTGGGCAAGGCAAAGAACAGCCTGGACTACGACGATGCCCAGAATCGGCCATGCTTTCAATCCACTTCTCCTCTTTCAATTCTGGCACGTGCCGGTCGAGGATGCTGTGCGGACGTCTCCAACGTGAAAGAATTTCGATATGACAGCCGTGCTCAGCGACCAACTCGGGCTGTACGTTTCGATTCCGTTCTGCCGCTCCAAGTGCACCTATTGCAACTTCGCTTCAGGGGTGTACCCGGCAAGCGAGCACGCACGGTATGTGGACCGGCTGGTCCATGACCTGAGACGCTCTGGCGCCTGGGCCGCAGACATGCGCGTAGATCTGCCTCGCACAGTCGATTCCGTCTATCTCGGCGGAGGAACGCCGAGCCTTCTGGAGCCGGACCTGATCGCCAAACTTTTCGCCGCGATCCGGACCGAGTTTGCTGTCCAAAGTGACGCCGAGATCACCGTCGAGTGCGCTCCGGGGCAGCTCAGCGATTCGGCCTTGGAAGTCCTCGCGCAAGCAGGTGTGAATCGTGTGAGCCTCGGTGTGCAGTCGTTCATCGATCGCGAAGCGCAGGTGAGCGGGCGCCTGCACAAGCGGGCGACCGTGCTGGACGATCTGCGCCGGCTGCGCGCTGCGGGCATTACAAATCTGAATCTGGACCTGATTGCCGGTCTGGCCGGTCAAACGTTAGCGTCATGGAATGAGTCGCTCGCCGTTCTGATCGACATTGATGTCCCGCACGCCAGCGTCTACATGCTCGAAGTGGACGAGGACTCGCGACTGGGCCGTGAGATGCTGGGCGGCGGAGCGCGCTACTACGCGGAATTGGTCCCATCCGACGAGGCCATCGCGCAGATGTACGAGACCGTGATCGAGAAGCTGGAGGAGGCGGGGCTGAAGCAGTACGAGATCTCGAACTTCGCGCGTCGCGGACATCGTTCGCTGCACAACATGCGCTACTGGGAGCAGCGGCCCTATCTCGGCATCGGCCTCGATGCTTCCTCAGCCCTCTATGCCGAGGAAGACCGGACGCCCTTGCTGCTGCGCTCGAAGACGACAGACGATCTGAAGGAGTATCTAGCTGGCGACGGGAGCGTCGAGACCGGCTGGCTCTCTCCGGAACAGCAGTATGAAGAAGCCTGGTTCCTCGGCCTGCGGCTGAATCGTGGCGTCAAGCTGACAGAGCTGAGCCGTAAATTTGGCAAGGCCACCGTTGCGCGATCGCTGTCGGTAGTCGAGCGCCTAGTTGATTCGGGTCTGGTGCAGTCGGACGGACGCACTGTTCGTCTCACTCCGCGCGGTCGTCTGCTCTCAAACGAGGTCTTTCAGGAGTTCCTGACCGGCCCAGTCGAAGCCGAACGGGCCCAGCGAGAGATCGCTTCGTAAAAGCCCGCCTCCCGCTGTCCAGATCAGGACAGAAACTCCGATTGGCTCGATCTCCGCGTTGAAAGCATGGGTGAATGTCCGGATCGACCCCGGGCCCACCTCCTGCGCGCGGCGCAGAGCTAACTCGGCTTCGCGCAGAACCACCATCGGCGACCGGCCTTCACTGGAGGCGATGCCAAAGCACGCCGAGAGTCGCAGCGACTCCCCATCCACGTTGACGGGCATCGAAAAAACTTCGGCACGCAGGCGCTCCGCAAGCAGGTTCGAATTGATTGCGCTGCAGCCGGGCAGAAGGAGGAGAAACTCGTGATCGCCCGTATGCCCGAAGGTGTCGTAGCTGCGCAGCTGCCGGCCGACGCGCTCGGCAATGCTCTTGAGCAAGGCGTCGCACTGAAGCTTGGTCAGGCGCGCTGTCCAATGTTTGAAATCGGCGATCGAAAACAGTGCCAAACTGAGAGGGTGTTTCGATCGCTGCACACGGTCCGTTTCGCGAAACAACGTGGCCAGCAGAGCCGGCCGTGTCAATAGGCCGGTCAAAGGATCCAACTGCGAGTGCGAGAGCATTCCGAAAACCTCAGACACCGGATGCATCGGCACGAATTGGCAAATGTTTAGTTTGTCGATCTATAACTAGTCAACGAAGTCGATCTTCGGCTTCACCGAGATCACTCCGCGTTCGTGACCCACCTGCAGCAGCTTGCGAATCGCTTCGCGGCCATCCAGTCCGTAGTCGAGCGTGCGGTCGTTTACATACATGCTCACGAAACGGTTCGCCAGCGTCGTGTCCAGATCGCGCGCAAACTGCATCGCATATTCCAGCGCCTGCTCCCTATGATCGAGCGCGTGCTGGATGCTGTCGCGCAGAGCCTTGGAGATGATCCTGTGCTGGTCCACGCCTAGGGAACGGCGAATCGCATTGCCGCCCAAAGGAAGCACAAGGCCTGTCTCCTCGCGCCACCATACGCCCAGATCGAGGACACGGTAGAGACCGCTGGAGCTATAGGTCAGCTGCCCCTCGTGAATGATCAGGCCCGCTTCATGCTTGCCGGCGAGAATCTCCGGGATGATCTGATCGAAGGGAACAACCACGGTCTCCACATCGGGATTGAAGACCTTCAGCGCGAGATAGGCAGTAGTCAGCGTACCCGGCACCGCAATGCGCACGCGGCTGAGATCTTCTGGGGTGAGCCGGCGGTTCGAGACCACCATTGGCCCGTACCCTTCGCCCACGCTGCCTCCGCAGCCCATCAACGTGTAGTCATCCTGAATGTACGGGTAGGCATGAAAGCTGATCGCGGTAACGTCGTAGAAAGCCTCTTCGCGGGCACGGCGATTCAGCGTTTCGATGTCGCAGAGCGTATGGCTGAAGCGATAGCCAGGCACGCGCACCTTGTTCGTCGCCAGCCCATAGAACATGAAGGCATCGTCGGAGTCGGGGCTGTGCGCGATGGAGATATCGGTGACGGCCGGCGTGCTGGCGATTGCTGACTTCTCGTTGCTCACGGAGCTGGAGAATCCTTTCAACATAACTAGAGACCGCGCCGGAGTCTGGCCATCTGCCAGCCCCACGCGATGCTTGCCGCGGCTGCTGCTTTCAGCGCGTCGCCGGGCAGGAAAGTAAGTATCGCTGCGAAGAGCACCGAAGCCGAGCGCGCTGGAGTGATTGCCGCTAGCCACACCGCGCCGCCGGTCAGAATCAGCAAGTCGCCGAGCGCTGCGCTGGCAAAAGCGGCGAAGAACCCACGCCCACTGCGTCTCCACACGAGCGAGACGACCCACGCGGCGACGGGATAGGCCATCAGGTAGCCGCCCGTGGGGCCAAGCAAATGGGCCGGGCCTGCAGCGATTCCAGGTGCGAAGACCGGCAGGCCGGCGACGCCTTCGGCAAGATACGCCATCAGCGTGGCGCCAGCCATGCGCGGTCCCAGCAGAAGCCCCAGCAGGAGCACGCCAAACGGCTGCAGCGATAGCGGCACGGGCGTAAACCAGAGCGGCAGGGAGATGCGCGCGCAAGCCGCAAGCAGCAGACTGCCAGCAAAGACGATACCTGCTTTGCGAAGCCACGGGGACGCATTCGTACCCGCAGCCGATCGAACCATCGGCGTAGAAATTTCGTTGTGCATTCGATCCCTTTTACGGTTCTGATTCTAGATCGTCGCTGCCCCGCGCGCTCTGTGCCGGCTGTGCCTTCCGTTGCCGGGCACGGTGCAACCAGATATGACGCGCAAGCCCCCCAGTAGCGAGCAGAAGCGCACCAAGCGAAACAAGAAGAGCAATCATTAACCAATGCATGACTGCAAAACCTCAGGATAGCAGATGGGCTGAAAAGCTCCGCAGCAATGGGGCGAACTACAGACAGGTAGAAGCAGATCGCGCTGACCCACTCTACGCGCCCAGGTTCGACTGCATCCACTCAAGATAGGCGACGCTGCCTGCAGTGGGCTCGATCACCAGGAACTCCGGCGTCTCGTAGCTATGCAGCGCGAGCAAGCGCGCCTCAAGCGCAGTCAGCTGTTCGGCGCCCGTTTTGATCAGCAACAGCGTCTCCTGCGCATCTTCGATCTTGCCCTCCCAGCGGTAGATCGATCGAACCGATGGAACGAGCGTGGCACAGGCAGCGAGCCGCTCCTCCACCAGCGTGCGCGCGATGCGCTCCGCCTCCTCAGGATTGGCTGCGGTGGACAAAACGATGCGGGCAAAGTTGCCGCCGTTTGACATGGCAGTCATGGTGCCAGTGTACGGCCCCCGGTTTTCTCGCATCCGCAACTTGCCGACTATGCTTGCGTGGTACAGTAGGTTGCTTGCGGAGAAGAACCAATGAGCAAGATCAGATTTGGGACGTCCGGTTGGAGAGCGATTGTCGCCGATGAATTCACGGTAGCCAACATCCGGCTCGCGGTGTCGGGCATCGCGGCCTACGTGAAAACCTTGCCCGAACCGCATCGGGTGCTGGTGGGACGCGACCCCCGTTTTTTGGGCGAGAGTTTTGTGAGCGAGGCCGCCGGCGTGCTCGCCGGTGCGGGTATCGCGCCGATCGTGATTCCCCACGCGGCGCCGACTCCGGCCATCGCCTATGCCGTCCGGCAAAAGAAGACGCACGGTGCGATCAACTTCACCGCTTCGCACAATCCGCCCGAGTACAACGGCATCAAGTACTCAACTCCAGACGGCGCGCCTGCACTGCCTGAAGTCACCAAGCAGATTGAAGCCGCGATTGCAGGTTGGCCCACCGACAAGCCCGTGCCCAAGGCCGCTCCACCTGCCGGAGGATTTGCGACCGCCGACGTGAAGGAAGACTTTCTCAAGCGGCTCGCCGAATTAGTCGACTTGAAAGCCATCGCCAAGTCGGGAATCAAGGTTGTCTACGATCCGTTCTGGGGAGCAGGCCGCGGCTATAGCTGCCATGTTCTGCGCGAGGCCGGCGTCACCGTCGAGACAGTTCATGACTATCGCGACGTTTTGTTTGGTGGACATGCTCCGGAGCCCGACGATCATCTGCTGGGCGATGCCAAGGCGAAGATGAAGGAAGTCGGCGCCAAGATAGGCATCGCGACGGACGGCGACGCAGACCGCTTCGGCATCGTCGACGAAGACGGCACTTTTATTCAGCCGAACTACATCATCGCTCTTCTTTTCGACTATCTCGTCGAATCGCGCGGCTGGAAGAATGGCGTGGCCAAGAGCGTTGCTACGACCAATCTGGTCAATGCCCTCGCCGAACATCACAAGGTTCAGCTCTACGAGACGCCAGTGGGCTTCAAATACATCGGCGAGCTGATCATCGCGGACAAGATTGCCATCGGCGGCGAAGAGTCGGCGGGATTGACGATTCGCGGTCACGTGCCGGAGAAGGACGGCGTGCTTGCCGGGCTCCTCGTCACAGAAATGGTTGCGGTGCGCGGCAAGAGCCTGGGCACACAGTTACGTGAGTTATTTGGCAAGGTTGGTTCGTTCTACCCCGTGCGCGAAAACTTCCACTTGACCCCGGAGCGCATGTCCGCGTTCACTGAAAAGTTAAAGGCCGATCCAACGGAGTTGAGTGGACGCAAAGTCGTCGGCGTCGTGCGCACCGACGGGCTCAAGCTGATTCTCAACGACGGGTCTTGGGTCTGTTACCGGCTGTCGGGCACTGAACCGGTGGTGAGAGCCTATACCGAAGCGCGCAGCGAGCACGACATGGAATCGCTAAGCGCGGCGGCTAAGAATTTCGTATTAACTTAGGGACCGATGCAGGACGAGACTAAAGAGAAGAATCAAGATCGGGATCTAAATCTTGACCTGAATCTTGCAGCACTGCGTGAGCGTGCCTTTGCGGCTGCTCAATCCTTTTGGCGGCCGGCCGGCACGTCGGTGGCCGTTGCGCTCATCCTGCTGTTTGGCTGGAGCGTCGTGAACGGCAAGCATGGGCTCTCATCCTGGCAGAAGCAGCGCGTGCAGGATCAGCAACTCCGCCAGGAGATTCAGGATCTCGAGCAGGAGAATGCGCGGCTACGCGACCACGTCGAGCGCCTCAAGTCCGACTCCAATGCAATCGAACACCAAGCCCGCGAGCAGTTGCACTATGCACGTGCGGGCGAAGTGATCTACACCCTGCCTGCCGATCCCAGGAGCCAGCCGGCGACAAGCCCGAAGTAGCCAGACGGATCGAAGCCGCTGCCGCCGACCATGCTCAGGCGCCGCGTTCTTGGTCATCCGCTCAGGCTTTCTTCGCTTCGGCGAGTGCAAACCATGCCACCGCTGTACCCACCAGCGGCGCCTTCTCCCACAGCTGCGAAATGCGCAACTCCAGCGGGACGCCTTCGAGCTCTTGCCAGGCGGCACGCAGGAACAGATGAGCCGAATGCGCAATCCCTCCGCCCAACACAATCGCATCGGGCGCGAAGTCGTGCAACTTGATCCGTACCACCCGTCCGAGATTGCGGCCGAACTCCGCGAAGACCTCGATCGCTGCAGGGTCGCTGGCCGCGCCTCTAGCAATCTCTTCGACGTCCCTCTCGCTTCCAGTCCGCTCACGGTAGGCTCGCTTAATTGAGCGCGTCGAAATCAGGTCCTCGACAATGCCACCCTCGAACGGCACGTTCCATATCTCGCCGCCCGGCGGAACACCCGGACCCTCCGTGACGATGCGGCCGTTGACCGCAAACCCGGAGCCGATGCCGGTACCCAGTGTGAATCCGGCAACACGCCCGACCCCGCGCGCAGCGCCTGCGCCCACTTCGCCCAGCAGATACGCCGCTGCATCGTTGAGGAAGCGCACCTGCCCGCCGTCCCAGCCCATGCGCTTGGCCAGAGCATCGCGCAGATTCACCCCGTAAAGGTAGGGCATCTTGTGTTTCATCCAGCTGATGCCCTCGGCGTAGTCAAAAGGGCCGGGCATGGCGAAGCCAGCTCCCCCAGTGCTCTTCGGCAGGGCGGCGGCTTGCGCAGCCAGCTGCGTCAACACATCCAAAAATGCCTCCGCCGACTGCTCCTCAGGCAGCTGCGCTTTCACGACCGGCCCAAGCGACAGGTCAGCTTCAGAGCAGACAGCCGCGGAGATGTGGCTTCCGCCTACGTCGTACGAGAGAACACGGGAGACCCCAGCGACCAAGCTTTCCTCCGCGGGCAAAGCAAAGCTATTGTAGCGGCGGACGCCGCGTTGGCGAGGCCTGACGAAGTGAGAATTAGAAGTCGACGTGCGCGCGCACTGAGCCCACCCATGCCGGACCGCGATCGCGGTTGTAGCCCGGATTGTCGATGTGTTGCACGTCGAGCGAGTAGAAGAGACCGCGCCACGCGTGCCAGTTGTAATAGGACTCGACGATGTTCTCGCGGCCGTAGTTCAGGTTGCCGTCACCCAGCAGAAACCCCAGACCGCCGAGGCGAAGATAATCCTGATGGTCGCGCTTGATGGCGTTCGAGACAACGACCAAGCCAATCTTATCGACGGGCCGGTGCCAACGGGCGCCGGAGTAGTCCGCGCCCAGTTCGACGGTCTGATCCACCTCGGTGTACGCGAACGACTCGTGCTGGCCCTCGTTCCATCCGAAACGGCCAAACACGCGCAGATTCTCCGTCAGCTCCTGCTCGGTGTTGTAGCCGAAGCCATACTTGAGTGCGCCGAAGTGCTCATGCAGTGTGATGGTCGGAACGGTGACACCATAGGTCGCTGTATCGGAGCCGCTGAGAAAGTCCCCTACAGCCTCACGGTAGGTTCCCATGTGCGCGCGGTTGGCGTAGAACAGCAGGCGCGTCACGCCCTTGCGGCTGCGGATCCAGCTCTGCCGCAGCTCGAACTCGCCATTCTGTCCATGCGCACGGCTGAAGGCCCAATCCATGTCGATGCCGTTGGCCACCGTGGGCATGGCGAACAGTCCATACCGGAGACTCCAGTTGCGTTCGTCGTACTCGGACATCGCACCGACGGTATAGCCGCGCGTGTCCGCGGCGTAATCCCACGCGCCGTTGTTGTCGACGGTCCAGTTCATGAACTGCAGGTGGCTGTCGGAACCGGGTCCGTTGATGTCGAAGAAATCGGGCAGCGTCATCTTGCCGATACGAAACTCCACACGGCGTTCCGGCACGTTCGGCGCAAGCCCGAAGGGCCCCGGATCCTGGCTCGTCGTCTTGTCGGTTAGGCCGACGACCTGGTGAATCTCGTAGCGTGCGAGGTAGGGCGTCGGGCCCAGATTCGGATTGCGCACAACGTCGAGGTTGGTGAAGCCCGCCAATCCAAGCGCCTCGCTCAAGCCGCGCCCGCCCGCACTTTCGAAATCGAGAATCAGGTCGGTGTTGTAACGGACCGAACGGACGGGCCGCACCGCAGTGAAGAGCGTTCCAACCATCGACGCCTTGTACTCTGCAGAGTTGCGGAAGCTGTTCGTCCCTTCATAAGGCGAGTGGAACGGAAGGCGGCCCTGAAAGATGATGTTGGCCTGCCCGGAGATCCAGTAGCGGCTCTCTTCTGGATGGGGAAACATCGCCACGACAGGCGATGCCTCGGCGTCGCCGGCCGGGTGACCGCCGGCAGCAGCAGCGTCTGCACTGGCCGCCTCTTCGTGCAAAGGAGCGCCGCTCATGGCAGTGTTCGTCTGCGCCAGCAGGAATTGTGGCTTGGGCGCAGCAGGCAGAAGGTCGGGACTCTGGGCCTCGCTGCTCGGCGCCGTCGCCGCGAGGACAGCTAGGCCCGCCAGCCCGCAGAACCAGGCGAGTTGTCGGTCAGCGAGCCGCATCAGAGAACCTTTCCTAAGTCCGCACCAAAAACAGAGTAAACGGGGTAGAATGGGAAGGGTCTGAAGCCATACCCCCACTGGGTATAAGATATACCCCCCATGGGTATTGTCAAGAGGTGATCTGCACATGTCGCATCACAACCGGGAGACCATCAAACTGCTGCAACGCGTCCGCAAACTGCGCGGCCAGCTCGATGCCGTTGAGAGGTCGCTCAACTCCGACGCCGACTGCGGTGACCAATTGATGCTTCTGGCGGCTGTGCGCGGCGGCGTGAACAGCCTGATGGCCGAGGTGCTGGAGACGCATATTCGTTTTCATCTGGTGGACGGAGCCAAGGAGCAGATAGCACCGGAGCTCGCCGAAGACCTGATCGACCTTGTCCGCGCCTATCTCAAATAGCTGCACGGCCGAACCAAGCCACCGGTTGATGGTAGCGGCTCAAGACGAGCTGAATTGTTAACGTTTGGTTGATCCGATGCAGCCGTCTGCCGCATCGTGCACGACCGTCAGAACAGGACGCGGACTTCGGCAATGAGGTTGTGGTTGTAGGTGTGAAAGCCGGAGGTCGCGATCTGCATCCCTGTCGCGAACACGGCAAAAGGATGCGTTGGCGTCCACGCCTTGCGGCGCAGCACGTAGAAGGCAGCGGGGGTCACAAAGTTCTGCATCTGGGCGTCATGCTCGCCGGCGAAGTAAAACGTCGCGTTGTTTTCGGCTTCGAGCCAGACATGCGGCGTGGCATGGAACTGCGCCGCCTCATTCCAGGCAATGGTCCGGCCCTGCACGGCGATCCTACCCGTAGGCAATGTCCCCGCAAGTCCTGAGACGAAACTCAGGTGCCCCATCGTGAACTCGCCGGCAACGGTCGGCGTGAAGGAATCGGTACGCCCGCCATTGGCATGGCTGCCGGTCGCAAAACAGTGGGCAACACTTGCCGCGAGATCGAAGTTACCGTGCTCGGCGTCTCCCGATGTGATGCGAATCTTGCCACTGAAGGATGTATCGCCGAAGCCGTCGGCAGCAGTGCCGTTGTGCTGGATGTAGGTAGGCGGCATCAGGTCGAATTCAAAGCGATTGAGAGCGATGATCCCCCCACCGCGTGCGTTGCCGTAGCTTGCCGTCTCGGTGCCAGCCGCCGTGTATTCATGCGCAAATGCAAAGCGGTAGTACTGGATCAGCCGCGGGTCCGGTGCCACCAGAGGCGTGACCATCGCTGGCTGAAACCTGGCCACATCGGCATTGTGGGCCCGAAACTGTTCGTAGAGAGAGGTCTGGGCCATAGCCGAAAGGCATCCTGCGGCGAGAGCGAAAGCAGCGAACGTGCGCACAGAGATCACGGGAGCTGGTCTGTTTCTAACAAGCGGCTTTCCGAGGATCAGTGATTCGCAGCACGGTCAGCGGGAAGGGAATCGGAGACAGCTCCGACCGATATACTGCGACCCATGCGATGTGTGTTGTTGGGGTTGTTATGCGCATCGGCCGGAGTGGTGTCTGCGGCGCAGCAGACTGGACCGTGGCAGATACAGGTTTCCGGCACAACGGCCGGCCTGCGCGGTATCCACGCGGTCAATGCAAAAGTCGCGTGGGCCAGCGGGTCCGATGGAACCGTGCTGAAGACAACCGACGGCGGGGTCCGCTGGACCAGGTGTGCGCCGCCTGATTCGACGTTGGACTTTCGTGGTGTGCAAGCTTTCGATGCGCAGACGGCGATCGTGATGGCCTCAGGGCCGGGGGCGAAGAGCGCCCTCTACAAGACCACCGACGGATGCAGTTCGTGGAGGCTTCTGTTCGCGAATCCCGACGCGCCCAACGGATTCTTTGACAGCTTCTGGTTCAACGGCTCGCACGGCATCGTGGTGGGCGACTCAGTCAACGGCAGATTCACCGTATTCCTCGCCGAGAAAGACGGCCGCAGCTGGAAGCGCGATCCGCACTCGGGGTTGGCCCTCGGCAAACGGGATCTGGCTGCCTTCGCGGCAAGCAACAGTGTGATCGCGATTGGCAATGGCCTCTACACCCGCGGGTTTGCGACCGGCGGCAAGAGCGGCTCATTCTTCTTCAGCCGGCCTTTCATGCCCAACGAAGAGAAAACCGGCCTGCTTGAAAAGGCGATGCGCAAGGAACCTCCCTGGAAGTCCAGCCAGATTCCAGTCGGCGCTGGATCCGACAGTTCCGGAACATTCGCCGTCGCCTACCGCTATCCGGTCACGATTGGCGTCTGCGCCGAATGCACCTTCAACGACAACTCGATCTTTGTGGCCGTGGGCGGCGACTACAAGAACCCCGGCGACTTGGCCAAGACCGCGGCATGGTCTTCCGATGGAGGAGAAAGCTGGGTTGCCGCGACAACTCCGCCGCACGGCTACCGCTCGGCGGTTGCGTGGTCCGATGCACAGAAAGCCTGGATCGCTGTGGGGACCAACGGCTCGGACATATCCCGCGACGACGGCAAAACCTGGCATCCCTTGGACGACGGCAACTGGAATGCTCTGTCCTTGCCGTTCGTTGTCGGTCCAAACGGAAGAATCGCGAAGCTCAATTCCGTTGAGCTCGCAAAACCCTGAGGGCGCAGCGCAGTCTGCCACACCCGCAGGTGGTTTCGGCCCCCTTTTGCAGAGAATCTGTCCGCCGAAGCACGCTAGAATAGTTGGAACCGGATGAATCAGGCCCTTCCAGCGGCAGCCACCGAGGCTTCCCGCCCCGAGCGGGAGCCGGACCTGCGAGCGCCGCTGGTTCATGTGCACAATCTCGAAAAGACCTACACCACCGCGCGCGGTGCTCTTACCCTCTTCCGTGGATTGGACTTAGAGGTCCTCCCGGGTGAGCTCGTGGCCATCGTCGGCCAGTCCGGGGCAGGCAAAAGTACCTTATTACACATCCTCGGTGCTCTTGATCGCGCGACCAAAGGAACGGTACACTGCGCCTCAACCAACGTGGCCAGTCTGACCCAACGGGAGGCAGCAGCCTTCCGCAATCGTGAGATTGGTTATGTGTGGCAGTTTCACTATTTGATGCCGGAGTTTACGGCCCTTGAAAACGTAGCCATGCCGCTCCTTGCACGCGGCCAGTCCCGGCGAGAAGCGCTGGCTGCCGCATCGAATTGGTTAAGAGAGGTTGATCTGGAAGATCGTGGCGACCATCGGCCCGGTGAGCTTTCCGGCGGCGAGCAACAGCGGGTGGCGCTGGCGCGAGCCCTGGTCGGGAGTCCGCGCGTGCTTTTGGCCGACGAACCTACAGGCGATCTCGACGAAACCACCGCGGGCCGCGTCTTCGATCTCTTGGAGCGCCTGCATACCACGCACGGGCTCACGTCCATCGTGGTCACCCACAACCTCGAACTGGCCGCGCGCTGTACGCGGACTCTGCGCCTGGAGAGCGGGCGCCTGCATCGTTTGGGGGAACCTTCCCAGGCTGGAGTTGCATAACAGAACTTGCACCGTTTGGGTGGTTTTCGAGTCTGAGAGGTAAGCGGTCAGTGAGGGAGAGCACAGCCCGAACAGACCGTCGAGGTCAGGATGGTAGTCTCCGGGGTACAACAGAACCGCTGGAGACGTTCGGATAGCAACAACCGTCCGGAACCATCCAAAAGAGCTGTTCGGAGCGTGTACGGGATTTTCTCTACAAACGCTGCCGGCGGCGAGTTAATAAGGGCGCGCGCGGGTTGGGCTGAAGCCGGATAAATGCACCGGACTGCTACTCCTAACCGGGACCCTGCTGTAAGGGAGAAAAAATGTTCGAACGCTATACGGAAAAGGCACGGCGCGTGATTTTCTTCGCGCGGTATGAGGCCAGCCAGTTCGGCTCGCCTTATATCGAGACTGAGCACCTGCTGCTTGGCCTTTTGCGCGAGGACAAGGCGTTAACCAACCGTTTCCTGCGCTCGCACGCTTCGGTCGAATCAATTCGCAAACAGATCGAAGCACACACTACCATTCGTGAAAAAGTTTCGACCAGCGTCGACCTGCCGCTCTCCAACGAGTGCAAGCGCGTGTTGGCGTATGCCGCTGAAGAAGCAGAGCGTCTCGGCCACAAGCACATCGGAACCGAGCACCTGCTCCTCGGCCTGCTGCGCGAAGAAAAGTGCTTCGCCTCCGAGATTCTGCAGGAGCGCGGCCTGAAGCTGGCGCAGATTCGCGACGAGTTGGCCCGCGTCACGCAGGAAAAGGCCCCGCAACAGCAGCGGCAGCGTGAATCGAGCCTGCTGGCGGAATTCTCCCGCGACCTTACCCAGGCGGCCATGGACGCGCAACTCGATCCTCTCGTCGGCCGCGACGGTGAGCTCGAGCGAGTCGTCCAGATCCTCTGCCGCCGCACCAAGAACAACCCGGTCCTCATCGGCGAACCCGGCGTCGGCAAGACCGCCATCGTCGAAGGCCTCGCCCAGCGCATCGCCGACGGCGAAGTGCCAAGCTTCCTCGCTGACAAGCGTGTCCTCGCCCTCGACCTTTCGCTCATCGTCGCCGGCACCAAGTACCGCGGCCAGTTCGAAGAGCGCCTCAAGACCATCATGAAAGAGCTGATGGAGAATCAAAACTCCATCATCTTCATCGACGAGCTCCACACTCTCGTCGGAGCGGGTTCGGCCGAAGGCTCGCTCGACGCAGCCAACATCCTCAAGCCGGCCCTCTCGCGCGGTGAGATTCAGTGCATCGGCGCAACCACACCTGCCGAGTACCGCAAGTCCATCGAGAAGGATCGTTCCCTCGAGCGGCGCTTCCAGGCCGTCAAGGTTCCCCCTCCCAACGAAGCCGACGCTATCAAGATCATCATGGGCATCAAGGACCGCTATGAGAAGTTCCATGCGGTCAGCTACACCGATGCCGCTATCGAGTTTGCGGTGTCCCATTCCAACCGCTATATTCCCGACCGCTTCCTGCCTGACAAGGCCATCGACCTCATCGACGAAGCCGGCGCGCGCGTCAAACTGCGCCAGACCTCGCTGCCCGAAGAGATCACCGAGGTCCAGAAGCGGATCAAGTTCATCGTCCACCGTATGGACTCCGCTATCGCGAACCACGAGTTCGAGAAGGCGCGTTTCTACTCGGACGAGGAACGCAAAGAGCGCGAAAACCTGCGTGCTCTTCGCGACAAATATCACCTCGACGACTCCGCCGCCGGCATCGTAGGCCGCGAAGACATCGAGGATGTCGTCAGCCGCTGGACCGGGGTGCCCGTCACCAGCATCAAGGAAGAAGAGACCCAAAAGCTCCTCCGCGTCGAAGAAGAGCTCCACAAGCGCGTCATCTCACAGGAGAAGGCGATCTCGGCGTTGGCCCGTGCCATCCGCCGCAGCCGTGCTGGCCTGAAGTCGCCCCACCGTCCGATCGGTTCTTTCCTTTTCCTTGGACCAACCGGCGTCGGCAAAACAGAAATGGCCCGCACCCTGGCGCAGTTCCTCTTCGGCTCCGACAAGGCGCTCATCCGCTTCGATATGTCCGAGTTCATGGAGAAGCACTCGGTCTCGAAACTCATCGGCTCGCCTCCGGGTTATGTGGGCTACGAGGAAGGCGGTCAGCTCACCGAGCGCGTCCGGCGCTCGCCCTACTCCGTCGTCCTGCTCGACGAGGTCGAGAAGGCGCACCCCGACGTCTTCAACCTGCTCCTGCAAGTCTTTGAAGATGGCCAATTGACCGACGGCCTGGGCAACACTGTCGACTTCAAAAACACCATCCTCATCATGACCTCCAACATCGGAGCGCGGCACTTGATGAAGAAGCAGGGCCTCGGCTTCCAAAGCGATCGCGACGACCTGGTCAGCGAGAAGGTCGAAGAGCTGGTCAAGAACGAGGTGAAGAAGACCTTCAACCCCGAGTTCCTCAACCGTCTCGACGAGGTCATTCTCTTCCAGTCGCTCAACGACGCCGACCTTATCCAGATCGTCGAACTTCTCGTCGGTCAGCTCAACTCCAACCTGGCGCAGAAGGCCATCACCATCTCCGTCACCGAGGAAGCAAAGAAGTGGATTCTCGATAAGACGCTAGTAGACCGCAGCTACGGGGCGCGCCCGTTGCGCCGCGCTCTGCAGCGCTACGTCGAAGACCCGCTCTCCGAGGCGCTCATCGCCGGGCAAATCACCGCGCGGCCTGCGTTCCTCGAGGTCTACCTGAACGAGAACCGGCTGTTCTATCGCCCGGTCAGCGCCGACGACAGCGGCAGCGAAGAGAAGGCCGCGGGCATTCTCTTGTTCAGCGCGTAAACATCATCCAAAGCAAGAAAAAAGCCCCCGCTTCTCCGGGGGCTTTCTTGTGGCTCAAATCACGCAGCGCCTCTCCGCAGAGGCGGGTTCTCATGTCTCTGGGGTGTTCTTCTGTCACCATCTGGAACCGTGCTTGGATGGAGGTAATCTTCTGCAACATGCGAGCGTTCCGTGTGAGACTCGGTGAGAAAATTGCCCTGAAACGGCCCTGCTTGTCCGTATAGAAATCACCCCAATCATTCTCTATCGCGGACCGATCGTCCTTGGTGTAAGCGAGCAGCCGTAGCTGCTCCGGGTGAGGAATGGAAAGGGCATCGAACAATGCGCCTTGGCAATGGTAAAGATCGCTGTATTGGCTCCAATGCCAAACGCAAGCGACGCAATCGCAATTGCCGTGACGCCGGGACTCTTCGCGAGCACGCGCAGGCCGTAGCGCACATCCTGGACCACCGTTGCAATCCACAAAAATGCGCGCGTCTCTCTTTGGCGCTGTTCAAGCAGCGTAGTATTGCCAAACTGGCGCCGAGCAGCCCAGGCCGCATTCTCTCGGCTCATTCCTTGACGCATATGCAGCTCCGTCAGAAGCTCTATGTGCGTCTCGACTTCGTCACCAAATGCGCGATTCGCATTTCCTTGACCGAACAGCCCACGGAGTCTAGATATGAATCGAAGAACCAAGGAGGTCATGGCTATTGCTGACCCTCCAGGCGCAGGACGCGCCCAATTACGCCGGAAATTGTTTCCCAGTTTGACGTCTCAACCGCAAGCTGTTTGAGCCCCCGCTTCGTGATCGAGTAAAACTTGGCCTTTCGGTTGTTCTCTGATACACCCCAATCGGATTGAATCCAGCCCCGCTGCTGAAGTCGCAACAGTGAGGTGTACACGGTGCCCTCGTTCAGCTTCAACACCTGTTCGCTTATTTGCTCGATGCGCCGCGCGATTCCGAATCCGTGTTGTGGGCCGAGAGCGTGGAGAGTCTTCAGAATCATGAGATCGAGCGTGCCTTGTAGGACCTCGGATTTGTCAGCGGTCATGGCTGCTCCTTTGGGCATCGCAAAGAAAATAGCACGCCTCCTTTGCAATGTCCAAAGGAGGAACCGTGTTGAGAGTTCCTGAATTGCGCCTGGACTGGCGGACAATAGGACCGCACTTCGCCCGCTCGATTACCCACGCTCTTCCCCGGCCGCCAAAGACACCGCAGCGCGCTTTGCCGATCATTTCCCCGATCCGGAACATACTGAGAGTTGGCGTGATGTCCGCTCCGGCAGGCACGTGACCCAGAAAGGCGCAGCTTGGGCCGCGTCCGACCCCAGGCACGCCGAACAACTGCTAAGTTCTTGGGCCAGAAGACTTTACGATTCAAGTCACGGATTCCACAGGTTTTAGTGAAAAGTCCCCCATCCCTAACCTCAATCGATAGAGGACTTTAGCAAAAAACGAGGTGGGACGGGAGGGGTACCTCGCGCCACCGGCAATCGGGCACGCGAAGCGGTCCGCCTGGACAGCCCGCCCGAGCCCTCCGCCCCAGCGTGAGAGCGCTGGCTTTCATCGCATCGAAGCGCAGCGCTCCG
>Ga0181535_10001789_pt1 | contig 27270 bp, 27 predicted proteins | sample PEATcosm2014_Bin_44_FD_119774 | JGI IMG/M metagenome (GOLD analysis project Ga0181535, IMG submission 119774) | Peatland microbial communities from MTU Mesocosm Facility, Houghton, MI, USA - PEATcosm2014_Bin17_30_metaG | ecosystem: Environmental > Terrestrial > Soil > Wetlands > Peat | place...
ACGCCAGCCCGCGGATGGGCCGGGCCGATGAGGGGTTCGGCCTTTGATCGCGACAATGAGCACAAAACAACAATTCACGCGGTCACAAAATTGATGTTCGATCTCGCCGCCCTTGAAGCCGAACTCGCAGGCACGGTGTTCGCCGGAAAGCTGCATTTTGCCCGCGTCACTGGATCGACGAATGCCGACGCCGTCGCGGCTGCCCGCGATGGCGCGCCTCACGGCTCGGTCTTTTTCGCCGATGAGCAGTTGGCTGGGCGCGGTCGCGGCGATCATGGATGGATCTCTGTCGCCGGCGAAGGGCTCTACGTCAGCGTTCTTCTCCGTCTACAGATTCCCGCCGCGCGCATGCCGTTTTTGCCGCTGGCCGCTGGCCTCGCCGCCGCCGAGGCCATTCGCGCCATCTCCGGACTGACTGTCGACTTGCGCTGGCCCAACGATCTCCTCATCGGCCCACGCAAAACCGGCGGCATCCTCGCTGAGGCAAATCTCGAATCCAAAAGTCTGCCGCACGCAGTGCTTGGCATCGGCATTAACGTGCACCAGCGCGTTTTTCCGCCGGGCCTGGCCACGCCCGCAACATCGCTCGATCTGGAATCGGGCAAACACAATTCGCGCCAAACCCTCCTCGCTGCCCTGCTAAAATCTTTGGAGCGCGAGGCGTCCGCGCTTGCTGATCCGGCGGCGACCGCAACCATCGCTGAGCGCCTGGAGCGGGCTTCCACGTGGATTCGCGGCCGCAAGGTAGAAGTGCACGGCCCGCAAACCTGCACAGGCGTTACAGCCGGCCTCGACGAACACGGGTTTCTGCGCGTCGCAACCGCGAGCGGGCTCGTCACGGTGCAAACAGGCGGGCTGCGCGACGCGGAGAAGGACTAGCTGACAGCTAGAGATTCGGAGCTCAAGGAACAAATGCTGCTCGCTCTCGATGTCGGCAACACGAATACGACGCTGGGCCTCTACAAGCTCGATGGTGAGAAGCCGGAGCTCGCCGCGAACTGGCGCGTGACCACGCACCGCGCGCAAACCGTCGACGAGTACGGCGTCTTCTTCGTCAACCTTTTCGAGATGCACGGCATGGCGCCCAGCCAGGTGACGGACATCATCATCGCTTCCGTGGTTCCGCCCGTCGACTCCACGCTCCGCCAGGTCTGCGAAAGCTACTTCAACATCGAACCCCTCTTCGTCGAGCCCGGCATCAAGACCGGCATGACGCTGCTCATCGACAACCCCAGCGAGCTTGGCGCCGACCGCATTGCGGACTGCATTGCTGCCTACGAGCGCTACGGCGGCCCGTGCATCGTGGTCGATTTCGGCACGGCTACCAAGTTCGAGGTGATCTCGGCCCGCGGCGAGTATCTCGGCGGCGCGATCGCGCCCGGCCTTGGCCTCAGCGCAGACGCGCTCTTCAACCGCGCCGCGCGCCTCAGCCGCGTCGACATCAAGCGCCCCGCCAAAGTCATCGGCACCAACACCGTCGGCCACCTGCAGAGCGGCCTTTACTTCGGCTACATCGGCCTGGTTGACGGCATCATCGAGCGCATTATTGCGGAACTGGGCGCATCGCAGGGCATCGACCCCGGCAAGCCGCTGCGCATCGTCGCCAGCGGAGGCCTGGCGCGCATGATCGCTCCGGACTCGCGCTTCATCCAGGAGATCGACGACCTGCTTACTCTAGATGGCCTGCGCATCCTCTTCGAGCGCAATCGCGCCGCGCGCCCCCGCAGCCGCGCGCGATAAATGCCGTCGCCGTTCCCGAGGGGCCAATAAACTGCGGACAAGTGATAGATTTATGAGTCAAAGAGCGTTCGAAATGCGGCGAGGAAACGCGCTCCTGAACATCGAATTCTTTGAGCTTTCCTAGTGATTTTGCGGGATGACCGCGCTCGAGCATCCCCTTGCGATGAAAAGGACTACCCCGAGCGCGACCGCGCTAACAACGAAATAGGCAACCCTGCCAAAAGTTGCGGCGAGATCGTCTTTCAAGGTGACCTGAACTGGAGGTGTTGCTGGGGCCGGAGCAGGAAGGTCCAGAGATTCGTGCAGCGCCATCCCGAGGCGCTCGGCTTCTGCGATCTGATCTTGCGTCATTTCACGGGCAATTTCATCTCTCTTCTTGATAAGCTCAGGGTCTGGGCCAGCGCCAGCAAGGCTATACCACGCATAAGCCTGAACGTAATCTTCCGCGACACCCCGACCCGTCTTATGAAAACGGGCGAGGCGCTCCTGAGCGGGGACGATTCCTTGCTCAGCCCAGAGGCGCGTCCACCTTACCTCGTCTTCTTCGCTTACACTAGAAACAAAGCCCTTTGCGATCGCAATCTGCGCGGGCACACTTCCCCTGTTCGCTGCCAAGGTGATCCAGCGCGATCCCTCCCTGTAATCCTCCTCATGTCCCTGGCCAGCCTTGATCATGCGACCCAGCCTGTACTGTGCCGCTGGAAATCCCTGCTCCGCCGCCAAGCGGAGCCACCGCGCAGCGTGATGAATGTTTCCGATGTTTCTTGAGACGCCCCTCCCATCGAAATACATCAGGCCAAGCTCGTACTGCGCTGACGCATCCCCTCCTTCAGCCGCAGCACGGATCTCCTCCACCTCTTTCGCGCTCTTCGGAGCTCCTAGGAGGTGCAGGCACTGTCGCGCACCCCCGTCCCCTAGCGCCGCCGCAGATCTCAAGAAGCTCTCAGCCTCCTCACGGTCCCGAGGCACTCCCCGGCCCTCGAGGTACATGGTGCCGAGGTAATATTTCGCGTCCACGTCTCCCTTCTCTGCAGCACGACGTAGCTGAAGCTCGGACACTCCTTCGGTTCTCGGTGGACCGTCACATATGACGTCCCCTTGGTTCTGTCCCTCAAGCTCAGCCATTCTCGTCCTCCCTATTCGCAAACTGTGCTTTCACTGGCGGTACGCGCCTCCGCATCGCAACGTGAAGATCGGCAACTTTCCGGCCACAACTATACCGCCCGCTCCTTCCCTTCGCAATCTTTTTGTGACCCTCACAGCGCTAAAGATCAGGTGCACCCAGTCTCGATTTTGAGACCTGGGATAGCGCGAATCTCGACGCGCGGGGAAAAGCGACCCTCACAGACCAGACAGAATCTCCTGGGCCGCTGGCACATGCTCCCGCAGGCTCTCCGCCGTCAGCTCATCGGCCTTGCGCAGTTGGGGGAAGACCCCGGCCCACACCGCCGCCACGATCAGCGACCCCAGGCCGCCGATCACAGTGGCCCGTACCGCGCCCCACCACTGCGCAGTGAGGCCGCTCTCAAATTCGCCCAGCTCGTTTGACGCGCCGATGAACAGCGAGTTCACCGCGCTCACCCGCCCGCGCATCTCCGGCGGCGTGGCCAGTTGCAGCAACGACCCGCGAATGATCACGCTGATGGTGTCTGCAGCTCCCGCGATCGCCAACGAAGCCAGCGAGAGCCACAGTGTGTGCGACAGTCCGAAGATCACCGTCGCCACACCGAAGATCGAGACGCAGATAAACAGCCAGCGTCCCGCGCGCCGGTGCAGCGGAAATCGCGCCATGATCAGTGACATCGTCACCGCGCCCACCGCCGGAGCAGCGCGCAGCATCCCCAACCCGCGAGGCCCCTGGTGCAGAATCTCGTGCGCGAAGATCGGCATCAGCGCCACGGCCCCGCCCAGCAACACAACAAAAAGATCCAGCGAAAACGATCCCAGCAGAATCCGCGCCCGCCGCACATACTGGAAACCTGCCAGCACCACCTTGAGCGACAGATCGCGGTGCTCCATCCGTCCCGGCCGCACATGCAGTGAAACCACCAGCGCCAGAAACCACACCAGAGTCCCGAGCGTGAACACATACACAATCCCCGCTCCCTCAAGCCGCGAGTTCGCCAGGAAGCCGGCGAGCGGCAACGTGAACAGCAATCCGCCCAGCGCCGGCCCGGTGATGTTGGCCAACTGAAAGATCGCGCCACCCCACGTCACCGCGTTCACAAAGTGAACCTCCGGCACAAGGTGCGGAATCAGGGCCGAACTCGCCGGCGATGAAAACGCGCGCCCCGTGCCGACGAAGAAAAGCACCGTATAAATGGCCAGAATGCTCTGCGTGTTGTTCCGCGCCAGCACCACAAGCGCGCCGGAGCAAAACACCTGTAACACATAGCACGCAAGGATCACACGCCGTCGATCGAAGCGGTCTGCCACGTGGCCGGCCGGCAGCAGAAAAATCAGACCCGGCAAAAACAGCGCCAGTCCCGTGTAGCCCAGGTCGATGGCGCGGTGCGTGATGGAGTACACCTGCCACGCTACCGCAACCGACTGTGCCTCGGCGCCCAGGATCACGGCCACGCGTGCAAGTTGGTACCGCCTGAAGTCGCGGAAGGCAAAGGCCTCAAGGCCGCGGCGCGGCGGTAGGGAAGCCGATTCCATCATCTGCTTTCAGGGTATAACGCCGTGCGTAACCGCAGCCGCTCCACCGGACCATGAAACAATATTCGGGCAGGCTCTATGACCGACGAACTCACTCCTACTGAACCCATTCAAAACCAAGGCCTGGACGCCCAGCCAGAGCCTTCCGCGGAGATCGCCACCGCGCCCGCAGAAGAGCAAGGCCCGGACAGCCAGTCCGACAGTTCCGAAAAACTTAGCGACGAATCTGCACCCGGCGCGCCCGATGAAGACCACAGTCCTGTCGCCGAGCCCGCTCCTGTCGCCGAGCCTGCCGAGTCATTCGCCGACGCGCTCCAGGCTTTCGAGCGCTCGCACACGCATCGCGCCGAAACGAAACAGCTTCAGGGAACGGTCGTTTCACTTACTGCCGATCAGGTTGTCCTCGACATCGGCTACAAAACGGAAGGCGTTCTGCCCCGCTCGGCTTTCCCCGACAATGCCGAAGGCATGCATCCGGGTGACAGCTTCCCGGTCTCCATCACCGGCCGCAATGAGGAAGGCTACTACGAGCTATCGCGCCACCGCGTCGCACAGCCCCGCGACTGGACCGCCCTCGAGCGCGCCTTCGCCGAAAAAATCACAGTCGCGGGAACCGTCACAGCCGTCATCAAAGGCGGGCTCAGCGTCGACGTCGGCGTTCGCGCCTTCATGCCCGCAAGCCGCAGCGGCACGCGCGACGCAGCCGAGCTCGAAGCCCTCGTCGGCCAGCAAATCACCTGCCGCATCACCAAGCTCGACGTCACCGATGAAGACGTCGTGGTCGATCGCCGCGTCGTCCTCGAGGAGCAGGCGCGCGGCGAGCTGGCCGGCCGTCGCGCTGCGCTCAAGCCCGGCGACACGGTCACCGGCACCGTCCGCACGCTTATGCCCTACGGCGCGTTTGTCGAAATTGAACCCGGCCTCGACGGGCTGCTCCATATCTCCGACATCTCCCGTGCCCGCGTCGCCAAACCCGAAGACGTTCTCTCTGTCGGCGAGCAACTGACACTTCGCGTGCTGAAAATCGACTCCGAGACCAATAAAATATCGCTTGGCCTCAAGCAACTCCAGCCCGAACCGTGGGAAACCGCGGGCGACCGCTTCGTGCCGGGCCAGCGCATCAACGGCGCCGTCACGCGCCTCACTGATTTCGGCGCATTCGTTGAGCTCGAGCCGGGCCTTGAGGGCCTGATTCACATTTCGGAGATGTCGTGGGCCAAGAAGGTCCGCCACCCCTCCGACCTGCTCCGCGAGGGCGATCGCGTCGACGCAGTCGTTCTCTCGGTCAAGCCGCCCGCGGGCAATGAGCAGGGACGCATCTCTCTCGGCCTCAAGCAAACGCTCGCCGACCCGTGGCTCGAGGTCGAGCGAAGATTCCCCGCCGGCTCGCAAGTCGAGGGCTCCGTCACAAAGATCATGAACTTCGGCGCATTCGTTCAAATCGCCGAAGGCCCCGAATTCAGTGGAATAGAGGGGCTCGTCCACATCAGCGAGATCGTCGCCGACCGCCGCATCAACCATCCCCGCGACGTCGTGCGCGAAGGTCAGCGCGTGAAGGCCCTGGTCCTGGCTATCGATTCTGAAAAGCGCCAGATCAAGCTTTCGATGAAGCAGCTCATCCCCACCAGCATCGACGAGTACGTCGCCGAGCACAAAGTCGGCGACCAGGTCTCCGGCCGCGTTGTCGAACTCACGGCTTCCGGGGCCATTGTCGAACTTGGCGAAGGCATAAGAGCCAACTGTCGCGCTCGCTCCACGATCGCCTCTGGCTCCGCTGACTCCGCCAGCCCCGCTAACTCCGCTGCCCCTGATCTCTCGCAGCTCTCGTCGATGTTGAAAGCTCGCTGGAAAGGCAACGCCCCTGCGCCATCAGCTCAGCCTGAGCCTCTCGCCGAGGGCCAGGTCCGCACTTTCAAAATCACAAAGCTGGTCGCAGATGCGAAGAAGATTGAAGTGGAACTACAAAGTTGAAATCCAGTCTCACTCCCGCATGAGCGGTCTACTACGGAGCGCTTGACCCGCCGGTACCATTTTTCTAGACTCTGCGTACTTCGCAATCCGCAAGCGTCACGGTCGTTGGCCGTCTGACTGTGTTCTGTATCTCAGCCACGGAGTCCGTGTGGCGCATCAGATCGAGCACTGCTTCCCTCGGCGCATCGGCTTCAACCACTGATCGATAGCTGATGCTGCGTGCCGGCTCGCCTTCGCCACCGAATTCGCCCATCACCTCAACCTCCACGGACTTGACCGCTATTCCGCGTCTTGTCCCTTCGCGATAAATGTCGTTGCAATAGCATGTAGCGAGGGCCAGGAAAAGAAATTCTCCGCCGTTTGCGCTTGAACCGAGGCCGTCCGGCTTGGGAGCGATCAGCAACGAATGCTCGCTCTGGCCGGTTTTCAAGAATACTTCGTGATGCGCATGTCGATTGATGACCCGTGCCGAAATGTTCATGGAATCGTGACCTCCATCAGGCTCGATGACAGGACAAGAATCGTATCAATCTGCAACAGCCGGTTATAGATACACCTCATCCACATAGCACCAGCGCCAATCCTCGCCGCGCTGGGCCGACTGGATCAGCGGATGCTTTGTCTCATTGAAGTGCGCCCGCGCATGCCTGTTCTTCGATGAGTCGCAGCAGCCCACGTGCCCGCACTCCAGGCACATGCGCAGGTGTACCCACGTATCGCCCAACTTCAGGCACTCCTCGCACCCCTTCGAGCTCGGTTTCACGCCCTTCTTAATCGTTGCAACGTGCGTGCATTTTGCAGCCATCACAGACCCCCAAAGAACTGATGCCCAGCCCCTGTTCCCCGATCTCTCTTTTATTTTGCCCAGCCGAGTCCGTCCGTCACGTTGCCCGTCGCAATCGTTCGCTTCACCGTCCAAGTCGCCAAATCGATCTCCGCGACCTCATTGCTGCCGGCGCATGAGACGTACGCGGCCTTCCCATCCGGCCGCACCAGCACTTCCTGCGGGCTCTTGCCGACGTCTACCGCGCGCGCCAACGCCATCGTTCTCAGGTCGATCACGTCCACCTTGTTCTCATCGGGAATCGCCACCAGCAGCCAGCGTCCGTCCCTCGTGGGCGCACTGCCGTAGCCGAAGCCGTCGATCTTCACCCACTTCGCCACCCTATCTGTCGCTGTGTCGATCACCGCCATGCGCTTTGTCGTCTGGTCCGCGGTGAACACCCAGCGGTCGTCATTCGAAATCGCGATCCGCTGCACGTTGCCCGAGACAGGGATCACTGCGAAGGTCTTCCGCGTCTTTACGTCGAGCACGCTCACCGATCCCGGGCCCACATTCGCCGTATAGCCGCGCCGCCCGTCGTGCGAGAGCGCCAGCATGTGGCTCTCGGCCTGCCCGGTCGGAATCTTGCCTACGATCCTCAATGTTTTCGGATCGATGATCGTCACCGCGTGATCCAATTCCGTGGTCACGTAGAGCAGTCCGTCCTTTGGCCCGAAGACCGCGCAGTGCGGCCGCACGCCATGGTCAAACTGGATATTGCCCACCAACTTCTGCGCCGCCACATCGATCACTACGATGTTGTTCCCGTCGGTTCCCGGTTTGCCCACGCCCGAGTTTCCATAGATAGGCACAAACGCCAGCCGCCCGTCCGGCGATCCGGCTACTTCGTGTCCGGTCGTGCCATTCTCCGCTACGTCGGCAATCACTTTTCCCGCCACAGGATCCACGATCGCCAGACTGCGGTCGCCCTTCTGATCCACGAGCAACCGGCCAGTCTGCGCACTCGCCGCGGCAGCGGCCAGCGACACGGCTCCCGCACCAACCCATAAAAACAGCTTCAACGAGGACCTCCCTCAACTACGTGATGACGATTCGCTCGATTCTTTACCTTCGCAAGATACTATCGGATCTCAGCTCTGCGGCGCCCACGGATTGTACGTCCCCGCGCTCCACGAGTGCCCCTCGGGATCTTTCACGGTAAACTCGCGGCTTCCATAGCCGGTGTCCTTCAGCGGCCGCACCACCGTGGCCCCCGCCTCCTGCGCCCGTGCGTACGCCGCATCCGCGTCCGCCACAACAATGTATGCTGTGCGCGTCTCCACTCCGCCCAGCTCATCCGGAGCCTTGAAGCCCCGCCCGTACGTATCGTCCCTGGCCGAGCCCAGCATAATCATCCCGCCGCCCAGCTTAAGCTCTGCGTGAGCAATGGTTCCGTCGGGGCCTTGATGCACTGCGTGGCGCTCAAAGCCAAATACCTGGCACAGCCAGTCGATCGCTGCTGGAGCGTTCCGGTAGCGCAGCGCAGGTATTACAGTGCTGTGGGATTCCGCCATGGGAAACCTCCGCGCCAAGGTTAGCTCTTATCCAGGCTCGCGCGCAATCGCGCCCGCTCTCTGGCCCAATCCGCTATGCTTGGCCCCATGTCTCTTCTGCCGCGCGACGCCCAGCTCGTCCAGATTCTCGAAGCCGAGCTTCTCCAGAGTATTGACGCCGCTCTCGTCGATGCGGCCCGCCGCGCCGGGGACCTCCTCGCCTGCCGCATCGGTTGCACGCAGTGCTGCCACGGGGCCTTCGTCATCAATGCTCTCGACGCCGCCCGTCTCCGCGAGGGAATGTCGACTTTGCGCGCCACAGATCCTGCGCTTGCTGCGGACATAGAGCTTCGCACCCGCGCCTGGCTCGCGGAACATGGCTCCGGCTTTCCTGGCGATTTCGAAACCGGCGCGCTTGGCACTTCCGCCGCCGATCAGGCCGGCTTTGAAGACTTTGCCAACGACGCAGCTTGTCCCGCGCTCGATCCCGTGACCGGCCGATGCGACGTCTACGACTGGCGTCCCATGACCTGCCGCGTCTTTGGCCCGCCGATTCGCGCGACAGGCGAAGAAGGCGCCGAGGGCCTCGGCCATTGCGAGCTTTGCTTCATCGGCGCGACTGCGGAGCAGGTTGCCGCCTGCGAGATGCCCGTTCCGCACGCGCTCGAAGCCGAACTCCTCAACGAGATCGGGTCGAAAGATGAAACTGTTGTCGCGTTTGCACTCATCAAGTGAGCCGTCCCCGCGATAGACTGATCTTTGCCATCCCCCATGACAATGCGCCCCTGCTGGGTTGAGATTCGCACACACGCTCTCGAAGCGAACTTCCGTTTTCTCGCTGACCTCGCTTCGCCTCACGCCGAACTTCTGGCCATCGTCAAGGCCAACGCTTACGGCCACTCCCTCGCTCTCTGCGCTCCCGCCGTTGTTCGCGCCGGCGCCGAATGGCTCGGCGTCACCAGCGTGGAAGAAGGCATCGCTGCTCGCGCCTTGTGCCCCGAGGCTCGCGTGCTCATCATCGGCGGCGTCTTTCCCGGCCAGGCTGCGGCCGCCATTCAGTTTCAACTCACTCCCGTCGCGTGGGAGCCCTGGCAGCTCGACGAGCTGCTCCTGGCCGCCCGCTCAACAGAAACGCAGCCCGGCTCCGTGCCCATCCATCTTGAAATCGACACCGGCATGAGCCGCCAGGGCACAAGCCTAAGCGATCTCGCCGGAATCCTCGCTCGTTTTGGGCCCGGCTCACCCCTGCGTCTCGAAGGCGTGATGACGCATCTCTTCGCCGCCGACGAAGCCGACGGCCAGGCTTCGCAGGAGCAGCTTGCACGCCTCGACGAGGCCATGAGCCGCATCTCCGCCGCGGGCCTCTTCGCCGAGTGGCTCAATGTTGGCGCATCCGCAACGCTGCTTGCCGGCCAGGCGCACATCATCGCGGACCTTGCCGCGCGCCACGGCATGAAGGCCATGCTGCGTCCCGGCCTGGCGCTCTACGGTCTTGTGCCGCGTTTCGATCCTGCGTTCGGTTCGCCAGCATTCACCATGCCCGATCAGTCGCCCCCTCCCGCCGAACCGCCTTCACTCGCCGCCGCTCGCGCTTCACTTAAGCCCGTGCTCAGTTGGAAGGCTTCTGTCGCCGGTGTCCGCTCGGTTCCAGCCGGGGCAACCGTCGGCTACAACGCTACTTTCGTTGCCACCGAGCCCATGCGGCTCGCGCTCGTCTCGGCTGGTTACGGCGATGGCCTGACGCGGTCTCTCGGCAACCACTTCAGTTTTTTGGTTCGTGGCCAGCGCGCGCCCGTCGTGGGCCGCGTCAGCATGGATCAGATTGTTCTCGATGTGACGGAGATTCCCGGCGTTGGGCCCGGCGATGAGGTCGTCCTTCTCGGCTCGCAGGGCGGCGAATCCAGCAACGAAACCATTACGGCCTTCGACCACGCCGATGCCGCCGGTACGATTCCGTGGGAAGTCTTCACCCGCATCGCGCCGCGCGTCCCGCGCATCGCGGTCTGAGTGCCCCGGCTCTGAACTCAGTTTTGAGAAGCTAGCCTGCCAGAGCTTCCGGCGCAGCCGCGCACAGGCCCGCCGCGCATTGCACTGCGTCGATCATTGCCTGGGTCCCGATGCAGGAGTTCAGCAGCATGTGATACAGCCCGCGCGAGCACCACTCCTGCTGGTAGAACTTACGGATCACCGCGGCGCGGCGACGGTCGAACGCCGCCAACTGTTGCTCCGCTTCTTGCGCCTGATCGGGAAACTTATGTGCGAACCAATCCTTCTTGGCGCTGGCCGTTGCATACACAAAAATATGAAAGCAGCCAGGCTTTCCGGCCAGCTCGCACGCTGCGCCGCGGCCAACCAGCACGCAGTTGCCTTCGTAGGCCGCATCCAGAATCTCTTTCCGGATCAGCTCCAGCATGCGTTCGGAGTCGAAGATCTTTTCATCTTCGACGGTCGCGGGCGCATACACCGGGTCGCGCCAGAACATCTTGCCGTAGCGGTAATACCATGGGTCCAGCCGCTCGTCGAGCTTCGCCGCCAGCTTTGGGTCCACGCCCGCCATCCGTGCCGCGCCCGCCACCAGCTCCGAGTCCAGCAGCCGCCAGCCCAGGTGCTTGGCCAGATCATGCGCGAACTCCCCGCCGCGCGAGCCAAACTCACGCTCCACGGTGATCACCTTCACCGGCGCATGCACCATCACCGCGATTGACCCCCCAGGGGGAAGCACCCCTGCCGAGGAGCATAACTCGAAAGGGTACGAAAAAACAAAACAGGCGCGGGGTACCGTCTCCCCGCGCCCGCTTGGATCTTTCGTTTTCAGCCGCCGGAACTACTGAGCTACCGGTTGCTGTGGCAGCGCTTTGTTGCTCTTCAGGTGTGGGGCATTGGGCGCGGCCGGCGCATTCGGAGCCGCGGGAGCCGATGCGGGGAACGCCGATCCCTTTTTGATGTGCAGGTCGCCGTTGCTCGTATTCAGTTGGATATGCGCCGAACCCGATCCGATCTTCCCGCTCAGGGTCTTGTCTTGATCGCCGCTTATCGTCAGCCCGTAGTCGGTCACAATGTCTCCATTGTGCGTCTGCCCGGTCACCGTGGCCGAGGCGTCCGGCGGCAGCGTCAGCTCAATGTCGCCTTTGTCGTTCTTGGCCTCCACATTGTACGTCCCGGCCGGTTCCACGCTGATGGTTCCGTTGCTGCTTTCCACGTAGGTGTCGCCATAAATCTCGCTCAGGTCAACGTCCTTGGAGCGCGTCACCACGTGTACCAGTCCCTTGGCGTCACTCACCCGCAGGTTGTCGGAATCCAGCGTCATGTCGCCGGGAAGGCCCGCAATCTGCACATCGGTGTACGGCGTATGAACGCTTACCTGCGCCCCGGCATTTTCAATATGCGTCTCGCCGAAAAGCTCGCCGTTCAGTGAGATCTTTCCTTGAATCTCTGAAAGGGTCACGTCGTTGCAACTGCCGGTAGCGGTCAAATCCCCGTTGATCTGGTGTGCGGAGAAATCATGCTTGTCGTTGGAGAAGTGCATCGTTACCGGGCCCGTTATCGAGTCAAGGTGCGTATCGCCGTGCCCGCCAGTCACATTGATTCCCGCGCCCAGCCCTGAAGCGGTCACATCCCCTTTGCCCGCATTCACCGTTACTGTTGCGGTTTTCGGCACTGTCACCGTCAGGTTCACGCGGCCGTGATCGTTGCCATTCGACTGCACCAGCACCGCCGTCCCGTTCACCGTCACGTGCGCAGCTTCGCTGTCGAAGATCTTCTTCGATTCGGAATCCGAGTCAGCGTAGGCCATCTCGTGTGCCTGCACTTCCATGTTCGGCTGATCGCCCGCAGCAATGCTCACGTCCCCACGAGGATTGAGAATCTGAATCGTCGCGTTCGCCGGAATCGGTCTTGTATCCACCGGTTGATCGCTGTCGTGCTCCGGCAGGCCCCAGAAATTGAAGAAGTCGTTATTGCCGTTCCACCCCCCAACGAAGGGCTGCATGTGGTGCCATCCCGCCGCGCAGAGTCCCAGGAACGCGAGCAGAAATAGAACCCCCACAAAGCTTCCGCCGCGGCGCACCGGAGTCGCCCGCCGCATGTCCAGCGCCCACTCGGCCAACAGCGCCAGTCCCGCTGCGATTAGCAGCAGCGGCCACCAACGCCCGTACCACGACCAGAACGAGCCGGCATCGATATGCCCAGTCGCCATCAACAGCGCAATCACGCCGACGCAAACCAGAATCACCGGACCCACCACCGAAGGCACGCGCGGTCCGTAAACTCCTGCGTAGTTGGCCTTCCAGGCGTGGCGTTGTGCCCGCCATGCATCGCGTTGCGCGCGCCATGCGGCCCGTTGTTGCTCGCGATACACCCGCCACTGCATCTTCGGGTCGTAGGGCGGAGGTGCCCCGCCGCCCGGAGGCATATTCGGAGGTGCGCTGCTCATGGCCGTCCTCCATGGATCTCATCGCCAAAGTCATGCGACTCGGTGGGCACGGTTGCCGCGCCTGGCGCTGGCTGTGTCCCCGGTCCTGTCCCCGGCATTGTGTTCTGCCACGGCGTGCCCGGAGGCGGCGGATAATCCTCTCCCGCCAGCGCCGCACGTTCTGCCAGCAGCAGCAGGCCGGCCAGGATCAGGAAGAGCGGCCAACTTTGGCCCCAGCTCAGAATGTCGGCCTGCGCGAGCAGTGCAATCACCCCAACCAGCAGCAAAAATGCCGGCCCACGTAAGCGGCGAATCAAGAGATAGCGGTTCATTTTTGCCCTCCCTGAGAATTGCCTTGCGTATTCACGCGTGTATCCTGCAGGCGTCTCACAATCAACCACACTCCTAATCCGATCAGCAGAATCGGCCAGCTCAACTCAAACATCCGCCCCGAGAACCAATCGAACTGCCCCATGAGGAACAGCACTCCCAGGCCGATGAGAATGATTGCGCCAATCGGCTCCCGCCTTCGCCAGTGAAGAGGCGGAACGGGCGGAGAGTCCGGCCCCACATATCCCAACGGCACATTTGGACCCTGATACGGCGTCTGATACGGAACCTCATTCGGCGCACCATAAGGCGCCTCGTAAGGAGGCTGAACCTGCGCCTGATTCGGCGGATGGTATGGGCTCGCCGTCCCCGGCCCGCTTCCCGGTTGCGCCACGGGTGGCATTCCCTGGTGCATTCGCCCGCTTGAGCTGAACCAGTTGGTCACCTCGTTCAGCCCCAACGGATCGGGCAAGGGCTCGCCGTCGCGCCGCGCCTTCGCCGTGTGGTAGGCCTCAAACGACTGGTAGAAGATCCACCCCGCGATGAAGAGCCCAAAGATCCCATACACATGGGCCGCGCTCACCAGCACGGCAAAAATCATCACGTGAATGAGGCCCTTGACAAATTGACCGTTGTACATCGCGCCCACGCCGGGAATCAGGCCCAGGAAAGCAGCCAGCCCAGGGTTGGGCGCTCCCGCGGGCGGCGCCACATACGGTTGCTGCCCGCCGTGCCATGCCATCCAGCACGGCTCGCAGAAGATTTGCCCTCCCGGCGCTGTCCTCGCACACGTCTGGCACAGCGGCTTGCCGCAGTTCTGGCAATACGCCGTTGCACTTACACCGCTATGGTTTACGCAATCCATACTCTGCCCCTTTCCCGTACTCGCCTTATGGAGCTGTCGGATCGCCCTCTCTTGCCTTGCAAGTGAAACGAAGTTTCCACAAAGTCATTCATTGTGCCGGAGGCCGGCTGCGCCACTGAGTTGTCCGGCTCCTGCCGAGGGTCCAGGCGACCCCCGCCATCGTTCTTTCCGGGATTCTGTTTTGTCTCTCCCGGTGTCACAGGTTGTCCCTGCTTTTGATCCTCATTGCCGCCGCCCTGGCTCTGGCTGCGTAGTTGACGCACTCTCGATTCCACTTCGTACACAAACCGCAGATGATCGTAATACCGCACGATGGGCACCGACGCCATGTTCAACTGCCGCTCCATGTACGACCGCATCGCAACCGGCCGCAGATCGGCAAGACGCAGGGTTGTCAACCGCACACCGGTCAGGTTCAACGTGAGCGCAATCGAGAAGAACGCCATCGCCGCCGTCATCAGCAGCCGGGGTTGAATTGCTTGCCGCGTCCGGGCAAAGAATCCCGGCTGTTGCCACATGGGCGGCACAAACGCTGGAACTGTTCTGGAGCCGGCCAATGCCGGCATGGGCGCGCTCGCCGCGTGTCCCGGCCCGGTGCGCGCCAGAATCCTCTCCAGCAGCCCCTCCGGCGCATCCGGCTCGGGCGAAAGAAACTCCAGCCACTCGCGCCCCTTCCGCGCTTCCTCATAGAGAGCAGCGCACGCCGGGCAGATGGCCTTGTGCGCCGCGAACTGCGCCTCCTCCTCGGGCTTCAACAGCCCGTCGAGGGCGTCCGCCAACAGCGTCTCCCATGCGCCGCAGGCCGGAGAATTTGGAAATTGTGTGCGCTCTGCCATCGCTACATTACCTCCCGTTGATTACGTTCCAGCAGCCTCGCAAGTTCCGCTCGGCCCCTGCTGATACGCGACTTCACGGTTCCTTCCGGAATCGCCAAAACTTGTGCAATCTCTTTATAATCAAGGTCTTGAAGGTCTCTCAGGATAACTGCCTCGCGCAGCTCCACGCTCACCTTCGCCAGCGCGCCCTGCACCATGTTGGCCAGCTCCTTGTGCGCGGCCGACTCATGTGGCGATGGCCCCTTGGCCACCAGCCTGTCCGACGGCCTTAGCTCTTCGGCCTGCTCCCAGCCGTCGTCCAACGAGCTTGTCGCCCGCTGGTTGCGCGTCCGCCTGAAATTGTCCACCAGCAGGTTGCGCGTCATGGTAGCGATCCACACTGGCAGGCTTCCGCGTGCGGCGTCAAAGCTGCCCAGATTTGAGTAGATTTTCAGGAACACGTCCTGGGTCAGATCCTCGGCGTCGGCTGCATTTCCCGTGAACCGGTAGCAAAGCCCGTACACACGCTTCTGGTGCGCGCGGACCATCTCGGCCCATGCGCCTGAGTCCCCATCCATGCAGCGGTGCACGAGTTCAGTTCCGTCTTGCGGCAAGGCTTGCTCCAGCTTCCTCACCTCCGCGCGCGCTGCGCGGCTCGCCGGAGCTTCGGTTACGGCCCCGGCGGAATGTTCCTGGACCTGCGGCCGTTTCTTTGCCGGGTCCCGGGCGTCGGAGCGTGCCATTGCAGCACCCCAACCCGCCCCGCTCCAGCTTAATGCACCCACGCACTCCATGGTTTGTTCATACGGAATTCATCAACTATTGGTTCCGTCGCCCCGCTTTGAATCCCGAACGTGCTCCTCCGCCGCTCGACGAGCAGGGATCCTCGTGCCCAGCAAGAAAATTGGCGCATTCTTTCGCACACACCGTAAACTTGGCAGAAATGGAGGTCGGAACGTGGAAGATTGGAAGTTTGTGGAAAAGGATCCCTCGGAAGCCCTTGCCCGGCTGCATTTCTTCTCGATCAAGAAGAAACATGCGTCGGGCGAGGTTGAAGCCCGCATCACTGTCAAGGAATTCGCCTCAGCAAAGACGACCGACATGAAATTCTTTGCCGTAGCCGATCTTGAGTTGAATCAGAAGACTGCGAAATTCCAGCCCTGTGGTTGGGCCGAGACCCTGATGGGCGCGCTCACGGAGTGCCTGAGGAATCTGCGAAAGTTCGAGTATGAGGGCCCCGAGCTGCCCCCTTCCCCATCCCCAAGTTGCGATCCGCCGCAATCGGGCGGGGCCGGCTGAACCCAACAGCCACTTCCGGGCCGCTCACGTCATTCCGGCCGTTCCATGGATGAGTATCCCTGCCCGAACTCCGGATCCACGGGATTCTCGAACATCGACGCATCCCGCGTGACGATCGTCAGCCCCGACGGCGTCACGAAATACCGCCGCTTGTCCTCGACCGGGTCGTACCCGATCACCGTGCCCTCCGGAATGTGCACGTCGCGGTCGATGATCGACCGACGGATCCTGCAGTGCCGCCCGATGTTCACATGCGAAAAGATGATGCTCTGGTCCACATCAGAGTACGAGTTGACGCGCACGTCCTGCGACAGCACCGAGTTGTACACCGACGCTCCTGAAATGATCACGCCTGCGGTGATGATCGAGTTCACGGCCATGCCCGAACGGCCCGGCTCGCCGAACACGAATTTCGCTGGCGGATACTGCCGTTGCCGCGTGCGGATCGGCCAGCTCTTGTCGTACAGGTTGAACACCGGCGACACCGAACACAAATCCATGTTGGCGTCGTAGTAGGCGTCCAGCGTGCCCACGTCCCGCCAGTAGAGCGCCTGCTGCTTGTTCTCGTCTACAAAGCTGTAGGCCATCATTTTCTTTTTGCCCAGCAGATTGGGCAGGATGTTGTGCCCGAAGTCGTGCTTCGATTCCGCGTCGTCCGCATCCGCAATCAGCGCTTTCAGCAGCGTCTCGGTGTTGAAGATGTAAATTCCCATCGATGCATCCACGGCATTGGGATTGAACGGCGAGCGGAAGTTGGTGGAAGCCGGCTTTTCCTGGAAGCCGATGACTTCACCCGTCGTGGCCACTTCAACCACCCCGAGTCGTGACACAGCCTCCGGCGCAATGGGCAACGTCGCCATCGTCACCTCGGCGTCGGTCTCCTTGTGATAGGCCAGCATCCGGCTGTAGTCCATCTTGTAGATGTGGTCGCCCGCAAGGATCAGCACGTACTTCGGCTGCTCGCTGCCGATCGAGTAGAGGTTCTGGTACACCGCGTCGGCTGTCCCCATATACCAGTTCGCGCCGGTGCGCTGCATGGGCGGCATCAACTCGAAGAACTCGCCCAGCTCCTGCGCCACAATTCCCGTCCAGCCTTCGCGGATATGCCGATTCAGGCTTAGCGCCTTGTACTGCGTGAGGATGTACACCCGCCGCAGCCCCGAGTTGATGCAATTCGAAAGTGTAATGTCGATAATGCGGTAATGTCCGCCGAACGGCACAGCGGGTTTGGCCCGGTCACGCGTCAGCGGAAACAGCCGTTCTCCCGCTCCGCCCGCAAGCAACACGCCGAGTGTGTCTTTCATGTCCATCAGGCACCCATCCCGACTTACCCTGAATTGACTCTTGTCTTCCTGCGCGGCTGGGGAGTTCCGCTATCCGAAACGGCATACTTACAGGCGGCATCTTCCCTCACCCGCCACTGAACGCAGGAGAATACCACACATACCAATGCACTTGGCAGCCCTGCACTTCTCTGGATGATGACAGGAGGCAAAGAGTTGGTCCCGCTGCCGGCTGAGTCGCTGTCTGCCGCACCTTCACAGCGAAACAAACTCCGCGAGACCCGCTAAGACGGCTGATCTTGCCTACCAGCCCGAAATCCAGTTGGTCTTCTTGTTGGTCGAGCGCTTGATCGACGTGAACTTATACTCCAGCCCGACGCTGATCGCAAAGTTCACATCGTACTGTCCATAAGTCAGAGTCGAATGAGGGGCGTCGCTAAATGTGTAGTGCGTCATAACAGCGTCAGGCGTGATGCGAAATACCCAGTTTTCTGATCGGTTCAGGTCGAAATGTCCGCCGATAATCCCCGCGGGCGCAATCTGGTTGTAGTAGAAGTCGAAATCCGAAGCCGGGTGTCCGAGCAAATCCTTCTGGAAGTTGCCATAGACCCCGCCGAACATGGCATGAGCAATCAGCGCTCCGTGCTTGTTGTGCGGGCCCAGCCATTCCGCACCCCCCACAAAAAAGTACTGCTTCACCACGGGTCCCCTGATCGGTGTCCCATTGGGGCCGTCGGTATTGGGCCCGGTGCCGCTGGTACCCACATACCCACGCCCCGACGCCACAATCCCCCAATTCCTTGTCAGCCAGTAAGAGCCCTCCATGTCCAGCCCGCCCAGGTTCGAGCCCTGCAGCAGTGTTGGCCCGGCCTTCATGTGGTCGTACGCAAACCCCAGCGACATGTCATAGCGGTTGTCGTAGCGAACCTTGGCCAGCGGATCGACAGCCAGGTAAACCCCATATTCGGGAGTCGGCGCTGCCTGGCCCTCTGCCGGCGCCTGTTGCGATGAAGATGAAGAGCTCGGCTGCTGAGAACTCGAGTCCTGCGCCTGCATGCATGCTCCCGCGCACACACACATCGTGAAAACAACGGCAATCGTTGCAGATAACTTGACTGGGAGATGCATCACAAACAAGCTTACAGGAGCCCCCCGAGGGCGGACAACGCGGCTTTCCGTCATTTCTTCTTAGACTGGCGTTCGCTTGAGTTGTCTGCGCCCGAACTTAGAGCGAGCAGGTGTCCATCTGCCGCGACCACACCAGATAGCGCGCCGTTTTTGCAATCTCCATCGCCGTCATCGCCGCTTGCGACCACGGCCCCTTCGGCTCGAGTGCCGGCGCAGCATGGGTCCGCCATTCGAGCGGCAGCCGGTTCAGGATCAGCGCCGCCCGCGGCAAGTGGCTCGCGCTTGAAATCACCTCCGCCGACTCCCAACCGTGACCGCGCATGATCTTGAGTGAGTCGCACGTATTCTCCATCGTGTTCCGCGCCGTGCGTTCCTCCACGATCGCGCTCGCCGGAATCCCCTGCGCCTCGGCCACCCGCGCCATCACTTCGGCCTCCACAAAGTGGTTCAGCACAGGGCCGCCGGTAAAGATGATCCTTGGCGCCACGCCGCGTTCGTACTCGCGAACAGCTTCGGTCACTCGCTCGAGTTCGGTCGGCGTCGGATTCCCGTCCGAATCAGCAGGGGTGCCCAGCACCATCAGCACATCGAAATGTTCCAGTGTTGTGTTCTCTGCCGGCGCCAGCGCCCGCGCGATCGCCGCCCATGCCACCAACCCCAGCACGAGCGCGACACATGCAACGATCCCGCGCCCCTTCCATCCCAGACGTCTGCGGCGAGTGCCCGATCCCCGCGGTGTTCTTGTATTTCCCGCCGGCTTGGGTTGACCCGCCCGCCTTGCTCCGCTTTGCTTTCTTGTTCCCGCCGCGTTCAAGAGTCGATCTCCCAGGATTCACTCTACCGCGCAGAGGTTGGATCGCACGAACCCAACGCCGGTGCCCCGTCGCGAGAAAAATGCATCAGACCGTCTTAGACGCTGATTGGCCGTCGGAAGCTTCGATCCGCTTCGCTCCGGGCGTGCGTGCGGCAATCGTGCCCGATAAGATAAGGCTGAGATTCATCCCCAGCGAGGAGATCCATTGATGGCGACGAAAAAGAAATCCTCAGGAAGAAAATATGGCGCAGCAGCCGGCAAACAGGTGGAGATCGAAATGCACGAATTCAAACTCGGCAAGCTGAAAAGCGGCCGAAGCGGCAAGAAGGTGACCAGCCGGAAACAGGCGATTGCCATCGGCCTTTCCGAAGCCCGTAAGAAAGGGGCGAAGGTGCCCCGGAAAAAATCCTAGCGAGCCTCGGTCCGCCGACCACAGCGACCAAAGAACTCAGAACTGTGAGCTACTCTTACAGCTCTGCCGGCTTTCCCCATTCGCTGAAGACGATCTCGCTGAGCGGTTTCCTTGTCCGCGGTGTCGTCTCTCGCTCAATCAGCGTGTCGTTGCCCAGCGCCTCCGGCTCGCCCTGGTAACCGAGCGCAATCACCGCTCCCAGTGCATACTCCGCAGGAATCCCCAGCGCCTTCCGTGCCGTTTCCTGGTCAAATCCGCCCATCTGGTGCGTCGTCAGTCCCAGAGTCGCGGCTTCGAGCGTCAAGTAGGAGCTCGCCGCTCCCAGATCATAGAGCGCGAACCGGTTTTCCGCGCCGTTCTTGCTGAATCGCGTGGCCACTGTACCCAGAATCAATGCCGCGGCACGTCCAGCCCAATCCCGATTGAACCCGCCGAGCGACTCATGGAGTTTCCTGAAGGTCTCGGATCCGCGCAACCCCACAACAAATCGCCACGGCTGCTCGTTGTTCGACGAAGCCGTCCACCGCGCCGCTTCAAACACCTTCCTCAGCACCGCCGCGCTCACCTCACGCCCGTCGAAAGACCGCGCGCTCCACCTTTCATGAATTGCAGGCAGCACTCCTCCAACCGCGGGCGCTCTCTTCACCGCATGCGCTTCTCTTGCCGTCAAAACCGAGCTCGTTGCCATGTCGCTTATCTCCTTACCAATCAATTCCGCACGACTCTGGGCGGAATCAATCCTCTACACCCTGTTTGATTCCGCGACCCGGCCGAAGATTCGCCGCTCGCCTAAATAGTTGTTGCAACAGGTATTTCCACGCACGCGGCATCACTCAACGGGATTTTGCAAGAACCTTCGCATCAGAGCAAATGCGACGGTTTTAACCCCTAACATCTGACCGGCGAGACGTCACTTTCCGCCCCGCCGCCGAGAACTGTGAACTGCGAACTAAGAACTGTGAACTGTTCTACGGGTACATCCGGTTCAGCATGCGCGGAAACGGAATCGTCTCCCGCACATGGTCCAGAGCGCACACCCACGCCACCAGGCGCTCAATGCCCATGCCGAACCCCGAGTGCGGCACGCTGCCATAGCGCCGCAGGTCGAGATACCACTCGAACGCCTCGCGCGGCAATTTATGTTGATCAATCCGCGAGCTCAGCAGCTCGTAGCTCGACACGCGCTGCGACCCTCCGATGATCTCGCCGTAGCCTTCCGGCGCCAGCACGTCCACGCACAGCGCGTAGCGCGGATCCTTGGCATCCGGCTCCATGTAAAAGGCCTTCACATTCGCCGGATAGCGGTGAACCATCACCGGCCGGTCATACTGCGAGCTCAGCCAGGTTTCGTCGGGCGAACCGAAGTCGTTTCCGTATTCGAACGGCGCTTCCAGCTTGCCGTCCTTGAACGCCTGGTTCAGCATTTCCGCGGCTTCGTCGTAGCGCAGCCGCGGGAACGGCGCCTTGATCGCCTCCAGTTTTGCCGCGTCGCGCCCGATCACATGAAGCTCCGGCGCGCGGTTCTTTAGCACGCTCTGCACAATGTGCGAGATGAACTCTTCGGCGAGACTCATGAGCCCGTCGAGGTCCATGTAAGCCACCTCGGGCTCGATCATCCAGAACTCCGTCAAGTGCCGCCGAGTCTTCGACTTCTCCGCGCGAAACGTCGGCCCGAAGCTATACACCTTGCCCAGCGCCAGCGCGGTCGACTCAATGTAGAGCTGCCCGCTCTGCGTCAGGTACGCCGGATCGCCGAAGTAGTCCACCGGAAACAATGTCGAAGTGCCCTCGCACGCAGCCGGCGTCAGAATCGGCGGATCGGTCCGGATAAATCCATTGGAGTCAAAGTACTCGGCCGCCGCCCGCATGATCTCTGCGCGAATCCGCAATATGGCGGACTGCCTTGGGCTGCGCACCCACAAATGCCGGCGTTCCTGCAAGAAATCGACGCCGTGCTCCTTCAACGTGATCGGGTAGGGGTCTGACTCCGGCACGCGCTGCACCACCTGCACGTCTTCCACGTCCAGCTCGTACCCGCCCGGCGCGCGCTTGTCCGCACGCACCTTCCCCGTGACAATCACCGACGACTCCTGGGTCAGGCCTTTTAGTTTTTCAAAGACTTCCGGCGTCACGCTCTTCACGTGAGCCACTCCCTGAATCGATCCGGTTCCGTCACGAAAGATAGGAAACAGCAGCTTGCCGCTCTCGCGCGAGTTGTAAAGCCACCCTTGCAAGGTGACGGATTGCCCCTCATGCCGGCCAATCTCGGCGATAGTTGCTGTTGGAGGGGTGGTTTTTGCTGTTTCGGCGGTTGTAGTGGCGGATTCTTCGGGCATTTTGCTTCCTTTGGTGGCTGGGGCGGCCGGACTCTCCAGCATAACGCCGTTGCTTGAGATGCCGCTTCGCCGGCTGTTGCGTCGGTCTGAAAGACACGGGCTTCAGCCCGCACATCCACGCCACCCTCACTCTCCGAGAAACAAAGGAAGCGGCGAAGCAACGATCGAGGCTCGGAACGCGCTCCGCCCGCATGTCGGGCCTCCAAATCCCATTGCCCGCCCATCCACCTGATTCCCTTCGAAGTCTATTGGCCCCAATATCGCGGCTTCGGGAGGACGGGAAGTGAGCTATCATTGACACCTCCCGTGAGGTGACCCAGATGAGTCAGAATGACCTGATCCACTTGGACTCCCACTATAAACAGTGGAAGGAGACCAGAGGTAAGGCCCTCCCGCCAAAACTTGATCCGTTTAATTACTACTGCATCGAGCAATTCATGAAGCCCTTCGACTTGAGCGATGAGGAGATACTTAACGGGATCACAGACGGCGGGAATGATGGAGGGGCCGATGCAATTTATTTCCTAGTCAATCGCGATGTTGTTTGGGAGGATACAGATCTTTCTCCCAAGGCAGCCGTAACCGTTGACTTGATCTTCTTTCAAATAAAAAGTTCCCAAGGATTTTCGCACACAGAGATAGACAAACTTGTCTTTCTAACCGACGACTTTCTCAATCTCTCGGTCCCAACCGACAAGGCTATGGCTCTCAAGTACAACCCCAAGGTCCTCGAGATCATGCGTATATTCAAAGAGAAATATCCCCCTATATCGGGCAACTTTCCGGCAGTTAAGATTGACTACTATTACGTAACCAAAGCCGATGAAGCAAAGCCACATCCAAATGCGGTTAACTCCGGAGATCGAGTGGTCGAACGCGCCAAGGCCCACCTCAGCAAAGCTGAGTCATCGTTTATTTTCGCGAATGCACAGCGGCTACTCGAACAGGTTCAATCGCGTCTACCTGACACTCGGGAACTCGCGTGGCACGAGACACCACTCCAAGCAAACGAAGGCTACGTAGGATTGGTTTCTCTTCCCAGCTATTTCAAATTCATTCAAGAGACCAACGGGGGATTAGCCAGACGAATATTCGAATCAAACGTGCGAGGGTGGCAGGAGAACACGAATGTCAACCGTCAGATAAAGGCGACCTTAGAGTCCAATTCAAACGTGAACTTCTGGCTCCTGAATAATGGCATCACTATCCTAGCGTCAAAAGTTGCTAGCGCCGGGCCGAAACGCCTAAGCGTCAAGGGTCCGCAGGTAGTAAATGGTTTGCAAACGTCACGCGCCATCTACGACTACTTTTCGGGCCACCACTCCCCAAATGATCCCCGGAGCATATTAGTGCGCGTCATCGAGACAGAGAACTCGGAAGTTTTTGATGCGGTTGTTAAAGCAACAAATAGTCAAAACAAGATGCCGCCTGCGTCTCTCCGTGCGACCGATCCGATACATAGACAGATAGAGGAGTTATTCAAGCAATATGATCTTTATTACGACCGTAGAAAAGGAGTCCACAAAGACGAGGGACGTCCGGTGGCAAAAATTGTTGCCGTCACCGAAGTCTTGCAGGCCGTTGTCTCAATGCTTTTGCAGAGACCGGATGATGCAAGAGCGCGTCCAGGAAATTATGTCACCGACGATGAGCGTTACGAAACGGTTTTCGGCCAGGACAAATATCCTCTCCTGATGTACTTAAAGGTCACTCAAATTATGAGGAAGGTGGAATCGACGCTACTCGAAAATGCGGACCTAGAATACGGGGACAGGCGCAACATCAGGTTTTATGTGGCAGCAGTAGCCGTTTGCGAATTGATGAAAACAGTCGCCCCTTCTGCCGACTCGCTAGCTGCCATCGATATGGGGAGTGTTTCAGACGATGTGATCCAGAGATCCCATGACCGCGTCTGGAAAAAATATCTAAAATTGGGAGCCGACGACGCCGTCTCAAAAGGAGCAGATTTACTGAAGAAACTTCAAGGAGATTTGAAACGGAAGTTTTCGCGCTTGGTTGCCGCGAAATAAGAAAGCAAGAGAAGCATTCGGCAAAACATACGGCGTTCACGATTCCAGTGGACGCCGTTTTGTCTGCGCCACGCGAAGAGATGCCGCGCCGCGAAGCTGAATACCGGAAACAGCTTGACGAAAATTCCCGCCTCCGTGGCCCTAAGCGGGGATCGGAGCGGAAGCCTAAACTGCCCTCCGCAGGGTGCCCGTGTCCCTCGCTCTCGGGGACAGGGGCCCAGTGCTCCACCACCCCTCAATTCGAAGGAATAAAGCATGAGTCGAAGCCGCGATCAATCCTCGGGACTCCCACGAGCCCCCAAACGTGCAATTCTGCCGGGTGCGTCTTTCAAGCTTCGGCGGAGCCTCGACACCGCGCAATCGCCAGGCCCACAACCCCCGAGAAGCCGACCTCTCGGTACTAATCGAATCTCGATGAGCGACTCGCCCTCGAATTAAAGCCTGAGTATGATTCTGAAATGGGCGACAATGAAGATCTGATGAAGGTTGGTGCTGAGGCGTTTTTCAAGCCGTTCAGCAATCTAGTGGAAAAACTGGCTGGACCCTTTGCCAAAGAGCTCGGCCTGACCTTCGGTGACGCGGCCCGAGTGTATCGCTACAGCCGGGCCTTAAAACTATTACAAAAGGTTGATAGGATTACTGCTGATGCAGGATTCGAACCCTCTGCTGTTCGCCCCAAGGTGTTGCTTCCCATTTTGAATCATGCCTCGGTAGAGGATGACGAGGACATGCATGATCGATGGGCAGCGCTCCTAGCGAACGCCTCTAACCCGAACCGCAAATTTGAAATTCGGCCCTCATTTCCTGAGATTCTGACCCAGATTTCATCAAAAGAGGCCACGCTCCTCGACTCAATTCAGCAACACGTTGACAAGAACCTAGCAAAGAACCATCCGGACGTTCCGAAGGCCTCAAATTGGGCCTATCTCGTGGATGTCGGAACCTGGAAGACACTTCTGCGACTTTATGCAAACTTGCGCCTGTCACAACTCCCCACATCTGTGCTACTTGATTTTGAGCGACACGGGAAATCCCCAGAGGCAACGGCGGACTATTCGGATTTTCGCATTGCGATTGACAATCTAATTCGGCTCGGATTGCTCCGGGAAGACCAGACGAAATCGCATCCGAGACCCTTGGTACATATCACCGCGCTTGGATACGACTTTGTTCTTGCTTGTAGGTCTCCGACTTCTGTGACGCGTTGCGCGGATTTGCCCTAATGAACGCCCATCAATTCCCTTCCGCACCCACCTGCCGAGCCTCCGGCCAGACCCAGCCCCCTCCCCTCTGCCTGTCAAGAGCCCGCAAGCCTTCGGCCCCGCACATCTCCCTGATTCGGCTCGAAATAAATTTCTCCCCAAGTTTGCCGATTCATTCTCGATAATCGCTATCCTTGACTCAAAGTCAGAAAAAGCTCCTGCGAAGAGGGCGGCGCCATTTCCACGGGCACTGGCTTTGCTGCTCGTCCGCTGACAGCCGGCCGGTGGCGAATGAACGTTTTTTGGGGCAAAACCGTCCCAATTGGGCTCTTAACTTCTTTAGATAGACGACTTTGGGATACTAAGACCTTTAGAATCAATGAGTTGCGGCAGTTGGTCAGACGTACAAGTGCCTGAAAACAAACCTCTTAACCCCAAAATCGGGAGGGGGGGAGGGGTACCCGGCTATTCTGAGCAGACCCGATCCCGGGCAGCACTCCCAGCGCCGGACACCACGCACCAGTTTCGCCCTGCCAGAATCGATTTTGATTGGACAACAAATCCTGCTTACGTGCATCCTAGCTTCGTAAGGAGCGGCTATGACCGATCGGGTCGAGACAAACGGCGGCGAGGAGATGCACAAAACATTGGCGGATGCCGACACCGCCGAGCGCTTTATTACCGAGAAGCACCTGGGCGAGCGCATCCGGCGCCTGCGGCTCAAGAAGTCGATGGGCCTCGTGGATCTCGGCAAGCACACAGGGCTTTCTGCCAGTTTTCTTTCGCAATTAGAAACGGGCCGGGTGGTGCCGACCTTGCGCAACCTGGCGCGCATCGCAATGGTCTTCTCCAAGGATCTCTCGTATTTCTTTGAAACCGAGCCGTCGCCGATCTTCCGCGTGCACCGCAAGAAAGACCGCGTGCGCATGCCGCAAACAGGAGTGGAACCGCCTACCTACAACTTTGAGAGCCTTGGGTACATGGTGGCCGACCGGCACATGGACCCTTACTTCGCGGAATTCGTTCCGCTGGCCGAAAATGTTGAGCCCAAATCGCACATGCATACCGGCTTCGAATTTCTTTACGTGCTTGCAGGTGAGTTGGCGTTGCGCCACGGGGAACAGGAAGCCAAGCTCGGGCCCGGCGACGCCGTTTATTTCGACGCGGGAACCCCGCACTCCTACCGTTGTGCAGGCAGCAGGCCCGCGGAAGCCGTCATCGTGACCATGCATCAGGCGCCGGCCGATCTTCCGCAATCGCTGCGGCCGCCAGTTGTCGCGGCGCCAATGCGCCCGGCGCAACCTGCAACGCCGCTGAGACCGAGCTTGGCTGAAGACAAATAGCAGCCGCCTAATTCTTTGTTGGTGAAGGGTTCAATTCACCGTAGGTGGGATATGGAGCAGGCTCGGCGCTGGTGGGCATTGCGGCCAGTGTCTTCAAGTCCGCTTGAACCTGATCCCATTCACGGCGGTGCTTCCTGGTCGTGATCGGCGCGTCCGGGTCGGAATAATATGCCTGCACATCACTCTTGATCCCCGGCGGAATCGGTTGACTCGGGTCGCGGGTAAGGCGGTGCAAAAGCTCCGCGTAGGTTTGGTCGGTAAGCGGATAGCCGCCCGGTTTGACCACCAGCCCGGTATCGAGGTCGCGATTGGGC
>Ga0181535_10001793_pt1 | contig 27247 bp, 27 predicted proteins | sample PEATcosm2014_Bin_44_FD_119774 | JGI IMG/M metagenome (GOLD analysis project Ga0181535, IMG submission 119774) | Peatland microbial communities from MTU Mesocosm Facility, Houghton, MI, USA - PEATcosm2014_Bin17_30_metaG | ecosystem: Environmental > Terrestrial > Soil > Wetlands > Peat | place...
CACCACCGGAGCGCCACACAGCTGGGTCACGCCGTGCTCGACGATGAGCTGGAAGATCAGCGCCGGGTCGACGCGGCGCAGGCAGACATGGGTGCCGCCCTGGGCGGTGATCGCCCAGGTGAAGGTCCAGCCGTTGCAGTGAAACATCGGCAGCGTCCACAGATAGACGCTGCGCGGGGTGATGCCCAAGGCGAGCGCGTTGCCAAGCGCGTTCAGATAGGCGCCGCGGTGGTGGCACACCACGCCCTTCGGGTCGCCGGTGGTGCCGGAGGTGTAACCGAGCGAAATGGCGTCCCACTCGTCGTCGGGATAACGCACCGGATAGTCGGGGTCGCCGCCGGCGAGGAAGGCTTCGTATTCCATCTCGCCGATGACCTCGCCGACGGCGGTCAGCGCATCGTCGATGCCGATCACCACCGGCCCCGCGCCCTCCAGCAGATCCAGCGCGGCCTTTGCGACCGGGGCGAGCTCGCGGTCGACCAGGAATACCTTGCTTTCCGAATGGCGGAGAATGAAGGCGACGATCGGCGCGTCGAGGCGGGTGTTGATGGCGCAGAGCACGCCGCCGGTCATCGGCACGCCGTAATGCGCCTCCAGCATCGCCGGGATGTTGGGCGCGAGCACGGCCACGGTATCGCCACGGCCGATGCCGCGCCCAACCAGCGCCGAGGCCAGGCGGCGGCAGCGCTCCAGCAACTGCGCGTAGGTGATGCGGCGCTCGCCATGCACCACGGCCAGGCCGTTGGGAAAGATCCGGGCGGCGCGGACCAGGAAGGAGATTGGGGTCAGCGGCACGTAATTGGCTGGGTTCTTGTCGAGGTCCTGGTCGTAGATGGACGAGGGCATGGGACAGTTTCCGGTTTTTTGGCGTGGAACGCGCGCGATTGCCAGATAAGCAGGGTCGGGCCGGCTACTCCTCCAGCGCCGCCAGCACGGAGGCCTCGGTCAGAATCTGCGGCAGCACCACCGCGGCACCGTGCACGGGCGGATAGAACACATACAGCGGCACGCCGTCGCGTCCGTGGCTGTGCAGGAAGCGCGTGATGGCGGCATCCTGCAGCGTCCAGTCGCCCTTCAGATAGACCACGCCGTGCGCGGCGAAGGCTTGCCGGACCGGCGGCTGGGCCAGCGCCATGCGTTCGTTCACCAGGCAGGTCACACACCAGGCCGCCGTCATGTTGACGAAAACCGGCCGCCCCGCATCGCGCAGCGCGTCCAGCCGCTCGGCGGAGAAGCGTTCCACACCGGCTTCCGCGGCCAAGCCGGCCGGCGCCGCGGGGCTGGCGGCAATGCCCGACAACACCGCCAGCGCCGCCAGTGCCGCCGCCAGGGCGCCCGAATGCGCGATCCGGCGCCCCCCTCCGCCCAGCTCGCGCTGACCGAGTCCGAGCGCCCAGGCGGCGAAACCCACCAGCACCAGCCCGGTCGCCGTACCCACCACACCGGCCGATCCTGCCTCCTGGCTCATCACCCAGAGCAGCCAGGCACAGGCCGAGTACATCGGGAAGGCCAGGACCTGCCGCACCAGCTCCATCCACCGGCCGGGCCGCGGCAATATCCGCGTGAAGGCCGGCAGGGCGGCCAGCACCAGGTACGGCGCCGCCAGCCCGAACCCCATCGCCACGAAGACGGCCATGGTCAGCCCCACCGACCCGGTCGCCAACGCGCTGCCGATCGCGATCCCCATGAACGGGGCGGTGCAAGGCGTCGCGACCAGCACGGCGAGCAGGCCGGTGAAGAAACTGCCGACGTGGCCGCCGCGCGTCGCCAGCGACTGCCCCGCCCCGGCGGCACCCACCTGCACCTGATAGACGCCCGACAGGTTCAGGCCGACCGCGAACAGAACCCAGGCCATGCCGGCGACGAAGGCCGGGGACTGGAACTGGAAGCCCCATCCCGCCGCGTTGCCCACCGCCCGCAACCCCAGCAGCACGGCCCCCACTAGCATGAAAGTCACCACCACGCCGGCCGTGTAGGACAGCGCATGCGCCACCGCCTGGCGCCGCGCCGCGCCGGATAGCCCGGCGAGCCCGACCGCCTTCACCGCCAGCACCGGGAACACGCAGGGCATCAGATTGAGAATGACCCCGCCCAGCAGCGCCAAGCCGATGACGCGCCACCACGGCAGGTCAGAGTCGGCGGGCGGTCCGCCCGGCGCCGCCGATACCGCCAGCACGGTCTGCTGGCCGGCGGCGTCGCGCACCGTGAGCACCCCGTCGAGCGGCGCATCGGCCTTGAATGCCTGGCCCGGCTTGAGCGCGAGCGAAAAGACTTCGCCGCGCACCCGCAGCGGCTGCGCGGCCGGTCCGTCCACCGTGCCGGCCGCCGCGGGAATGAACCAGGCATCGCGCACCGCGGCCGGCGAGATGCCCGCGCCGGAGACGGTCAGCGTGCCATCGGGGGCGACCCGCGCCGTCCAGGGTGCGGGGCGCGGCAGGGCTGCCTCGGTGACGGCGAACAACGGCGCCTCACGCGAAGCGGCGGGCGGCCCGGCCGGCAGGTCGAGCCGGAAGTCGCCCTCCTCGGGCACGCAAATCTCCTTGCACACCAGCCAGCTCGCATGCAGCCGGATGGTGTGGGCGGGGCCGCTGACCGGCACGGCAAGCAGGACCTCGCCGCTGTAGCCGTAGGTCATCAACGGCCCCTCGGGCTGGCGCTGCGGCGCCGGCCAGGCGAGCGGACCCGCGCTGGCGCCGTCCGGCAGGGCGAACGTCAGTTCCGGGGCAATCCCGGCGTCGCCAGGGTTGCGCCAGTAGGTGTGCCAGCCCGGTTGCAAGCGCAGCCGCAAGCCGACCTTGAACGGTGTGCCGGGGGCGATCCGGTCGGTGTCGGAGACCAGGGTGGCGGTCGCGCGGGCGCTGGTTACCGCCGCGCTTTCAGCCGCCCGGGCCGGCAGCGCGAAACCCACCAGGAACAACGCGACGATGATGCGCAGCGATGCGGCCATGATGCCCATGAAACCCTGTCTAGTCCGGCCAGCGCAACAACGAGGCGAAGCGGCGCCGGCGCCGCTCGGCCAGGCCCGTTGGAGCCGCGGCGTTGGTGCCACGGGCACGTTCCAGTTCGGCGTCGAGGCGATCGGCCACGATGCCGGCCTCGCCCGGATGCAGATTGCAGGGATCGAGCTGGAACCAGCCCTGTTCGATTTCGTGGTCGCGCACGATCACCGGCGGGTTGCCTGCCGCGAGCGCGTCGGCGAGGTCCCAGGCGGTGATGCGCGCACCCGCCGGGTCGACGTGCACTTGCAGGCGATCCAGCGGATTGTCGGTCGGATCGGGCACGATGGCGGCATGGATGCCGAGGTGGCGCGACAGCCGCGCCTGCCACAGGCTGAGCGCCGCCCTTTCAGCGGCGCGCACCGCGGCGTGGTCGCGCCGCTCCCAGGCGTCCAGAGCGGCGATCGTGCCGGCGATACTTTCCTTGCCAACCTTCATGCCGCGGCCGATGCCGTTGTTCTGCAGGAAGGCCGCGCGCACCAGATCCTTGCGCCCGGCGACGATGCCGGCGGTGGGACCACCGAGGAATTTGTGCGCGCTGTAGATCGCGATGTCGGCGCCGCGCGCCAAAAACCCCCGCAGATCGTACTCCGAGGCCGCGTCGACGATCACCGGCACGCCGCGCGCGTGTGCGATCTCCGCCACTTCCTCCAGTGACAACTGGCCGTACTGCACGGTGTGGTGCGACACCACGTGCATCACCGCGGCTGAGCGCGGGCCGAGCGCCGCCTCCATCTGGTAGGCGCGGACATCGGTCGCCTGACCCACCCGCAGCACGCGCGCGCCGGCCAGTCGGATCGCCTGTTCCACCGGCGCGCCATAGCCGACCATGTGGCCGGTTTGGATCGCCACCGCGTCGCGCGGCAGGCCCTCGGTATCGGGCAGGCGCTCGATGGCGGCGAGATCGGCGCCGGTCATCGCACCGGCCACCGCCAGCGTCATGCCGGCGGCGCAGGAGGCGGTGACGAACCCGGCCTCGCTGGCGCAAAGCCGGGCGATGGTGGCGCTGGCGCGGCGGTGCAGGTCGTTGATCTCGACGAACTCGGTGAGCATGGCGGTCACCGCCGCGACCGCCTCCGGCACCACGATGGAGGCGCCCAGCGCCGTCATCGTGCCGGAGACGTTGATGATCGGGCGCAGGCCGAGTTGCGCGCGGATGTCGCTGGTCATGCCGGCTGGTCCTCTGGTCTGGTCGTCTCGGTCACGTCAGGCTTTCCTCGATGCCGCGCAGGTAGCCGATGGCGCGCGCCGCTGAGGCCGGCCCGTCCGGCACGTAGGCGAACGGTTCCACGCCAATCCAGCCCGCGTAGTCGCCGTCGCGCAGCGTCCGCAGTACCGGGGCGAAACGCTGGGCGCCTTGGCCGGGGCCGCGCTGGTTGGCGTCGTTCAGGTGCACATGGGCGATCAGTCCGGTCGGCAGCCAACGGGCCAGCAGGGTTTCCGGCGCCTCGTCCTCGGCCTGCGCGGCGGCGCAAGTATCCACCATCGTGCGCAGCGCCAGCAACCCGGCGGGCTGCACGAACGCCGCGGTTTCCGCCACCGTATTGAAGCAGTTGGTCAACGCCGGCGCCAGCGGCTCGATGATGTAGGTCACGCCCGCGGCGGCGGCGGCCGCGCCGGCGTGCAGGAACGCCTCCTCCACCCACCCCTGCGCCGCCGGCACGCCGGGCGGCAGCAGGCGCTGCGCCGGGCTGCCGTGCACCAGGTAGGTGCCGCCGAGTGCCGCGCACAGATCGATCAGACGCAGCATCACCTCGCGGGTGCGCAGCCGGACCGACGCGTCCTCGCTCGCCAGCGACAGCCCCGCTGGCGCCACCAGCAGCCAATGCAACCCGCTAATCGCGACCCCCGCCGCCGCCGCACCGCGCCGCAGGGCCGCCGCCCGGGACGCGCCGATCTCGTGCGGCGCGTCGGACACGGTGAACGGCGCCAACTCGATTCCGTCATAGCCGCAGGCCCGGGCGAATTCGCACTGCGCGGCGAAGGGCAGCGTGCGCACCACCTCGTTGCACAACGTGACGCGGAACCCCATCGTTGTTTCCTCGTTCCCGGCCAGGCCTTAGGCTACGCGCGACGTTCCCCGGGGGGAAGCCGCATGCACCTGCTCGATCCCGCCGCCCTGCCCGCCCGCTTCGACGACGTCGCGGCGTTGGATGAATTTTTGTCGTTGCCGACGCAGGCCGTGGTGGACGACCTTGAGGCGGCGCCGGGGGATATCCTCATCCTCGGCGTCGCCGGCAAGATGGGCCCCACCCTGGCCCGCCTGGCCCGCGCCGCCGCGCCGTCGCGCCGCATCATCGGGGTGGCGCGTTTCACCGAACCGGGGTTGCGCGAACGACTGGAGGCATGGGGCATCGAGACCATCGCCTGCGACCTGCTGGACCGCGACGCGGTGCGGGCACTGCCGGATGTGCCCAATATCGTCTTCATGGCCGGACGCAAATTCGGCTCCTCGGGCAACACGGCGCTCACCTGGGCGATGAACGCCCTCGTTCCGGCGATCGTGGCCGAGCGCTTCGCCACCGCGCGCATCGTCGTTTTCTCCACGGGCAACGTCTATCCGTTTGCCCCGGTGCTGCTGCAGGGTCCGAGCGAAAGCACCGAGCCCCGGCCGGTCGGCGAGTACGCGATGTCCTGCCTCGCCCGCGAACGCATGTTCGAATATTTTTCGGCCCGCCACGGCACGGCCGGAAGGATCGTGCGGCTCAACTATGCGATCGACTGCCGGTATGGGGTGCTGTTCGACATCGCCGCGAAAGTCGCGGCCGGCACGCCGGTCGATGTCACCATGGGCCATGTCAACGTGATCTGGCAGGGCGACGCCAATGCCCAGGCGCTGCGCTGCCTGCGCCGTTGCACCACGCCGACCACCGCGCTGAACGTCAGCGGACCCGAGACCCTGTCGGTCCGCGTGCTGGCCGGCGAATTCGCCCGGCGCCTCGGCCGGAAGCCCGAAATCGTCGGCCAGGAAGCGCCGGATGCGCTGCTCAACAACAGCACCGAAGCCGCGCGCCTGTTCGGCTACCCGGTGGTGCCGCTCGGCCGCATGGTGGATTGGGTGGCGGATTGGGTGGCGCGCGGCATGCCCGGCCTGGGCAAACCGACCGGGTTCGAGGTTCGCAGTGGCCGTTTTTGAGCGGTTCGGCGGGTCTGCGGGCCTGCTCACCCCCATCGGAGCGGAGTTCGGCTGATGCCCCTGCCCCCGGAAATCACCGCCGTGCTGCGCCAGGGTGCCGTCATCCCGGCCCATCCGCTGGCACTCGACGCCAGGCGACGCCTGGATGCGCGCCGGCAGCGCGCTCTCACGCGCTACTACATCGATGCCGGCGCCGGCGGCCTGGCGGTCGGCGTGCACACGACCCAGTTCGCTATCCGCGACTGCGGGTTCTATGAGCCCGTGCTGGCCACCGCCATGGCATCGGCCCGCGCCTGGACCACCCGCCCGCTGGCGATGATCGCCGGACTGTGCGGCCGCACCGGGCAGGCGCTTGCCGAGGCGGCGACGGCGAAGCGGCTCGGCTACCACGCCGGTCTGCTTGGCCTGGCCGCCATGCAGGGCGTGGGTCCGGACGCCCTCATCGCGCACTGCGCGGCGGTCGCCGAGACGATGCCGCTGGTCGGCTTCTACCTGCAACCAGCGGTCGGCGGCATTCATTTGGACGCGGCTTTCTGGACCCGCTTCGCCGCCATTCCCAACGTGGTCGCCATCAAGGTGGCCCCGTTCAACCGCTACCGCACGCTCGATGTCCTGCGCGGCGTCGCCGAGGCCGGCGCCGAGGACCGGATCACGCTGTATACCGGCAATGACGATCACATCGTGCTGGACCTGGTCACCCCGTTCACGGTGATCCGGGAAGGCAAACCAGTCACGCTGCGCTTCCGCGGCGGGTTGCTTGGCCACTGGTCGGTGTGGACGCAGAGTGCCGTGCAGCTGCTGGCGCGCTGCCACGCCGCCTGCGGCACGGTCACCGACGCCTTGCTGGCGTTGGATGCCCAGGTCACCGACTGCAACGCCGCTTTTTTCGACGTGGCGCACGAGTTCCGTGGCTGCATCGCCGGCTGCCACGAAGTGCTGCGCCGTCAGGGCCTGCTGGAGGGCATCTGGTGCCTCGATCCGGCCGAGGGATTAAGCCCAGGCCAGCGCGAGGAGATCGACCGGGTCTGCCGGGAGCACGCCGACCTGTCCGACGATGCATTCGTGGCGGCGAACCGGACCCGCTGGCTGGAATCCTAGCTCAGGCCGTTGCCACGTCACACCGCATCGGTATCCAGCGCGTAGCCCGCGGCGCGGACGGTGCGGACAACGTCGAGTTCGTCGCCGCTGTTGATCGCCTTGCGCAGACGCCGGATGTGCACATCCACCGTGCGCGGTTCGACGTGAATGTCTGGTCCCCAGACCGCATCGAGCACTTCCTCGCGCGAAAACACGCGCCGTGGATGTTGCAGGAAGAACTCCAGCAGCCGGTATTCGGTGGGTCCGACATGAACCGCGCGGCCATTGCGATGAACACGATGGGCGCCCTGATCGAGCGTGATGTCGTGGAAGTTCAGCGTGCCCTTCGCCGGCACCCCGCCGGCGCGGCGCAGCAGGGCGCGCATGCGCGCCAGCAGCGCCTCCATGTTGAACGGCTTGGTGATGTAGTCGTCCGCGCCGGTGTTCAGCCCGCGTACCGCATCCTGATCGTCGGTCCGGGCGGTCACCATGATGACCGGCAGGTCGCGCGTGTCCGGTCGCCGGCGGATCTGCCGGCACACTTCGATGCCCGACATGACCGGCAACATCCAGTCCAGCAGCACCAGGTCGGGCGGCGCCTCGGCGATGCGGGTCAGAGCTTCCTGCCCATCCGCCGCTTCGTCGACCCTAAAACCCTGCTTCTCGAGGTTGTAGCGCAGCATGGTCGCCAGCGCCGCCTCGTCTTCGACCACCAGCACCAGTTGGCGTGACATTGCGTCAGACATCGACATGGCTCCTATTCGCGCGGCCGTACGACGGCGTAGGCCGAACTGTCCCCCTTCGGCCGGTCTTCCGGCATCGGCTCGCCCTTCACCGCGTAGTAGACCATCTCCGCGATGTTGGTGGCATGGTCGCCGATCCGTTCCAGGTTCTTGGCGATGAACAGCAAGTGCGTGCACGGCGTGATGTTGCGCGGATCTTCCATCATGTAGGTGATGAGCTCGCGGAACAGCGCGTTGTAGATGTCGTCGATCGCTTCGTCCGAGCGCCAGACCTCCTCGGCTTTCTCGGCGTCGTTCTCGCCGAAGGCGTCGATGATGGCCTTGAGGTTTTCCTGCACCAGGAGCGACATGTGCGCGAGCCCGCTCAACGTGGGCGACAGGTTGAACTGGTCCAGCACGATGCTGCGCCTGGCCACGTTCTTGGCGTAGTCGCCAACGCGCTCCAGTTCGCCGGTGATTTTCAGCGCCGCCACGATATGGCGCAGGTCCTGGGCCATCGGTTGGCGCAGCGCCAGCAGGCGGATGACGAACTGCTCGGCATCGCGCTCCAGCGCGTCCACCTGGGGATCGGACTCGACCGCCTGATTGGCGGCGTCGGCGTCGCGTTCCAATACCGCGGTACAGGCCAGCGCGACCTGGCGTTCGACCATGCCGCCCATGTCCGTGATCAGGCTCCGCAAGCGGCTCAGTTCCTGCTCGAAACTTTTCACGATGTGCCCTGTGACGTCGGCCATGCTGCTCCCCTCGCCTCGTTCAGCCGAACCGGCCGGTGATATATTCCTGCGTGCGCTTCTGCCGTGGCGCGGTGAACATCTGCGTCGCCGATCCCACCTCCACCATTTCGCCGAGATAGAAGAACGCCACCTGGTCGGCGCAGCGCGCGGCTTGCTGCATGTTGTGGGTGACAATGGCGATGGTGAAGTCCCGCTTCAACTCGTCGATCAGCTCCTCGATCTTCAGCGTGCTGATCGGGTCGAGCGCGCTGGTCGGCTCGTCGAGCAGGATCACGTCCGGCCGCACGGCGATGGTGCGGGCGATGCACAACCGCTGTTGCTGCCCGCCCGACAGCCCCATGGCGGACGTATTGAGCCGGTCCTTCGCCTCGTCCCACAGCGCGGCGCGGGTCAGCGACCACTCGACGCGTTCATCCATCGCCGACTTGGACATCCGCTCGTGCAGCTTCACGCCGAAAGCGATGTTCTCGTAAACGGTCATGGGAAACGGCGTTGGTTTCTGAAACACCATGCCCACCCGGCTGCGCAACTGGTTCAGGTCGATGCCGGGGTCGAGAATGTTGATGCCGTCCATCATCACCTGCCCCTCGGCGCGCTGGCCCGGGTAGAGATCGTACATCCGGTTCAGCACGCGCAGCAGCGTCGACTTGCCGCAACCCGACGGGCCGATCATGCCGGTCACCTGGCGATTGGGCAGATCGAGGTCGATGCCCTTGAGCGCCTGGTTGCTGCCGTAGAAAAAGTCGACGCCGCGCATGGAGATGCGCATCTCATGCAGGGTCTCGCTGGAACGTGCCTGCATCGCAGCGATCGCCGGAGGCTGTTCCGTCTCGTTCATGATCTGGCTCATCGCGTCAACATTCCGAGTTGCATCTCTCAACTGCGCGGCCGCAGGACCACGCGGGCGACAATATTCAGCGCCAGCACGCCGAAGGTGATCAGCAACGCGCCGGCCCAGGCCAGATCCACCCAGTCGTCGAAGGCCGACCCGGCATACTGGTAGATCGTCACCGGCAGACTCGCCATCGGCTGGGTCAGGCTCACCGACCAGTTCAGGTTGCCGAGCGAGGTGAACAGCAACGGCGCTGTTTCACCGGCCACCCGGGCTATCGCCAGCAGCACGCCGGTGGCGATGCCATCCCGCGCCGCACGATAGCAGACGAACACGATCATGCGCCATTTCGGCGCGCCCAGTGCCACCGCGGCTTCGCGCAACGAGGTCGGGATCAACTGCAGCATGTCCTCGGTGGTGCGCACCACGATCGGAATGACGATCACCGCCAGCGCCACGCAGCCGGCGATGCCGGAGAACCCGCCGAACGGCTCCACCAGGATCGTGTAGACGAACAGGCCGATCAGGATCGACGGCGCCGACAGCAGCACGTCGGAGACGAACCGCACCACGTTGCCCAGGGTCGAATCGCGGGCGTACTCGGCCAGGTAGGTGCCGACCATGAGCCCGATCGGCGTGCCGATCATGGTTCCGACCAGCGTTTGTATCAGACTGCCGACGATGGCGTTCAGCAACCCGCCATGCGATCCGGGGGGTCGGGTGATGTTGGTGAACACGTGCAGACCCAGCGAGCTCGCGCCACGCCAGAGCAAAGTGAACAGAATGGAGGCCAGCAAGGCCAGGCCGATGACCGTGGCGACGATGCACAGCAACTTCACGATCCGGTCGATGAATTTGCGCCGGCGCGACAGCCGCTCCGCCAGGCGCACGTCGCGCGCCGGAACGGTCCCCGGCATCATGGTCGCGCTCATGCCGACCTCGGGCGCAGCAGCATGCGCGAAATCGCCAGCACGATGAAGGAGATCACGAACAGGATGAAGCCCAGCGCCAGCAACGAGGAAAGCTTCAGGCTGCCGGCCGGGCTTTCGGGAAACTCGAGGGCGACGATCGAGGCGATGGTGTTGCCGGGATCGAACAGCGACGAGGCAATGCGGTTGGCGTTGCCGATCACGAAGGTGACCGCCATCGTCTCGCCCAGCGCGCGGCCCAGCCCGAGCATGATGCCGCCGACCACCGACACCCGGGTGTACGGGATGACGATACTGCGCATCACTTCCCAGGTCGTGCAGCCCACCCCGTAGGCCGATTCCTTGAACACCGGCGGCACCGTCATGAACACATCGCGCATGGTCGCGGCAATGAACGGGATAACCATGACCGCGAGAACCATCGCGGCGGTCAGGATGCCGGTGCCGAAAGGGGCGCCGCCGAACAGGGTGCCGAGTATCGGCCAGTCGGCGAACGTATCGCCGAGAAATGGCATCACATACTGCCCCATGATCGGCACGATGACGAAAAAGCCCCACATGCCATAGATGATGGAGGGCACGGCGGCCAACAATTCAACGGCGATGCCGACCGGCCGGCGGAACCAGTCCGGCGCGACCTCGGTCAGGTAGAATGCGATGCCGAAGGCGAGCGGCACGGCCATCACCAGTGCCAGCAACGAGGTGACCAGGGTGCCGAAGACCGGTACCCCCGCGCCGAAGTGCTGCTTGACCGGATCCCAGCTGACATCCCAGAGGAAGCCGAACCCGAAGGCACGGAAACTGGGCAGGCCGCCGACGAACAGCGAGAGGATGATGGCGCCGAGCAGCAGCAACACAAAGCAACCCAGGCTGCGCGCCGCCGCCGCGAAGATGACATCGCCCGCGCTTCGGCGGCTGCGGCTCGACCCGATGGCGGCTGGCATGAAAGTCGTGTCTGTCTCCACGGCACTTCCTTATCGATCTGCGGCGGCGCGACAGCAGGATATCGGCGGACGAACGGACGCGCCGGACCGGGTCCGGCGCGTCCCAGCTTACGCCAAGGCCAAAAGACGGCCCGTCACATCTTCGCGCCGGGAAGCTGCGTTTTCCACGCCGCGCGGATCGCGTCCTGCACCGTCGCGGGCAGCGGCACATAGAGCAACTGCGTGGCGATGTCGTTGCCGTGGCTGAAGCTCCAGTCGAAGAACGTCGTCACCCGAGTGCTCTGCGCCGGATCCTTCGGATCGGTCGGCAGCAGCACGAAGGTCGCCGACTCGATCGGCCAGCTCTCGGCGCCCGGCTGGTCGTTCAGGTCGATGGCGAAGTTCTGCACCTTCGACCAATCCGCGCTGGCCGCCGCCGCCGTGTAGGACTTCATCGACGCCGCCACGAAGCTGCCGGCCTTGTTTTGCAACAGCGTCATCGTGAGGTTGTTCTGCGTGGCATAGGCGCTCTCGACATAGCCGATGCCGCCGCGCACCTGCTTCACCGTGCCCGCGATTCCGTCGCTGCCCTTCGCCCCGGAGCCCACCGGCCAGTTCACGCTGGTCGAGGAGCCGATCTTCGCCTTCCACTCAGGGTTAACCATCGACAGATAGTCGGTGAAGACGAACGTCGTGCCCGAGCCGTCGGCCCGGTGCACCGGCGCAATCGCGACGTTCGGCAGATTCAGCCCGCTGTTCAGCGCGACAATCTTGGGATCGTTCCACTTGGTGATCGTGCCGAGATAGATGTCGGCCAGCACTTCGCCGGTCAGCTTCAGCTGATTGGTCTCGATGCCCGGTACATTCACGGCCATCACGACGCCGCCGATCACGGTCGGGAACTGCATCAGCTTGTGCTCGGCGAGCTGATCTGTCGCCACCGGCATGTCGGACGCACCGAAGTCGACCGTGCGATTGTTGATCTGGTTGATGCCGCCGCCGGAGCCGATTGCCTGATAGTTGAGCTTCACGCCGGTCGCGTCCTGTGAAGCCTCCGCCCACTTGCCATAGATCGGCGCGGCGAAGCTGGACCCGGCGCCGGTGATCTCCTGGGCCTGGGCGGCATAGGTTAAGCCGGCCAGGGTGATGGCCAGCGCCGTGGTAACGAGCTTCATGATCCCTCCTTGGATCTCGGTGGCGCCCGGAAACACCGAGCGCAAACCGGACGGGCTGGCCCGAGTGACCGGCCGCGTTCGCAGCCGGACCCTACGCAGGGACCACTTCCGGAAGATTGCAGATTTGTGAAGCTTCGATGACAGTCGGCGCCTCCACCCTCCCGGGCCGGCTGGGGATCATTGGCCAGCGACAAAGGTTCCGGCGGGCGTCGTTGCGTTTGTACCGTTGCGATCCGTCCGAATTGTCCGGTAGGATGCCGCCAGGATGGGCGGGTGGCCGCTCGTCTCGGGAATGTCAAATCTGGGGGAATAACATGTCGCTGAGGATCAATTCCGAGGCTCCGAACTTCACGGCAGAAACGACGCAGGGGACAATCAACTTCCACGAATGGATCGGCAGCAGCTGGGCAATCCTGTTCAGCCATCCGAAGGATTTCACCCCGGTCTGCACCACTGAGCTCGGCTACATGGCCGGGCTGGTGCCGGAGTTCAACAAGCGCAACACCAAGATCATCGGGCTCAGTGTCGATCCCGTCAGCAACCATGCGCGATGGGCGGCCGATATCCAGGAGACGCAGGGTCACGCCGTGACCTATCCGATGATCGGGGATACCGACCTGAAGGTGGCGAAGCTCTATGACATGCTGCCGGCCGAGGCGGCGGGGGATGCCGGCGGGCGGACTGCCGCCGACAACGCGACCGTCCGCTCCGTGTTCGTCATCGGACCGGACAAGAAGGTGAAGGCCATGCTCACCTATCCGATGAGCACGGGGCGGAATTTTGACGAGGTGCTGCGGCTGCTCGATTCCTGCCAGTTGACCGCGAAGCACTCGGTGGCGACACCGGTGAACTGGCGGCCGGGCCAGGATGTGATCATTCCACCGGCAGTCTCCGACGAGGCTGCAAAGGCGAAGTTCCCGAACGGGTGGAAGACGCTGAAGCCCTATCTGCGCGTGGTTGCCCAGCCGCGGGACTGATCGGACGAATGGGGCCGCGGCGGTTGGTGGCCGCCGCGGTCTCCGCCGCGCCTGGTGGCGGGCCTCGAGGTGCCCCGGCTGTCGCCTGGTTTTGGCTCAGATGGCGAAGGTGATGGGCTCGGTGGCTGGTCGTCGCAGACCGGCGGCGGCGGCGCGACGCAGCAGGTCGTCGAGCGTGAGGGCGGCCAGCCGGTCGCGCGCGGTGGCCTCCAGCTCCGCCCAGAGAACGTCCACCACCCGCTCCTGCAACCGCCCGGTTGGGCCGTCGGCGGGTTCGGCATCGCCGTCGCTCGCCGCCACCGCCACGACGTCGGACAGCTTGATGTCGCGGCGCGGCCGGCCGAGCCGGTAGCCGCCGCGCGGCCCGCGCACGCTGTCCAGCAACCCTCCCCGCGACAGCGCCTGCAGCAACGGCTCCATGCCGCGACGGGCAAGCCCCAGCCGGTCGGCGATCTCGGCGGCACTCACCGTGGCCGTCCGTCCGCCATGGAAGGCGACGTCCAGCATCACCGCCACTCCCAACATGCCCCGGTCCCGCCGGATCAGCATATCCCAGGCTCTCCTCTGCCACGCCGACATAAAATCACGTCCGGCCTTCGTGATACAGGGGGGCCGTGCTAAAGTAATCCCCCATGTCGAACAAAGCTCCCCGTGCCGCCGCCGCGCCGGCGTCCGCCGTCCCCGCCCTTCCCCCCGCCCGCGGGCACATGTACCGCAGCATCCTGGAGACCATCGGCGCCACCCCGCTGGTCGGTATCCCGCGCATCGCCGCCGAGGACGGCCTCGTCGCCGATGTCGCGCTAAAACTCGAATTCTTCAACCCGCTCGGCTCGGTCAAGGACCGCATCGGCCTGGCCATGGTCGAGCGTGCCGAGGCCGAGGGGCTGATCGCCCCGGGCCGCTCGGTGCTGGTCGAGCCGACCTCGGGCAATACCGGCATCGCGCTGGCATTCGTCGCCGCGGCCAAGGGCTACCGGCTGATCGTCACCATGCCGGAAGGCGCTTCCGTCGAGCGGCGCAAGATGCTGCACCTGATGGGGGCCGAGGTGCAGCTGACGCCTGCCCGCCAGGGCATGGCGGGGGCGATTGCCCGGGCGGAGGCGATCCTCGCGGCCACGCCGGGGGCCTGGATGCCGCAGCAGTTCGAGAACCCAGCGAACCCCGACATCCACGCCGCCACCACCGCCGAGGAGATCTGGACCGACACCGGCGGGCGGGTCGACATCGTGGTGGCGGGCGCCGGCACCGGCGGCACGCTGACCGGCATTGCCCGGGCGCTGAAGCCGCGCCGGCCCGGGCTGCGCATCGTGCTGGTCGAACCGGCGGAGAGCGCGGTGCTGTCGGGCGACGAGGCGGGTCCGCACGGCGTGCAGGGCATCGGGCCTGGGTTCCAGCCGGCGGTGCTCGATCTTGGCCTGGTGGACGCGGTGGTGCGGGTCTCCGAGCGCGAAGCCATCGCCGCCGCCCGGCGTTCGGCGCGCACCGAAGGGCTGCCGATCGGCATCTCCTCCGGCGCGGCGCTGCATGCGACGCTTGCGCTCGCGCGCGAGCCGGCGAATGCCGGCAAGCTGATCGTTTCCATCGCGCCCAGCTTCGCCGAACGCTACCTCAGCACTCCCCTGTTCGCCGGGTTGTGAGGGCCGAGGGCCGCAGCCCCGACTCAGCGAACGGCCGGTTCGAGTTGCGCCCGCCAGTGCGCAACGTTGCGGTTTTGCTCGTCCAGCGTGCGCGCAAAACTGTGCCCACCCCCGCCGTCGGCGACGAAGTACAAATCCTCGGTGTGCGCCGGGTGTGCCACCGCCCGCAGCGACGCCAGCCCCGGGCTGGCGATCGGCCCGGGCGGCAGTCCGGTCACGCGATAGGTGTTGTACGGCGTGGGCCAGTCCAGATCCGCGCGCGTCAGCGGACGCTCCAGCACACCCGCCCCGCCCGAGGCGGCATAGGCCACGGTCGGGTCGGATTGCAGCTTCATCCCCCGGCGCAGCCGGTTGAGGAACACCGCCGCCACCAGCGGCCGCTCTTCCGGCCGCGCGGTCTCGCGCTCGACCATGCTGGCCAGGGTGAGCAACTCCTGTGGGCTGGCTAGCGGCAATCCATCCTCGCGTTGCTCCCACACCTGCGCCAGCGCGTGCGCCATCGCCGCCGAGGCGCGCTCCACCAGGGCCGCCCGCGTCGTGCCGTGATCGAAGGCGTAGGTCTCCGGCAGCATCGCCCCCTCCTCGGGTACCGGCGAGTCACCGACCAGCGCCGGCGCGCGGTCGAGCAGCACGGCGATCTGCGCCGCCGTCAACCCCTCGGGGATGGTGATCCGGTGCTGCACCGGGCGGCCGGTCCGCAACACGGACAGCACGCTACGCAGCGAGGCGTGGGCGGGAAAAGCCAGTTCGGTGGCGTGCAGCGTGCCGGCGCCGCGGGTCGCCATCGTGGCCAGCCTGAACGCGAAGGCATCGTCGATCACTCCGGCCTTCAGCAACGCCTCGGCCACTTGTGCCGGGGTGCCGCGCGGCACCACGACCGCCAACTCGGCCGCCAGCGGCCCGGGTCGCTGATAGCGCGCCTGCACGAGGCGCCCGCCGACGCCGCCCGCCACCGCAAGTGCCACCAGCACCCCGGCCAGGACAGCGATCGTGCGCCGTCTCATCGGTCCGGGTCGGCGGATCAGGCCGCCTTGCGGAAGAGGATGGAGGCGTTGGTGCCGCCGAACCCGAAGCTGTTCGACAGCGCCACCTCGATGCGTCGCTCCTGCGCGGTGTGCGCCACCCGGTCGATCACGCTCTCGCGGCTCGGGTTATCCAGGTTCAGCGTCGGCGGCGCCACGTTGTCGCGCACCGCGAGCACCGAGAAGATCGCCTCGATCGCCCCGGCCGCCCCCAGCAGGTGACCGGTCGCCGATTTGGTCGACGACATCGCGACACCCTTGGCGGCATCGCCGAACAGGCGCTCCACCGCCTCAAGCTCCAGGTCGTCGCCGAGCGGCGTCGAGGTGCCGTGGGCGTTCACGTACTGGATCTGGTCCGGAGCGATCCGTCCGTTGCGCAGGGCCGCCGACATGGCGCGAAACGCGCCCTCATGGCCTTCCGCCGGTGCGGTGATGTGGTAGGCGTCGCCCGACATGCCATAGCCGCACACTTCGGCGTAGATCTTGGCGCCACGCTTTTTGGCGTGTTCGTACTCCTCCAGCACCACCACGCCCGCGCCCTCGCCCATGACGAAGCCGTCGCGGTCGCGATCCCAGGGCCGCGACGCCTTGGTGGGGGTGTCGTTGAAGCCGGTCGACAGGGCCCGCGAGGCGCAGAATCCGCCGATGCCGAGCGGGTTGACCGCTGCCTCGGTGCCGCCCGCCACCATCACATCGGCGTCGCCCAGCCCGATCAACCGGGAGGCATCGCCCAGCGCATGCACGCCGGTGGCGCAGGCCGTCACCACGCTGTGGTTCGGCCCCTTGAACCCGAACTTGATGGAAACATGGCCCGAAGCCAGGTTGATCAGGGCGGAGGGAATGAAGAATGGCGACAACCGCCGCACCCGGCCCTCATGCACCAGGATCGAAGCCTCGTAGATCGTCTCCAGTCCGCCGATGCCGCTGCCGATCATCACGCCGGTGGCGCAGTGGTCCGCGTCGCTCTCGGGTTGCCAGCCCGAATCTTCCACCGCCTCGCTGGCGGCAACCAGAGCGTACTGGATGAACCGGTCCATCTTGCGATGGTCCTTCACCGGTATCCATTCGCCGATGTCCAGCTTGCCCTCGGCCTTGGGGCCCAACGGGATCTGGCCGGCGATCTTTGCCGGCAGGTCGTCCACGCTGAAGGACTGGATGGCGCGGATGCCCGATTCACCTTCGACCAGGCGCTTCCAGACGTTCGCCACCCCCAAGCCGAGAGGGCAGGCGATGCCCATGCCTGTCACTACCACACGCCGCATCGCTGCCATCCTTGCCCGTTGTTCGCTCGGTGGTGCCGGTTCAGGCGGCCTTCTGCTTCTCGATGTACTCGATCGCATCCTTCACGGTGCTGATCTTTTCGGCGGCGTCTTCGGGAATCTCCACCCCGAACGCCTCCTCGAAGGCCATTACGAGTTCCACGGTATCGAGGCTGTCGGCCCCCAGGTCGTCGATGAACGACGCCTCCGGGGTCACCTTGCTCTCCTCGACCCCGAGGTGCTCCACCACGATCTTCTTCACCTTGTCGGCGATCTCACTCATCGGAATTTCAACTCCTGCCTGCCGGTTCCTGGTCTAAACGTCTGTCGTCCGCCTCGCCCGCCACTCCGGCCCGTGCGCCGGACCGGCCCGGCCGACGGAACAGACCCGATCGGCGCCGAACACGCCCCGGACGAGGGTGCGCGCCGCTTAGCATGGATTCAACACAGGGCCAACCGCACGTATCCCGGCTGGCACCCGCCTAGAGCATGGCCATCCCGCCATTGACGTGCAGCGTGGCCCCGGTCACCCACGCGGCCTCGTCGCTGACCAGGTATGCAACCGCCGCCGCCACGTCGGTCGGCAGGCCCAGCCGGCCGAGCGGAATATTCTCGGAAAGCTTCGTCTTCTGCGCCTCCGTCAGCGCCTCGGTCATCGGCGTCGCCACGAAGCCCGGCGCCACCAGGTTCACCGTGATGCCGCGGGAGGCCACTTCCTGGGCCAGCGCCTTGGACATGCCGGACAGTCCCGCCTTGGCGGCCGCGTAGTTCGCCTGCCCCGGGTTGCCGGTGGCCCCGACGATGGAGGCGATCGACACGATCCGCCCGGCGCGCCGGCGCAGCATGCCCTTCAGCGCCGCCCGGGACAGCCGGAACGGGGCGGTCAGGTCAACGTCCAGCACCAGCTGCCAGTCCTCGTCCTTCATGCGGATCGCCAGCATGTCGCGGGTGATGCCGGCATTGTTGATCAGGATGGTGAGCGGTCCCGCCGCGGCCTCGGCGGCGGCCACCAGCGTGTCGGGCGCCGCCGGGTCGCGCAGATCGGCCACGCAGACATGCGCCCGCTCGCCCAACTCGGCTGCCAGCGCCGCCATGGCCTCGGGCCGCATGTCGGACAGCACCACGGTCGCGCCCTGGGCATGCAGCGCGCGTGCGATCGCGCCTCCGATGGCGCCAGAGGCACCCGTCACCAGGGCCGTTTTGCCGTCCAGCCGGAACATGGCACTGCTCTCGCTACAGGGTTTTCAGGAACTGCTCGATCTCGGCGGGCGTGGCGAGCGAAACGGCGGCAACATCGGGAGCAATGCGGCGAACCAGGCCCGACAGCACCTTGCCGGCGCCGAGTTCGACGAAGCTGTCCACCCCCAGCCCGATCATCGTCTGCACGCATTCGCGCCAGCGCACGGTGGCGGTCACCTGCTGCACCAACAGGCGCACGATTTCGCCCGGGTCGGTGGCCTTGGCGGCCGAGACATTGGCCACCACCGGCACCAGCGGTGGCGCCGGCGGGGATTTCTCGAGCACCTCAGCCATGACATCGGCCGCCGGTGCCATCAGCGCACAGTGGAACGGCGCGGAGACCGGCAGCAGCATCGCCCGCCGCACTCCCTTGGTCCTGGCCACCGCTATAGCACGCTCGACCGCCGCCTTGTGCCCGGAAATCACCACCTGGCCGCCGCCGTTATCGTTGGCCGTCTCGACCACCTCGCGGCCTTCCGGCCCCTCGGCGGCCTCGGCGCAGATCGCGCTGGCCAGTTCCATATCGGCGCCGAGCAGGGCTGCCATGGCGCCCACGCCGGCCGGCACCGCCTTCTGCATGGCCTGGCCGCGCAGCCGCAGCAAGGCGGCGGCTTGCGCCGGGGTGAACGCACCGGCCGCGGCCAGTGCGCTGTACTCGCCGAGCGAATGGCCGGCCACGACCACGGCGCGATCGGCAAGCCGAAACCCGCCGTCGCGTTCCAGCACCCGCAGTACTGCCAGCGAATGGGCCATCAGCGCGGGCTGGGTGTTCTCGGTCAGCGTGAGTTGCTCGGCCGGGCCTTCGAACATCAGCCTGGACAGCTTCTGCTTGAGGGCTTCGTCGACCTCCTCGAACACCTCGCGCGCGGCGGCGAAGGCGCCGGCAAGGTCGCTGCCCATGCCGACGGCCTGGCTGCCCTGGCCCGGGAAGATGAAGGCGTGCACCGGCATGGCGGAACGATTCCCGGAACGATGAAGCGAATGGGCGCGGGGCGTAGCTTTGCGCGCGAGCGCTGTCAATCGGCCGAATGGCGATGCCCTTGCATCCGCCGGGCAGCCCTGTATAAGCCGCACCTTCCCTGCCGGGTGGAGACGGCCTCCCCCGGCTATGCCCGCGTGCCATGGTGGCACGGGACCGCCGGTCCGGGGCAGAGACAAGCCAGAGGGAGTGCATATGCCGCTATACGAAACCGTGTTCATCGCACGGAACGACGTCACGCAACAGCAGGTCGAGGCCATCGCCGACTCCATCGGCGCGCAGCTGGACGCGGACAAGGGGATCGCCCCACCGCCCCCGCCGGCCGAGGGCGAGGCCGAGGCCGAAGGGCCGCGTCCCAGCGTCTCGGTCAAGAAGCGCGAGTACTGGGGCCTGCGCAGCCTGGCCTATCGGATCAACAAGAACCGCAAGGGCCACTACATGCTGCTCGGCATCGACGCGGCCCCCGCCTCGGTGCTCGAAATGGAGCGCCTGCTTCGCCTGAACGAGGACGTGCTGCGCTTCATGACCATCCGGGTGGACGCGCTCGAGGAGGGTCAGAGCGCCATCCTGTCGCGCAAATCCGATGACCGCGAACGCGGCTTCCGCGGGCCCAAGCCCGCCGGGCGCTTCGAGTCCGGCCGCAAGCGCGGCTACGACGACCGCGAGGAATTCCGCGCCCGCGAAGACACGCTGCCGCGCGAGCACGACGATTTCCACGGCATCGAGGAGTAACGACCGATGTCCGACACGACCGACGTCAACCCAGCCGCCCGCCGCGCCGCGGTTGGCGCGCGCCGCCCGTTCTATCGCCGCCGCAAGTCCTGCCCGTTCTCGGGACCGAACGCGCCGAAGATCGACTACAAGGACGTGCGCCTGCTGTCGCGCTTCCTGTCCGAGCGCGGCAAGATCGTTCCCAGTCGCATCACCGCAGTCTCCGCCAAGAAGCAGCGCGCGTTGGCCAACGCGATCAAGCGCGCCCGCTTTCTGGCCCTGCTGCCGTACGTCGTGAGCTGAGGGAGCACACGCCATGGCATCCGTGGAACTCATCCTGCTCCAGCGTGTCGACAAGCTCGGCCAGATGGGCGAGGTGGTGAAGGTGAAGCCCGGCTTCGCCCGCAATTATCTGTTGGCACAGAAGAAGGCGATCCGGGCCAGCAAGGACAACCTTGCCAAGTTCGAGCAGCAGCGCTCCCAGTTGGAGGCGCAGAACCTCAAGCGCCGCGAGGAAGCCGAGCGGGTCGCCGAGCGGGTTGGCGGCCTGTCCGTCGTCATCATCCGCCAGGCCGGCGAGTCCGGCAGCCTGTATGGCTCGGTCAGCTCACGCGACATCGCCGAGGCCTGCACCGCCGCCGGGCTCAGCCTCAATCGCCAACAGGTGATACTCAGCCAACCGATCAAGACGCTCGGTCTGACCGAAGTGCGCGTCGTGCTGCATCCCGAGGTGGCGATCACGGTCACCGCCAACGTGGCGCGCAGTGCCGAAGAGGCCGCCAAGCAGGCCCGTGGCGAGCGCGTCACCGGGGCGGAGGAGGTCGTGGAAGAAGCGACCCCCGCCGTCGAGGACCTGTTGGAGCCGCCGACCGAGCAACCGGCCTGATCGTTTCCCGCCCCGGCTCCATAACGGCGCCGGGGCGGGTGCGCGCTGTTTCGTGACCGGCATTTCTCTTGATATCGTTGGTGTCCCAACGGCATTGTTGCGCGGCCAAATGCGCCAAATGCCGGAGGGAAAGCCATGCGCGCTGTCCTGCATCACATGTTCCGGAGGTTCATCGTCCTCGGCCGTCTGACCATACGCTGGCCGGACGGCAAGATGACCACCTATAGCGGCAAGCCCGGTCCCGAGGCGCTGATAGCCATCAAGGACGACCGCACGGTCCGCCGCCTCGTCCGCAACCCCGCCCTCGCGCTGGGCGAAGCCTACATGGATGGCGGACTGGTGCCGGTGGACTGCACCATCCATGACGTGCTCGACCTGCTGCTCACCAACCGGGCGGCCGAGGCGATCGGCCCGGTGCCGATGTACGTGCTCGACTTCATGGGCTGGGTCACCCGCCGCATCGCCCAGTTCAACCCGGCCACACGCGCTCGGCGCAATGTCGCCCACCACTATGACCTCAACGGCCGGCTGTACGCGCTGTTTCTCGACCGCGACCGCCAGTACTCGTGCGCCTACTTCCCGACCGGCAACGAGACCCTGGAGGAAGCGCAGACCGCCAAGAAGCGTCACATCGCCGCCAAGTTGCTGCTCGATCGCCCCGACCTCGAGGTGCTCGACATCGGCAGCGGCTGGGGCGGCATGGCGCTGACGCTGGCCCGCGACTACGGCGCCCGCGTCACCGGCATCACCCTCTCGCACGAACAGCTGGCCGAGTCGCAGGCGCGGGCCGCGGCCGAGGGCCTGTCGGACCGCATCAGCTTCGAGCTGCTGGACTATCGCAGCCTGCATCGCCGCTTCGACCGCATCGTCTCGGTCGGCATGTTCGAGCATGTCGGCGTCGTCCACTACCGCGCCTTCTTCGACGTGGTGAAGCGCTGCCTCGCCCCCGACGGCGTCGCCCTGCTGCACGCCATTGGCCGCAGCGACGTTCCTGGCCGCACCAACCCGTGGCTGACCAAGTACATCTTCCCCGGCGGCTACTGCCCGGCGCTGTCGGAAGTGCTGGCGGCGATCGAGAAGACCGGGCTGGTCACCACCGACATCGAGATCCTGCGACTGCACTACGCCGAAACGCTGCGCCACTGGCACCGCCGCTTCGCCGCCAACCGCGACACCATCGCGGCGCTCTTCGATGAGCGGTTCTGCCGCATGTTCGAGTTCTACCTGTCCGGCGCGGAGCTGTCATTCCGGCGCGAAAGCCAGATGGTGTTCCAGATCCAACTGACGCGCGACCAGACGGCGGTGCCGCTGACCCGCGACTATATCAGCGAGGCCGAGCGCGCCGCCCCGCGCCAGGTCGCCGCCGCCTGACCGAAGGCGCCGGCGAGCGGGGCGGCGCCCGCCGACGCGATGTCCCCTCTATTCACGTGATTCACACCCCGATCGGTTTGGGTGGTTCGCCGTGGCGGCGCTATGATCCACCAGCCCAGGGCGCCATGTCATGAACACCATTGAATCCGTTCCCCCGCTGCTCGGCCTGTCGCAGCGCATCCCGCCCTCGAACCAGCAAGCCGAACAGGCTTTGCTCGGCGCGCTGCTGGCCAACAACAAGGCCTACGAGCGGGTCAGCGAGTTCCTCGCCGACGGGCATTTTGTCGATCCGATCCATGGTCGCATCTACGCCGCCATCGCCCGGCGCATCGAGGCCGGGCAGCTCGCCGATGCGGTGACGCTGAAGGCTGAATTCGAGCATTCCGGCGTGCTCGACGAGGTCGGCGGCACGTCCTACCTGGCCCAGTTGCTCGGCGCCATGGTCGGCATCATCAACGCCGGCGAGTACGGCCGCGCCATCTACGACGCCTGGCTGCGCCGGCAGCTCATCGAAATCGGCGAGACCGTGGTCAACAACGCCTTCGGCGCCGGCACCGAGCTGGATGGGCGGGCCCAGATCGAAATCGCCGAACAGGAACTGTTCAATCTCGCCGAGCGCGGCGCCGCGGACGGCGGCTTCGTCACCCTCGAGCACGCGCTGGTCGAGGCGATCCAGAACGCCGAACGCGCTTTCCAGCGCTCCGGCGGCGTTTCCGGCCTGTCCACGGGGCTGCGCGACCTCGACAAGAAAACCGGCGGGCTGCACCCCTCCGACCTGGTGATCCTCGCCGGCCGGCCCGGCATGGGCAAGTCCGCGCTCGCCACCAAGATTGCCTTCGGCGCCGCCCGCGCCCTGCTGGCCGAGGCGCGCGCCGCCGATCCGAACGCGGTGCCGCATGCCTCGGTCGCCCTGTTTTCCCTGGAAATGAGCGCCGAGCAGCTGGCCACGCGCCTCTTGTCCGAGGAAGCGCGCATCGTCGGCGAGCGGATCCGTCGCGGCGACATCGGCCAGAAGGATTTCGATCGCTTCGTCCAGGTTTCCCGGGATATCGGCTCGTTGCCGCTGCACATCGACGACACGCCGGCGATCAGCCTCTCGGCCATGCGCACGCGCTGCCGGCGGCTGGCGCGCACCAAGGGATTGTCGTTGATCGTGATCGACTACCTGCAGCTCATGCGCCCCTCCACCGGCACGCGACCGGAGAACCGGGTGCTGGAAATCAGCCAGATCACCCAGGGGCTGAAGGCGATCGCCAAGGAACTGGCGGTGCCGGTACTGGCGCTGTCGCAGCTTTCCCGCGCCGTGGAAAGCCGCGAGGACAAGCGCCCGCAACTGTCCGATCTGCGTGAATCCGGTTCGATCGAACAGGACGCCGACCTGGTGATGTTCATCTATCGCGACGAATATTATGAGCAGAATCGCGAACCTAAACAACTAAGATTTGAAAACGAGGAAAAATTCCACACTGCGATGGATAAATGGAAGCGGGATATGGAGAATGTTCATAACAAGGCGGAGCTTTTGATCGAGAAGAACCGCCACGGTGCCACCGGCAAGATCGATCTATACTTTGAGGGAGAATACACGCGCTTCACGGATATCGATCTGCATCATAATGGCGACTGAGCTGTGCCGCCCCCCATGAAGGCGGGTATCGACCCCGCCGCCAGCGCGATTCTCCATGTGGACCTCGCCGCCATCGCCGCCAACTGGCAGGCACTGTGCCGTCGCCACGCCACCGGCGCGGTCGCCGCCGTGGTCAAGGCCGACGCCTATGGGCTCGGCGCCGCCGCGGTCGCGCCGCACCTGCTGGCCGCCGGTTGCCGGCACTTCTTCACCGCCCATTTCTCCGAGGCGCTCGCTCTCCGCCCGCTGCTGCCGCGGGCCATGCTCGCCGCCCTGAACGGCCCGCCGCAGGGCAGCGAGCGCGAGCACCTGGCCCACGACATTCTTCCCGTGCTCGGTTCGCTCGATGCGATCGATCGCTGGACGGCACTGGCCCGTCGGGAGGGCCGGCGCCTGCCGGTGCTGCTGCATGTCGACACCGGCATGAACCGCCTCGGCCTGAACGCCGCCAGTCTTCGCGTGCTCGCCGCCGCCCCGGACCGGCTCGACGGACTCGAGCTGCGTTATGTGCTCACACATCTTGTTGCCTCCGAACTGCCCGGCGATCCCGCCAACGCCGCGCAACTGGACCGGTTCGCCTGGGCCTGTGCGGCGCTGCCGCCGGCGCCGCGCAGCTTGGCCAATTCCTCCGGCCTGTTTCTCGATGCCCGTTTCGCCTCCGACCTCGCGCGCCCCGGCGCGGCGCTCTACGGCATCAATCCCACCCCTGGCTGCCCCAATCCCATGCGCGTGCCGGTTCGCCTGCGCGCCCGCATCCTGCAGGTGCACGACATCGAAGCGGGCGAGGGCGTCGGCTACAATGCCACCTGGCGCGCCCCTCGCCCCAGCCGCATCGCCACGCTCGGCATTGGCTACGCCGACGGGTGGCACAGGGCGCTGTCCGGGCGGGCCCCGCCGGCGCGTCCCGTGGGGGCGGATTTTGACGGCCCCCCCATTCCGCTGGTAGGCCGTATCTCCATGGACCTGACAACCTGCGACGTGACGGACCATCCGGCGATCGGCGCCGGCGACTGGCTGGAACTCATGGGGCCACACTGCCCACCCGAGACGCTGGCGGAGGCCGCCGGCACCAACGCCTACGAGATCCTCACCGGCCTTGCTCCGCGCATCGTCCGGGCCTACGCGGCATGAGCAAGCTCCTTGATCTCGCCGCGATGATCGGCCGCGCCGTGTTCGGCGCCTTCCGGCTTACCGGCCACATCTTCCTGTTCGGCCTCGAGGGGATGTCCCACCTGGTGCGCCCGCCCGTGTACGGACGGCAGTTCCTGCGCGCCTTCCTGGACATCGGTTATTACAGCCTGCCCGTGGTGGCGCTGACCGCGATCTTCACCGGCATGGTGCTGGCGCTGCAATCGGCCACCGGCCTGTCGCGCTTCAACGCCGAGAGCGCGGTGGCCAACCTGGTGGTGATATCGATCACCCGCGAGCTTGGCCCGGTGCTGGCCGCGCTGATGGTGGCCGGCCGTGTCGGCGCCGCCATGGCCGCCGAACTTGGCACCATGCGCGTGACCGATCAGATCGACGCGCTCTCGACGCTCTCCACCAATCCGATGAAATACCTGGTGGCGCCCCGGCTGCTCGGCGGGTTGCTGGCGCTGCCGCTGCTGGTGGTGGTGGCCGACATCCTGGGCGTGCTCGGTGGCTTCGTCATCGCCTCGGTGAAGCTCGGCTACAACGCCGAAGTCTATCTGACCAACACAGTCAACTTCGTGCAGACCGACGACGTCGTGTCGGGGCTGGTGAAGGCGGCGGTGTTCGGGTTCCTGGTGACGCTGATGGGCTGCTATCACGGCTACAACAGCCGCGGCGGCGCCCAGGGCGTCGGCACGGCGACCACCTACGCCGTTGTTTCGGCATCGGTGCTCATTCTCGCCTTCGACTACATGATCACCGAACTGTTCTTCGCGCGATGAGCGACGCCCCCGCCGTGGTCCCGAAGATCCGCATCCGCGGCCTGTGCAAGGCGTTCGGGGACAAGGTCGTGCTCGACGGCATCGATCTCGACGTGGCGCCGCGCACCTCCATGGTGGTGATCGGCGGCTCCGGCACCGGCAAGTCGGTGCTGCTGAAATGCGTGCTCGGCCTGCTGGAGCCCGATGCCGGCAGCATCGAGATCGATGGCCGCGACGTGTTGCGCATGGAGCGCGGCGAGGCCGAGGCGGTGCGCGCGCGCATCGGCATGCTGTTCCAGAACGGCGCGCTGTTCGACAGTTTGCCGGTCTGGGAGAATGTCGCCTTCGGGTTGCTCGCCCAGCACAAAGTCGAAAGACACGAGGCGCGTGGACGTGCCGAGGAGGTGCTGGCCCAGGTCGGCCTTGGCCCCAGCGTGGGCGATCTCTGGCCGGCGGAGCTGTCGGGCGGCATGCAGAAGCGGGTGGCGCTGGCGCGTGCCATCGCCTATCAGCCCGACACCCTGTTCTTTGACGAGCCGACCACGGGGCTGGACCCGATCATGGGGGCGGTGATCGACAACCTGATCGTGGACTGCGTCAAGCGCCTGGGCAGCACGGCGGTGGCGATCACCCACGACATGGCGAGCGCGCGGCGCATCGGCGACCGCGCGGCGATGATCAACAAGGGCCGCATCGTCTGGGAGGGTCCGGCGACCGCCTTGATGGACAGCGGCAACGAGGTGGTGGACCAGTTCACCCATGGCCGCCACGAGGGGCCGATCCAGATGGAGCTGCGGCGCTAGGGCAGGTCGAGCATGAAGAAAAGATGTTCTTTCTTGAAAGAAAGAACCAAAGAACTTTTATTCATTAAGTAATGTGGTAATGTAGGGCGGATAAGCGCAGCGCCATCCGCCGTCGCAACGCGAAAACGCGGCATATCCCGCCGGCACGAAACCCCTTGCGCCGCACGCCATCGTGTGCTAGGAATATATTCGTGAAAGCCGCGCTACCCCTCCCGGTCCAAGCCTACGCCCCCGACTTCGCCCGCCGGCTCGGCCTCATCCTGGCCGCTCTCGCCGCCCTCATCGCCCGGCGCTTCCCG
>Ga0181535_10001794_pt1 | contig 27246 bp, 35 predicted proteins | sample PEATcosm2014_Bin_44_FD_119774 | JGI IMG/M metagenome (GOLD analysis project Ga0181535, IMG submission 119774) | Peatland microbial communities from MTU Mesocosm Facility, Houghton, MI, USA - PEATcosm2014_Bin17_30_metaG | ecosystem: Environmental > Terrestrial > Soil > Wetlands > Peat | place...
GCCGAGATCATGGTAAAACCGTGGCGTTCCGCGAGATACCGTGAGAGCGAGGTCGTCCCGCTGCCGGGAAGCCCGCTCACGGTGATCCGCATCAGATTCCCCCGATGTTGAGGGCCTTCCTGATCACCTGACTGATCGTGATCGAGCAGATCATATACCAGATGATCCATGCGGGAATGACCCAGATCAGGGGCGCCGTCAGGCTCAGGGTACCATAATAGGGGAGCGTGATCGTGTTGTGGATCTGGCTGAGACGGTACAGGAGCCAGAAGAAGATCGGGACCGTCAGTACCAGGATGTATGCCATCGGCTTGAACTGCTGCTGGGAGAGCTCAAGCTGTTCGCGCATCATCCGGTCTTTTTTCGTATCCAGTTTCTTGATCCTCTTCTCATCCTGGGAGAGCATGGCTTCCCGGTACTCTTTCTGGAACTCCTTCATCCGGTCCTGTACGTCGGTCATCCGTTCGTAATCGATTGTGTATTTCTGGATGATGGAGGAGTACAGGCCGGTGGCTGCCGAAAGGATCACGATCAGGATAAAGAAAGGTATATTGAAACTTTCCACGAGCGGCGCAAAAACGGAATCAATACCCTTTCCTACGCCGAGCCGCAGCCAAGAGATGCTGTACGAGACCATCATCATCAGCATAAAGAGCAGCGCGACGTATAATCCGTATTTTTCCCAGAATTTTCCAAAGTCCATGAAGTCACCTTACATGAGGTTACCTGAGGACGTCCACCATTTCAGCAGCGGCAAGATCCAGCAGGTGATCGGCGTTGGTGATAATCTTGATCGTACACCCGGTTACCATGGCGTACGCGGCGGCGATAGACCGGTTGAACTCTTGGTGCTCTGCAATCGCACGCGCACCTTCCTTATCCCGGGTCCTCGTCTCATCGGTCAGGCGTCGCATGAGGATCTGATCATTATCCGTTTCAACGAGAATGATAACATCAGGCATAATCTCGCGGAGCACCCATTCGGGAAGCCCTGAAAGGTAGCCCTTTGGGGTTTTCACCGATGCGTGTGTGTCGATCATGACGTTGCCAGAGATCTTTGCGATCGCCTGGGCCGCACGCTGCTGGAGCCGTTTCTGATCAGCACGGTCGAGCGTCCGCATCTGGTCGCGGTTTTCAACGAGCCCCTCGCTCTTGGCTACTTCGAACATGAAAGAGCCAAAATTGATGGGCTGGTAGTCCACCCCTTCGCTTTTGAGTTTGTTTAATGCTTCGTTGATGACCGTTGTCTTCCCGACACCCGGCACACCCGTGATAATGACCTTTTTTCCTGCCATTCCTGTCCCTTCATTCCTCAAATCATTCTTTGCCAAAGAATGTTCGCATGAACGGATACATTTCCATGATTTGCTGGCTCGCTATCTCTTCGTACAGCCTGTACGTGATACTCACCGTCAGTAACAACCCCGTACCGCTGACAGACCCGATAACACCAAAGAGGTTCGCGGCCACACTGAGGAGACCGATGAACACACCACCGATGATCGTGACACGGGGGATGTACCGATCCAGGTACTTCTCCAGCACCTGCGGATTTCTCCGGTAACCGGGGATCGACATGCCGGACAACTGGATCTGTCGTGCCACATCCTTTGAATCGAGACCTGCGGTCTTGATCCAGAAGAGTGCGAAGATCGCACCGCCCACCACCATGAAGGTGGTATCAACCCCCATACGCAGGAGGACTTCCCATGGTGCATGCCCGAGATCGGTCGCCCACCACATCCAGGTGGACGGGCCGTTGATAGGCGCAAGGAAGTACATCAGGCCGGAGGTTGGCGTCTGGCCGTTGAATTTACCCAGAATTGTAATGCCCACGTTGGAGAGGAACATCCCCACCATCTGGATGTTAGCCTGAAGAACTCTTACGAGAATCATCGGCAACACACTGGCGTAGATCAGTTTGACCGGGAAACGTGCCCGGGCACCTCTTACCTGTGCGTGGGCAAGGGGGATCTCGATACGGGTGGATTCCACGTAGACGATGATCAGGAAGATTGCAATCGTTGTGACAAAGGCAAGGAGATCATTGCCGAAATACTGGAGGAAATTCGCACCATCAAACACGACCGCGAACAGGCGGGGGAAGAACCCGACCGGATATGGATCGCTGATTGCGGTCCAGTTGATAAACCCGTTCACGAGTGCCTGGGAGATACCGGCAATGATAAAGAGTCCGACACCGGAACCGATACCCCACTTGGTGACCACTTCATCCATGAAGAAGACAAGGACACCGCCGATACAGATCTGAACGAAGATCAACAGCGAGACCGCAAAGAGGTTACCGCCGAAGAACTGTGCTGCGATCGTGGGGTCGGGCTGCATGAACCCGCCGATAAGGTTCGGTGCGGCCTCGATCACAATCATGACGAGAATGAGGATCTTCTGAAGACCCATGTACATGACCTGTCCACGGGCCTCGCTCGTATCGATATGGAGGATATCGGCGCCTTTTAAGAGCTGGAGCACGATGGATGCGGTGACGATAGGCCCGATACCGAGGTGCACTATCGAACCACTTGCACCGGCGAGCAGGGCACGCCAGTACACGAAAACATCCTGTGAACTGGACGCAAGCCCGAATACCGGGATATTCGTGAGCGCAAAATACAGAATTAAAATTCCCAGTGTCCACAGCAGTTTATTCTTGAAGTGGACATGCCCCTCCGGGCTCTTGACTGCGGGCATCGCAGCAAGAATGGGTTCCATTCGATCCAGCAGGTCTCCCATTATTTCACCAAAAAATCAGGTGGGTCAGACGATTTGCGTCTTTCCACCAGTCTTCTCGATCTTTGCCTTTGCCTGTTCCGAGAACGCCGCTGCGGAGATGTTAAGTTTCTGTGTGACTTTCCCGCTGCCCAGCACCTTTTCGATGCCTATATCGGCGGCGTTTAAGACAATTGCATCTCCTTCCTGTTTCGCGACTCCCTGTGCAAGGAGCGAGGGTACGATCTGATCAATAATCCCGACATCCATTGTGGAAACAGTGACCGCAGGATTATGGAAGAACCCGTCCTTACCAAAGACTGGCCCGCCCATTTCCTTATACCACTTGACAAAGTGGTGGGCGTTGATGCCTGCGCGTCCCCTTCCGCCACGGTTGCCTGCACCCCGGCGGTTCTTGTGGGTTCCGCCGCCACACGTCCGCGATCCGCGGTATTTTGAACGTTTGTTGGTTGGCATCTCTTCACCTCATCTTATAGAGGAGAGTATTGATCTCCAGACCATAATAGCCAAGCGCTCCGCCCTGTACGAACGTGCGCTTTGTGGTCTTGTATCCCTTGCGCGGCGGGTGAAGCCGGAGAACCGGCTTGAGGCCCGGGATGTCGCGCAACTTTGACTCGCCCTTTGCCAGTGCCTGTGCAAATTCGATGATAGTGCTGAAGGTCGAGTTGGACTTTATATACTCGTCTGTCAGGGGAGAATCACCGATCACACGGCCACGGGTCTTGAGCAGGGTCTCAAGAGTCGCTGCATCCACTTCACCATACGCAACGTAGTCCTTCACTTTTCGGATCATACCGAGGTTTTCGGGACTGTCTGCCACGAGCACGCAGTGGTTGATGTGGTGCAGACGGAGCATCTTTAACGTGTCTTTGATGTCCTTGCGTGTATTGACCACGCCGCGGACCTGCACGACTGCGTACATTTACTCTGACCCCCCTGTGCGGATCATATTGGTTTCTTTTAACGCGTTAAACGTCGCCTTGGCGAAATTGATCGTCGTGCGCGTCTGTCCGCGTGCAAAGGTCCAGACATCCTTGATACCGGCGAGCTCGAGCACTTTCTTGCTGATATCACCTGTGACAAGGCCGATACCCTGCGGTGCCGGTTTGAGGGTGACCCGGACACTGCCAGCCGCTCCTTCAACCTGCATCGGGATGGAGTGCGTAACATCGCACCCGCATTCCCAGCTGCCGCACCCACGGCGCACCTTTACGAGATTCATCTTTGCCTTGGTGATCGCTTTCTTGATTGCGTCACCGACCTGAACATCTTTTCCCTGGCCAAAGCCGATGTACCCGTTCCGGTTGCCGACAATAACGACGGCACGGAACTGGACACGGCGGCCCGAGTCGGTCATTCTCTGCATCATGGCGATATCGAGAACTTCGTCTTCAAGGTCCGGGAGGAACATATCGACGATCTCGGGTTCCTTGATCGGTCTGCCGCTCTCAAGGACCTGATCGATACTCTTGATCTCTCCTGATGCGACAAGCTTGCCAAGACCGGTGACCGGGCGCCATTCTGCCTTTTCGTATGCCATTTACACCAGCTCCTTCTTTATGGCGGCTGCCACCTGTTCGACATTCTTGACGATATCTGTGGCTTTCGGGGTATAGGCCGCGATATGCGCACCCTTAAGCCGTTCCTCTGAGGGAACGATTCCTTCGCCGTACGGGATCTCAAGGCCTGCATCGACTGCACCTTTAAGCGCAGCAAAGACACGTGCTCCCGGGGTTGCCCGGTTGAGGCCGATATCGAGGATCGCGCGATCCTGTCCTGCTTTTTTTGCCTTTGCGGCAAAGAGCATCCCTGTAAGGTATGCTGCAGGTGTGTTCGCAGTTGCCCCGGTGTATCCGTACTGTTCAAGTTCGGAAGAATTTGCCGATACGAGGGTCTTGTCCCCGTCCATCTCAGCGGTGACCAGCTGGATAAGGACATGCCGGTTGGTCCTGCGTACGACCATGCGCGGCGCATCAGCGACAACGAGCTTGGTTCTCTGGTAGTAATCGGTTCTGCCTTCTCTCCGCCTGCGGAAAGCGACTAAATACCGTGGTCCGGTCGCCATGTTACTTCAGCCTCCCGGCAATAATCTCCATCTGTGCTTTCATGTGCGCGACACTCCGGAACTGCCCGCCGGCTGCCTTTCGGTAGATGACCCGGTAAAGGTGCCTGTCAATGGTACCGGCATCGCGGAGCGCAACGAGCGCCTTTCTGATTGCGCGGATCTTCTGGATCCATGCCCGCTTGCTGGGGGTCCGTGCACCCTTTGCACCTTTCCGTTTCCCGACACCTTTGCGGTGCCCGTATGCGCGCTGCGCCGTGCGTATGCGCGCCCTGCCACGGCTCACACCGGTCTTCTGGTGCGCCTTAATCGCACCATCGGTGATGAGCCCGCGCAGGTCCTCACGAGAGATAGCATTCTCAATGTCCGAAATGCGCTCGGGGTCAAACCAGACACGGTTGACACCGCATTTCAGGATTGATGCTGAGAGACGTTTCTGGCTGGCGACATCACTCATTTTTCTTCACCTCGGATGAGGATTTTTTCTTTGCTTTGGTCTTATCTGCCTTGGATTTCTCCTCAGCAGCTGCCGGCTTCTTTTCTGCCTTTACCAGGGCAGACTTCTTCGCAGGAGTCTTTGTCGCTTCCTTTGCCTTCGGTTTTGCGGCCTTCTCCTCGTTCTTCCCGGTTTCTTTCGCCGCAGGCTTGGACTTTGACGCGGAGGATTTTACCGGCTTTTTCTCTTCAGCGCCTTTCTTCTTGGCGTCTCCCGCCTTGGACGTGCTTTTCTTTGCCAGGGCAGATTTCGCCTTTGTCTCTTTCTTGCCCTTTGCCGCGTCCTTTTCAGCTTCGGCAGGCTTCTCCATCTTTACGGGCGCCTTGACGACCCGGGCGTTAAGGATCTTGAATCCTGCTTCTGTCGCCTTTTCCTGAAGGGCTTTGCGCTTGCGTCCACCGACGCCGGCTGATATCCGGATCGCCTGGGTCTTTACGTTCAGGTTCTCAAGGTCACTTTCCGTGAAAACCAGTACTTCAAAGAACCCGCTGGGGTGCATGCCGCGCACTGCAACCGGGCTTCCATACCCGGGCTTTGGCAGTGCTCCTTTCGCCTTCTTCTGCTCCCGCTGTTTGTTGTGCTGTCCGCGGGGCTTTCTCCATGAATCGGAGAGCTGTTTCTTCTTGCCAAACCCGTCGCGCTTGAAGACGGCACCTTTCTCTGTGCGCACACGGATCAGTCGCTTGGTTTCAGTTGTCATTGCTTGCTTCAGCCCCTCTGTACCATATATATACCGTCCTGGAAGACCCGGGGGTCCCGGTAACGGATATGGGTTGCGTGCTCGATATTTGCCGCAGTATTTCCGACCTGTTCGCGGTTGATGCCGGTGAGGATGACCTCATCGTTTGCTACCTTTGCGGTAACACCCTCTGTGATGTCGGCATACCGGGCTTTCTTCTCACCCAAGAAATTGGCAATCTCAAGCCGGTTTCCCTGCAGTTTAAGCTGGATCGGGAAGTGGCTGTAGACAACCTTCATCCGGTACTCGAATCCTTCCGAAACGCCACGGCACATATTCTTGGCATGTGCCTCAAACGTCCCGACCATCGCAGTGATCTCCTTGCGGCTGGATTCGGTTGCGATGACAATCTCCTTGCCGTCGCTGGTCACGCTCACCTGGGGGAACCTGACGCTACGTGCCAGCTGGCCCTTTGGTCCTGTCACTATAAGCTGCGTTCCCTCAAGTTTTACTTTGACACCTTCGGGGATCCTGACTTTTCTTACACTTGCCATGATTCGCACCCTCTAGTAGACATACCCGAGCAGTTCGCCACCGATACTTTCCTTGCGTGCCTGGACATGCGACATAACGCCATGCGAGGTTGAAAGGATGATGAGCCCGAAATTCTTGCCGGGCAGGTACTGCTTCTCCCAGAATTCCATCTCATCCATCTGGACCGAGAAACGCGGACAAATTGCCCCGCATTTGTTGATCTTGCCGGTGAGATGCACCTTGAGCTGGCCGCCACGGCCGTCCTCAATAAACTCGAAACCGGCAATGTAGCCGGCGTCCTGCATGATGCGCAGCATTGAGCCGAGGAGTTTGCTTGCGGGTTCGATGATGCACTCGGACTTGCCGGTGTCACCTGCGTTCTTTAACGCACTCATCCCGTCTGCAATAGTATTTAATCGTGTCATTGTGCAGTCACTCCTCAGTTCATCTTCTTAAAGCCCATTTTCTGTGCCCATTCACGGAAGCACTGCCTGCAGAACATGATGTGGTACCGGCGTACAAGCCCCTGTTTGCGTCCGCACATCTTGCACTCATTTGCACCGCGACCGTAGATCTTCTTTCTTTCGCCACCCATTTAGCGCACCTCCACCGAGTATGCTTCTTTGAGGAATGCAACTGCATCCACCTTTTTCACGCGCTGTTTTTCGGGAAGTTTCTTCTGCTGCATTTTCCTGCGGGTGATCCTGATGCCGTTCCTCTCGAGCACAACGTTTACATCCATCCCGAAAATCCCAATCTGTGGATCGTATGACATTCCGGGAAAGTCCGTGTGCTCTTCAATGCCGAACGAGAAGTTCCCGCTCTTGTCAAACTGGCTCTCAAAGATCGTCTTGTTGACGATGGTCAAAGCGGTCTTGATAAAGTCTTCCGCAGATTTCCCACGAAGCGTGACCTTGCACCCGATCGGGGCGCCTTTCCTGATATTAAACGCCGGCTGCGTCATCTTTGCAACGCTGCGGATCGGGGTCTGCTTGGTGATCGTCTTCATGATATTCTCGGCCTTGACGAGTTTTTCACCACTCTCGCCAACACCCATGTGGACAACGACCTTATCGATGTGGATATCTCGCATTGCGGTCACTGTTCAATCCCCCGGCCTGCTTTTGAAACGGTCTCTTTTCCGATCATGTAGATGTAGGGGGCAATGGTATCGAACCGCTCCTTGGTCTTCTCTTCTTCAAGGATGACTTTATTGGGGACACTGCCCGGGGTCTTGATGATCTCGATGATCCGCGCCACCTTACCGGAGTGCTTGCCTCCGATGATCGTCGCCATGTTACCGGCAGCAAACGGGTAGTGTTCAAGGATCTTGAACCGATCCTCAGGTTTGAGGGAGATAACCACAGAGTCGTTTGACTTGTAGGAGTTATCAGCGAGGATGTTTGCCCCGTACCTGAGGTTTAACTGGACTTTACCATCGCGGATGGTTGTCTTGTTCTGGATCTTGCAGAGCCTTGTCTGGGCTGATTCGGCGTCGATCTCCACCGTCTTGTGCCGGCCTTTGAGATCCCGGAACACCCGGTAGTACTTGCCGATACGGGGAAGAGCGATGACATCGAAAATACCGATGCCCATCTTGGGATCCCTGCAGGGTCTGCCGTTGATGACAACATCCTGCTGCTTGAGGATCTGTTTGACTTCCTTCATGGTGCGGGCAAGGCCCTGCTGGTCCCGGAGCCAGACAGCTACCGGCATGGCATTTGCATTGTGCGGGCCGGGCGCAGTCTTTGCGACAAATGTCGTGGTCTTCTTGGTGATGTGCCACGAGTCTGGCGCGTTGAGCCTTTTCAGATGATCTGACATTATTCCTTCTCCCCCAGTTTTTCGACGCGGCGCTTGTCATCGAGCTTGAGTTTGGTGATCTCCACCTTGGATGCATCGACCGGGCGCGGGACTTCGGTGCCGTCAACCTTGGTTGACGAAACGCCGTGGACAATGATCTTCACGTTACGGGTGTCGATGCCATCAACAAGCCCTTCCTCGCCGACATGGTCACCACGGGTGACCTTGACGGTATCCCCCTTGATGACGCGGAGCGTCTTCTTTGCATATTTCTCCTTGAGCGCTGCCGAAAGCGGCGCGTTGAGGAACTTTGACTTCATGTGCGAAGGTGCGTCGTACCGCGCCTTTCTCTGTTTGCGCGGTTGTGAACTTTCAATTCTTACCATGATTTGCCACCTCACACAATGATCGTCGCCATGGAGCCGAGCTTCGGGTACCGCTCTGCCACTTCACGGGCGACCGGTCCCTTGATCTCGGTTCCTTTTGGCTCGTTCTTCTCATCCACGACAACAACAGCGTTGTCGTCAAAGGAGACGCGAATGCCATTGGGGCGGCGCATTTCCTTCTTCTGGCGGATGACAACCGCCCGGACGAGCTTTTTGCGCATGTCCGGGGTGCCCTTCTGGACACTCGCTGTGCAGAGATCCCCCAAGCCCAGTTTGGGCTGGCGGCGCCTTACACCATGGTAGCCAAAGACAGAGATTATCTGAACTGTCCTAGCACCAGTATTATCGGCACATGCAAGCCTCGTTCCCGTCGCAAGAGCCCGTGGGATCTTGGACTGCTTTGCCTTCATGGCTGCTGCACCTCGACAACAACGTATGTCGTGCTCTTCGACAAAGGTCTGCTCTCAGCAATCTTCACGAGATCCCCCACCTTTGCCTGAATGCAGGGTGGGTTGTGAGCGTGAAGTTTGGAGATGCGCTTTTCGTACCGGTTGAACTTCCTGACGTAGTGCAGGTAATCCCGGGCAACTACGACCGTTCCCATCATCTTGTCGCTCACGACTTTACCGGTGATCACCTGGCCGCGTACCGGTAAAGTGCCGTGGAACGGACAATTAACGTCCTTGCACTCCTGTTTGGGGGCCTGAACGTTCAATCCAATGTTTTGTGCCATTATGGTATCCTCTTTTTTTATGCTCGCTTGAGCCTCTTTTCTGGAGCCAGTATCAGGGCGGACCCATGAATCTCAACAAGGGTATTGTCAGGCAGACAGAGCCGGAATGTGCTCCCAAGTTTTGGGATCTTCTTTATTCCGGTGTGCGTCTGTATGGCAACAAGATTCCTTGTCTCATCGATGATGTGTCCGTTTACATCCCGGTGAAACGGGTTTGCAGCTCCAGATACCAGAACGTCAAGGCCGATCAGTTCATGCCTTATCACGTTCTGGCAGGAGATCATACGCGGCTCCTGCGGGTCTTCTCGGTCATCAGGCGGGCAATGGTGCGCCGGAGTTCCCGGATATGCCCGGGGTTCTCGGTTGCGCCACCGGCACTGACCTTTCCGTAGTGCTGGACAAGCTCCATCCGGAGTTTTGTCATCTGTTCTTGCAGTTCGATATCAGTGAGCTGCTGGACATCGTGCGCCCGTAAGATTGCCATTTTACTGCACCTCTTCATCGGTCGTCTCATCGGGAAGGGCCGGCTCTTCGGTGTCAATGTCGCCGATTGCAGTGACGGTGGCCTTCGGAGATACCGGCTTCTTCTGTTCGATGATCGCAAAGTGGTCGGGCATTTTCGCATCTGCGGGTACAATCTTGACCTGAACACCGATCACGCCGAGTTTCTTGATTGCTATGGCGTAACCTTTCTCGACGATATTGATGCTCGGCTCACCGCAGTGCTTGATGTAACCTTCGGTGAACTTCTGGGTACGGGCACGTGCACCGGTTAACTTACCGGCGATGATAACCTCGCATCCCAGTGCACCGGATTCCATGACCCGCCTCATGATGCTCGAGCCGGCCTTACGGAAGTACCAGCCGCGCTCAAGGGCGTTTGCAAGCCGTTCCGCCATGATCTGGGCGTTGAAACTGGGGTTCTGGACCTGCTGGACCTCAATCTGTGGAGACTCGACCCCGTAGTTCTGCGCAAGGTCCTGGGTCAGCTGGTGGACGAGTTTCCCGCCTTTGCCGATAACAATCCCCGGCTTTTCTGCAAAGATGGTAACCTGAGTTCCAAGAGGCGTGCGTGCGATGTCCATCCCGCCGAATCCTGCGCGCTTGAGTTCCTTTGTCAGGTACTTCTCGACACGGACCTTGCGGACACCTTCTGAAATGAATTTTCTTTCAACGGCCATTTATGCCACCTCACGAACCACGATCTCGATATTGACAGTCTCGCGAGCCTTGGGGGATGCCCGTCCCATTGCCCGGGGGAAGAATGCCTTCTGGGCGCGCCCGCGGTTTGCCGAGACATGGATGATCTCCAGGTTCTCTGTGTCAAGACCGATGTATTCCGCGTTCTTTTTGATTGATTCAAGAATCTTGATGTAAGCCTTGGAAGCCTTCACCGGATACCTGCCAGCATCCCATTTGCCGGGGAGGCCGCGCTTGTGCGCGACATTCCGGTTAAAGTGCCGGAACGGGATGGCTTTCTTGAGCTCGACCACATCAGCAAGGTAGCTGAGTGCATTGTTGACGCGCTGGTGCCGGATGAAGCCGGCGATCTCGATCGCGTGCTTGGGAGAGACGGAAAGCTCGTTTGCTTTGCCTCTGGCGATGTTGTCACCTTCAACCTTCTTTGAATATGCAATGCGTGCCATTTCCATCACTTCAGCGGTACGTACTTACTGCCCCTCGTTGCACCGATACCGGCGGAACCGTGGGAAACCTTCTTTCTGGTGAGTGCAAATTCTCCGAGATAATGAAAGACAGACTCGGGCTGGAACTCGACTTTCATGAATTCCTTGCCGTTGTATATCTCGATACTCTTTCCAATCATCTCGGGCATGACAATCATGTCACGCACATGGGTCCTGACTTTCTCGTCCCCGCCCCGGATCTTTGCAAGCAACGTTTCTTCGCCACGGTTAAGCCCGCGGTTGAATTTGCGTCGTGCACGGGCTGGCATCAGGGGAATGAGTTCGCTTAACCCCATCGCTTTGAGCTCGTCGATCTTGTACCCGCGATAGGTGAACTCCTCACGCCGTCTGGGCATTCTCTTCTGTGTCTTTTTTGGTGCTGCCATACCCTTCACTTCCTGCTCTTACCTGTCCTGCGTGCAGCCACAGATCCAACAGTCCTTCCCGGAGATGTTCCGCGCGCAATCGTCTTTGGCCGTCCTGTGTGCTGGTGGCCACCGCCACCGAACGGGTGGTCGATGACGTTCATTGCGACACCACGGACACGTGGCCAGTTCGACGCGGTGTTCGCCATCTTGTGGTACTTGTTACCGGCTTTTACAAACGGCTTATCAACACGCCCGCCACCGGCAACGATACCAATGGTCGCTCTGCAGCGTGCGTTGAACCATTTCGTCTTTCCGCTTGGCATCCTGACGCCGACGCGGTCTTCAATCTTGTCGACAACAACGGCCTGAACCCCGCTTGCGCGGACAAACTTACCGCCATCGTTCGGGCGTGACTCGATGTTGCAGATGTAGGACCCGGTCGGGATGCTCTGGAGTGGGAGTGTGTTCCCGTTCTTGACCTCGACATCGGTCCCCCAGGATACGACCTCGCCGATACCGATACCCTCGGTTACCAGCATGTAGATCTTGGATTTATCTTCGAGCTGCACAAGGGCAATCGGGGCATTTCTCGCCGGATCGTGTTCAATATCGATGATCGAGCCGGTGATCTTTGTCGTGCCGTCCCCGACATGCTTCAGTTCAGCCTTGTACCGGTGGGATGGGGCGCGATAGGTCGGGCCTCCCCTGCCCCGGTTCTGTGTTGTAATTCGATGTCCCATGTTCCCCACCTTACATAATGCCAAGCCGGCTCAGGATTTCCTCGGCGGCTTTCTCGTTCTCGAAACTCACAACGGCTTTCTTTTCACCATGCATGGTCATGAGCGTGTAGACGCGTTTTACCTTCTGGTCGAACGCTTTCTCAATGTCGCGTTTGATGTCCTGCTTAGTGGCCCTGTTATCGACAAGAAACTGGAGTTTGTTCTCATTCTCCAGAAGCACCATGGCCTTTTCTGTGACAAACGGGTGTTTCAGGGTAGACATTTACTTTCCCTCCAAGCGTATGAGTGCGCTTTCAGTCCAGACGGTCAGGCGTCCTGCCTGCATACCGGGAGCAAGATGCTCGACGTTGAGCTGGTCAACGGTCACAACATCAACACCGGCAAGGTTGCGTGCGGCGCGGAACTCGGGGCCCGAGGTAACAATGAGCAGGCTCTTTCTCTGCCTGTACTTGCGGCCACGGAGTTTTCCCTTTCCTGCGCGGACCTTGCGGCTGTCTTTTGCACGCTCGACATCGCTGTATACACCAATGCTGGTCAGTGCGGAGATCACGTCCTGTGTGCGTCCAAGGGTCTCAAACTTATCCTCAAAGATCAGCGGAACCGCACCGTCAAAGGTGTGTCCCCTGCTGCTGAGGAGATCGGCACGGATACTTGCAGCAACCGCAGACCGGAACGCTTTCTGTTTCTCTTTCTGGTTGATCTCTTTAATCAGCACCTTCGCGGTGACCGGTGGGTGTGCCTCACGTCCGCCTTTTGCCTGAGGAACCTTTGCAGCGCGTGAACCGTTCTTGAGACGGGGTACATGCGATGCGCCACGACCGCTTCCCCAGCCCACTGCCGAGGAGCAGATGCCGGCAAACGGGTAAGAGCCATGCGGCTGACGGCGAACGCTCTGGAGTGCCATGACCGCTTTCTTGATCAGATCTGGGCGGTACTCTTCGGAGAACATGGCCGGGAGTTCGATGTCCTTTGCCACTCCGCCTTCAATTGTTTTAACTTGCGCTTTCATCTCTGATCACCCCTGCTTGCTCTGAACGCTCACAAACTGGATCGCGGGCGCCCGTACAATGTGTTCACCCTGGCGGATTGCCGGGCGGATACGGATAAGTCGCTTTGCCGGGCCCGGAATGGAGCCCTTGATGACAACGTATGCATTCCGGAGCACACCGTAATTGAGGAATCCACCTGCTGGTGTGATCTCGGCACCGTTCTCACCGATCTTTAAGATGCGCTTGTTGAACTCGGTACGCTGCTGGAAGCCCATCTGGCCGCTCTGCGGAACCTGCCACCTCACATGGTGGGGGTTCCAAGGTCCGAGTGTACCAACATGACGCTCTTTCCCGCCGACAGAGTGTTTCCTCTTTCGGAGAGATACACCCCAGCGCTTGGCGGGTCCCTGCGTGCCTTTACCGATGGTTATTGCCGTGATATCGGCGTACGCACCGGACTCGAGCACATTGGTGAGCCGGATCTCTTTTCCGAGCACCCCAAGGGCAAATTCGTACTGTTTCGCGCAGTCTCCTCCGGCAATCTTGATCTCCATAAGGTCGGGCACCTTCTTTGGCACACCGGTTATGGTAGCAGGCTGAGTGTACGCGACCGCGTAGATCTCTGCCACCTGCTTTGCGGCAATGGCATCAGCGAATTTCTTTTTTGCTGCTGCACTGTCGTAGTTCTTGGGCTCGGTTACCCTGCGGAGGAGCTGAGCGTCCAGCGGTTCTGCCCAGATCTCCGTAAACGCATGTTTACCGTAGGTATCCTGCGAGTATGCCCGGATGGCGGCAATTTTCATGGTCGGGATCTCGATAATGGTGACCGGAACCATGATCTCCTTGCCCTCTGTCGGACTGTCCTTGTGGTCATCAACCATGAGAACATGCGTCATCCCCACTTTGTAGCCTGCAAAGCCAAGCAACGCGGGTGCGCCCGTGTGCTGTGGCCAGGACTTGTATTTAGGTATGGGGCTCTGTGCACGTTTTCGTGGGCTGAATGCCAGTGAGCCTCGGCGTGGTCTGTTTATCTTTGGCATGTGTCAATCAATCCTTTGCATTCGTGTTTTTGAGTTTTTACTGGACACGAACTTTTCTAGATGAATCCGAGACTGAAGTGATATCACTTGCCTGTCTGGTAAGCCAACACGCGATCCGGCATCACAACGCAGGATAAACATACTCCCCGCATTTTGCGGATAGTATCTATCCTGCCTGTGTGGCGGTTGCCTTGGAAACCGGCTGGCATGGAGTGTTACTTCCTGCCACCCGATAACATTCCGGCGTTTTCTTTTTCTCGCGAAAGAAGACCCTGACATTGACGTATCCCCCGGTTTTTTTAATCAGGGGAACAGGCTCGTTATGAAAACGTCCACCTGTACGTCACGGTCAGATCCAACTCTGTCAGCCCGTTGTGAAGAATCACAACTCCTTCTCGGGATCCTCCGCATGGACGCGGAGGTCACCAATCGGGGAAATACCCACGGCAGCATCATTTCCCTGTGTCTAGTCCGGGATTGCTCCGCCGGTGCCACACGTATCCTGTGAATATATGCGGCAGGGATACCCCCACATCGGCTTCCTTAAATATTGATTAAAAAAGCATATATATGTATGCCAGGGTTTCGGCTCTAACGTCCTCCCGCAACAACGGATCGTTTTTGAAGGATCAGAAGCTCATCGACCTTTCGTCGACTATCCAAAATAAATCTCTCCTTCATCCGTAATATAGATCTGCACCTCATCACAGATACATCTGGCCTTGTATGACTGCGGACGGGCTTCCCTGAGCCTGTTGATGAGCGAGATCGTATCGTATTTCACCTTGATCTTGGCTTTTTCTGCCTCGGCAAAGATCATGCCCGGGACTTCGAACAGATCCATCCCGGGATGAATAGTACAGAGATGCGTAGCATCAAGGGTATACAAAAATTCGAGTGTCTCTTTTGCACGCCGTATGTTTTCCATTGCAGATTTTTCAATCGTGCAGACATTAGCTTTTGAGGTATTGATGATGTCTGCGATCTGCTGCTGGGTCATTCCCTGTTTTCGGTACCGAAGGACTTCTCTTTGCCGGTCGGTAAGCAGACCATCTTTCATACTATCCATTCCACCACATTGATTTAAACACTTTTCGTTAACATCATGCCTCCTGCAAGGATCAACGGGAAAATTGACTGATAGATGAATGCCGGATTGTCGCCCTCAATGGATCGCGCCCGGCCAAGAGCAGGATGTCACAGATCTGTGGGATTGCAATCCTGATACAATCCCGAAGTTTCTCATGTATCCCCGTGTATTCCGGCACACACCGGGTTTCAGGCAGAACGTGAAAATACAGCAGCTCAAAAACAAAGAACCGCATATCCGACGTAAAAAATGATTTCAAAATCTTTATAAGAATACTGGGTCATAATAACGTGTTATAAAACAAAATAGAGGTGAAATTTCAATGGTTGTTAAAGTAGGCGTAGCCAAGTTAGGCAATATTGCAAGTGGTGTAATGGCAGAGCTGCTTCTCGATGAGAGAGCAGACCGTGAAGACATGCAGACATTCATGGCGACCAGCGGTACAAAACTCGAGCCGGCAGATGTCGACCGTGTAGTTTCCAACCTGAAGGCATACAAGCCGGACTTCTGTATTGTAGTCTCCCCCAACGGGGTTCTCCCCGGCCCGACCGGTGCCCGCGAGCAGCTCGCTGCAGCAGGTATCCCAACTATCATCATCACTGATGATGTAACCACGAAGAAGGAGTGGGAAGGCGTCAAGGCCGACACCAAGTTCGGCTATATCATCATGAAGGCGGACTCCATGATCGGTGCACGCCGCGAATTCCTCGACCCCGTCGAGATGGCCGACTACAACGGCAACCTCGTCAAAGTCCTCGCACTCACCGGTGCATTCCGGAAACTCCAGATCGCACTCGACAAGGTTATCGACCAGGTCAAGGCAGGCAAGAAGGGCACAGAAATTGAGCTCCCCAAGATCATCATGACCACCGACAAGGCGGTTGACGGCGAGTTCACCAACCCCTACGCCCTTGCAAAGGCACGCGCTGCCCACGAGATTGCCATGGCTGTTGCAGGCCAGAACGTTAAGGGCTGCTTCATGACCAAGGAATGGGAGAAATATATCCCGATAGTTGCAAGCGCTCACGAGATGATGCGGGTCGCAGCAGACCTCTGCGATCAGGCACGCGAGCTCGAGAAAGCAGGTGACAGCATCCTGCGCCAGCCTCACAAGAAGGATGGCATGCTCGTCCGCAAGAACAAACTCGTTGCAAAATTCGAGTAAATTAATTATCTATTTTTTTCTTTTTTTACTACACTTTGGAGTCTTGACAGCGCTCACCGGCCTTCGTTTCGGTAATACAGGCCAAGATCTTCGGGAAGTGTCAGGATAATGGGTTCGTTGTGGAGACGCTCCATGAACGCTGAGTCACTCGTAGATAACAGATTTGGGTTGATCCGGGAGATCAGAGAACAGAATGCAGAAAAGTTCTCTGCTTTTTCCCTGCCAAAAAATATTGCCACGTTGAACGTATAGGTGCCCAGTTTCCTGTAGAGGGATATGACTTCGAGGATTCCTTCGGCAAGTGAATCAATATAGCTCTCCACTTCATCAAGCCGGGCAACCGGCAGGAGGCCCCGCACCTCGCGCTCTCCCACCGGTACCGCATGGGCAGACCAGAAAATTTCATCGCCAAAGAGGTACCGGTCCGATGATCGTTCCTGCTCCCGCACTGCGTCCCAGTATCGGTTTCCGGTCTTATGGTAGTATTCTTTGCAGGCGGACAGGTAACGCTCAGCCATCCATGAAGGGCGAGGATCGGCAATCCCCTGAAGGTGAGGGTGAATAATGCTTGCGCCGGCAGAGGGGAGATAATTCCAGTTGATGCTGGGATACCCATCAGACCGGAGGAGTGATTCGACTTGAGCATGGAGTGCATCGGCAATCTGTTGCCGGGTGAAAGCCGGCACCACGTGATCACGTGTAATCACAGTTACGGTGTGCAACTCCGCGAACGGAAACATATTGGGAAACGTGACACTTTCGCCTTTGAGGATACGGTTCCCATCGGGAAATGTCGGGGTGATTGAAAATAGATTCTCCCGGCAGAAGGGGCAGCCCTCCGAGGTGTCAGGTAGATTCAGGATCTGATCAATATGCCGCTTGAGCCGCTCCGGACTGATCCGGCACCTCAGGCCGGTCAGGTACTCCTCCCGATATTGTAATGTCCCCCTCCCGGTGGCAATATCAGTTACGGCAAACATGTCCTCTCAAGAATAAAGTACTATCCGGGATCAGATAGACGTTTGCACGGTATTTCCCTGGCAATGATTTCAGAAAAATCAATTGATCAAAACGGACATAATGCCCATCAAAAGAAAAAAAAAGTTTTTACTATCTGCCATAGTCCCCAAAGGGGAGCTTTTTCGGCGGTATTTGGAGCAGACAGGTTAGATCTGCTTATACGACATACTTGCCGAGCAGGCGGATAGATGTGGTCATGTCGGGACCGAGTGGTGAACCGAAGATGATCTGGGTAACGCCGGCCTTTGTAAGGTCTTCGCACTTTGCCTTGACCATTTCAGGAGTACCTGCAATGGTAAATGCGTCGATCTCCTTGTCGCCTACAAGTTCTCCAACGGTCTTGAAGTCGAACTTGCCGAGTGCATCCTTGATCTTTGCCACGTTGTGGAGGTCAAGACCGTGGCGGGTGAGCAGTGCTTCCGGAGAGCCGGCTGCAATGAATGCGGCCACAATCTTTGCTGCATTGCGTGCCTTCTTCTCGCTGCGGTCGATCGACATGGCGGTGTATGCACCGACATCAAAGGTCTTCTTGCCTGCTGCATCGGATGCCTTCTTGATGATCGGGATCGCAATCTGGAAGTCCTTCGGGTTGGATGCGTTGATCAATGCACCGTCGCCGACCTTTCCGGCGAGCTCAAGAACCTTGGGGCCCTGGGCACCGATGTAGACCGGGATACCCTTCTTGCCGGGGAGCGTGACACCGGTCAGCTTTGCACCATCGTAGTCGAAGAAGCTCATGCCGGACTTGTTCACCTGTTCACCGGCAACGAGCTTGCGGAACTGGACGACTGCTTCTTCAAGGCGGGCCACTGGCTTCTCGGCATGAATAGCGATCTTTGGCAGGGTCGAAAGGTCGCCGGGACCGATACCGAGCACTGCACGCCCATCTGAGATTTCATTGAGGGTGCACATGAATGATGCCATGGCGGCCGGGGTGTCGGTAAATGAGTTCATGATACCCGGTCCCATTTTCAGGGTGGTGGTTGCCTGTGCTACTGCGGCAAGGACGGGATAGCAGTGACGGTTGTTATAGTGGTTCGTGATCCACGCGAAGTCAATATCTTTTGACTCAGCAAGTTTGCAGAAGTTTACAACTTGCTTTACATTGACATTTCCTGGTACAAATTCAATTCCATATGTCAAGGCTTGTTCACCTCATGGAGTATTACCGTACACGCATTTAAATAAATTATCATTTAAATCTGGGCGCATGAGCCATACGGCATGGATTCGCGCCCGATATTGTAGTATTTGAGATCCATGATCCGGAAAGATGAGACCAATCCGGGAAAAACGCAGGAAGAAATAATCATTCAAACCATGATTTCGGGTTTATCGGTATCCCCGATGGGGAGGCCAGATTCATTTTTTACAGGAGATACCTTCGGGAGTGGCAGATACACATTTTTTAGAGAGGATATCCTATAAGATATTGAACATCAGAGAAGAACATTTACTCTGTTATAGGCGGGGTACCCGGTTGGGTTCCCTAAAGGAGATCTCCATGAGGATACTTGCGATTGGCTTGGGAGGCGCTGGCTGCCGGATTGCCAATGCCCTCTATGCCAATGACCGGAGAAGCAGTAAAGTGACATGCGTTCAGGCGCTGGCTGTCGATGTGGACAGTGAAACCCTGATACAGCTGCGGGCACTCCCAGAGCAGGCAAAGATTGGATTTATGACTGAACCGGATCTTTCCCGGAATGGAGTGGATACGCCCCTGCCCGCAAATATTGACATCGGGGAAATTACCGCCCGCATCCAGAACATGCTGGGAGGTGAAACCGATGCAATACTGATCTGCTGCGGACTTGGGGGCAGCATGACAGACGTTGTGCCGCATGTCATCGCTGCACTCAGATCTTCCGTTGCCGCACCGATCTTCGGTCTGGTCACGCTGCCCGCCTTATCCGAAGGAGAGAAACGTTCGGCAAAATCGGCAGACGATATCGAAAACATCGCCCCGCTGCTTGACGGAACCATCCTGTTTGACAATGAAACCTGGTCAAAAAAGATCGCTGCCCGACGCGATACACTGCTTGCAGAAGAGTCGGGAGGACATGGGATATTTGGTTTTGGTAAGAACCAGCCAAAGTTATCCGCACAGGACATCACGTACAAACTCCTCAACCAGAGCATAATCCGGAGGATCAGCCTTATCCTGCGGGCCGGGGAGTTCCGGGCGGACGGGGGGATCGATCTCGCCGAAGTAGTAATGGATTCAAGCGAAGTGCTTAACACCTTGAAAGGGATGGGGTTCATCTCGATTGGCTATGCAGTAGAACACCTGCATCAGACCCCGCTCGCATTTCTCTCACGGTTGCGTCCGGCCGATGCCACCCTGGAGCAGAGAAAAAGTGCTGAACGGATCATTGAGCTTGCCAAGCAGGCCATTTATCAGGAAGTATCCATACCCTGTGACATGACCAGTGCAGCGAAAGCTTTGATCCTCGTAGCAGGCCCGTCCCATGAGATCTCGATGAAAGGGGTCATGACCGTCCGTAAATGGATTGATCGCAGCATCGCAGGTATGGAGATGCGATCAGGGGATTACCCGGTCACCAACTCTGAATACGTTGCAATTATCATCGTGCTGAGCGGCCTTGAAAACATCCCCCGTCTTACCGAACTTGAAGATATCCGTGAACAGTACCGGTCCGGTAACTCATGGGAAGGATCGACCGCACTCAACCTCCCGCCAGGCAAAGGCTCCCGAAAAGCCGGTGCGGTGTCGGAGATCCCAGCAGTACGGAGTGGATCGGAATTCAGAGATGAGATGATCAGCCTCCAAGGAACGAAGTCAAAACGGAGGAGTCCCGATCAGTTCCTTACAGAGAATACTCCGCAATACCAAGATGCATCAGGAAAACCTGTTCTGGAGTTCCCGTCAGTTGTTCCGGCAGGATCACAACCACGGGTAATGAGAGAACACATTTCTGAAGAAAGGACACCTGCAACCGGCACGCAGGCACCCGCCTTTGAACACCCGTCATTACCGCTGGAATCTGCCATGATGCAGAGAGCAGTGCGAGTAAGGCCGTCAGGTCCTGCAATTACAGAGACACCAGTACAGCAACACCCGATCTCCACGGGAAGGGCGGAAGGAGCATCACGTCGGTTCTCCCTCACAGAAACACCCGCAGTCTCCCCTCCTCAAAGAGCTGCACAACAACCGGTGAAGAAATCACTCGAATCAGGGTATGAAGGGAATCTCCCCTTAAAACATACTCCGGCAAAAAGCAGAGATCCGGCTCATCAACGAATTGAACGGGAGCTGCAGAGACAACAGGTGAGGGTAAAATCTGATAGCATGCAGGACCGGGAAACCGGGAGAACCCGGGTACAGATCCAGAGTCCCGCACAAACGGAAACAAAAACCATAATCCGGAGAGTGACTCATAAAGCAACGGTGCACGAGGCGGTGCGTTCTGCTGAACCACAGTCCTCACCCGCCCCTGCGCAGATGGAGAGAACGATCATCAGGAGACGAAGGAAGGATGTGGATAACGATGACGGATTGGCGCATGAAGAGCCCAATGACCAGTACCAGTCAGGCCCTGCTCACCAGGAGGAACTCGAACTCGCCGCAGAAACGGAGGATTTTATCCCGGCACATCTTCCGGAAGAAACTCCTCTCGGCATTAAGGATCGGTTAAAACCGGCGCGGGATGACATCTTTCTCGGAAAGTCCGTTTCACAGAAAGAGTCATTACGGGTAAAAGATGCAGCGCTGCTCCATACAGATATAAAAACAAAAAAAGGCAGTCCCGCCCAAGAGGGACATGAGCAGGATGAAGGAGAAACTGCAAGCAGCCCCGTACTTGCAAAAAAGAAAACCGGGAAATCATCAGTACAGGACGATAAGATTTCCTGGATCAACGATTGATATCCGCCACTTTGGAGAAGGGGATGTTCCCGGCACCGATCTCCGTTCGGATAACAATGCCCTGTTCAACACAGTTACCGATATGGTTGAGGCCGCTATAGGCAACGATCGAGAGCCGGTAGGGATTGTCCGGCAGGTTGAATACCTGGTTGCCCATCGTAACCGGAAAGAGGAAGCCGCACTTGTTCATCCGCCGGATCGTTTCCTCGACCTCACTTCTGGCTGAGCTCGGGACTTCCCGGACATTTGCCAGAGCGATGCCGGTTTTTGTCCGGGCAAACGCATTGATCGAGGTCAGGCCGGATGAGATGAAAAGTTCGAGCGGATCGATAGTGGTTCCCCGGTACCCAATCAGATCGCGGAACCGCCGGGGTACATTCTCCTCGATCTCAAGCCTCCCCCCGTAGGCCATCTTCACCGGGATGCCATTCCTCTGGAAAACACCGTCCATGGTGATACTGCACAGGGTGATAACTCCGATGCAGTCCTGAGGCACGCGGGGGTCGTGATCGAGAATCCGGTAGGAATTAAAGAACCCGCACCCGGCTTTTATGACTTCATCGAATGCCCCGAGCGCTCGGTCCAGGATTTCCGTGGGAACGATGGAGAGGTTGTATGCTACATCTCCTGTACCTGTGTCCGGGTCAAATGTGCTTCGGTACGCGAGCCTTTCGAGTTTGGAGATGATAAATCCAATTCGGTCATCGACAAGGGCGTTATCCGTCTCAAGAAAACCGGCAGGCGTAAGGATCCGGCCCCGGTTGCCGATCTTCTCGGTAAATCCCATAGAATCCAGGTAACTGAGGTAATACTGAACGGCACGGTCGCTTAAGACAAAACCCCTTTCTGCCATCAGTTCCGAAAGCCGCTTTGCTCCTACCGGTTCCCGGTGCTCCTTTAAAATCCGCAGGATCTCGATATATTTGCGCTCAGTCCGTATCATGTTCTTTTTGCCTCCACGGCCCCGAGACTGTCCTGGTACCGCCCGTTATATCGTTCGCTCCCGTTTCTTACCTCATGGAGGATCATCTGGACAACACGATCAGACTGGTGAAGATCGATATCATCAGATCCCATGTTTGTCAGGCAGAGGGTCAGCTGACCGCGGAATCCCGGGTCGACAAAGCCTGCACCCATAAGGACTCCCCGTCGGCCAAACGATGACCGGCAGCGGAGTGTCCCGGCAACGTCCGGAGACAGCTCAACCCATTCCATACTTGGCACGAGCGTGCATGTACCCCGGGCCAGGCAGATATCATCCGCGGCACGAAGATCATAGGACGCAGGCTGCTGGCATTCTATGGCATAGGGTGTGATGACCAGTTTTTCCTGTTCACGCTCTGTGTGAAGCCGGCGGGTAATCTCCTGCGCAGACAGAATCATTCATTAGTTTATCGGTAGAGAATACTTAATATCTTTTGATAGAGAAAGGATGGAGAAGGATCCATGGGGTAGAGGACATCCTCTTGGGCTTCGAACCCAAGGACGCGGGTTCGATTCCCGCTGGGTCCGCTGTTTTAATGTGGGGATCACCCGGTAAAGTAAAATAAGAGTTATGGTCCCTTAAAAAAGGGGATTCTTGCCGCAATCCCCAGAAATGTAGATTTTAGATTTCGTTCCGCTTCATCGTGTGGTGACGGCCCCTGCGCCCGACAAGACGTATTAAAACATACAGGAACAGTATAACAATTATTCCGATCCCAATGAGGGTCAAAAATCCCCAGTCCATATTCTTTTCAAGTGTGATGGTAAGGGGAGTTGTGGTATTGCCGAGCGGGACCTCCTGCTGGACTGATTTGACACGGTACCCATCCTGGGTCACGGTGATATTGTAGGGTGTGTTAAAAATAAGCTGCGTGTCCAGCTGACCGTGCGAATCGGTGGTTCCTGCCACAGCCCCATTAAGAATAACAGTGGCACCGGCGATGTTTTTCTGGTCGGTATCCTGAACAAAGAGGGTCTGGCTCACCATAGCAAGCGATAACACAGCGGTGAATTCGCTGGAATCGTTGGAGATATCAATCTGCTGGGTTACCGGAGTATACCCACTCTTTTTCACTACGACGGTATAACTACCAGCCACAAGGCTCTGGAGCATGGCACGGCCATACGGATTTGTGCTGGCCACCACGGTATTGTTGACAGAGACATCTGCCCCATTAATCGGCTGGTTCTGCTGATCGTATACAAAGATAAATGCACCAACCGGTACCGGGGTCAGGGTAATCGTATCGACGGCTTCGTTCGTGCTGATGGTTTTTGACTGAGTTACCATCTGGTAACCGGTCTTTTGCACTTCAATGGTAACAGGAGTGTTACGGCTTATCGGGGCAATCAGAACGCCGCGTGAATCGGTCGTCCCTAATAGCACCGAATCGACACTGACGCTTGCACCGGCTATTGCGGCCTGGCTGTCCTTGTCCTTAACGACAAAGGAGTACTGGTTACCGGACAGGAGCCAGTACTGGACGTCCTGATCCGTTGCGTCGACTTCAATCGTCTCGCTGCGGGGCTGGTAGTTCGGTGCCGTGATATTGAGAGAATAATAGGTATAGGAGGTTACTCCGAACGATGCAGCACCCGTTGCATCCGAAGTCTTGGTCTGGGTAGAATTGGCGGACGTTAAATACAGAGTTGCCCCGGATACCGCGTTCAGCGTGTTTGAATCAAAGAGTGCCACGTTCAGGACAAGGGTTCTCCGGTTCAGGGTAACAGAAAGCGATGTGACATTCCCACTGACGGTATTCGCCCAGTCATCATAGCCATCCATGGAGATACGAAGATTGAGATCCCCTTGACCGGACTGGAGCAGGAACTGGCCGGCATTATTGGTCATGCCGACATTGGCCCCGCTCAGGTACACGGTCGCATGAGGAATGGTTGTGTTGTCAAGACTGTCCTGCACCGTAATCAGCAGGTTCGTCGCCTGTGCTGCGCTGCAGAACGCGATAAGACACAGCAGCACAAAAAGGAAACGAATGCGATGGTTATACATAGTAAAATATCCCCCTCTGCTCATATTTTATCCCATCGGTTCGGCCATCCCTTTCCTTTTTAGAGTTCCGACAGGGCAGGAACCCGGTCAAGGAGCATTCCCTCAACGATCACCGGCATGAGATGACGCCCCTCCTCAAGGGCTTTCTGAAGACGCCAGTCCCGCTCTGCATAGATGGTAAAGAGCGGTTCGCCGGCCTTGATAAGTTTTCCCTTCTTTGCATGAAGCAGGATCCCTGCTCCCCGGTCATGGGGCGCCCCGGCCATACGTGCAAGCGTGATCAGGGACTGGTTGTTCATTTCGATGACATACCCTGATGAAGGGGAATTGATAACATACTGGTGCTCGCCAGGGTGGATATCATCCGATTTAACCTTCGGATCACCACCCTGGATCTCGATGATCTGCCGGAATTTCTGGAGGGCTTTTCCGCTAGAGAGAATTTCCTGAGCCATGAGAGCACCGGTTCCCCGTGCAGCTTTTCCGGACATCTCAAGGGCGATACCGGCGAGAGAGATACTTTTCTGGATAAACGAGTTTGGCTCGGTAGCACCTTCAAGTACGCGAAGTGCCTCCAGAACCTCAAGGTTCGGGCCGATACTATGCCCTACCGGGATATCCCCGTAGGTCAGAGCACACTCGACTTTCATACCAAGACGCTCCCCAAGTTCAATGAATTCGCGGGCAAGCTTCCTGCCTTCCTGCATCGTCGGTACCTTGGTGTGGTTGCCCACCGGGATATCGATAACCACCAGGTTCGCACCGACGGCAAACTTCTTTGCCATAACGCTCGCGAGCATCTGGCCCCGGGCATCGATCTTGAACGGGTATTCCTGAAGGATGATACGGTCGTCCGCCGGGGCAATGTTAGTCGCGCCGCCCCAGACAATCACGCCACCCACCTTCTCGGTCATCTCCTGCACTTCATGGGCTGAGAATTCGACATTTGCGAGCACTTCCATGAGATCGGCGGTTCCCCCGGCCCCGGTGATGGCACGGGAACTGGTCTTGGGGATTTTAAGGCCGCTTGCAGCGATGATGGGTACAACCAGAAGGGAGATCTTGTTGCCCGGGACGCCCCCGATAGAGTGCTTATCGACAATAGGACGCGATGCGAATTTTATCTGTTCGCCGGTCTCGACCATGGCACGGGTGAGGTGTTCAACCTCGTCCATATCGAGTGGATTGATATACGAGGCGGTGATAAATGCGGTCAGTTCTGCGGCTGATATTTCATCGTTGACTACATCCTTGATGATGGTCAGGGTCTCATCTTTTGAGAGCCTGCCCCCGTCCATCTTTTTCTTGATAAAATCAAGTGATAACGGCCGGTCTGCCTCCCGTATTTCCGCCACCTCACCCTCGGCAAGGCTCAATCGCTCGTTGGTGATCCGGTAAACGCCGGCGGCACCCTGCCCTTCAAGGGTGGTTGTCGTCGCCACAACTGCGGTAACGGCCACACCGTTTTTCGGATTGATGACCTGAACCCGGTCGCCGTCCATGACGCCAATACTCCGTGCGTCGAGGCGGTTAAGCAAAACACCGCGTCGTGTTGCAATATCGATGATTTTTACGGTAAGTTTCATACAGACTCGCCACGCATCAGGATATCCCCCATGCCGGTGGGACAGGGCCTCTTTTACAGGAACATTGGATGCCTCATCATAAAAAATCGTCCCGGTACCAGTCCCGGAGAACTGCGAAAAAATGTTTCTGGAGAGATCACTATAAAAAAGGCTTGTCACGTCTTTGAGGGCTGGGTTCAGAATTTATCTATAAACCGGCTCTGTTAAAACCCTCAAGGTTAGTCTCACTTATTACCGTACGTCTTGAGATGAACCTTCACATACGGGTGAATTAAAAAATGGATTGCAACAATGCCCATGAATATTTTTTTATATGTATCCAGAAACTCACGGATACTTCCACCAAGAGACAGGTTGCAATGCACGCAGTAACCTGATGAGAGGCGTTCGTGCAGCTGATCATTGCAGGTAAAGCAATGCGAAAATTTCTTGCGACGCAGGGGTGGATGAGGATTTTTTTTGCGATCCAACACTCATAATTGTGTCGATGTTCGTGGTTCGGGTGTGAAAATCGGCGTTCATACCGGGTTCTCCAGAGATCTGACTCTCCGCAGGTCAAAATCAGATATAACGCATTACCCCACCACAGGTATGAAACCTGAAGTAAGTAATCAGACAAACAAAAAAAGAAAAATTTAGATTTTAGTTCAGTGCCTGCGCACGACAAGGAGCGCAACTGCACCGAGGCCGATCAGGGCAACCAGTGCACCAAACCCGGGCTGTGTCGGGGTCTTGGTGGGCGTGGCTACGGCAGTCGGTGGGACGGTGGTTGGCATCATGGTCGGTGCTGCGGTAGTAACGTTTGCAACAGCTGTTGGGGTTGCAGTCGGGGCAGATGCCTCGAGAACGTTGAACAGTGCAGTACCGGTTGCGTCCTGGAGGACGGCAGTTGCTGTGACCAGGTACTCGTCGGGCTTGAACGTGGATGCGTCAACATCGAACGAAAGCGCGTTCAGGCCGCCGGTGCCCTGCGTGACAGTCACGGTACCTGTTGCACCGCTGAACTCTCCGCTCTGGCTCTTTTGAGTCGGCTGGAATGATGATGAATAGACTTCGAAGAGGACTTCGTCACCTACGGCGAGGTTGGTGCTTGCAGTGATGGTGAACTTGTCACCGACATGCCTGTCGCCAACGGGGTCGATAGTGATGACCGGGTTCTCGATGAGAATCTGGAGTTTGGTGTAGGTATCATCGACGTTTGCACTGTTGATGGCTTCAATCAGTGCCTCTGCTGCGTCGGA
>Ga0181535_10001797_pt1 | contig 27233 bp, 18 predicted proteins | sample PEATcosm2014_Bin_44_FD_119774 | JGI IMG/M metagenome (GOLD analysis project Ga0181535, IMG submission 119774) | Peatland microbial communities from MTU Mesocosm Facility, Houghton, MI, USA - PEATcosm2014_Bin17_30_metaG | ecosystem: Environmental > Terrestrial > Soil > Wetlands > Peat | place...
GGGAAGCGCAGCCGCTGCCATCGAGCAGCGAGCCATCGGTCGGAGCGGGCAATAGGCTCCCGGAAGCGTCCAGTGGGCAGGCTGTGATCGCCACCGGCGACCCGCCGGGAGCCGGCAGCAGCGAGAACATGCTTTTATAGAATGGAATCTCCGCGGGTTGCGCCTGAAGGTTGGTCCCTGTTACCGGATCGTATCCGCCGGTGGCAAGCTGCCCCAGCACATATTGCTGATACGCGGGCGTCGGCAGGGTCGTTGGCGTCACGATGGGTAGTGCGATGCGAATGCCCTCATAGTGTCCGAAGAAGAACAGCCTGTCCTTGCGAATCGGCCCGCCCACGCTCACGCCGAACTCATTGACGACAGAACGCGGCTTCTTGGCGATATTCCCCGGCGAGTCGTTGGCGTGGAGAAAATAATCCTCCGCATTGAACAGCGAGCCGTTCCATATCTCATACAGGTCGCCGTGAAACTCATTGGTCCCCGATTTGGTGAAGTAGTTGACCTGCGCTACGGCATAACGGCCCTGATCGACGGAGAACGAATTGGTGTTAACGGTCGACTGGTCGACGGCGTCAAGGCCGATGACAAGATTTGTTGACAGCCCAATATTCAGGCCCAGCCATGGATCGTTGGAGTCGTAGCCGTCGAGAATATAGCCGTTCGAGGTCGCGGGCAGGCCATTAAACTCCACGTTGCCGTATCCGCCGGGGGCTTTCGCATCGCTCGAGGATCCCGCGGTATTCATCAGGGCGCCTTGCGCGAATTGCACAACATAAGTCAGGTCCTGGCCGGGATTGGGAAGACTTTTGATGGTCTGGGCTTCAATTGTGGTCGTCGTATTCGAATTATCGAGAGTCAGCAAGCCCTGCTGCGCCGTAACTTCCACTGTCTGATTATCCGTCTGGACGTGGAGCGAAAAGTTCAACGTGACGGTCCGGCCGACGCCCACTAACGTTGGTGCGGAAGTTGAATCAGCAAAGCCTTTCGTCTCCACCGTTACCTGGTAGGCGCCGGGATTGACCTGGGAGAAAAGATAATGCCCGCCGGGGTCGGTCTGTTCGGCCCGCGTGGCCTTGGTGTCCACTTGGGTTGCCGTCACCTCGGCGTGGGCCACCGCCGCGCCCGAGGAGTCGCACACCGTCCCGGAGATCGCGCTCGACGTGCCGCTCTGCGCGCCCAGCCCACCGCAATTAACCAAAGTTAACAGGGGCAAAACGGCCAGCAGACCGCGGGTTGTTCTTTTGCGATTCGTTGTAACCTCCAAGCGACCGGGGAAGTGTTGGTAAAATCAGCGGCCCATCGCGGTCTGCGCGAATAGCCACGCGTTCTGCAGTTGCTGGCCTGTTACCGTACAGCCGCCCACGCCTGCCAGAAGACGACGACCATCATAAAGATCAGGTAGATGCGCAGAGCCCATACGAGCGCCAACTCGCCGCCGCGCAGTTGCCGGCGCGGAACGGGCGCGGATTTCTTCTGGACGAGTTGGTCCCGTTCCAGATTCTCGAGAACCCAGTCAACTTCTTCTTCCGAGATGTGTTTTGTCTCTTCCATTCGCTCCCCTTAACTCCCCAGCCACGTGAAGGCCCGCGGGAAGACGACGCTGATTCCATAAAGGACGCCGGCGGCCGTGAGAAGCACGACAACTCCGGCCGCAAGCACATTAGCCCACCGCGGGCTGCGCACGTCTCCCATGATCTGCGGATCGTTGACGAGCAGATAAAGGAACACCAGCGCCGGCGGCATGGCCAGAACCGCAACCACATTCACCACCAGCACCACGAAGGTGAGCGGCAGGTTCGGAATCAGCACGATCGCCGCCGCAACCGCGGCACAAAGGCAGAGTACGGCGTAAAACGACTTGCCCTGATTTACCGGAAGATTCAGGCTATGCGGCTGGCGCGCAACCTCGCCGAATGCGTAGGCCGACGACGTGGAGATGGTGATCGACGCAACGATGCCGGCCTCGATCATCCCCAGTGCAAACAGCGAAGCGCCGATGTGCCCCACGACCGGCTCCAGCGCCTGCGCAAACTGCGCCGCCTCAAAATTGGCCGCGCCAATATGGCCAAACAGCGGCGCGGTGGCGATGATTGCGCCGAGCGCTGCCAGCGCGGCCAGCCCCGCGCCCAGCACCGTGTCGATGCGCCCGAATCGAATGTCTTTCGTCGTCAGGCCCTTGTCTACGGTGGCGCTCTGCTGGAAGAAAAGCATCCATGGCGTCACGGTGGCGCCAATATCAGAGAGCAGGATCAGCAAAGTCTCCTGGTTGGCATGAGGCAAAGGCGTCCAGGTAAGCATGGCGTGGCCAATTGCGCCCCACTGCGGGTGCGCCATCAGGGCTACGGGCACGAAGACCAGGTTGCATGCGGCGGCAGCCAGGGTCACGCGCTCCCAGGTCCAGTATCGGTGGCTCAGCAGCGCGGAAAAGAGCACCACCAGCGCCACTAGAACCGCGGCCCACGGCGGCACGCCGAAGTAGCCGAACCCGGCGCGGATGGCAATGAACTCGGTGACCAGCGTGAGAAAGTTCCCAAAGCTGAGATCGATCACCGAGAACCAGCCCCAGAAGGGCCCGAACCGCTCGAAGATCAGCTCTGCGTGACCGCGATGCGTGGCCGCGCCCAGCCGCACCGTCATCTCCTGAACCACCAGCGCCATGACAAAAGTGAGCACCACGAATGGGAGGAAGAAGCCGATGCCGAACTTGGCGCCCGTCGCGGCATAGGACAGCATGCTCGGGCCGTCGTTCTCGCCCAGCATCACCAGGATGCCCGGCCCCACCAGCAGCCAAAGCAGCGACACGTGCCCGCGCAGTCCCAGCGAGCGCCGCGCCGCGCTCACGCGCGAGCGGTCGTAAGCGCGATCCAGGTCCTCATGCGTGACGACCACATCGTCGACTGCAGTGGCATGATCCGGACCGGTTTTTGGGCTGGCATTCAACGGCCTGGCATTCCTCGGTATCGATCGGTGCGGAATTCTAGCTTTGCCTGAACATTTGCAGAACGGGCCAACGCGAACGACGTGCACGCCCCATCTGCTCCGCCCTGGAAAATTCGGGCCGCGCGCGACCGGCACAATGCGGCATTCGCTTGAGAGGCAGCGAACACCCCTCAACTCCAGTATCCCACAGATTGTTAATTATGGTTAAGTCAATTTTTTATTTTCGATTACTATCGATTTTGGCAGCCGGCTTTTTTTCGCGGCTAATCTTCTCTTCTCTCTTCTCTATTCCCTGTTCTCTAATCCCTATTCCCTGTCTTTCCGTAACCAGACGGCCTCGGCGGCCGGACGCCCCAGGATCGTGTTTCCCGTAGGCAGACCAATCAAAACGGTTTGGTCGTAGTTCTGGCTCATCACGCGCAGGCTCTTGCCCGGTCCGATGCCGGAGGCGTGCAGGAACTCGAGCAGCTTGGGATCGCGCTCCTGGAGGCTGATGACGGTATAGCGCTTGCCGGCGACAGCCTGCGAGAGCTGCATCTCACCCCTCTTTTTCCTTTCGGCCGGATTGAGCGGAAGAACGGAGTTCCCGTGCGGGCAGGCGCCGCCTTCGCCCAGCTTCTCTTTGAGCTTGGCCTCGAAGGCCGGAGAAACGGCGTGCTCCAACCGCTCCGCCTCCTCGTGAATCTCGTGCCACTCCATGCCGAAGACCTCGCTCAGCATGCGCTCGATCAGGTGGTGGCGCAGCGCCGTATGGTAAGCCACTTCGCGGCCCGCCGCGGTCAGGCGCACAATGCCGTCGTCACCCACCTTCACGCATCCATCGCGCTTCAGCCGCTTGAGCGCCATGGTCACCGCGGGCGCGGAGACTTCAAGCCAATGCGCCAGCATCGCGGGAATCACCTGGCGGCCTTCGGCCTCAGCTTCAAGAATCGCCTTGAGGTAGTTCTCTTTCGGAACGTGGATCGAATCTTTCATGGCTTAACTGGAGTTCAGTTTAACCGGTAGCAATCCATGAGCAGCGATCGTTTGCCGGCGTTAGGTGAACGGTGTGCGGCGTAAGAAGAACGGTGAGTCGGGGGCCGTGCAGCGTTGGCGGGAACGAATAGCTGAGAATAATAAAGAACAAAAGTAAAAGAATGAGCAAGTTGAGGAGCAAGCGCGGGCGGGCTGGAGATGCCGCAGTTTCGATGGATGGGAAAAGGTAACCGGTTTCGACGTCACCGAAGAGAAGTTGACGCCGGAGGCCAGGCCGTTGAAGATTCATCCAGCACTTCCCCCAAATCAGGGCCGCGACTTAGCCGATCTGTATATCCAACGACAAGAGAGGACTCTATGAATAACTTGCTGTTAAAGGTGTATATCCAACTCCAGAATTTGGGGAAAAGCGAACAAGGTCAGGATCTGGTCGAATATGCTTTGCTGTGCTCTTTGATTGCGCTTGCGTGCATTAGTGGCGTAAAGCCTGTTGCGCAGGCCGTCAATACCGTGTTCAGCAACGTCAGCAACTCACTGGCATAGCTCCCGCACCGAAATGAATCACGAATTGCTGACCGGGTTGGGCGCAGTCCCCTGTGCTCAACCTTTACTTTTCTCTATTCTCCGCATGCGCTGTCGCGCCGTCCCTGCGGGACTCTGGATTCATGCAAATTTTCGGGTTCCCCACGCTTAAGCGCGGCACTAGCGAACATTGCGCCTGCAGTGCGGGGACGGAGCGGATTGGCCTGGGTTTGCGATCTCCCACCCTGAACGCTGACGACGCGTTTAGGATGGGGCGCCCCATTCGTCGTGCTGGATGGAGATCGCGAAGAACCACCGCGGATCCTCCTCTCGCTTTGGCGGGATCAGTGTGACATGAGTTTAATTTCTACGAAATCAAACTCATGTCACTTCACGCGCACGGTGGGCTCGACCGAGAGGCCGGGTCGTAGCTGGTGGTTAGGGTCCTCGTGGGCCAGATCGGTGAAGTCGATGCGCACCGGCAGGCGCTGCACGACTTTGACGTAGTTGCCGGTGGCGTTCTCCGGCGGGAAGAGCGAAAGCACCGAGCCGGTGGCTCCGCCGATCTGCGTGACGCGGCCGCTATAGTCCTTGCCGGTTGCGTCGGCATGGATTTTGACTTGCTGGCCGGCTTCCATGTGCTTGAGCTGCGTTTCTTTGAAGTTGGCGGTGATCCAGATGTCCTGAAGCGAGACCAGCGTGAGAAGGTTCTGGCCGGGGGCGATGTTCTGGTCGACTTCGACGCTCTTGCGGGTGATGATGCCGTCGGCGGGAGCGACGATTTTGCAGTAACTCAAGTTGAGCTTGGCCTGATCGAGCTGCGCCTGAGCCTGCTGGACCTGGGCCTCGGCCTGCTTGGCGCGAGCATCCTGCGCGGCAACCTGCTGCGGGCCGGTCTCGGCGGATTTCAGTTGCGCCTGGGCCTGCAACTCCCGGTCGTGGGCAACACGCACACCGTCCGCGGCGGCCTGCTCATTAGCGAGGGCGTCGGCGAGCTGAGCTTTGGCGGCATCGGCGGCGGCAACGGCGGCGTCAAACTGCTGCTTGCTGATCACATCTTTCGCGACCAGCGGCCTATAGCGCTCCAGATCGGCCTGCGCCTTGGTGTTGTTGGCCGCAGCCTGCGCCACCATGGCATGCGCGGCCTCAAGCTGCTTCTCCGCCTGCGCCACTGCTGCCTGGGTTCCGCTCACATCGTAGCCAGCCGAGTTCAGATTCGATCCCGTATTCACCGTGGTGATGGGCACATTGACATTGGCTGCCGCGGCGTTCGCTTTGGCGCTGGCCAAAGCGGCCTCAGCGTTCTCCACGGCAACCTGATAGTCGCTCGGGTCAAGCTCAACGATGGGGTCGCCCGCTTTCACGGTCTGGTTCTCTTCCACGTCCACCTTGAGAACCTGGCCGCCAACGCGCGCGCTCACCTGGATGAGGTGGCCGTTGACCTGCGCATCGTCGGTATCCTCGCTGAAGGTGGAGTGCCACCAGATGGCAAGGGCGATGATTGCCACCACCACGATGCCGACAATGATGAGGCCCCTGCGGCGGGACCGCGGCGCTTCAATCTCAGTTTCCGCAGTCGACTGATTCGGTTCAGCGGGTGTTGCGGTTGGGGTAGGGGTTGGGTCGGGCACGTTCACTTCCCTCCTAAATACTTCTGGTAGTTCTGGCCGTCTCCGAGCGCGCGTGCCAGGCTGAGCTTGGCCACGTTATCGCGGTAGAGGCTGACGACATATTGACTATCGGCCTGGGCGACGGATTGCTGCGCCTGGCTTACGGCGAGGTTATCGCTGACGCCGTTGGCGTAGCGCTCCTGCGCCTCCTTGAGAGCTTCGCCGGCGAGGTCCACGCTGGAACGCGCCACTTCAACTTGCTGCTGCGCCGATGCAATGTCGAGCAGCGCATCGCGAACGTCAGCTTCAACCTGTGCGTTCTTGTCGCTCAACTCGGCCTTTGCGGTATCGAGTTGAGCCTGCGCCTGCTGGGCCTTCCCGCGCAGGGCGAACTCGTCGAAGATGGGCACGGTCAAGGAGCCGGTCGCATCCACAGTACCGTGCGAGTGGGCCAGTGTAGTGCCGATGTCGCCATAGTCGGCAGCGGCCGCGACGACGGGTAAACGCGCGGCGGTTGCGGCTTTGCGCTGGTCAGTCGCGGCCGCGGTTTCTTCAACCAGCGCAGCCAGGTCCTTGCGGTTTGTCTTGGCCTGCTGGATGAGCGCATTCGCATCGAGTTGATCGAACGGCGCGTAGGGCGCTGTGTCAGTCAAGTTGAAGCTCTGAGCGAGAGGAAGACCGATGGTCCGCGCGAGGGCGAGCTTGTCTTTTTCGAGCGAGTCTTGCGCGGCGATCAACTGCTGTTCGAGAGATTGATAATCGACGCGCGCGCGCAGCTCATCGAGGAGGGGCGCCGTGCCGGCCTGGTGATTGTCGACCGCCTGATCGAGCGAGACTTTTGCGGTTGCCACCTGCGCCTGGACGCTCGAGACGTTTGTCTGGTCAGCGAGGACAAGCAGGTATGCATTGCCGACGGTCAGCACGACCATGTCGCGCGCGTCTTCAGCCGATAACTGCGCAGCGGCAAAGTTGTGCCGGGCGGCGAGATAGTTGTGCAGCGACTGAAGGTCGACTACGGACCAGCTGAGCGAGGCGCGAACGTCGGTGTATCCGAACGGCCCGATGATCTTGGGGAAGCCAGGGATGCGAAGGCCTTCGGCGGGCAGATCGACTTGCGACGCGGTTTCCTTGGCGGCGAAGTCGATGCCCGGAAGCAGTGACTGCAACTGGCTCAAACGCGCGGCGCGGGCACCGGCCGTTTGCGTGGCGCTGAGGATCATTCCCAGATTTGTCTTCAGCCCGCGCTGGATGGCGTCGTCGAGCGAGAGATCGACGGTCTGCGCCGATGCTTCGCCCTTGCTCACGCTGCCCTGAAAATCCGTCGTCGTTGGCGGCGAAGGTAGAGTCGGCGCCGGAATAACTGACGACTGTGCGAGCGCGCCCGTGCCTGAAAGACAAGCGCCCAAACCGAGGGCCACGGCGCAGAAACGAATTTGGGCTTTGATGGATTTCTTTGGCAATTTGAACCTTGCGATTGAACGGCGAATGGCTGCGCCCGAAAATGACTGTCCTACAACAAATGGATGCGGCTGAAGGGCAGCGCGGTTCTTAAATGTAGTGTATCGAATGCGGGCTTTGGGTGGCGTGCTCGCGGGTGAGTTGGGACGGTTTCACGGCGAGCGAGGTGGCCAGCCAGTTTCAATAGGTCCCGGGCTGGCGATAGGGTGAGCCGGCGGCGTAGCGACGCTCTTCGCCCCGCGGGTCGCTTTCTACCTTCGGCGTGCGGTCCCAGATCATCGTGTTGCGCGCTTCGAGATCGTAGGACGGCCAGAGCGGAAGGCCGGAATGATTTGGATCGCCAGTTGCAGCGTAGTGAATCAACATTCCGGACATGGCGTCGGCGAGTGGCTGCGCGGCTGCCAGGTCTTCGGGCGAGGAACCGACTTGTCCGGGTGCGGCTGCGAGATTGTCGAACATGAAGGGAATGTCGATGGTGTGCACGGCGCGCGTGCCGGGAGCGTCGCGATGCCAGTTCATCTGATAGACCCAGGTGTGAGCCTGGCTGACGGGATCGGCGGCGCGGCGCTCAGCCTCAAGCACCTGGCCGGGCCACGCCCGGAAGGCAGTGGCGGCCGCGATGACGACATCGATGGGAGATTTATCGGGATAGATGGTGCGGTATTTGGCGATGACTTCTTCAGCGGAGTAAGGGCCGAGATAAATGGCGATGGCATTACGGAGCGCGGCAGGCGCATCGTCCCAGGTAAGCGTGCCGCTAACGGGAACGGAGGTTTCGTCGTGCGTGTTACCGAGGATCATGGGCACTGCGGTAGAGAGCGGGGGCGCGTCGGGGGTGAAGGGATCGCGCGAAAGAACAACACCATCGACGACGGGGAGCCAGTCAGAGCTTGTTGCCGCGGCTGCGGCCTGGATTCTGTCCCAGGACATGCTTTTGAGATCGGCGAGATTCGCCTGCGTAATGGCAAGTTTGCTGAGCATGACGTCTGTGCGTTTGGAGGCAATCTCGACGGAAGCGCCCTTGACTTGCTGGCCGCTCATCGTCATGACGCGATGGAAGAGACCGTGAGCAGAGGGCATGGCCATGAGCGTGGCGCACTTCGCTCCCCCACCCGATTGACCAAAGATCAAAACCCTGGACGGGTCGCCGCCGAACTCGGTGATATTCTCGCGCACCCAATTAAGGGCGAGCACCAGGTCGAGCATGCCGGCGTTGCCGGAGTCGGGATATTGCTTGGGGTCGACGGCGCCGAGATAAAGAAAGCCGAAGGCGTTGAGCCGATGATTGACGGTGACTACGACGACATCGCCGCGTTGGCATAAACGCTTGCCGTCGTATAGAAGGCTGTTGACGGAGCCGTTGTTGTACGCGCCGCCATGAAAGTAGATCAGCACCGGACGCTTGCGGTGGTCGCGCAAGGCGGGAGTGAAGACGTTGAGGTGAAGGCAGTCCTCGCTTTGCACGCCACTTTCGGGGGCAATGCGCGGGGGCGCGCCCGCAGTTGCGGCACCCGCCGAACCAAGACTTGGCGCGGAGCCGACGGCTTCAAGGCCGCGTAGCGCGGTAAGCTGCGGAGCGCGCGTAGTGAAGGCGTCGCAAGCTTTGACGCCTGTCCAGGGATTGGGCGGGAGGGGCGCTTGAAAGCGGACCGGCGAAGTGTCTGCGCCGTAAGGAACACTGCGGAAGACTTTAATGCCGTCTTCAAGAGTGCCGCTGATGAGGCCGTAGCGCGTTTTGGCAATCGGCGTGGAATTCGCCGCGACCGTCTGCGGTGTGAGTTGACCGGCCAGGGCAAACAGGCGGCGACCGGCTGCCGCAGCGGCGACCGCGACTCCGGCGGAACGCAAGACTGTGCGGCGATTGATGGGATTCATGGGCCGGCCCCCACAGGGCAGATTCGGCATCGCCGAAGTGGTCAGACCATTTTAATCATGCCGCGTGCGGAAGCGTACGGCTGAGGGGCAATATGGCCGGTCCGCTCTCGGCGCTTTTCTTCTCTGTTTAACGTCGCGGAGGGGCCTGGTCTTGTATGGATGGGATTGCGGGGCTCGCGGACCCTACGCGGAGCCTTGCCTTTGCATTGCCCAAGCTGGGACGCAAGATGGGGGTCGAAGGCCGCGAAGCGCAGCCGGGCTGTCAAGGCGTGGCGGAACGCGATAGACTTCAGAACACAGCGAATTGGATGGAAAATGGCCAGAAGTACATCAAAACTCAAGCTTTTCAACGGGCGGGACCACTCCTGGATGCAGTTCAATCGGCGTGTCCTGGAGGAGGCGGAAGACGCGGCCAACCCGTTGCTGGAGCGCGTGAAGTTTCTGGCCATCACGGGGTCGAATCTGGACGAATACGTTGAGGTTCGGCAGGCCGGCCTGATGCAGCGCATTGAAGACGGCTATCGCGAACCCGGATACGACGGCCTGCGGCCCGACGAGTCGCTTGAGGTTCTGACCACCGAGATTCACGGCTTCGTGGCCGCGCAATACCACTGCTGGAACAAGCGGCTCTTGCCGGAGTTGCGCAAGCAGAAAATCCGTCTGCTCGCGTGGGACGAGCTCAGCGAACACGCGCGGGAATTCGCGCACGGATACTTCCAGCGCGAAGTCGATCCGTTGCTAACGCCGATCTCGATCGACCCTGCGCATCCGTTTCCTCGCGTGCTGAACAAGGCGCTGTGCCTGGCGCTGCTGCTGCGCGCCAAGCGGCGCAGCTCCGGCCCGCAAGTGCTGGGAGTGGTAACGGTGCCGCGCGCGCTGCCGCGCTTTGTCCGCCTGCCCTGCGACCATGACCACCACGACTATCTGCTGTTGCAGGACCTGATCGAGCAGCATCTTGCCGGCATGTATCGCGGCTACGAAGTGCTGGCATCGGCGGCCTTCCGGGTGACGCGTAATTCAAACCTGTACTTCGAGGAGGAAGAGGCGCGGTCGCTACTGGAATCGATCCGCGTGGAACTGCACAATCGCCGCAAAGGCGACGCCGTAAGACTGGAGATTGAAAGCACAGCTCACCCAGAGATCGTGGAGCGGCTGCGGGTGAACTTTGAGCTGGAAGAGGACCAGGTGTTTCGCTGCGAGGGGCCGGTGAATCTCTCGCGCCTGATGTTCTTTTATGGCGATGTGCAACGGCCCGACCTGAAGTTTCAGCCATTCACGCCCAAGCCGCTGCTGCTGAGCCGCAAATCAACCGGGCTCTTCGACGAGCTGCGCCATCACGATATTCTGCTGCATCATCCTTACGATGCTTACGATCCGGTGGTCGACTTCATCCAACAGGGCGCACAGGACCCAGCCGTGGTGACGATGAAGCAGACGCTCTACCGCACCAGCCACGATTCGCCGATGTTCCAGGCGCTGACCGAGGCCGGCGCCAGCAAGGAAGCCACGGTGGTTGTGGAGCTGATGGCGCGGTTCGACGAGGCCTCGAACATTCGCTGGGCGCGCAGCATGGAAGACGCGGGCGTACAGGTTTTTCACGGCGTTGTGGGGCTGAAGACGCATTGCAAGCTGGCCATGCTGGTGCGCCACGACGAGGACGGCGTGACGCGCCGCTACTGCCACCTGGGCACGGGCAACTATAACCCCGACACCGCGCGCTTTTATACCGACCTGAGCCTGCTGACCAGCGACCCGCAGATTGGCGAGCGCGTGCACATGGTGTTCAACTACCTGACGGCTCACGCCGAGGTGGACGACTACAGCCCGCTGCTGGTGGCGCCGCTGACAATGGCGGAAAGTTTTCTGCGCCTGATCCGTCGCGAGCAGGAGCACGCGCAAGCGGGGCGGCCGGCGCACATTGTGGCCAAGATGAATGCCCTGCTCGAGCCCTCGATCATTCAGGCGCTCTATCAAGCGTCACAAGCGGGAGTAGAGATCGATTTGATCATCCGCGGGCTGTGCATTCTTCGGCCTGGAGTGAAAGGGCTGTCAGAGAGGATTCGCGTGCGGTCGATTGTCGGCCGATTCCTGGAGCACTCGCGCATTTATCACTTTGCCAACGGCGGCAGCGACGAAATCTACATCGGATCGGCCGATTGGATGCCGCGCAATTTGTTCGAACGCTGTGAAGTGGTCTTCCCGGTCCGCGATCCGGCGGCTCTGGCGCGCATACACGACGAGATTCTACCGGCCTATTTAGCGGACACGGTGAAAGCCCGGATTCAGCAGTCAGACGGCATTTACGCGCGAGCCAGCAAGCTGATGAAGGACGCTCAGCCCTTCTCGTCCCAGGAATTCCTGATGCAGCTGGCGGAGGGAAAGACGGATTTAGACGCGATGCCGTCGTCCGCGGGCAAGCCCGGTGCGAAGACGGCGGACTAATCTGTCGGCCTACGGCTCCGATCGCTCGGCGATGACGTGGATCCCGCTCTGTGTATATTGAAATTCCAAAGTCCAGTCGCCTTGCGCAGACGCGGGTTTGAATTTCCAATGGCCGGCCGCTTCGAGCGACTTGCCGGCAAAATACTTGCTCGGACTCGGTGGCTCAAGTGTGGCGCCGGTGACGAGGCCGCCTGCATCGACCGAAACTCGCACCGATACCTTGACGGTTCCTGAGATGGTCTTCAAAGCGCTGGGCGCAATGTCGGGCAGAATCTGGTTCACGATTGCCGGGTTGATGGCTGAGGCGACAGGCGCGGGACTGCTTGCTGCATCAGGCGGTGCTTCGGTCTGGGGCGGCGCGGCAGCCGGGACTCGCGCTGGGGCCGTGACGGGCGCTTGAGCCTGAGGAGCATTTGACGTTCCATCCGGTAAAGTTGACGGAGCTGACGTTTCCTCCGGAACTTCTGCCGAGGTTTCGACCGGGTTTTGTTGCGTGGCCGGAGACGGCGTCGGAGCTTGAGCCGGAGTTGCAACAGGCACGGTCTGAGCTTGCGGAGCGGGCGTTGACGGCTGCTCACGATGCGAGAGGGCTATCCAGGTTCCGATCGCCACAATCAGCACAGCCGCGACAGCGAGCAGCATTGCGACGCGATGTTTCGCAGGCGATGCTTTGGCCGCCTTCGCTTCCGGCTCAGGAGACACTTTTGCCGGATCAAGACGCGCGGTGATTTCACTGATCGTGATGCGACGGGCAGGATCGGAGCGCAGGCACTTCCGCGCGAAGGACGCGAAAGGCTCAGGCATCGACTGGGGCACGGTTGGGTCGGCGGCTTTAGCGCGATTCCAAACCGGCGGGTATTTGGTAAGGACTTCGACAAGTGTGGCGCCAAGAGACCAAATATCCGAGGCAGGAACAATCACCCCGTTTTCAGTCTCCGGAGCATCGCATACGGTTCGCGTCGGCCTGGATATGACGGCTGCGCCCACAGGGCAAACGCCATAAGTGGTCAGCTTGAGGCTGTCGCCGGCGGCCATGATGTTGGAGGGGTTGAGACGGCCGTGGACGAGGCCCTTGGCGTGCAAATAAGTGAGCGCGGCCAGGGCCGGGCCGAGCATTTCGCGAGTCTCGTCGGGCGAGAGCGGCCGATCCTTGAGAATCTCCGCGAGAACTTCGTCGGCATACTCCGTCACAACGTAGTGGCAGGGAACGCCGTCGATTTCGCAGCGGCCGTGCGTAAAGACCTTCATCAGATTCGGATGGGAAAGGGTGGCCGCAGTTTCCCATGCGGCAGCGCGAGCGGCGGCATCCTGATCATCCTCGGGGATTAGTTTGATGACGGCTTTCTGCGAAGGCTCGCTGAATTCAGTAAGGAACACACCCGTCGCTTGAGAGCCACCAAGCCATTGCAGGAGAGGGAATTGGCCATCGGCGAGACTCCCAACCCAGTCGCGACTGATTGCCGCACGACTCATAGTTTCGATCATAGACCCAACCTTAACGATCATCTTAGCCTTGAAAGCGCAGAAACCAGCCGAGTTAACCCACACTTTAGTAAGGGGACGGGAGTGGGGGGACCGCGCGGTGCTTTGCCGTTTGCTTTCCCAGGTTCCGACTCGGAAGACGGATTAGCGGGCGAGTCCGGGGGATGGGCGGAGCGCGAAAGGCTGGTCCAAGGGGCGCTCAACGCGGGTCGCGTTGACGACCCTCCTAGAATTGAGGCAGTGCTGCTTCCCCTCGCTCATTTGCCGGTTTTGAACAGGATTCATGCCTGGGCTTTGCGCCGTCGCACGAAGGCAACCCGACTCGTTGATGCTCCGCGGCCAGTGGCCATGTGGCATTTAGCCAGCCTGGATGCTCCGACCGTCGCCGTGGTCTGGTCGCTTGCTTTTGCGTGGGCGGTCGGGGCTCAGTTGTCAGGCCGGGTATTGCTGGTTCTGGCGCTGACCGTTTGGTGCGCTTATGTCTGCGATCGACTTCTCGATGCGCGCTCGGGTCTCCATTCGCCGAGGGGGGCGACTCAGTCCGGGCTGCTCGAGCGGCACTTCTTTCATTGGCGGCACCGGCGGTTGTTGGCGCCGCTGGCGGTGGTCGCGGCTTGCGTTGCCGGAGCAGCGGCAGTGACATTGCTACAAACCTTTGTGCGAGAGCGAGGGTTGGTATTGGCGGCCGCTGCGATGGTTTACTTTTCAGGCGTCCACGCGGCGCCCCGAGTGCGGAACAGGCGGCTTGCACATTCCTGGCCGGTCAGCAAGGAGTTGCCGGTTGCGGTGCTGTTCACAGCGGGTTGCATATTGCCGGCATGGTCGCGGTTGCATGCTTCGGGGGCGCGGGACTTTTCCCGCTGGTGGTTCTGGTTTCCGGCGGTTTACTTCGCCGGGCTTGCGTGGCTCAATTGCAGTTCAATTGCCAGATGGGAATGTAGTGACGAACACAGCAGTAACCGTTTCGACCGGGAGGGCCGGACCTATTCTGAGCACACGCGGCAGCGAACGAATCTCTTCGCGGCGCTACTCGTTGCATTGGCTGGTACGTTGCTGGCGGCGATTGCGAGCGCATCGCACCCTCGCGCGGGCGCGCTGATCGCGGCGGGAGCGGCGAGTGCGCTGTTGCTGGCGCTGGTTGACTGTATGCGCACACGCTTGACGCCACTTGCTCTGCGCGCCGCCGCCGATTTGGTTTTGCTCACGCCGATCTTGCTCTTCCTGCGATGAACACGACAGCCAAATCGAGATTCGTTCGGCCTGAATCCACGGAGTTCGCGATGGCGAAGCAGGCTCCGAACTTCGACCGTCTGGCGAAGCTTTACCGCTGGTTGGAGCTTCTGACGTTTGGTCCGCTGCTTGCGCGTTGCCGCACGGCGTTTCTTCCCCAGCTTGCAACGGCTCGGCGCGCGCTTGTCCTCGGCGATGGCGATGGGCGATTTACGGCGGAGTTGCTTCGAGCGAATTCCGAGATTCGCATTGACGCCGTGGACGCGAGCCCGGCAATGCTGGATAGCTTGCTGCAACGTGCAGGAACGGATTCTGATCGACTGCGCGTTCATTGCGGCGACGTGCGCGATTGGCGGCCAGAAAATGCGCAATACGACCTGCTGGTTACGCATTTCTTTCTGGATTGCCTGACGACGGAAGAGTGCCGCGCACTGGCCGCAAAGGCGCACGGTGCCGTCTCGCCTTCTGCCGTTTGGATTGTGTCGGAGTTCGCGGTTCCGGAGGGTTGGTTCGGCCGGCTTGTCGCGCACCCAATGGTCTGGCTGCTCTATCGAGCGTTCGGTATGCTCACCGGACTCAAAATCCGCAAGCTGCCCGATCATCATGCCGCCTTGCGCGATGCGGGCTTTGCGCTGACGCGACGCCGCGCACGGCTCCGCGGTCTGCTAGCGAGCGAGATGTGGCTCTGCAAGAAATAGACCGTGGGGCGTAGAATGGCGCTGCTTTTCATTTCGAAGTCTTGATGATTGAACCCCAAGGAACCCTCTCATGAAAAAGAAAGCCGTCGCTGTCCTTTTGTGCTTTTTCGCGTGCTCGTGTGGCGCCGCACTGGCTCAACAGAAAACCTATCCGTTCAACGATCCCTCGCTGCCGATCGAAAGGCGGATCGACAATCTGCTATCTCTCATGACGATGGACGAAAAGATCGATTGCCTGGGCACCAATACTGGAGTGCCGCGGCTGGGGGTGATGAGCTACGGCAACTCGGAGGGCATTCATGGAGTGGTGCAGCGCGAGAAGCGGGGTACGCGAGAGCCGATCATGACGACGCAGTTTCCGCAGCCGCCGGGGATGGGCGCGTCGTGGGATCCGGAGTTGGTACGCGAGGCGGCGGGGGTGGAAGGCTACGAGGCGCGCTTCATCACGCAGACGGCGAAGTACGACCGCCAGATCCTGATGCTGTGGGGACCGCAATCGGATCTGGGGCGCGATCCGCGATGGGGCCGCTCGGAAGAAGTGTACGGCGAGGATCCATTCTTGAATGGGACGATGGCAGTCGCGTTCACCAAAGGACTGCAGGGCGACGATCCGAAATACTGGCAAGCAGCGGCGCTGTTGAAGCACTTTCTGGCCAACGAAAATGAAAACAACCGGAATGGTTCTTCCTCGAACTTCGACGACCGGCTGTTCTGGGAGTACTACTCGGTACCATTCCGCATGGCCTTTTTGGAAGGCGACGCGAAGGCGGTGATGGCGTCGTATAACGCGTGGAATGGCACGGCGATGGCGGTGAATCCGATTTTGAGGAGCATTGTTCGGGATCAGTGGGGCGTGGATGTGATCTCCAGTGACGGCGGAGCGGTGAAGCTGCTGGTGGATCCGCGTCATCTGTTTCCAGACCAGAAGGCGGCGGTGGTTGCGTGCCTGAAAGCAGGGATCAACCAGTTTCTCGACGTCTACAAGGATGAAACCAAGGCTGCAGTGAAGGACGGCGAGGTCACTGAAGCGGAGATCGATGCGCTGCTAAGGCCCAAATTCCAGGTCACGATCCGGCTCGGGCTTCTTGATCCGCCGGAGATGGTTCCGTACTCGAAGATCAAGGATTCCCCGGAGCCGTGGAATACCGACAAAGACCGTGATGTGAGCCGGCAGCTGGCGCTCGAATCCGTGGTGTTGCTGAAGAATACGAACAGCATTCTGCCGCTCGATAAGAGCAAGATCAAGTCGATCGCCGTGATCGGCCCGCTTGCCGACGTAGTGCATTGGGACTGGTACGGTGGGACACCGCCTTATGCGGTGACGCCGTTGCAGGGGATTAAAAACCTGGTTGGGCCGGACGTGAAAGTAAACTACGCCGCCTATGACACGCAGGCAGGAGAGGACGATGCGATGAAGGCGGCGACCGAATCCGATGTGGCCGTGGTCGTGATCGGCAACGATCCCACGTGCGGTGACGAGGCGCATGCGTGGTACAACTCGCCCGGTAACGGCGGAGGCATCACGCTTCCCTGCACCGTTCCGAGCGATGGGCGCGAAGGCCGCGACCGGGAGAGCATCGACCTGGCGCAGGAGCAGATCGCGAAACAGGTCCTGATCAAGAATCCGAAGACCATCGTACTGCTGATCTCGAGTTTCCCGTTCGCGATCAACTGGAGCGAAGCAAATGTTCCAGCGATCCTGACCATGGCGCACGCTTCGCAGGATGAAGGAACCGCGCTGGCCAAGGTGCTGTTTGGCGAGTACAACCCCGGGGGCCACCTGGTGAGAACGTGGCCGAAGTCGGTCGATCAGCTTCCGCCGAGCATGGACTACGACATTCGAGACGGGTACACGTACATGTACTTCAAAGGCGAGCCGCTGTTTCCATTCGGTTATGGCCTGAGCTATACGACCTTCAAATACTCGAATCTGCGAACCAGTTCTCCGACTTTGACGAGGGATGGCACTGTCACTGTCAGCGTGGACGTGACGAACACTGGCAGCCGTGCAGGCGAAGCGGTGGTGCAGATGTATGTAAAGCATCTGGGCTCCAAGGTGGAGCGCCCACGGGAAGAGTTGGAGGGATTCAAGCGTGTCAACCTTCAGCCAAACGAGACGAAGACAGTGGGGATTCCGCTGAAGGCATCGGCGCTGGCGTGGTGGGACCAAAAGCTGCCGGGCTTCCGGGTGGAAGCGGAGCCGGTTCGTGTCATGGTCGGGAATTCGTCGAGCGACATCGAGGCGAGCACCACGGTGCGCGTGCAATAAGAAAACAATGTGTATTGAGCAGCAATGACCGCCCGGGTCGTAGCCGCCCGCAATCAAGGCAGGTTAAACTGCGAATAAGTTGACACCCCAGGGAGGAAAATCGCATGCGGAAGCGTTGGATTCAGGCCATTACGGCAGTTGCGGTTCTGGGCCTCGTGATTTTGGTAGTGCTTCCATTCGTGGTGAATGCCGATAGCTTTCGGCCTCAGATCGAAAGCCAGCTATCGAGCTCCCTTAACCGGAAAGTGACGCTCGGCCATTTGAGCCTTTCTCTTTTTACAGGGAGCCTTGTAGCCGAAGACATCTCGATCGCCGACGACCCTTCACTTTCGTCGACGCCGTTTCTCGAAGCCAAGAAGCTCGACCTGGGCATTGAAATGGGGCAACTGCTCTTTCATCGAACAGTGATGATCACCGAACTGAAGGTTGATTCGCCCGCGATTCACTTAATCCACCTTGCAAACGGTACGTGGAATTTTTCCAGCATGGGAAGTTCCGCCGCGACGCCGGCCACTGGGTCCGGAAGCACTCCTGCCCTTTCAGTGGACGAATTAGAGATCAAGGATGGGAGCGCAACGGTCGCAACGATTCCATCTGCCGGCAATCCCTTTACTTGCACGGCAATCAATCTCACGGTGAAACAGTTCTCGTTCGCGCAGGCATTTCCATTCGATCTTTCGGTTGGCTTGCCGGGGGATGGAACCGTGAAACTCAATGGGAACGCGGGACCGATCGCGCAGCAGGACGCCTCCAAGACGCCGTTCAACGCAACCCTCGAGATCAAGCATCTCGACCCCGTGGCAGCCAATGTGATTGAGGCGAGCGACGGAATCTCAATGGTTGCTGACCTGGACGCAAAGATGGCCTCGGACGGCAGTAATCTGACGAGCAGTGGAAAGATCGCGGCGTCCCAGCTGAAGCTGGCGCGAAATGGATCGCCCGCGCCGCAGCCGGTAACGATCGATTTTGCAATTTCAGACAACCTAGGCACTCGATCGGGGCAGGTGTCCGATGTTGCGATTCAAACCGGATCGGTAGCCGCGCACATCAATGGCGGGTTTCAGGCGGGCGGGCAAAGCTTTGCGCTGAATCTGCGCCTGTCAGCGCCTGGCCTGCCCATCGATCAACTGGAACAACTGTTGCCCGCCGCCGGCATCGTCTTGCCCAGCGGTTCGAAGCTCCACGGCGGCACGCTCACGACGAATCTGACCCTTACCGGACCTGCAAACGCGATCACGATTGCGGGCCCAGTGGAAATTGACAACACGCAACTGGCCGGCTTCGATCTCGGCTCGAAGATTCAGGGAATCAATCCCCTGGGCGGGACAAGCGGTGGCACACAGATTGAGAAGGTGAGCGTAACCGTGAATTCGTCGCCGCAGATGACGAGCTTCAGCAATATTTATGCTTCGATTCCCGCGATCGGGACCGCATCAGGGAGCGGGACAATTTCACCCTCCGATGAACTGAATTTCCAATTAACGGCTAAGCTGAACAACTCTTCAATGGCCGGCTCGGTCGCAAACACGGGCGTGAACACCGTCGCAACTCTGCTCGGCGATCATTCGAATACGGCGGCAAGCAAAGGGATACCGCTCACCATCACCGGAACTGCTTCGAATCCGACGATCCGGGCGAATGTGGGCGCCATGATCAAGCAGACGGCCGGCAGCCTGGTTAACAGCCCAGCAGGCCAACAGGGCAGCAGCGCCGTGAAAAAGCTAAAGGGACTTTTGGGGCATTAGCAAGCTGCGAGACGGGCTTGCAATTTTGAATCCTGATTGCACTTCGACGCGCGGCGACGCGACCAGCAGAGGAGGGCACGCCGTCGAATGTTACAAATCTGTTAAAATGAGGATGTAGGAGTTCGGCACGGCCTGGTTTATCCCCACCGAATCCATCCCCATGATCCTCTATTTGATGCGCCATGCGAATGCCGGCACGATTCGCGAGAACCCCGTTCTCGACCTGAAGCGAGGCCTCGTGAAGGAAGGCAAGGAGCAGTGCATGCTGATGGCGCGGGTTCTTGGAGCCCTGAAAGCCCCCATCGATACGATCGTTTCCAGTTCTCTTAAACGCGCCACGCAGACCGCGCAACTTGTCGGCACTGAGTTGGGCTTTGAAGGGAAAGTTGAGATCAGCCCGGGGCTGGGCTTGAATGCGAGCTTCTCCGATTTCCAGAACATGCTGGCGAAATACGCGGACCGCGACGGGGTCCTGGCGGTTGGGCACAATCCGAACATGTTTCAGTTTCTCGGCCGCATGATCACAGGCAATGGCGGCGCGTCGATCCGAATGCGCAAAGGCTCTATTGCACGCGTCGACATGGAGCGTCACCCGCCGCGACTACAGTGGCTTCTGGATCCGCGCACGGCGCGGGCCATCTATGCCAGCGTGACGAAAAGATCGCGCCCGAAGACCTCGCGGAAGTAGCCGGACTCCTTACGCAAAGACCACAATTCCAGCTCGGCGCCGGTGCGCCCAGGGCGCAACTCCAGCAAGACTCTCTTGGGGTAGACCCGCGTGGTGACGCGCAAAACGTCGGATGCACGATCCTGATTCAAGGCAATGGCGAGACGCAGCAGGACCACGGCACGATTCACGTTTTTGTGCTCGTCGGCGGGAATGTTGCGCAGAGCGCGATCGCCCGGCTGGGGACGGCTCTTGCCCAGGTAGCGCGCGATGGCAGAGACGAGAGTGCGCTGCAACTGCGTGTAACCGTAGATTTCAGAACTGGAGATGATGTACTGCGTGTGCCGGTGATGGCCCTGGTGGTTGATGAACTTTCCGGTGTCACGGAGCATAGCGGCGGCAGCGAGCCAGCTCTCGTATTCGAGTGGGAGCGCGTGCATCGACTTGAGCTCGCGAAAAAGCTGTACGGTGTGGGCGCGCACCGGGTCGGCCTGGCGCGGATCGACGCCGTAGCGGCGCGCCGTTGAAAGCACGCTCTCCCAGCGCTCATGCTCGAACTCGCGATGAGCCTTGGCGCGAGCATCCTGCTCGGCGAGCATCTGCGCCAGAATTCCGTCGCGTAAACCGAGCGGCGAGTAGCGAAAGCCTTTCAGCGCGAAGCTCTCGAGGATTTCAGAGTAGACCTCGGCACCGGCGACGATAATCTCAGCGCGCCGCGGGCCGATGCCGGGCACAGCTTCACGCTGAGGGAGTGACATCTTGGCCAGCTTGCCGGCGAGTTTGCGCACCGCGCGCGCAGGCACCATTCCGGCCAGGATGGCGGAGCGGTCTTCAGCACGGTCAGAACCGGATTTGGCGCCGATCTTTCCTGCTTTTTTGGCGCCGGGCTTGCCATTCTTTGTTCCCTGGGCGTAAGCCGCTGAGAGCGCCGCGGCTGTGCCTGAAGTGGCAATGACCAGAGGCGCGCGACCAGGCTGAATTCTGCGATGAGCGCGACGAAGCTCGCGCGCAATCAACTGTCGCATGCGCACCAGGCCATCGCGCGGAGCGGGATCGTCGGAGAGAAACTGCTCGGTTAGACGTACTGCGCCGAGCGGCAGACTGACCGTCTCCTTGATGTGCTTGTGCTCAGAGAACGTGACTTCGCAGCTTCCGCCACCCAGGTCGAGCAGAAGGACGCGACCACCGGCTCCTGGCTCGGCACCCATGACGCCGAGATGAATCAACCGGCCTTCTTCAAGACCGGAGATGATCTCCATGTTCCAGCCGGTCTCAGCCTTCACCCAGGCCTGAAAGGCGGCAGAGTTGCGCGCGTCGCGCATAGCCGCAGTGGCCACCACGCGAATGCGGTCAACGCCGTGAGCCTGCACCGAGCGCTGAAAGCGCTTGAGCGCACGCAAAGTGGCTGCCATGGCTTCAGGTGAGATGAGGCCCGTGTCAAAGACGCTGCCGCCAAGGCGCGTAACCTCGCGATCTTCGGCAAGTGTCTTGAGCCGGTGCGCGTGGACGCGGGCGATCTTGAGCCTGCAGGAGTTGGAACCGATGTCGATGGCGGCAAAGGTGGGCATTTTTTGCGACGCGCTCCCGGGAAAGAATCGACCCATCGCCAAGATACACGAAGGCGGTGAGTGGAAAGTGACGCGGGTTCCACAGGAGGCAACAGCAGGATCGGGTCGAGGGATCGAAAGAATCCGGCGCTAAGGTTTGATGATAGTGGCGATGAGTGCGGCGAGTCCGTTCCAGGCGATCTGGATGCCGATGCAAAGCAGAATGAAAGCGATGACGCGCAGGATTCCGTGGGCCGTGGAGGGCGGGATGACCTTGGTGATCTTAGGGGCGTAGGCGTAGCAGAAATAGACCAGCACGCTGAGAACGACGATGGCGAGAAATACGCCGAGGTGGGCCAGGACGTTGTGGGTCAGGTTCTTGTCTGAGATATGCGCGGTGACGGTGAGCAACGCAACGAGCGTGCCGGGCCCCGAGGTGATTGGAAAGGTGAAGGGATAGAAGACGCCCTCTTCGAGATGGCTGGTGTCGGGCTCATCGGCCTTTCCCGTCTCTTCCTGTCTCTTGCGGGAATCGGCGCCGGCGCTGCGCTCGTTCAGGACCGCCCATCCCATGGCGGCGACGACGATGCCGCCGGAGAGCTGGACGATGGGCAGGGAGATGCCGAAGAAGCTGAGGATGATTCCGCCCGCGACCTCGAAAATGCCAAGAAAGACAATGTTGTTGATGGCAATGCGCCAGGCAAGCGAACGGAGAACTTTGGGCGGTGCATCGCCGACCAGCCCGAGAAAGACCAGCGCAGACCCAAGAGGGTTGATCAGAGGCAGCAGCACGCTGAACGCAACGAGAAAGACTTTCCAAACCGGCAAGGGGTTCTCCCTTGGTGATGTTAAAGCCTTGGCCGAGAGATTCAGGATGTGAAGATTTCGTTCGATCGCGTGGTCACGAAGCCTGGATGGGACCGCGTGGATACCGACACGTGGCCGATGCGGAAGGGAATAAATGACAAAGGTAGCAGCCCCCTTACCGGATAGTTGTATTTGGCAAATCGATTTAGGGATAGGGGATGGACGGGATTTTGGAATACCGTGTGCTCAGAACTCAAACTATGCCGTAACGGGTCACGATGAAGTTTTTCAAGCGATTTCCTGCGATTCCGGGCACGCTGATTGCACTTGCGGCGATGCTGCTGGGAAGCATGATCACTGTTGTGCTGATCGCCTCGATGCCGGTCCATGCGCCGGCGACGCGCGTATCTCTCTTTTCGCGTCCGGGAGTTGCAGCGATTGGGCTCACTTTGCTGCTGTTGGGTTTGGTGGCCGGTCTGCTGGTCCTGCGCGAACTGGCGGACCGGGAGTTCAGCACAGACCGCGACTTTCTGAACGCATTTCTTGAACACATCCCTGACCACGTGTATTTCAAGGACCGGCACAGCCGCTTTCTGCGAGTCAACCGGGCGCTGGCCAACAGCTTTGGATTGAGCGATCCGGGGGAGGCTACGGCAAAGACGGATTCCGACATGTTCACGCCGGAACATGCCGGCCGCGCCCTTGAGGACGAGCAGAAAATCATTGAAACGGGCCGCGGAATTACGGGGATGGAAGAGAAGGAAACCTGGCCTGATGGACATGAGTCGTGGGTGCTGACGACGAAGGTTCCGCTGAAGGACCGGCGCGGCCGGATCCTGGGCACAATGGGAATCTCGCGCGACATTACCGACCGGAAACAGGCGGAGTTGCGCATCCGGTACATGGCGCTTCACGATGCTTTGACGGGGCTGCCGAACCGCTCGCTTCTGGAGGATTTGCTGGCTCATGCGATTGCGCTGGCGGCCCGGAATGGGAAGCGAGTCGCGGTGCTGATGCTGGATCTGGACCGCTTCAAGAGCGTGAACGATTCTTTCGGGCATCATATCGGTGACCGTCTACTTGAGGCCGTGGCGGTGCGATTGAGAAATTGCCTGCGCGAGAGCGACATTGTGGCGCGGCTCGGCGGAGACGAATTTGTGATCGGGCTGCCGCTGGTTGAGAAGGATCAGGATATCGAGCAGGTGGCGCGCAAAGTGCTAAGCACATTGAGCGCGTCGTTCGATATTGAAGGACACGGAGTTCGCATCGGCGCGAGCATCGGCATTTGCGAATATCCTTCCGACGGCGAGAACCCGAGGGACCTGCTGCAAGCCGCGGACACCGCGATGTACGAGGCGAAGAACAGCGGGCGCGGCAACTATTCCTTCTTCACGGCCGAGCTTACCGACGCCACGCGACGCCGCCAGAAGCTGGAGTTCGACTTGCAGCACGCATTGGCTCGCGACGAGTTTATGCTGTACTACCAACCGCTGGTGGCAACGGAAACGGGCGGCATTACCGGCGTGGAGGCGTTGCTGCGCTGGCGTCATCCGGAGCAGGGGATGATCTTCCCCAACCAGTTCGTTCCGCAGTTGGAAGAGCTCGGCTTGATGACCGACGTAGGAAATTGGGTGCTCAGAACGGCATGTGCGCAAAACGCCGCGTGGCAGAAGGCGGGACTTCCGCCCGTTCGCATGATGGTGAATATGTCATCGACGCAGTTCTACCGGAGTCATATTGCGAGCAGCGTAAGAAGGGCGCTTGCGGAATCGGGTCTGGACCCGAAATGGCTGGAGCTCGAGCTGACGGAATCGCTGATGCTGGATGACTCGGAGACAACAATCAAAATCATGCGCGCGCTGAAGCGGCTGGGTGTGAGCCTGTCGCTCGACGATTTTGGCACTGGCTGGTCCTCCCTGTCGTATCTAAGGCGGTTCCCCATCGACCGCATCAAAATCGATCGATCGTTCCTGCGCGACATTGCGTCGGAGCCGACCGCGGAAGCCGTGGTGCGAAGCATCATGAACCTGGGCCGCGATCTTGGCTTGGCGTGCGTGGCCGAGGGCGTGGAAACATCAGAGCAGCTCAACTACTTCAGGAAGCAAAAATGCGAAGAGGTGCAAGGGTTCCTTTACAGCCCCGCACTGCCTGAAGCCGACTGCCGCATACTGCTTCGCGCAGGAAGGCTGAGCATTCCGGAAACTCACCGGATTCCATACGCCAACACAAAGAGAACCTCGCAACTCACAATCCCCGCGGCATGACGCGGCCACAGGTCGATCCTGACTCTACAAGGAAAGACTGAGCGAAGCGGATCGCTGACTCGGCGCGGGCAGGAAGAACGCCCAGCCAAGGCGCTTGTGCGCCTTGCACTGTGAAACGCCAGAGAAACGCGGCTGCTATTCTGATATGGATACGACGGAATAGCCATTGGGTTTCAAGGAACGTGGGTATTTTTCCCTCGGGCCGAAGCCTTTTTCCTCTTCGCAGCTGGATTGCCGCGCTCTGATATTGGCGCGCGGCAGAGAACTGGCTGACGCAACACGCGGGACCAAGATGACAATGATGAATTCGACAAGGACAATCGATCGCCCGCGGACCGCTCTCTCGACGCGCACGGTGTGGCTGGTCTTTGCAGTGCTCTGGGCCGCGATTTACTTTGCCTCGTTGTTCTCTCCTCCGCTGCTGGACGACGTGGATGCTTCGCACGCGCAGGCGGCGCAGCACATGGCCGAGACAGGCGATCTGATCACGGCGAAGACCAACGGCATCCGCTATATTGAGAAACCTCCGCTGCCTTACTGGCTGGTAGCGGGGGTGTACAAGGTGTTCGGCGAAAACACCTTTGCAACGCATTTGCCCAATGCGCTGGCCATGCTTGGGCTGACGTGGCTGGCCTGGCTGTGGGGACGGCGGGCATGGGGCGAGCGAGCGGGGTTCTACGCCGGCCTGAGCGTGCTGACGTCAGTGGGTTGCTTTCTATTTACGCGGTTCATCATTCCCGAGGCAATCCTCGCCTTTTTTCTCCTGATCAGCTTGTACGCCCTCATTACGAGCCTCGAAGACAACCGGCCTGCGCGGATGTATTGGGCGTGGGCGGGAGTAGCGCTTGCGCTGCTGACAAAGGGCTTGATCGCACCGGTATTTTTCGGTGGCGCGGCCATTGCGTATTTGCTGCTGACTGGACAATGGAGGCGGTGGAAGGCACTGAAGCCGGTGACGGGATTCCTTTTATTTCTGGCTATCGCCGCGCCTTGGCACATTGCGTGCGGCATTATCAATCACGACCAGGGACACGCCGCGGGGAATCATCCGACGATCGGGAATGTCCACGGGTTCTTTTACCAGTACTTCATTAACGAACATGTGCTGCGCTTCTTTAATCTGCGCTATCCGCACGACTACAACAAAATGCCGGCGCTTTGGTACTGGCTGGGCGAACTAATCTGGGTTTTTCCGTGGAGCCTTTTTCTGGGCGCGGTGACGGCAATGGCCTGGAAGACGCGACGCAGCTGGCTGAAGCACCTGCGGCACGATGCCGGCGACACGGTGGATTTTTATCTCGATCACGCCATGCGCGAGGATGTGGGCAGCTACGTGAATCGGATCAAGTTCCGCACCAGGACCATCTGGCTGCTGAGTTTGTACTCGGCGTGGACGCTGATCTTCTTTTCGATTTCAACAAATCAGGAATACTACACGTTTATGGTGTGGCCGCCGCTGGTAATGCTGATTGCGGGCGTGATCGCTGATATAGAAGAGAACGACGGCGTGAATGGAGGACGGCCGACGCTCTCGACGGCGTGGCTGACAGGCGCGCAGGGGTTGTTTGCGGCGATCGGCGTGGCGGCTGCGGCGACGCTGGCGTGGGGATTGTGGACCTCGCGCAACCTGCCTTACGTTGCGGACATTGGAACCGTGCTGGCGCATCGCGGCGTGGGCGACTACACGCTTTCGATGTCGCACCTGTTCGATTTGACGGGCGAGTCATTTGCGGCGCTGCGCCTGCCGGCAGGATTAGCGGCGATCACGCTGCTGGTTGGGCCGATGCCCGGTTGGTTGCTGCGGCTGAAAAAGAAACACCTCGCGGCCACCGTGAGCGTGGCGCTGACCATGACGGTGTTCTTTGTGGCCGCGCACATCGCATTTGCGCGGTTTGAGCCCATGCTGAGCTCAAAGCCGATGGCCGACACGATCATGAGCGACGGCTCGGTAAACGACATCCTCATCGTCTACGGCGAGCAGTCGTCGGGTTCATCGGTGATTTTTTACACGAACGACTTTTTCAAGGGAAGGCCGGCAATGCTGGTGCTGCCGCGTTGCGGGCAGAACAGCGAAGGAACCACGCTCCTGTGGGGATCGTGCTATCCCGACGCGCCGGACATCTACCTGAGCCCCGCGAAACTGGCGGCGATATGGGGTTCAGGCGAACGCAAGTGGATTTTCGCCGAAGATCCGGATCGGGAGAACGTGGAGAAAGTGCTGGCCGGGCGGCTGTATGAAGTGCAGACGCTGGCCGACAAGACGTTGTGGACGGACCGGCCAGTGAAGTGAGAGTCTTTCGAGCATGAACGTCAGCCAGATCGCCGTTGACTGCCTGATTGGGCTCGGTGTCTTCGGCATAATCACCTCGACAATTTATAGCCTAATGGTGGTTGCGGGAGTGATGCGCTTCAGGCGCGGCGCAGGCGAAGTGCAGGAGGCTGCATTTATCCCACCGGTAAGCGTGCTGAAGGCCGTGCATGGCAACGAGCCTGACCTGGAACGAAACCTTGCCAGCTTTTTCGAACAGGATTATCCGGAGTTCGAAATACTGTTCTGCGCGCGACAGGAGAGCGACCTTGGCCTGGCCGCAGCGCGGCGAGTGATGGAGCGGTATCCGCGCGTGAAAGCGCGCATCCTGACTTGCGGCGAACCGCCGTGGCCGAATGCACGGACATTTTCGCTGGAGATCATGCGCCGCGAA